>Ga0222662_1000309_pt1 | contig 43712 bp, 23 predicted proteins | sample AntAcemetagen600_FD_179821 | JGI IMG/M metagenome (GOLD analysis project Ga0222662, IMG submission 179821) | Saline water microbial communities from Ace Lake, Antarctica - #600 | ecosystem: Environmental > Aquatic > Non-marine Saline and Alkaline > Saline | place: Antarctica: Ace Lake... | reverse complement strand
GTGAGGCCCAGGGTCGGAGCGGCGAGGCGGGAGGACGGGAGCGTGTCGTGACACGTGACCGACGAGCAACGAAGCCGCTGCGGCGCTGGGTCCATGGAACGCGTCGGGAGTAAGCGGTTCACCTCTCGAGTCCCCTTCAGAGCTGAACAGACGCGGCGTCCCATGGGGCGCCGTTTCTGCTTGGGGCTGGAGTTGGGGGAAATCGACCCCCGAGCAGTGGTCTGCGCTGTATATTGGCGCAAATTACCACTGTTCGGTGTCTGCCCCACGGCACCGCGAAGAGAGCGCCCGTGGCCCGCACAACCAAGACCCCTTCCTCCAAGGCGAAGACCGCCAAGCGCAGCCCCGCCGCCAAGGGCAAGACCAAGGGCAAGCGCCGCTCGTCCCCCCGTCCGGCGAGGGGGCCAGCGAAGGCGACCCGTGGAACCGCGCGACCCAGCAAGCCCATGGGGCGCACCCGCCCGTTCCGCCGAAAGCTGGTGCGGTTCGCGCTGGTGCTCTGCCTGCTCGGCAGCCTCGCCCTGGCCCTTGACGTCGCGATGCTCTGGGAGCGGGTTGGCGACCGGATCGAGGGACGCGCCCACGACGAGCCGGCCCGCATCACCGGGGTAGTCCCGAGGTTGGCGAGAGGTGCGGCTGCGACGCCAGCGGGCTGGCGAGCCACCTGGGAGACCCTGGGATACCGCGAGGTCAATGCCGGCGGCGTGACCCAACCGGGGCAGTTCTCCATGGCCGGGGCGCAATGGTCGGTGTTCCCGCTCGGCGGGGTGCCGCTGAACGCGGTGGTCCGAGATCGCAAGGTCGTCGCCCTGACTCGCGCCGACGATGACAGCGCGGTGCCGGCCGCGGACTTCCCGCTGCCCGCACTGAGCCTGCTGACCGACGATCAGCGCGAGAGGCGCTCGGTGGTGCCGCTGACCGATATCCCCAGGCACCTGCAGCGGGCGGTCGTGTCCATCGAGGACGAGCGGTTTCACAAGCACATGGGGGTGGATCCGCGCGCGTTGGCCCGCGCGACCTTCGCGAACCTGCGAGCGGGAGGGGTGGCGCAAGGCGGCTCGACGCTGACCCAGCAGCTGGCCAAGAACATGTTCCTCAGTGCCGACCGGACGATGGTCCGCAAGGGCCAGGAGGCGCTGATCGCCGGGATCCTCGAGGTGCGGTACAGCAAGGAGCGGATCCTCGAGGCCTACCTCAACGAGATCTACCTGGGACAGCGCGGCGGGTACGCCATCCTCGGGGTCGCCGAGGCGGCCCGCGCCTGGTTCGGCAAGGACGTGGGCACTCTGAGTCTGGCTGAGAGCGCGCTGCTCGCCGGGGCCATCCGCTCCCCGAATCGGCTCGCGCCGTGGAAGCATCCCGAAGACGCGAAGTCCCGCCGCGACCTGGTGCTGCGGAAGATGGCGGAGCTCGAGGCCGCGTCGAGCTCCGCCATCGCCACCGCCCTCGCCAGCCCCATCGAGATCGCCCCGGCGCGATCCATGTCGCGCAGCGCTCCCTGGTTCGTGGACGGCCTCGTGCTCTCCATCGATGCTCGGTACACGCCCGAGGCCCTGCACCGCGATGGACTCGAGCTCGTCACCACCGTGGACGGGAGGTTCCAACGCGCCGCCGAGGCGAGCGCCGAGAGCTTCGTCGCCCAGCTCCAGAAGGACCACCCTGACCTCTTTGAGGGTGGCTCCACGCCTCAGCTCGCCCTGCTGGCCCTGGATCCGCGTGACGGCGCCGTGCGGGCGCTCGTAGGCGGCGCCGACTACGGCAGCAGTCAGTTCGACCGCGCGACGTCCGCGCGACGCCAGCCAGGTTCGGTGATGAAGCCCATCGTGCTGGCCGCCGCCATCGGCGCCCAGTGGCCACGGCTCGGCCCGGGCTCGCTCGTGCTCGACGCGCCCCTGAGCATCGAGGGCGCAGGCGGCGGCGGTCGCGCATGGAAACCACGGAACTGGGACGGCGAGTTCCGGGGGCCGATGACCCTGAGACGCGCCACAGAGCTCTCCCGCAACCCGCCGTTTGTGCGCCTCGCCATGAACGCCGGACTGGACACCGTGGTAGAGACCGCCGCCGCGATGGGCATCGAGACCAAGCTGCGGCCGATCCCATCGCTGGCCATCGGCAGCCAGGAGGTGACCCCGATCGAGCTGGCGACCGCCTACGCGACGCTGGCAAACGGCGGACACCGCGTGCACCCGCGCATGCTCGAGGGCGTGCGGGACCGGGAGGGCGGCTGGCTGGAGCGCTCCACCGCTCGCACCGACCTCGGGGTCGACCCGCGGGTCGCGTCCGTGGTGACGCGCATTCTTCAGGGCGTGCTCGACAACGGCACCGCGCGCTCCGTCCGCAGGGCTGGCTTTGTCCTGCCCGCTGCTGGCAAGACGGGCACCTCCAACGACTCACGCGATGGCTGGATGGTGGGCTACACCCCCGACCTGGTGCTGGTCGCATGGGTGGGGTTCGATCACGACCGCTCTTTGGGGCTCTCGTCGTCCAAGACCGCGGTCCCCCTGTGGACCCAGACGATGCTCGCCTTCGAGCCATGGCTGGAGGGCCGGGAGTTTGACGAGCCCCGGGGCGTGTCGGCAGTGATGGACGAAGCGCTCGGGCTCGATCCGTTCCTGGACCCGCCGACTGCCTTCGAGGCCGACGCCCCCGTGCCCAACCGCAAGTCGCTTCGCCGCGAGGATGCAGAGCGCCGCGCTGCAGAGGCCGACGCCATGCGAGGCATGCGCTAGTCGCTGCTTTTCGCACTGCGTACAAGATTACGCACCCCAGACGCGTTTTACCGCGCACTGGGTTTCGCGCCACCGAGGCGCACCTCCGGAAACCCAGTAGAGACCACGTTCTCCGGAGAACGCCAAGTCTGGCACGGGCATTGCTTTGTAATTGGGCATAAGACCCGGCCCCTTGAGGAGGCACAACGCAGATGAAGAAGACCACCGTGACCCGCAGCCCTTACGAGACCGGCGCCGACTGGAAGCGCGCCCGTCAGATCCTCGCTCGTTCCTTCTACAAGGAGCTCAAGGGCAACGGACTGAACGCCCGCCAGATCGTTGAGTTGAGCAACGAGCTCCTCAAGATGGTCTCCGATGACTTCACGGAGCTCGAAGCCCGCATCTGAAGCCATCTCGGAGGTTCACCTCCGCCGCATTGATCGACAAAAGCCCGGATGCGCATCCGGGCTTTTGTCGTGTTAGGCGTCGAGCGTTCGCTTGATCGCCTCTACGTAGCGAGCCTTGAGCTTGCTCAGCTCTTCCCGCGCGACCACCTCGACCATCTTCGAGACGAGCCGCGAGGCCTTCACGTAGGCAACGGTGCGCGCCTCGAACGCGAGCTCGGTGCCCCCGTCGGCGGCGGGGCTCAGGGTCCAGCTCCCGTACGAGTCCATGTCTCCGCTGCCCTTTGCGGTGGGGTGCCAGCACACCGACTGCGCGTCTGGGTCCGCCTCGTACGTCGCGTCGTACTGGACCCGCAAGGTGATGGGGCCCAGGCCCTTCTCCTTCATGGTCCAGGTCCACGCTCCGGGACCCCGCGGGGAGGGCTGCAGCGTGTCCACATCGGGGAAGTGCAGACCTGAGCGCTGCACATCGGAGAGCAGCGCCCACGCGTCCACTGGGGACGCCGCGACGTGGACGGTGTTCTGATACCTGACTTCTACCTCAACCATGACTGTGAATAGTACACGCGCACCGCAGCCGCCACGCCATGCAGGGATCGGGGTCCGCGTTGCACGGGTGATCCGGCACGGCACGTGAAGAGACCGCTGCTAGGATGCCGGAGCGCCCATGAACATCGTCCAGTCTCGCCGTCGTCCGTCGTTGCCGCTGCTGCTCGCGGCGCTGCTCACCCTGCCGCTGCTCTGTGGTTTTACGGGGAATGTGGGTCAGGAGTTCGAGGCCACGGTGGGGGTCGGTCTCGGCCGGGTCCGCACGCTGAACGACAACGACGCGCTGGGCGAGATCGGCGGCGACCTCCGCTTCAAGTTCCGCAACTTCCCCTACGACGACACCGCCGGCTGGTTCGGCGTCGGCGGCTCGTGGACCACCTATCCCACCGGTGGCGACTTCGGCAATCGGCTCCTGACCCTGGCGTTCTCGGGCGGGATCATCCGCTCGGGCGGAGCGGTCCCCGTCGAGTTCGGCGGCGGCATCGTGCTCTTCGGCGACTACACGGGCTTCGGGCCAGCGTTTGTCCTGCCGACGCTGAGGTTGCGGCTCGGCCACCACGACCGCATCCAGTTCGACTTCGGATTCGTGGACGAGGCGCCGTACTGGACGGGGACCAACTTCATGCACGTCGGCGTGATCACCGCGATCCCCTGGAACCAGACATGGGCCCCGCGAGTGCGCGCAGGCGTGCGCATCAACCCCTACTCCATCGAGCACTTTCCGTTCGAGCCGTACGCGGGCGTGGAGGCGCGGCTCGGCCGGCACTTCAAGATCGGCGTCGATGCGGGCATCGGTGATGGCGGCATCGGCAACCCACCCTCGTTCGCAGGCCGGGTGTACGTCGGCACGATGGTCGGCAAGGGCACCAAGATCGGCGTCAAGCCGCAGCCCGCGCGCTAGGAGCCCACCTCTCTAGCCCTTGACGCCGCCGGCGGTCAGTCCCTCAACGAGGTTCTTCTGCAGGGCGAAGAACAGCGCCATCACCGGCATGCTGACCAGGATCGCACCGGCCGCGAACGCTCCCCACTGGGTCGAGTAGTCGCCCACGTAGCGCTGCAGCGCCACCGGCAGCGTGTAGCTCGTCTCGTCCGCCATGAACGTGGCCGCGAGGATGAACTCGTTCCAGGCAGTCATGAACGAGAACAGCGCCGTCACCGCGATCGCCGGCCGACTCAACGGCAGGATGATCCGAGTGAAGATCATCCAGCGCGACGCTCCATCCATGATCGCCGCCTCCTCGAGCTCCTTCGGGATGGTGTCGAAGTACCCCTTGAGCATCCACACGCAAAAGGGGATGGCGGTGGTCGCGTAGCAGAGCGTGAGCCCGGTCAGCGAGTTCAGCAGGCCCGTGGCGTCCATGAGGATGTAGAGCGGGATCGCCATCACCACGCCGGGGAACATCTGGGTCACCAGGAGCGCGCCCATCCCTGCGCTCCGCCCCGGGAACGAAAACCGTGAGAACGCGTACGCCGCCGAGCACGAGAGGGTGATGCCCACCGCGGTCGTCGCGAGCGAGACGATCACCGAGTTGCGAACCCAGTACCAGAACAGCTTGCGGCCCTGCATGTCCGTGGAGTCCAGCAGATCGCTGAAGTTGCCCAGCGAGACCTGGGTGGGGATGGGATTGGCGCTCAGATCGAACGCATCGCTCGGGGTCAGGGCCATCTTCACGACCCACAGCACCGGGTACAGCGCAGCGAAGGTCACGACGATGAGGATGAGGTGTCGCCACCACTGCCCCGCCCACGTGGCCCGACGATCGACGTTCTTGCGGCTCATGCCTGCGCCCCCGTGAGCTTCTGGGTCAGCAGTCCCCACATCCACAAGATCCCAAAGATCAGCAGCGCGTAGGCCGAGGCGTACCCGTACTGGGCCTGTCTCGTGAACGCCCACTTGTACGCCTCGGAGATGAGGATCTCCGTGCTCCCGTCAGGCTCGCCGGCGGACACCAGATAGATGATGTTGAACATGTTGAAGGTCCACACGGACCCCAGGATGACCGCGGGCAGCAGCGCCGGCTTGAGCAGCGGCAGCGTCACGTGCCGAAAGCGCTGCCAGGCGTTGGCGCCGTCCACCTCGGCGGCCTCGAGCAGGTCCCGAGGAATGGCCTGAAGCGCCCCCAGAGTCACCACCATCATGAAGGGGAAGCCCAGCCAGGTGTTGGTGGCCACGTTGGCCGCGAACGACGTGAAGAAGTTGCTGAACCAGGACACCGGCTCGACGCCGAACAGATCCAGGAACGCGTTCACCGCCCCGAACTGCCGGTTGAACATGCCCTTCCAGATGAGCGCGGTGATGTAGTTCGGCACCGCCCACGGCACGATCAGCAGCACGCGGTACAGGCCCTTGAGCTTCATCCACGGGTCGCGCAGCAGCAGCGCCAGACCGAGCCCGATGCTGACGTGCAGCACGACGTTGGCCAGCGTCCACGCCACCGTCACCACGAGCGTGAACCAGAAGCTCAGCGGATGGGTGATCCCATACTCCGACGACGACAAGATCCGCCCGAAGTTGCGCAAGCCGACAAACGTGAACTCTCCGCCCACATGGGCGAACAGCGACACCGCCGCGCCGGCGAGGAACGGCACGAAGACCACGAGCGTCATCCCGAGCGCCGCCGGGAGCAGGTACGCGTAAGCAGGCAGCGCCGCCGGCAGCCGGGCCATCACCCGGTGGGTCTGGAGGGTCCGCAGCGACCACCCCACGCCGAGCAGCAACACCACGCCGAGCAGCACCAGATACGGGCCCGGGGCAGCGCGCTCGGGCGGTGGACGCAGGTAGAAGCCGACCTCCTGCTCGGCCTCCGCGGTCGCCACCCGCGGATCCGCTCCCCGCAGCACCCGGCGCAGCGCGCGGTTCATGGGCTCCCACATCGCTCCCATCTCGGGCCGATTGGGCGTCGCGATCGCCTGGGCGCCCTGGGCCACAAACGCGGCGAGCACGGGGTCATCGGCGATGACGGGGTCGGCGGCGGCGGCGCGCAGCGGCACCGTTTGGCGACCCTGCTTCGCGCGCACCAGGCTGCCCTGCAGTCCACCGATCGCACGGGCCACCGATTGCACGGCCTCGTTCGAGGAGCGCCGCTGGGCGGCGAGGTAGAGCGCCTCTACGGTCAGGAACGGCCGGAGCGGCCCTCCCCCGGTCACCGAAGGCAAGGGCGCCACCGCAAAGCGCACGTCCTCGCGGATCTCGCCCAAGAACCACGGCCCATTGATCACAAAGGGAGTCGCGCCGCTGTTGAAGAGGTTGCTCACCAACGCGCCGTCGGACTCCGGCGGCACTGCGCCGTCCGCCACCAGCTTGCCGGCCAACGCCAGGGACCGCGCCATGGCGTCCGTGTCGATGGCGATGGCGCCATCCGCGTCAAAGAGCCGGGCGCCGAACGCGTGCATCAGCGCCGCGTGGTGGTAGAAGTTGCCGGCCTCATAGGCGAGCGGCACATCGGCGCCGGCCCCCATCGCCAGCAGCTCATCCAGGGTGGCGGGGGTGCCCGAGACGAGGTCTCGATTGATGAACAGCGCCAGCGACTTGAACGACAGGGGCATCGCCCAGAGCTGACCGTCGAACGTCAGCGCGTCGGTCGTGGACTCCAGAAAGGCCGACGGTGACAGATCGTTGGGATAGGGCAGCGGCTCCAGCAGGTGCCCGCGCGACCACTCCCCCACGGCCTCGTGCGGCGCGATGAAGAGATCCGGGCCGTTGCCTCGCGGGATCGCCGCCGTCAGTCGCTGGCGAAATGCTTCGTACGGCACCGCGAGCAGATCGACGCGCACGTCGGACTCGGTGTGCAGCTGGCGAATGATCTGCTCGAGGGCAGCTCGCTCTTCGCCCCGATACGCGTGCCACAGCAGCACCCGGTTGGGGTCTGGCTCTTCCGCGACCGCCGGCGCCGCGATCCCCACGACGAGCAACGCCAGCAAGGCAGTGAGGAGCAAGGGAACGAGGGGCCGAACGGAGTGCACGCACGCCCGATTTACCTCAGGGCGCGGGGAGTCACAAGCTCATAGTGACTCATACCAGAGTCACTACACAGCGCTTCGTCAGAGCGCGGAGTCGCTGAGGAAGAACGCGAGCCGTCGCCAGAAGTGATCCATCACCGGCTTGCGGCGAAACACTCCGCTGCCGACCGCGCAGAGGTCGCGTCGGCATCCACGGTCCACAGCCGACAGCGAGACGCCCCCTCGCTGGTGGCACGAGCCGGTGAAGAAGCCCTCGTAGACGCCGCCGAACTCCGAGAACGGGTCCATGGACTCGTCGGGGACCTCAGACCACGCCACGAGCCCCCGCCCGGTCAGGAAGGTGCCCCCATCGCCAGGGAGGTGTTCGGCGAGGCGCACCAAGGCCGCCTTCGCCACCTCGGGGATCGCGGCGCGCAGGACGTCGTCGAGCACCTGGGACAAGAGATCCTCGCCCCGATCCGCCTCCTCGAGCCGTCGCAGCAAGCGCCGCTTGAACGTGGCACCGCCTTCGGGGACCCCGCGGCGGGTACGAAACGAGCACAGCACCGGCCCCGCGCGCACTCCGCGCTTGCGCTTGCCGATCTCGTCCCGCGGCTCGTGGGGGATGACGAACGTGAAGCCGCGACCGTCGTAGGACGGGTGATGGATCGCCATCGCTTCGTGCTGTGCGCGGCAGAACGCATACGCAAAGTCCGCCATGGAGAACGCGCTGCGCGGCACGGTGGCGTAGCGCAGCGACCGCGACGGGCCCACCGGACCGGGTCGAGGCCCCACCCAGCTCAGCTGCCGCTGGTTCGCCAGGGCGACGAGCGCATCGGGGAGCGTCCAGTCGGGGAGCTCGGCGGCGGTGTCGTCGGGGCGCGACGCCCGCTCGGGGAGATCGCCGTCCGCGAAGTCGTGGCGCATGGGGAAGGGGTCAAACCCCGGGTCCATCCGGTCGATGACCATTCCGGCGCCTTCGCCGAGCCCGAGGTCCGACATCTCGCGCTGCATGCCCTCCTGGGCGATGGCCGCCTCCAAGAACGCCATCGCGTCGTCGTGCTCCTCAGCGGGATCGTCCACCGACTCCAGGCCCAGCGCCACCCGCATCGCACGGACCCGACGGCGCACCTCCGCGCGGAGGCAGTAGAAGCCGGGGCCATCCAGAACCAGGCCGTGGGCCGAGAGCACGTCGAGCCGCGGCTCCGTGCTCGTCTCAGACCAGCCGAGCCAAGGCCCCTCGACACCCACGCGGTGCAGGTGCGCGGCCTCCTTGAACGGCACCGGCAGGATGCTCACCACCACCGAGGCTTTGACCCGCACGGGCATCACCGAGCGCAGGGGCCGGGCGCGGTCGAGCAGCGCCTCTTCAATGCGGGCGCGCAGGGTGCGGGGGTGCTCGTCGCGCACATCCACCACGGCGAACCACCCGTTGAGCCGCACCACGACGGGCACGCTCTCCTCGGGCAGCACAATGCGGCGGGTGCGCAGCAGTCCATGCTCCAGCGCGCGGTTCAGCGGCTGCCCGTTGAACGCGTGGCGGTTGGCGCGCAAGGCGTCCACGATGGCGCGGATCTCGACCGCCCGCTCCAGCAGCAGGTCCTCGCTCGGCCCCCGACAACACACCGGCGTCGCCAGGAAGTTGTCGGCGCCGGGCCCGCGCCGCAGCGAGAGAAGCTCCTCCCACAGCGACGGCTCCAGGGCGCGAGCACCCACCGTGCGCCGAAGCGAGTGCGTGAACTCGAGCCCGTGCGCGACGAGAGAGGGCGGGAAGCGAGGCGCGATCTCAGTGAGCGCGACCACCGTGTCAGCGAAGGTGTGGCGACCCGCCTCCCTGCGGCGGCGTCGTCGGCGGTGGTCATCGCGGTGTTCCGTCACCCGTGCAATGTAGCGAGGCCCCTCGGGGCCTGCGCCGAGAAACCGCGCGACGTAGCCGCTATTCGTCCACCTCATCACCAAACGGAGGCAGCACGATGAGGTCGAGGATGGCGACCTGACGCTCCGAGAGACCGAAGCGCAGCGAGTCGATGGACCAGACCTGGCCGCCGTCATGCTGGATGGAGATGCTGTCGCCCTGGGTGTAGGGCTCGCTGCTCCCGATGAGCGCGAACGTGGGGCCGGAAGGGTCGAGCATCGGTCCCGGCCGCACGTTCCAGTTCAGTCCGCCCACGAGACCCGAGTCCTCTCCTTGCGGCGTCGCGACGTGCCAGGTCGGCGCCTCCCACGGCGACTCGATCTGCACGGTGCCTCCGCCGCTCCACGGCGCCCAGGACGGGGGGTTGACCGACCACGGCGCGCTGCTCGCGTGAGTCCACGACGTGCCCGCGCCCGGCGCGAAGTCCGCCAACACCTGGGTGGGCAGCACGCCGCCTCCGCACCCCATGTCCCCCATGCCCAGGAGCAAGTGGGTCTCGCCGTCCTCGTCCACGCTCGCCCCGAACGCGCTGGGGTACCAGTTGGCGGCGGCGAGCTCTGCACCGGCGATCTCGTCCATGCCCCACACCCTTGGCAGCACGCCGGTCTTGAAGCGATTGGCCGCGCGCAACGGCATCGGCTGGTACTGACAGCCGTAGCGGGCACCCCACAGGTACAGCCACTCCGCGTCCGCGGGGTCGATCGCCGCCTGCACGCCGTACGAGCCGACGTCCACCCGCGCGCCGGTCTCGGGGATGAGCACCCGGTAGTCAGCGGGGTCTTGGTGCGCCACGAGGCTCTGGGTCCGCGCGACGGCGTCGAACTCGAAGGCCGTCCAGGGGTGCCAGCTGTAGTAGTCCACCGGCCCGTCCTCAGGGCCAGGCTCCTCACCGGGCTGCTCCAGCGGGATCGGCGAGTCACCCCACCCCTGCACGGTGGCCAGGAACCGCCCGGGGCCGGAGGGCTGGATGTCCAGGTGCGAGAAGCTCGTGAACCCATCGCTGGGGCTCGGCGGCGCGAACTCGTCGATCACCTGACCGAAGAGGTCGACGATGGCGTACTTCACCTCACACTCGAAGCCGGCCTCGCTCTGGTCGGCCCCGGAGTCGAACCCCTCATCGGGCGCGCCGTCGTCGGACGTGTCTGCGGTGTCGTACTGGTCCCCATACAGGCCGTCGCAGCCGTAGCAGCAGCCCACATCGCCGTACGCGACGACGAACCACACGTCGGGCATCTCGCCGGGATCGAGCTCGGACCACGGTCCCTTGGGGAGGGGTGGCAGCCCAGGCCAGCCGCCGCCTCCGCTGCCGCCTGGTGCACCCGCTACGCCTTCTTCGGGCAGTGGATCCGGGGCCAGGTGTAACGTCGTGTCCGACGAGCAGGCGGCGAGCAGGACGGCGAAGAGCAAGGCGATGGCTGAGCTGGCGAGGGTGCGGTGCATGGGTCCTCCACCTCACAAGTGCCACGAGCGACGCGGTTGTTTCCTCGGGGCTACAGTACGCGCCATGTCTCGATTTCAGTTGCGTCGCAAGGTGTTCGGAGCGGCCTCGGCCGTGCTCCGACCCGACTCCCTGCTCGGCGCCGGCGCCGAGGCCCCCACCTTTGACCTGATGACCCAGGACGGCCGCCGCGTGAACTCCGCAGAGCTCAAGGGCTCCCGGGGCTACGTGCTCATCTTCTATCCCGGCGACGACACCCCCGGCTGCACTCTGCAGCTTCAGGACTTCTCGCGGATCGCGGGCGACTTCGACGCCGCCGGCTACGACGTGTACGGCGTCAACCCGGCCGACGCCGGCTCCCACCAGGCGTTCATCGACAAGTGCGACCTCAAGGTCCCGCTGCTCATCGACACCGACCGCAAGCTCGCCGAGGCGTTCCATACCGCTCGGCCTGGCGTGCCGGTGACCTTCCGGTCTGTGTTCCTGGTGGACAAGAAGGGCATCGTGCGGAACGCAATGAAGGACAGCCCAGACCCGCAGGCGCTGCTGGCCTCGGCGACGCGGTCCGGCGAGACAGGCTTCAAGGGATCGGGGCGCAAGGGTCGCCGTGTGGCACCCCGTACGTCGGCGTATGGAATGCGGAAGATCCAGGAGAACGACGTCCGCACCGTCATCCTCGACATCCGCGACTCCGTGGACTGGCGACACGGACACATCGCGGGCGCGCTCAACATCCCCTATCGGGAGATCGAGCAGCGCCTCGATGAGCTGCCCGGCAAGGACGTGCCCATCGTCATCGCCGACGACCAGGGCCTGCGCGCGTCGGGCATCGCAGGGATTCTGGACGCCGCGGGCTGGCGCAAGCTGTTCGCGCTGAACGACGGCATGGAGGCGTACAAGGGTCCGCGGGAGAAGGGCGAGTGACGGCGATCACCGAGGCGGATCGCGCGCCTCACGAGCCGTTCACCGTGCAGCCCGGGATCCGGGTGGTCCCGCTGCGCACTCCGACCCTTCCGCCGGCCACCCACACGAACTGCGTCGTGCTCGGACACGAGCGCGTCATCCTGGTGGATCCCGCGAGCCCCTACAGCGAAGAGCAGGAGCGCCTGCACGACTGGCTCAGCGACGCCGGCGCCACCGTCATCGCGGTCTGGCTCACCCACCATCACGCCGACCATGTGGGCGGCGCCAACGCCGTGCGGACGGCCCACGGTGTGCCGGTCTGCGCCCACCCCGCCACCGCCCAGCGGCTCCACGGGCACATCGCCATCGACATCGAGCTGTTCGAGGGGGACCGGCCCGGCGACGTGCACGACATCGACCTCGGGCTCGATGTGGTCGCCCTGCACACCCCCGGACATGCCCGGGGGCACCTCGCGTTTCGGGACGAGGCGAGCCGGACGATCGTGGCCGGAGACCTGGTGGCCGGTCAGGGCACCATCGTCATCGACCCGCCCGAAGGCGACATGGCGGACTACCTCGCCACCCTGGGGCGCCTCATCAGTGAGGGCTGCGGGACCCTCATCCCCTCGCACGGACCCTCGATCGAGGAGGGCGAGGAGAAGCTGCTCGAGTACATCGCGCATCGGCAGATGCGCGAGCAGCAGCTCGTGGACGCCCTGGGCCGCAGACCGGGGCGGCCCATCGAGCTGGTGCCGCTGCTGTACCCCGAGATCCCGACCTTTTTCCACCCTCTCGCGTCACGCCAGCTGCTCGCGCACCTGCTCAAGCTCGAAGCCGAAGGCGTCGTCCTGCGGCCGGATGGCTCAACCGGCGTCCCCGGCGCCCCCATCTACCTCAGCGCCGACACCGCCGGCTGGACAGCCGCGTTGCCGGTCTTCGCGCTGCGGTGAGCGAGACCGCCGAGGTCACTCCGCGCTTTGTCTACGACGTCGCCGCGGTCCAGGCGAAGATCGAGGCTGTGCGCGCGGCGTTCGAGGGCGAGGTGGCGGTGCTGTACGCCACCAAAGCCAACGGGCACCTGGGTTTGCTGCGGGCGATGCGGCCAGCTCTGGACGGCGCCGACGTCACGTCGCGCGGTGCGATGCAACACGCCGTGGACGCGGGCTTTGCGCCGGACTCGATCCAGTTCACCTCGCCAGGGAAGTCACGAGCCGACCTGGAGTTCGCCCTGCGCCTCGGAGCCTGCGTGGTGCTGGGTTGCACCGGCGAGGCTCAGGACGTGGTCGCGGCGGCCCAGCGCCTCTCGATCCCGCCAAGCGCGGTGCGGACGCTGGTGAGGGTGAACCCCACCGAGCGCATCCACGCGTTTCGTAGCGCCACCGGCGGGGTGCCCTCGCCCTTCGGCATCCCCGAGGAGGAGGTCGACCAGGCGCTCCCTGCGATCCTCGCCCTCGGCCTCGCGCCCCGCGGACTGCACGTGCACCGGGGCAGCCAGTGCACCAGCGCCACCGCCTTCGCCCGACACGTCACCGGGACCCTCGATCTCGCCGACCGCCTCGTGCGCGAGCACGGCCTCGCGCCCCACGTGAACCTGGGCGGCGGGCTCGGCGTGGCCACCCAAGGCTCCCCCGAGCTGCCCCTGAGCAGCCTCGGTCGCCGCTGCGCCCGGGCCCTACGAGCCTTTCGCGGCGATCACCCCGCCGCCACCTTCGCCCTGGAACCCGGCCGCTACTTCGTCAGCGAAGCCGGCACCCTGCACCTGCGGGTCCTGCGACGCCGATCCGTGCGCGGGGTGACCTTCCTCGTGCTGGACGGCGGCATCGACGTCTTCCTGTTCGCCAGCGAGCGCATGCGCCACGGGCCGCCGCCGCCCATCCGCAACGCGACCCGGCCCGACGCCGAGCCTGAGACGGTCACGCTGGTCGGCCCCGCCTGCACGTCCGAGGACACACTGGTGACGAGCCTGCTGCTCCCCCGCGCCGAGCCCGGCGACGTGCTGGTCGTCGGCCACGCGGGGGCCTACGCAGCTGGGGCGAGCATGGCCGGCTTCCTGGGGCGCGACCGAGCGACCGAGGTGCTGGCGTGATCCTGGAGTTCCATCGCGACATGGAGGTCGAGCGCAACCGGTGGTGGCTCCTCTACGCGGTGTTCGCGGCGACCGGGATGTTCTTCGCGGTGCACTTCACGCTGGATGTGCAGTCGGGGGAGATGAGCAGGAGTGAGGCGCTGGTCGTGGGCGGGACCACCGCCGCGCTGGCGCTCGGCATCGTCATCTTCATCAAGAAGACGGCCCGCGGGCGGCTCGAGCTGACCCTGCAGCACACCACCCTGCTCTACACGGTCGGTCAAGCCGAGCATCGCCTGGAGCTGGCCGGCGGGGCCGAGCTCATGGAGACGGGCTCCCACTGGGCCTTTGTGAGCGGCGGACAAGTGCTCCTCGTCCCGCGCCGCGTGTTTCCACGGGTCAAGCAAGAGCTCGCCGCCCACCCTGCTGCGCAGGCCCTCATTGTGGCCACCGGCCGAGGGTTCACCCGAAAGACGCCCCTGCGTATGCGCATCCTGACGGTGGCCGTGGTGCTGTTCGCCGCGTCCTACTTCGCGTTGATGCTGTTCGGGCTGCTGGTGAAGGCCGGCGTCATCGACGGTCCAGCACCACCCTGAAGCTCCGCCGCACCATGCGATGCCGCGGCTCCCACTCCAGTCGGCCCAGGGTGCGCAGCCACGCGAGGGTCTCCGGCGTCATCACATCGAGAGGCCGCTGCACCATCCACAGCTGCTCACTGAGCAGCCGCCGGGTCCCGGAAACCCCGCCGATGGTGAACGCCGTCTCCCCAAGACTGCGGGGCACACGCTCGGCATCCGGATGGGCATCGCACCACGTGTTCACCGCCTCGATGAGCGCCTCCACGTACGCCCCTTGCTCGGCCAGCAGCGTGGTGAGCACCGGCTCCAGAGTGGCGGGCACGGCGTCGTCAGCCAGAAATGCTCCAGGGTCCTGACGCGGCGCGGCGAGCCGCTCCATCCACGCCCGCACGTGCGGCGCTCCGTCAAAGAGCGCCGTGGTGTCCACATCGCGGTACAGGTGGGCCCACAGCGGACCGTAGAGCGCGAAGTCCGCGATGGCGGGGCGGCTCCCGAACACAAACGGGTGCTCAGCGAAGTGCGCATCCAGCTGGGCGATGAGGGTCGTGGCGAAGGACTCGAGGCCCGGCGCGGTCCCCTCATCGACCCCCAGCAGCGGCAGGTAGCTCTGCATGCGTTTGGCGATGGGCTTGACCACCAGACGCCCGACGACGCTGGGCAACCAGGGGACGCCGTAGCGGGCGAACTCCTGCATGGCAAAGCGCGCGTTCGCCGGCCGGTTCCAGCGGTAGTGCAGCGCCGCCATGGGCAGCCACTCGTCGCCGTGCAGCTCCAGCAGCAGGTTCACCGCGCGCTGACGCGGGCCCGGCGGGGTGATCGACTCGCCACCCAAATGATCCTCGAGGGTGTCGATGATCTCGCTCGAGTCCTGCAGCCAGGTCCCATCAGCGAGCTCGACGGTCGGCATGATCGCCTTGCCCACCGCCTTGCGGATCCGCCCGCGCAGCGCGAGCACCGACGGCACGACGTCCTCGAACGGCACACCCTTCCAACGCAGATACGCGCGGACCTTGGCCGAGTAGGGCGAGACCAGCCAGCTGTTGAGTCGCAGCACCGAGTCCCCCCGCGGCGCGATCAGGCGGCTTCGGCGCCCAGAGATACGTTCTCCGGGGTGTCGCCCTTGCCGGGGATCCACTCTTCGTCCGGCCCCTCCTCGGGCATCACATACGGCGAGCCGTCGTACATCACCCGCTCGCCGGGCCAGCCGTACGCCCGCCACAGGTAGGCGATGAGCGAGGTCTGGTCGAGGTTTGGATGGATGTGAGGCGCGATCTCCCGGGCGTGGGCCTCGGGCGCGCGGGACCAGTGAAGCCCCGGGTACTTGTGGTGAATCCCGTGGAAGCCGTTGTTGAACGTCCACCAGTTCACAAACGTGCCGACGAAGTTGCGGGCGTGGTTGTACTTGTGGGACTGGTCGGTGCCGTCGTGCTGGATGAAGTTGATGCCGATGATTCCCCACGCCGCGTAGAGGTGCGGAATCATGGCCAGCAGCATGAACTTCTGGATGCCCACGAAGAACGCGACGATGGAACCCGGCACCTCGGTGATGCTCCCCGGCCAGGTCCCCGCGGGCACGTTGCCCAGGTCCACCACCAGCAACGTGCCGAGCACCGCGAGGAAGAAGACCCACTCGCGCACCCACTGGGCGAACCACTTCGGTCGCTCGGTGCGCATCGCTCGGGCGTACTGAAAGTCGGCGTTGCTGATGGACCCGCTGAGCACGGGCATGAAGAGCAGCTGGTTGAGCAGGTTCCAGCGAAAGTTCACCTTGGTGCTGCGCATGACGTCGCGCCGCGACTGGGTGTGCAGGTGGTGGCTCAGGTTGTGTCCCGGCACGAACGCGCTCACCGGGTGGCCGTAGCAAACCGAGATGATGTACTGCCACAGCCGGTTCCATGAACGCTTCTTGAAGACCGCGACGTGGATGGTGTTGTGGGTGATCACCGCGCAGAAGAACGAAAAGACGCACGTGGCGCCGACCCACACGGCCCGGAGGCCGAGCGGCATCGAGTCCCACATCACCCAGCCCACAGCGACCAGCGACATGTAGGTGGCGACAAACCCGAGGGTGCGTCGGTCTTCTTGATAGCGAAGCTCGTCAAACAGCCAGTCCAACATGCCCGGGCTTCTACCAGACCCGCCCGCGAGGGGGAATCCCGTTCTCGTCTGAGGTGACCGCTGGCGCTCGCGGACCCGCCGATCGACAATGAGTCTTCATGCAACGCTACCCAGCTCTCTTCGCGCTCGCCTGCGTCCTCCTCACTGCGCTCCCGGCCTTCGGCCAGGCCGACTACGCGGTCAAGCAGTCCGAGCGGCAGCTCGAGTTCGCCCAGGAGGAGTTCGCCGACGGCGACTACGAGAAGGCGCTTCGATCCGCTGAGTCTGCGCTGCGACTCGTGCCCGAGCTGCACGGAGCCATCCTGCTCAAGGCCCAGGCCTACGAAGCCCTGGAGCAGTTCCCGCTGGCCGAGTCGACCCTGCTCGCCTACCTGGAGACCGCACCGCCGGTCGAGCAGGACCCCATGGCCCGCATCGCCCTGGATCGGGTGCGCCAGAAGATCAGCGAGGACCGGGGCGGATCGCGCTCCCGCAACGCGCGCCTGCGCAAGAGCCTCTCCGCCGAGGACATCGCGGCCTTCGAGGACCGGGTGCGGGTCAACCTCGCCGCCGGTCTCTGCCAGAGCGCTCGCTCGGCGGCGAAGGAGCTCACGCTCGCCGCTCCGGACGAAGCCCAGGGATGGAAGCTCGCCGGCGATGCCGCCCGCTGCGCCAGCAACACCCGAGAGGCGGCGTTGTCGTACCGCCGGTACCAGTACCTGGGAGGCGCTGAGCCTTCGGTGCTCGACATGATCAGCGCGCTCTCGGAGAGCCTGGCCACCCTCATCATCGACGTCGCGAAGAACGACAAGGCTCTCGAGCCGGCGCTGTCGATGTCCGTGCTCGGCTCGCTGATCGAGCCCCTGCCCGCCGAAGGCGGCCGCGTGGGCTTCTACGACCCGCCCACCGGCGCGGACCTCTCGCTCGACATCTCGGGCGACGGCATCGAGACCGAGCAGATCACCATCGATCGCCTCACCAAGGGCGAGACCCGCTCTCTCGCGCTGACGCCCAAGGTGGTGGGCCACGGCACCTTGCGGGCGGCGGACTTCGATCAGAAGGCCCTGGGCGTATGGATCACCGGCGGCGACGAGCCCGTGGCATTGAGCCCCGGCCAGGCCGTGCGCCTCACCGCGACGACCGTCCAGATCCGAGTCCGCGGCGAGTTCGGCCGGCTCGACACGGCGGTCCAGGTGGTCGCCGACAAGGAGACCCTGTTCGACCCTGCCAAACACCTACCCGCCGTGCTGACGGTGGTGAACCTGCCCGCCGGCGGCGAGGTGCGCATCGCCATGGCGACCGGGGCCGCCATCGAGCAGCGACGCGACCTTCCCACCCAGGGCGCCCGCACCGAGGCGGAGACCGGCGTGCTGGTGACGCGCCCCCAGAAGTTCCAGTCGCTGCGCGGCGGCAAGGCCGTGCTGACGGTGAAGCACCCGACCCTGGGCAGCGCCAGCCAGGAGGTCGTCTTGCAGGGTGGCACCGTCAACGCCACGACGTTCGACCCCAGCAAGCTCTCGGGACTCGCCAGAGACCAGGAGCTGCTCGCCGCGAAGAACCAGACCGAGGCGGCGAAGGCGGCGGCGGCGGCCGATGCGGCGGCGGCACAGCGCGCGACCCGCGACAACGCGGTCACGGAAGCCCAGGCGCTCAAGCGCACTCCTGACCTCTCGGTCAAGCGCGACACCAACCAGACCCTGGGCATCGTGCTGAGCGCGGTCGGCGGGGCTCTCATCGCGGGCGGGGTTGGCTCCATGAGCTACTCCGGCTACGCACGCGCCACCGGGAATCAGTGGGATGAGTACGCCGAGTCCAACACGCTGACCGCCCAGGACGAGGTGGACCGCACCAAGGCCTGGGACGCGGAGAAGCCCGCCCTCGGTCTTGGCATCGCGATGGCCGGGGTGGGGGCGGTGAGCCTGCCCTTGGGGATCATCTTCGCCACGAAGAAGAAGAAGTGAGCCGATTCGCCCCTCTCCTGCTGCTCGTCCTCCTGGCGCCGCTCCCCGGCTGCCTCGAGAACCCCTGCAGCAGACACGAGGAGCTATGCGCCGGCGGCCCTGGGACCGATGGCCCCCAGTCGTGCGACGTCCTCCCCCTGGTCGCGGCGGGGGACCTGAGCGACGACGAGGGAGACGCCACCGACGTGTGGGCCCTACGGGTGACGCCGGACTTCTCCACCCTGCAGGTGTTGAGCGAGGTCGACTCGTGGGATCCAAAGGCCCGGATGTGGCTGAGCCCCGGCGAGCCCGTGAGCGGCGACGACGAGTGCGCGTGCGGAGACTCGGGCTGCCCGGCCATGACCCTCGGCGTGGACTCCCCGAGCTGGGTGTTCGTCGAGGTGTGGGACGGCGACGACGACGAGTCGGCGGACCGTGGCTACACCCTGCACGCCCCCGGCGTGGGTGCGGCGCTGCTCCTTCGCGACGGGGTGGCCCACGCCGCCCAGCCGGGCACCTACGGGACGACTCCTCCCGGCCTGTGCGCGCTGGACTCCGTGAACTCCATCGTGCAGCTGCCGTGGCTGAGCGAGCGGGAGCCGAACGACGGCCCCGACTACCACGTCATCGGCGCGCTGGAAGACCCCGGGCTCTGCATCCTCGCCACCATGAGCGACTGCAGCGACCAGGACCGCTTCACCCTGACCAAGGTCGGCGACGCCCCGGTGCGGCTCAGGATGGTGTGGGACGGCCCCGCAAACCTCGACGTGAACATGATCCCCGGCGGCAGCGCCTACACGACGAACAACCCCGAGACCATCGTGGCGAGCCTCGATGACGGGGTGGAGTTCTCCGTGGAAGTGGCCTGCGCCGCGGCGCAAGGCCCAGTCGCCTACGCGGTCGCCATCTGGCCCTACTAGCCCGGGCCGATCGCCAGTCCCAGGGTCACGAGCCCGCGGAACGTGAAGAACTTGCCGAGGTTGCCCAGCTCCACGGAGGGCCGGATGAGCAGGCGGCTGGCCCCCAGCGGGAACTCTGCGCCCAGCTGAAGTGCCGCCCCGGGCAACACGGGCCCTCCTTCGGTGCCGCTGGGGTTCGGTCCTACCTGGGCGTGCAAGCCGATGAGCTGCACGAACGGGCTCGTGAACCGCAGCTGCGCTCCCAGCAGCACCGGCACGAGGGCCACGATGCCGAGGCTGTCTCCCGTCGCGGGGTCGAGGACCGGCTGGGAGAACATCACCCGGGTGCCGAGCGCCACGCGCAGGGGGCCCTTGATGCGCACTGAGACCTCGGCCGCGCCGCCGCCGTAGTTGCCTCGGCCCACGAACTGGTAGCCGCCGCCGACATTGAGGAGCAGCGCTGGGTTGCGCTGGGGCGCCGACAGCTGGATGCCCCGAGCCTTGGGCTTGCTCTCCACCTCGGCGAGCTCCACGCGGTCGGCGTCGGTCTCGCCCAGCCGGAACACCTCGCTGTCGCCGCTGCGGATCCAGACCCGCCCTTCCTGCACCCCGGCCCAGCGCTTGACCCAGCCCGCGAGCACGCGCTGAAGCTCCAGATCCAGCCGCGCGCCGGCTTTCGCCACATCCAACGGCAAGCCCACCGCGACCACGTCGTCCTCGACGAGCCGCACCACCGCGCCGACGAGAGCGCCCGTGGGCAGGCGCACCTGCAGGATGTGCTCGCCGGGGACCACCGCCAGCCCCGGGCCCGCCACCGGGAAGCCGTCCACGAACACCGCTCCGGGCTCATCGCCACCGTCGGTGCCAGCCACGACCTTCGCCCGACCGCCCGCCAACGCCCCCTTTTGCAGCTCCAGGTAGAGCTCCTCGAGGTCGGGCGGGTAGCTCGAGTCGAAGTACTGCCCGGGCAGCACCGCGAGCGCGCGCGCCAACGAGGCGCGGGACGCCGGCAGGCCCTGGCGATAGAAAGCCGCGACCCCTTCGAGGAAGTACAGCCGCCAAAGCTCTGAGGGGTCCAGCTTGCCCTGCAGGCACGCCAGCGTCTGACGCACTCCGCTCAGCTGGGTCTCCGCCTCTTCGACCGCGAGGTCATCGATGGCGGTCTGGGCCCGCTGCAGCGCGCGCTTGACCGCCTCGGCCGGCACGCTTGTCTGAGGGCACACCTGCTCGGGCGATGTGCCGAGCACCCAGACGCCAGCGACGTTCTGCTCGCCGGTGACATCCACCAGCGAGGCCCCGAAGCCCTCGGGGATGAGCTTGCCCAGGGTCTTGCCCCACTTCTCGGGCTCACTCGTCACCACCACGACCGTGCGGGCGGCCTGGGCCCACGCCGTCGCCGGGAGCACCGCGACCATCAGCAGCGCGAGCAGTGCGAGGGGGGCGCGGCTCTGGGACCGGCGCCTGCGGAGGAAGAAGAGCGGCAAGACGAGCAGGAGACTACCGGACCCCTGGTCCCCCGTGCTGCACGCGCACCCGGGATAGACCCACGGCTCGGCGATGGCGGAGTCGTCGTCGTCCGCCGCGTCGTCGTCGTCGCTGGTGTCGTCATCGTCCGCGGTGGCGTCGTCGTCATCGCCGCTGTCGTCATCGTCGCCGCTGTCGTCGTCGTCGCCGATGATGCAGTCGGGATCGTCCCCGTCGATGAACTGGTCGCAGTCGTTATCGATGCCGTCGTCGCAGATCTCCGGCGCGTTCGGATACGCGGTCGGCTCGTTGTCGTCGCAGTCGAGGTTGAGCAGCCCGTAGGTGGACCCGCAGTCCTCGGTCAGCTTCCAGAACCCGTCCTCGTCGAGGTCGAACGGCTCGTCCACCAGCCCATCACAGTCGTCGTCCATGTTGTTGCACGCCTCCGCCGCGCCGGGGAAGACCGCGGGGTCTACGTCGTCGCAGTCCTCCTCGCCCCACGCAGCCAGGCACCCGGCGCCGGCGAACGTGCCGTCCCCGTCGCCGTCGAAGTCCTCGTCGGCGACAAAGTCACAGTTGTCGTCGCGCCCGTTGCAGGTCTCCGGGGCGTTTCGATACACGGTCGCATCCGTGTCGTCGCAGTCCCCGTCACAGGTCGTGAAGCCGTCCCCGTCCAGGTCCTCGTCCTCGTCGATCTGGCCATCGCAGTTGTCGTCGATGCCGTTGGCGCAGTCCTCGAGGTTGAAGGGGAAGACCGCGTCGCTCGTGTCGTCGCAGTCGAGCGCCACGCCGAGGGCGGTCCAGGCGGTGTCGCACTCGGCGATGGTGCCGTCGAACCAGCCGTCGCCGTCGAGATCGAAGTCCTCGTCCGGACTGCCGTCGCAGTTGTCGTCCATGGCGTTGCACAGCTCCGCCGCGCCCGGGAAGACGGCCGCGTCGCCGTCGTCACAGTCCGTGGCGCCCACGAAGTCTCCCCCCTGACAGGCCAGCGCGTCGCCGTCCGCGAAGCCGTCCTCATCCAGATCCCAGGGCTCATCGGCGAGGCCCGAGCAGTCGTCGTCGAGCCCGTTGCATAGCTCCGTGGCCCCGGGGTTCACCGCCGGATCCACGTCGTCGCAGTCTCCTCCTCCCAGCGGCGCGTCCACGTGGTTCGCCTCGGGAACCCCGCAGCCCACATAGCCGTCGCCGTCCAGATCCAGCTCGCCGTCGGGGATGGAGCCCTCACAGTCGTTGTCCACCCCGTCACACAGCTCCGGCGCGCCGCCGTAGACCAGCGGGTCGCTGTCATCGCAGTCCACGCCGCCGCCATAGCTCGCCGCGCAGCCGGGGTCCGCTCCGTCGAACGAGCCGTCCCCGTCGGCGTCGAAGCCCTCATCCACCATCCCGTCGCAGTCGTCGTCCACGAGGTTGCACGCCTCGATGGCCAGCGGGTTCACGCTCGCGTTGCCGTCGTCGCAGTCCCCGCCGCAGGTCGTGACCCCGTCCGCGTCTACGTCCGAGAGCTCGTCCACGAGGCCGTCACAGTCGTTATCCACCCCATCGCACACCTCAGCGGCGGCCGGATACACGGCGGGATCGGTGTCGTCGCAGTCCAGGCAGCTCGCGGAGCCGTCCCCATCGGCGTCGAAGCCCTCATCCGTCGCGCCGTCGCAGTTGTTGTCTACTCCGTCGCAGATCTCGGTCGCCCCGGGGAACACCGTCGCGTCGCTGTCGTCGCAGTCCCCATCGCAGGTGCTGACGCCATCGCCGTCGTCGTCCAGGTTCACGTCCACCTGGCCATCGCAGTCGTCATCGATGTTGTTGCCGCAGATCTCCGACTGCCCCGGGAACACGGCGGGATCGGCGTCGTCGCAGTCTCCGCCGCAGAGCGTGACCCCATCGCCGTCGCCGTCAAAGCCGTCGTCGATGGTCCCGTCGCAGTCGTTGTCGATGCCGTCGCACACCTCGATGGCCGCAGGGTTCACCGCTGGATCGGTCGGCGCGCAGTCGGCGTTGGCCCCATAGGTCGCCTCGCAGCCGATGGTTCCGCCGAAGAAGCCGTCGGTGTCCGCGTCGAAGTCCTCGTCGGCGCCGCCCTCGCAGTCGTTGTCGAGGCCATCACACAGCTCGGTCGCTGCGGGGTTCACGGTGCTGTCGGTGTCGTCGCAGTCCCCGCCAAAGCCCGGTAGATGGGTGGGGTTGGCGCACTCCACGTAGCCGTCCAGGTCGCCGTCGGTCTCCAGCGGTCCCTGGCTGCCGTCGCAGTCGTTGTCGAGCCCGTCGCACTGCTCGGCCGCGCCCGGGAAGGTCAGGGGCTCGCTGTCGTCGCAGTCGGTGACCGGATAGCTGGCCACGCACGTGGGATCGGCGCCGTCCACGAAGCCGTCGCCGTCGCCGTCGAAGCCCTCATCGGTGGTGCCGTCGCAGTCGTTGTCTACCGAGTCGCACAGCTCCGGGGCAGAGGCGTAGACGGTGGGGTCGGCGTCGTCGCAGTCCAGCCCGCCGACGCACAACGAGGCGTCGAGGAACCCGTCCGAGTCGGCATCGAAGTCCTCGTCGATGACGCCATCGCAGTCGTTGTCGTCCCCGTCGCAGACCTCGCTCGCCCCGGGGTAGGTCGTGGCCGCCCCGTCATCGCAGTCCACCTGGGCATACGCAGACACGCACCCAGGCACGGAGCCGTCGAAGAACCCGTCCGAGTCGGCATCGAAGCCCTCATCCACCGCGCCGGAGCAGTTGTTGTCCACGGCGTCGCAGACCTCGGTCGCGCTGCTGAAGACGGTGGGGTCGGAGTCGTCGCAGTCGCCTTCGCACGCGGCCTCCAGATCGCCGTCCAGGTCCGACTCGGTGGGCGGCACGGTCCCGTCGCAGTCCGTGTCCGCCAGATCGCAGACCTCGGGCGCGCCCACGTAGATGGCCGGGTTGGCGTCGTCGCAGTCGCCCGAGCACGCGGACTGCCCGTCGCCGTCGCCATCGAGCTCGTTGCCGGGGACGGAGAGATCGCAGTCGTTGTCGAGCCCGTCGCAGATCTCCGGGTTGCCAGGGAACCGCGCTGGATTGCCATCCGCGCAGTCGCCCGCGCAGGTGGCCACGCCGTCGCCGTCCGCGTCCTGCTCGTTGACCGGCAAGACCCCGTTGCAGTCGTTGTCTACGCCGTCGCAGACCTCGGCGGCCCCGGGCGCAGTGGTCGGGTCGCTGTCGTCGCAGTCGCCCTCGCACTCCAACACCCCGTCTCCGTCGGCGTCCGCTTCGTTCGCCGGCACGCTGCCCGAGCAGTCGTTGTCGATCCCGTCGCAGACCTCGACCGCGCCCGGGTTGGTGGCGGGATCGGTGTCGGCGCAGTCCTCGTCACCCAGGCCGGCCGGGGGCGTTGCGTTCGCCGCGAACGGGCACTCGATGTAGTTGTCGCCGTCGACATCCGCTTCGACCGAAGTGACCGCGCCGCTGCAGTCGGAGTCCTTGCCGTCGCAGATCTCCACCGCGCCGGGGAACACCTGGGCGTCGGTGTCGTCGCAGTCTGTGCAGGTGTCGATCCCATCGCCGTCGGTGTCGTCGCCCTCATCGGTGGTCGTGCCGTTGCAGTTGTTGTCCAGGCCGTCGCACAGCTCCGGCGCGCCGGGGTAGATGACCGGGTTGCTGTCGTTGCAGTCGAGAGCGCATGAGGCGAAGCCGTCGTTGTCCGCGTCGGCCTCGTTCGCCGGCACGACCCCGTTGCAGTCGTCGTCGAGGCCGTTGCACTGCTCCGGCGCGCCGGGGTAGATGGCCCCATTCCCGTCGTCGCAGTCGCCCGCGCACGCCAGAAAAGCGTCGCCGTCCGCATCGGCTTCGTTGCTGGGGATCTGTCCGTTGCAGTCGGTGTCGACTCCATCGCACAGCTCCGTGGCGCTGGTGTTGATGGACGCCTCGCTGTCGTCACAGTCGCCCGCGCACGGTGACTCGCCGTCCGCGTCCGCGTCCTGCTCGTTGCTGGGCAGGCTGCCGTCGCAGTCGTTGTCCAGCCCGTCGCAGACCTCGGTGGCGCCTGGGTTGGTCCCCGAGTCCGCGTCGTCGCAGTCCAGGTCGTTCCCCACCGAACCCGAGGGGCCGGTGCAGGCGAGCACCGCGATGGCGTCCTCGTCGCCATAGAGATCGACGTCGCCGTCTGGGTACCACGCACCCTGGTTCGTGACTCCGGGGTCGTTGTCGTCGGCGAGGCCGTCGCAGTCGTTGTCCACGCCGCCATCGCAGACCTCCGCCGCCGCGGGGTTGACGCTCCCGTCTCCGTCGTCGCAGTCCAGGTTATTGGTCACCTCACCGAGCGGGCAGATGCCGCCGAGCGCGGTCGTACCCACCCCCGCCCCGTAGCTGTCGAAGTCAGAGTCCTCGAAGCAGACGATCGCGTCGCCGCCACTGCAATCCTGGTCGATCCCGTCGTTGGGGATGTCGGTGGCGCCCGGGTTGATCGTGGGGTCCGCGTCGTCGCAGTCGTCCCCGCCGAGGTTCTGGTCGTCGTAGCCATCGCCGTCGTTGTCCAGGTCCGCCCCATCGCAGATCCCGTCGCCATCGAGGTCGTTGAGGCAGGCCGTGCGCACGTGCACCCCCAGCGACTCCCCGGGACGCCCCCCGTAGACCCAGGTGCCAAACAACACCTCCGCTGCGTCCTGCCGACCGGTCCATGCCCGGGCTCTCCAGTGGTACGCAGTCCCCGGGGTCAAGAACGCAGCGGTCGTGATGATCACCACCCCGGTGGGGGTGGCGGCCCGGCTGCCGGACAGGACCGTGTTGGTGCCGTCAAACGGGCTGCCCAGTGGCTTGACCTCCATCTGGACCCGCACCTCGCCAGGCCCGCTGGCCGGGCGCACGAGCAGATCGGTGGTCAGCTGGTCAGCGTCTGGTGCGGCGCCCAACGGCGCGACGATCCCGGTCCCGATGGTGGTTCGCCGCACGAGGCGCGCCGACGCGAGGCCGATTCCCCCGCCGTCTTCCTGATTCCCCCACCAGTTGAAGAAGCGCCCTTCGTCGGTAGACCCGTTGTCGAACGCTGGCGCGGTGGAGAGCAGGTCGGTGAAGCCGTCGCCGTTGACGTCGGCGCCCACCACAGAGCTGCCCAGCATCGCGCCCGGCTGCCCCGAGAACACCGTCCACTTGGAGCCGGCCGCCGAGCCCGTCGCCGAGCCGTGGAAGACGTCGATCTGCCCCTCGGACGTGTAGAACCCGCTGTCCTCGGCGTTGGGGGAGCCCACGACGACGTCGGCGAACCCGTCCCCGTTCACATCTCCTGCGGCCCCGACCGCCGCACCGAAGCTGTCGCCGATGTCTGACCCCTGCCAGCTCTGGGCGATCGTTCCGCTGATCCCGCTGGCTCCGCCGTGGTGGACCTGCGCAAATCCGCGGGACATGCCGGGCGAACCCACGATGATGTCGCCGTAACCGTCGCCGTTCACGTCGCCGGCCCGGGACGCCGCGCTGCCGAGGAGCGCGCCAGCCGTGGACCCCACGATCACCCGGTTCGGAGAGAGGGACAGGGATGAGGCGCTGCCGTGAAAGACCGCCACCGCGCCGCCGTCGGTGCTGGTCCCGTCCCACAGGGGCGCGGTGACGATCACGTCGCTGTAGCCGTCCCCGTTCACGTCGCCGGCGTAGGCCACCACCGTGCCGGCCCGCGCGTTCGACTGGTTGCTCTGGTAGCTCCATGAGTACGAAGCCTCGAGACCGCTCGACGAGCCAAGATGCAGCGTCGCGGCGCCCTCGCCGGTCTGTCCCGAGCCGAACCCCGGCGAGCCGATCAGCAAGTCGGCGAAACCATCGCCGTTCACGTCGCCCCCGGACACGCTGGTGCCGAGCTCATCGCCGGCGGTGGCCCCCTGGATGATCTCGTCGGCGGTGCTCCCGATCCCCGTCGCCGAGCCCAGATAGACCCGCACCCGTCCAGCCGCTGCCTTGGCGCTCACGGTGTAGCCCGGAGAACCCACCGCGAGGTCGCCGTAGCCGTCGCCGTTGACGTCGCCGATCCCCGCGACCGCCGCTCCGAACAGCTCGTCCGCTTGCACGCCGCCCAGGTTGGTGTTCGGCGACGTCGCGAGGCCCGTCTGCGAACCCAGGAAGACATAGGCGCGGCCACGATCTGCGTTGCCGCCGACCATGAAGTGCGGCAGACCGACCACGACGTCCTCGTAGCCATCTCCGTTGAGGTCGCCCGCGGCGGCCACGACCGCCTCGAGCCCCGCGGATGCGGTGTTGGTCTCCGCCGTCCAGATCGTCGCGCCCAGGCCCCCGGCGGCGCCGTCCACGATGCGTGCGCTGCCTGCCAGCGCGCCGGTCACCGAGCGGCCGGGAGCCCCCGCGATCACCTCGCCGTAGCCGTCGCCGTTCACATCGGCAGCGGCGCTCACCGACGTTCCGAGCCACTCGTTGACGGCGATCCCCATGGTGGTGGCGTCCGGGGCGGTGAAGGTCACCAGCGAGCCCGTCGCGACCGTGGCGCTCCCGAAGTAGAGCTGGATCCGGCCGGCGTCCGCGCTCAAGCCATCCCAGAAGGGCTCGCCCAGGACGAGGTCGGCGAGGCCATCGCCGTTCAGGTCGCCCGCGGTCGAGACGCTCGCGCCCAGCTTCGCACCGGCCTGAGTGCCCTCGAACCTCCAGGACGGACTGGAGCCGATGCCACCAAACCCACCAAAGAACACGTGGGCCGCGCCGCACTGAGAGCCCGCGGCGCAGGCCCCGACGGGGTCTCCGACCACCACGTCGGCGTAGCCGTCCCCGTTGACGTCGCCGGCTGTCGCGACGCTCGTGCCCAGCTGGAAGGCGCCCTGTACGGTCAGGACGGAGATGGACGCCGAGGGGCCCGAGGAGCTCCCGGGGATCCACCACGCCTCTCCGCCGCTGCTGCCGTACCTCGCCCCTGCGATCAGGTCGGCGAACCCGTCGCCGTCCACATCCCCCGCGCCGTCGACCGACACTCCGAGCTCGTCGCCGAAGCTCGAGCCCACGGCGCTCCAGGTCGATGAGCTCGGCCCTGTGGGTCCGCCCAGGTAGAAGTAGAGGGCCCCGTTGTTGTTGCTCACAATGCTCGCGTTGTACCCAGGCGCCCCGACGATGAGGTCGCCGTAGCCATCGCCATCGACGTCACCGGCCCCCGCCACGGACCAGCCGAACTTGTCGTAGAACACGTTGCCGAGGCCGCCGGGGTTGGCCAACACGATGTCTGGAGTGGCCGCGACTCCACTCGCGCCGCCGAACCAGATCAACACGCGCCCGTTGGGGCTCCCCGCCGCCTCGATCCCCGGCGAGCCCACGACGAGATCGCTGTAGCCATCCCCATTGAGGTCGCCCCCGGTGTCCACCGACTGCCCCACCCGGTGGTACAGCGCGGTGCCGGAGTAGGTCATGCTCGGCGTCGTCGAGGGGCCCGTCGCGGACCCGTAGAAGACCTCGATCCGCCCCACATCGGTGCTGCCGCTGTCGTACAGGGGCGCGCCCACGACCACGTCGGCGTAGCCGTCACCGTTCAGGTCTCCCGCGGTGGACACGGAGTCGCCGAGCCGCGCGCCCGCGGTGCCGTGGACCTCCCACGAGGCAGAGTTCACGAGGGGGTCGATGGTGATCGGCCAGCGCGCGCCGGCGTCGTCTACGGTCAGCACCGCGACAAGGTCGCTCCCGGACGGCACAAAGCGCATCGACGCCGACAGGTCATCGCCCGAAGCATCCCAGGCCGCCAGCCCCGAGTAGGTGAGCGCCCGGGTTGCGCCCACGAATCGTGCGCTCTCGCCGTCGTACGAGGCGACCGGCAGACCGCTCAGGTGCACGCGGAGCGTGATAGGGCCTGCGCCTTGGGGGGACTCATGGAGCGTCCAACCCTGCCGCAGTCCGTCGGGGCCGTTGTGCCACCACTCCGTCATCTGCTGCCCGGGGCGCTCCACCCGTCGCAGGCACTCCCCCTCGATATCGAGGCGCAGCGGCGACACGCAGTCTCCGAGCACGGGGGCGCCGAGGTCCGGGGCCGCGGCGGAGTCACGCCCCACGGAGTGCAGGGCGATGAGCAGCGCGCGCTCATCGCCGTCCGGTTGCACGCGCATCCCCTCGGGCGACGCCGCGAACTGGAGTCGGTGGGGGACATTGCGGCCGCGCACGCCGCGGGTCCCGTCGCTCCACGGCTGAAAGCGGGCCACCGCCGCCCGGGAGCGCAGGGTGGACGACCACGACTCGGTGTCCTGCGCGGGCGCAGACGCTGGCTCGACCGGCGCCTCACAGGCGGCGAGCCCGATCGCAAAGACCGCCGCGAGGGCACAGTGGCGCAGCGCGCTGGAAGAGGAAGACCCACTCACGATGCGGCCAGTCTACCCCGCCAGGGTCAGGTCCCGGGCCCGCCGGACGCGGCGATCAGGGCGCGACTGAAGGCGTCGACGACCTCGGCAGCGTGGGCACCGCCGAGCCCTGCGCCGGGGAGGACCGCCACGATCACGATCGGGTGCGCGCCCCCGTCGGGCACCACAGCGCCCGCAAACCAGCTGTCGGTTCGGGGCACCCCCTGGGCGTCGATGCGCTGCGACGAGCCGGTCTTGCCGAGGATGGACGCGCGGTGTGGGTTGTCGGCGAACGCGCTGCGGGCGGTCCCCACGCGAATGACCTCGAGCAGGCCTTCCCGCACGCGCTCTGCGGAGCCCGGAGAGGCGAGCCGTGATCGGGCCGCGGGTCGCGATGGGTCCAGGGTTGGCGCGGGGGCAGACCCGTCGGTGGCGAGGGCAGCGAACACCGTGGCGATGCCGAGAGGCGTGGCGCGCACCCCGTCCTGGCCCACGGCGCTGGCGGCGACGGCGGCGTCGGAGTCGGGCGACAGCGCGGGGACGCGGCCGGCGGCGCCGCGCAGGCCGAAGCCCAGGTCGACGGGCCGATCAAACCCCGCAGCATGCGCCACCGTATGCACGGGCCAGGCGCGCTCCCGGCGCGCGTCCTCCGCGACGGCCGTCTCCAGCCAACCCTCCCGCAGGGGCTCGTGCAAGAGCAAGCCCAGGTAGCCGAACCACACGTTGTCGGACGAGCGCAAGGCGCCGCTCAGGGTGCGGTCCACAGCCGACGGCGCGCCCCGGAAGTTGCGAAGGCGCGTGCGCAGGGCGAGGTCGGGCTGCGAGCCCAGCGGCAGCGGGGGGAGGCGCGCATCGGTGAGCGAGCCTGAGAGCGCCGCGCGGCGCAAGCCGGCGGGCAGGTCTCCGCGGAGCATGCGCTGGACGGTGGGGTCGGCCGAACTCAGCGCCGCGAGCGCGACCACGGGCTTGAAGGCGGAGCCCGGCCGCAGGTCGGTGTCCTGCCAACAGGAGCCGGGGGCGGGGCTGCCGTCGGCGGTGCGGCCCACGCACGCGAGGATCGCTCCGGTGACGGCGTCCATGGCGAACACCGAGCCGCGCAGGGGGTGGGTGTCGGGAACTGCGGGACGGGGGAGCGCCGCGAGGTGCGCGTCGAGCGCGGCCTGGGCGTGGGACTGCAGGTCGTCGTCCAGGGTCAAGGTGCGCCCGCGGGCGAGAGACGGGGGCACAGCGGTGCGGTAGGTAGGCTCCGGCGGAGGGAGCAGCAGACGCAGGGGGCTGCCGCCGATGCTCAGGCGGGCTCCGGGGCTCCAGTGGGTCCACAGCGGCGCGCTCCCCACGGGGTGCAGCGGCAGATCGGTGGGGTCCCCCGACGGGCTCCACAGCGTGCCGGTGGGCGCCGCGATCTGGACGAGCCCGGCGGCGTCTACCCGCAGCAGCAGCTCTCCCGCGCGCACGGCCACCGCCAGCTCACCGGGGAGCCCGCGCCCCGCCGCCAGCGGCAGCCGGTCCCCCGCACGCAGGGCGCCGTCGCCGCGCTCCACGAGCAAGGAGACCGCGTCGCCACCGGCGTGGGCGCGCGATGCGTGCTCGGCGGGGGGCGCGGCCACCGCGCGGCGCGCGCGGCGGTCGGCCACCCTCGCGGAGAGCCCCTGCAGGTTCCCGTCCGCGTCGGCCTCGAACGCGGCGCCGCCGGCGGCGAGCGCCGGGGCAGTGGCGGGACGCAGGGTGTGCACGGCCAACAGATTCGCGCCGCGCTGGGTGCGGAGCGAGAGCCGGCTGACCCCTGCCCGAGACCGGTCGATGACGCCGACCTCCAGCGGCGCTCCGTTCCACTGCACGGACTGCACGACACCTGGGACCTGCACGTCCAGGGCGATGAGTCCGCCGCTGCGGGCCTGCACCGGGACGCGCAGGAACACCGGTTGCGCGGCCTGGGCCTTTGCTGGGGGGGCTACTCCCGAGCAGCGCCAGCGATCTCCTGGCAGCTCCGTCCACACCGCCGAGGCCGCCTCGGCGCCGTCCCCGCCCAGCGCGTCCCAGCCGCCGAACGCCCGGGAAGACAGCGCGCTGGTCTCGAGGAAGGTGCCGGCAGGACCGCCCGCCATGACCGCGGACACCGCGTCGGGCTGGGTCTCGAGTGGGCGCGCGTCGAGGCGGAGCTCGATAGAGCCGTCGCCCAGCTCATAGCGAGACCAGAGCCCCGCGGTGGCCGGCAGGCTGGTCCACTGCCCGCCCGAGCGCCACGCAGCGGGGACCGCCACCTCGATGACGGCCTCTCGGGCGACAAAGGTGCACGTCGTCACGCCGCTGTGCACGCTGGGGACCCAGGCGGCCAACGCCTCGTCCCAGCGCATGGGCTGCGGTGCGCCCCCGGAGGAGCAGGCTGCGCTCGCGGGGTGGACGCCGGACACGAAGCGGATGGCGGTAGGGAGGCGCGCGCGGTCGTAGTCGGCCATGAGCGAGACGAGGGAACGGGCGACGGTCCAGCCGAGGTCGGCCCGGGGCGAGCGACCCCGGCGGTCCGACGGCATCTGGACCTGGCTCGCTTCACCCCCGACCTCGATCCAGCCGTCGGCGAGGCCCTCGGCGATGGCGCCCTCCAGCTGCAGATCCGCCGCTCGGGCCGGGAGCACGCCACGGGCGAGGGGCCCCAGCCGGTCCCCGGTGCCGTGCAGCAAGAGCGCGCCATCGGCAGGCGTCCAGGCCGCGAGCTCGGCGCCGCCTGCGTCGTGGGCGGTCACGGTCAGCTGCGGAGCGGCGATGGGAGCGAGCCGCGCCACCACGAACTCCGGTGCGACCTCGCTGCGGTAGCCCACCGCCTTGCCGCCGCGCATGACCGCCGCGGTGCGCGGCCCGTCCACCCAGCGCACCCTCAGCGCGCTGCTGGGCAACCGCACGACGAAGTCCGCCCCCACCCGAGCCCGCTGACCGGGCTCCAGCGCCACCGACGAGCCCGCGAACTGCACGGTGAGCGCGCTCTCGGCCACCAGCACCGCTGAGCGGTCCGCGGGGAGAAAGCGCGGGTCGCGGCCAGGGTGGTCGGCGACCAAATGAAAGCCCCCATCCGGCAGCAGCACCCGGTCTCGCACGCCGTCGGCGCGGCCCAGGGGATCGGGGCCGAAGTCGATGCGGCGGAAGCCCTTGTTGGGGTGCGCGTACGTCGTCCACGGCCGCCGCAGGATGGGCCTCTCGGCCTCCGTGCGCGCAGAGAGACGCAGGGTGACGTCGCCGACGGTGCGCTCGTGTCCGGGATGCAGGGCAGCGCCGTTGAGCGTCACGCGACCTTGCGCCCACTGCAAGAGCACGCCTCCACCCACCGAGGACACCGGCAGCGACTGCGCCGTCGCGTCCTCGGCGGGGGGCGCGGACGCGACGCTCCACGCACGCCAGCCGGTCAAGACCACGAGCCCGAGGGCGGCGAGTGTCAGGCCGATGCGCAGGCGGCGGATCAGGTCCATCTCAGAGCCCGCTCTCGGTGATGGGGCCATGGGCGCTGATGGGGCCGTGCGCGCTGATGTAGCTCGGCGTGTGCGAGATCAGCGACACCGGGGCGAGGCGCGGGGGTGCGGCGACCTGCGGACGAGGGACCTGCGCTGGGCGCCGCGCCGCTCGGCGGACCGGGACCCGCAGGGGGATGCGCGTACAGGCCAGCACCGTGGCCAGCGCGGGGAGGCAGAACAGCAGCAAGTGCGAGCCCGCCGCCGCCACGAGCGGCAGCGGCTGCCCCATGACCGGGAGCCCGCCGGTGGCGCTGCCGAGCACCACTCCGGCCTGGATGGCGAACATCCACAGCATCCCTCCGGCCAGCAGCGCTTCTCGCTCCGCACCGGCCCCGCGCTCCCGGCGCAGACCGATGCCCGCCGAGCCCGACACCAGGATGAGCGCGAACGTCGCCGCCACCAGGGTCACCGCCGCCGCGCCGCCCCGGGCCGCGAGCAGCGCGAGGATGAAGTCGTCCTTCACCGCGGGGGGGAGCACGCCGTTGCCGCCGGTCCATCCGGCCCCCCAGACCCCACCGGACGCCGTCGCCCACAGGGCCGTCATCGCCTGATAGGCGTCCGCGGTCTGCGACCAGGGGTCCCACCACACCGCGATGCGCCGGGCCACGGTGCCGCCGGGGTCGCCCAGCAGCAGCCATCCGGCGCCCAACAAGACGAGCCCGATCACCACCATCTCCACCAGCAGGCTGTCCCGCAGCCCCGACACCGGGAGCAGCTGAATGGCCGGACGCATCAGCGACAGGGCGTAGAACACCGCCAGGAACATGACAAACACCAGGATGGGGCTGATGTCGTGCAGCGAGTAGCAGAGCACCAGGACCAGCAGCACGGGGATGGCGTGGGCCATGTAGAGCCACCGCGCGGCGAGCCCCTCGTGACCGCGCACCCGAGTGCGCTTCTCCTCGAGGGAGCGCGACGTCCAGAACGCGAGATAGACGACGAGCAAGGTGCGGGCGAGCTCGATGGGCTGGATGGAGCCCAGGCCAGGCAGGGTGATGCCGGTCTCACCGAACGGCTGCTGGGCGACCAGCACCGCCACGGCGAGCCAATACAGCCAGCGCGAGCGCCGCCCGTCGCCGTCGGGGCCCTCCAGCCAGCGGAACAGCAGGTCGCCGCGCAGCGGACGCAGCCCCCGATGCGCCCGCAGCCTGGCCATGGCCGCGAGCACCACCAGCGCGGCGGTGGCGAGGCTCAGGGCGACCACCAGCAGCTTCACCTGACGCAGCGCCCACCCTGCCTGCAGCGGGTCGGTGGGATCGGACAAGCGGTACAGACACGCCACCCCCACCACGACGAGCAAGGCGGCGCCATGCAGAACGCCGGCGGTGCGCCCGTGCACGTAGCCCAGGCGGGCGCCGAGCACCGTGGACAGCAGGTACAGACCCGCGAGCACCAGGAGCAGCGACCACAGCGTCCCGTCGAGGGACGAGCCGAGGCCGGCCAGCGCGACGGCCGGCGTCGCTCTGGCGGACACGCGGAGCTGCGCGGTGGCGTGCTCGGCCAGGGACACGACGAAGCGCTCCCCGGCGGGGACCTCGACGCGGCGCTCGCCGCCCGTCCCCTGGGTAGGCAAGCCTTGGATGGAGCGGAAGCCCAGCCCCTCGGTCATGCTCGCGGCGACGATCGCGCTCCCGTCGGGCTCGCCGTGCAGGAGCACCGCGCCCAGACCATCGAGCACGGTGCCGCCCTCCACTGGCCACGCAAGGCGAGGCGGGCTGCTGAGCACGCTCAGGACGACCTCTCCACCGCGCCGTACCTGCACGCCGTAGCGGGTGCGTCCCAGGGTGAGCACCTCGCCGTCCGCGAGCCGATGGCGACGATCCGCGGGGCGGGCCGCGGCCTCGCCGGGACGGTCGACGACGATGGCGTGCTCGGCGCGATCCTCGGCGGTAGGGAAGGAGAGGTAGGGGGCGCGACCCCGGGTCACCAGGGTCGCCGCCGGGCCGGTGCCGGGCAGCGGAGGGTGGTCGAGGATGCGGTAGCCGGTGCCGTCGCCCTGGATCCAGCCCAGCGTGCCGCGCACTCGCGAGCCGACGCCGGGCAGCCACGCCATCAGGCCGCGAACCAGGGGGGCCCGCAGTCGGTGGACCGTGCCTTGGTCGTCCACCAGCAGCAGACCCGGCCACGCGCTCGGCTTCGCCACCTCCAACGTGCGCCGCCCCAGGATGAGCGTGGTCTGGGCGGTCAGCGCGACGTCGTGCATCCCGATGCCGTCTACCTCCAAGCGGTGGGTGGAGCTCGCGTTCCACAGGGTCGGCACCGGATCCGCGTCGCCGCCGTCGTCCCAGGCGAGCATCGCGTGGGCGGGGGCGGCGTGGGGGTCGGGCAGCACCACGTCGGACTGCGCGCTGCCCGATCCCAGGATGAGGGTGTCGGCGGGCCGCAGCGTGAGGCGCTCGAGCTCGAGGCCGGGGCCGTGGTCCGAGGCGATGGTGCCGAGCAGCCATCCGCCCCAGGCCACGACCGCGAGGGCGAGGGCGAGCTGCCAGATCGGCGCGAAGCGGCCCGCGGACTCGCGCCGGCTGAGCATGCCGAGGGCCAGGGCGCCCAGGATGGCGAGCCAGCCGATGTGGAAGAGACCGGGCATCAGTCCCCCTGAAGCGACGGCAGCTCGGAGAGCAGGGGCGCGCGGGGCGCGGGGATGGGGCCAAAGCCAGGCAGCGCGCGGCGCGGGAAGCGGCTCGGCGGCGGCATGGCCCGGGGCGGCGCAGGGGGATCGCCCTGGAACGTGTCGATGCGCAGTCCTCGGGGGAGCCCTTGCAGGAGCAGCTCCGCGATCTCCGGTACGTCCTCGACGGGCTCGTCGTCCGCGGCGAACGGCGAGCGCAGATCGGCGACGACGTCGAACGACGCGCCGTCCAGGATGGTGGGCATGCCGTCCATCAACCCGGGGCTCGGGCCCAGGATCGTGGGGCCGTCGCCGGCGGTGGTCGGGTCGAGGTGCAGCGACTGCAGCTGATCGGTCGGCACGGCCGGACCGATGCGGTCCACCCCCAGCAGCGCGCCGACGGTGTTGTTGCGCGCCACCGGGGGTCGTCGGCCGCCCGCCAAGGGGCGGCGCCCCGTCTCCGCCAGCACCACCGCTCGGCGCGGGGTCGGCGGTGGCGCGGGCTCTGCCCGACGGGCGCCGAAGCGCAGGGGCGCCTCGTCCTGCCCCATGCCTACGAGGCTGAACACCTGGTTGCCCACGAAGATCTCGTCGCCTGCACGCAGCGCAGCGGTCGCATCCTTGCGCAGGCGGACCATCTCTCCGTCCTCGCGCATGACGTGCACCGCGCAGCTCACGCTGAGGTTGGTGATGCTCGGGGCGTCGCTCAGATCCAGCGACGCCGCCTTCGTCGCCACGCAGATCGCGTCGGTGCGGAAGGTGCGTCTGTCCACGGTGCCGCCCTGAACCAAGACAGGGCCGGTGGTCGCGCCGTCCCTCCACACGATGTTGTCCACCACGGAGCGGTCTGGCAGCGGCACGTCGCAGCTGCGCCCGTCCCGACCGATGCTGTACGCCTCGCCCTCGGGCAGCGGCGTCGTGCGCCGCGGCGCCGTGATGCAGGCGAGGTAGGGCCACTTGCGGTCCTTGACCCGGCGAACGGACCCGTACGTCAGCGCGCCGCCGCGCCACGTCAGCTCATGGCGACCATCGAGCGTGCGCGTCTCCCCGTTGGGCAGGGGGGCGCCGTCCACGCTGAGGTCGCGCTCCACCGCGGTCACGGCCACCCGGTCTTCGAGCACCTCCAGGGTGGCCACCGGGCGCGGCACCTTGGGGCCGATGCGGCCGTCACGGTCGATCTCCATGCGGTAGCCCCGCATCACGTCACGGAAGTGCACGCGCTGGAGCAGGAAGCCCCGCTCCACCAGGGTGAGCACCCGGTCGGGCATGGACTCGGGGATGATCGAGAAGGCGCCGATGGTGCCGAAGGTGAGGTCGCCGGGGATCATGGTTCCCAGGGGCTCGGCGGGCAGGGGCGCGAACGCGGGCAGCGCCACCCGGGGCGAGTCCCGGCGCTCCCCCACCCGAGGCAGCTCCGCCGCCAGATGCTGCGCCGCCACCAGCATCACCTCGAGCACGACCTTGTCGCGGGTGGCGTCCACGACCTGCACCGTGTCGCCGCCCTGGGCTGAGCCGGTCCCCAACACGAGCCGGTCCAGCTGGCTCGCGCCGAGTCGGTGGTGCAGTCCATCTTCGCCCGGGATGCGGTGCACGGTGTAGACGCAGGAGTCATCCAGGGCATCGGGCCGCGCGTTGTCCAGAGGGTGCGCGCCCAACGAGAACGCCAGCTGGTCGCTCCACATCGTGCCCACCGAGGTGAAGCGGCCTCGCGGGTCGGCGACGAACACCTCGACCAGCGGGACCGCGTGGGGGTCGGCGCCCAGGTGCAGATTGGGGAACAACCCCGTGGCGAACTCTCCGGGCTCGAGCCCGAGCGGAGTGCCGAGAGCCGGATCCCCGTCAGCGAGCACCCGCAGGTGAAAGCTGCGCCCCGGCATCACCAGGGCCCAGCCTTCCGCCTCCACCAGACGCATCCAGCAGTCGGCGAGCTCGTTGGCCGCAGCGCCCTCCCAGCTGCGCAGCAGCGAAGCGCGGGTGCGCGCGTGGTCGGCAGGGTGCAGCACGAGCAGGGCGTCGGAGTAGACGGCGCCGCCGAGCTGGTCCGCGAGACGCCGGAAGTGTGCGTCGAAGCCGGCGCGGGCCGCCCAGTAGGGCCCTGGCGACCACAGGTACTCGGGATTGCGCACAAAGTCGCCGTCGGCGCGATGGCGCAGGAAGCGGTCGTTGTAGGTGCCCGAGGGAAACCGATCTACGCCGCACCACTTCGCGCGCTCTCTCGACTGGATGGAGCTGGGCAGGAAGAGCGAATGCAGAAGGCGGCGGAAGGGTCGCATGGGGTCTCTCCAGGAGGCGGCGCGGGCGCACGCACGAGAGAGACGATCCGTAGAATGCGTTTATTCGGCGTCTGCGATCTCTTCTTCCTCAATTGTGCAGTCTGCAGTCACATCTGGCCCAGCGATCACCCCACTACCGACTACGTAGTCGCCAGCATATCGCTCATTGGAATCAAACTGAGCCCGCTGCATCTGTCGGTCCCAGGCCCGAAACAGGGCCTCTTGACGATATGCATCGGCCTGGGCCTTCTCTGAATAGGCTTCTGCGCGCTGATCGAACGCATCTGCTTCTTTCACGAGCCGTTTGCCCCACGCATGCTGCTCGCGCTCGACCTGCTCAGCCACGACCTCGGCGAGATCGCGATCGTCCGATCCGTCCCGCGCCCACTGGTCTACCGCCGGGGCGGGCGGCGCAGTGGGCTCAAGGTGCTTGGCTCGGCGCCGAGATGGCCCGGCATCGCGATCGCTGGCTCGCTGATCCGCCTCGGCGCGATCCTGCTGCGCCATCAGCCGCGCCTCCTCCTGGGCGCGCAGCTGCGCTCGGGTGCGCTGCGCGGCGCGCTCGGCCTGCGAGGGGCGCGCCGAGGGCTTGCGCACCACCGGCTTGCGTGTCGCAGGCGGGCTCACCGACGGCTTGGGTGCCGTGGGCTTGCTCGCGGTGGGCTTGCTCGCCACGGTGGACACCAGGCGCGGCGGGCTCGGGGTCACGACCTTCTTGCCCTTCCAGGGCGACGACGGCGCAAACTCCGGCGGGGCCGTCTCGAGCTTGCTCAGCCAGTCCGCGACCGGCCCGCCGATCCGAGCCACGTTGTCCTCGCCCACCAGCGCCCCGGGACCCCCGGGCCAGGCCAGCGCCACGCCCAGGGCGAGGCAGGCAGCGACGAACAGCAGGCCGTGCAGGCGATTGCGCCGCCGGCGGCCCGGAGTCGGCCAGTCCACCTCGGCCTCCCAGTCGTCCACGAACGCGGGCGGCGGAACCACCTCGGGGCCCTGGTCCGAGAACTCCTCATCGAACCCGTCGTCGTCGTCGAGCTCGGGCACCTCGGACACCATGGCCATCGCCAGAGCCAGCCGCTGCTGGGCCGCCTCGCTCACCACGGTCGGCTGGTCGCCCGCGAGCGCCGCGAGGTTGGGCAGAGAGCCCTGATCGGCGGGCTCGACCTCCGCAGGCACGAGCGCGTCGACCTCGTCTGAGAACCACTGGTCCTCGAGCCCCGACACGAGGCTGCGCGGCGCGAGCGGCATGACGTCCCGAGGGGTCAGCTGGCTCTCCTCGGCGCCGAGACGCAGCGCGGCGTCCGCGAGGCTCACTCGCTGGTCGGCCTCGGGGTGCAGAAGCGAGTCGATGATGTCGTCGAGCAAGGCCAGCTGATCGCGGCGGCCCACCATCAAGCCCACGTCCACCACATCCACCAGCCGAGCCCGATCCGCCGGGTCTCGCACGCGCTTGCGGAACTCGGTCCAATCGGTGATCTCCGAGCGCTTGAGAAGCGGCTGCATGCTCGCGGCGTAGTGCAGCATCGCGCCCAGAGCGAAGGCGTCCGCCGCGGGTCCCACGCCCTTCTCTCCCCGGATCTGCTCGGGGGCGGCGTACTCGGGCGTTCCGATGAACACCCCGGTGCGCGTCAGCCCAAACGGCCCGGCCATCGACTGCCCGCGGAACACGCGCGCGATCCCAAAGTCGCCGAGCCGCACGCTCAGGGTCGCTTCGTCGGCCACCTCGATGAGCACGTTCCCGGGCTTCAGGTCTCGATGCACGATCCCCTGCGAGTGGATGAAGTCGAGCGCGAGCGCGATCTGACGACCGATGCGCGTGACCGTCTGGGCGACCAACGCGCCGCCGCGGCGCAGGCGCCCCTCCAGCGAGCCACCGGGCATGTACTCGGTCGCGAGGTAGACGGGACCATCGCCGACGATGCGCAGGCCGCGGAACCCGACGATGTGCGGGTGATCGAGCAGCTCGAGCAGCTCGCCCTCGATGGCGAGGCGATTGGCCAGGACGCCGTGGCGGCGGTCGTCGTGCAGCACCTTGAGCGCCACATCCGAGTCGTCGAGGGTGTCGATGCAGCGGTACGAGATGCCGGCCCCACCCGCGCCGAGAATCTCCCTGACGTGAAAGCGCTCGTCGATGACCTCGTCCAGGGGGAGGAACGAAGGCCAGCCGCGAGCGGGGCGGGGGGATCGGCAGGCGGCCGCGCCGCAGCACTCGGGATCGGGAGCGCCAATCGTCTGAAGACAGCGGCTGCAGTATCGCCTCACGAGCCAGTCCTTCCCACGCACGGCGCGTCCCCGCAGAGCGAGAACCCGGGCGCGCATCCTCTAGGACGCCGGACCGTCTGCGAATATTCGCGATCAAAAGGCTTTTCTTTGCGGAGCCTTGCGCCGCAACCCGTACTTGCGGGCTACATGAAACCCCGGGAGTTCAGGGATCGCCCCGTGATCTTCGCCTCTTGGCTCTGGGGGCTGAGGAAGAACAGCACCGAGGGAACCACATCTCTGGGCTCGGGCACCGTCGCCGGGTCCTCATCTGGCATCGCTTCGGCGCGCATCGCGGTCCGGGTGCCGCCGGGGTTGAGCGCGTTGACGCGGATCCCGTCGCTCGCGAGCTCCTGGGCCCAGGTCTGGGTCAGCGACTCGACCACGAACTTGCTCGCCGAGTACGGCCCCCAGCTCGCCCGCCCCGCCCGGCCGACCGAGCTGGTGATGTTGATGACGTTGGCCTCGGGCTGCGCCGCGGCGAGGAGCGGGAGCAGCGCCCGGGTCACGCTGAACGTGCCGCTGCCGTTGATGGCGAGGACCTCGTTGAACTGCGCGAGCGTGGTGTCGTGCAGGGTGGACCGGGGACCCAGGATCGAGGCGTTGTTCACCAGCGTGTGCAGCGCGTCGAAGCCGTCGGCCTGAATCGCCTGGGCGAGCCGCTCCATGGCGCCGCCGTCGGTGATGTCGGCGGGGAAGACCCTCCCCTGCGTGCCCAGGGTGCGCGCCATGGCCCGCAGGGGACCGGGCCGCCGGCCCACCAGGAACACCGTCGCGCCGCAGCCGGCGAGGGCGCGGGCGCAGGCAGCACCAATGCCGCTGCCCCCACCGGTCACGACGGCGGCGGTGCCAGTCAGGTTGGGAGGATCGAACTCGATGGCTGCGTCCGTCATGGGGCCTCTCGGGTGATGGTTACGTCGATGATGCGGTCTCCGACCGCGAGTCCGCTCAGCACGTCCCAGCCATCCGTCACCTGCCCGAACACTGAGTAGCGCCCGTCGAGGTGAGGTTGCGGCGACAAGGTGATGAACCACTGGGAGCCACCGGTGTCCCGGCCGCTGAGCGCCATGCCTACGGTGCCGCGGCGGTAGGGCTCCTCGCTGGTCTCGCAGCGGATGGTGGTGCCCGGGCCGCCCCACCCGTTGCCGATGGGGTCGCCCGTCTGCACCACGAAGTCCTGCACGACGCGGTGCCATGTCAGCCCGTCGAACCAGTCGCGCTGCGCGAGGCTCACAAAGTTGGCGACGGTGCCGGGCGCGAGGCGGGGATACAGCGCGAGCTCGAGCGCTCCCTTGTTGGTCAGGACCGTGGCGCCGGTCACCTCGCCCATGCCGCGGTACGCGTCGCTGAAGGTGGGCAGCACCCGCGGCCGACCGCTCTCGGCGCTCGCTGCTCGGTCGAACCGGGCCACCACCGCGGCTTCGGCCGCCGCGCGGACCAGAGGCTCATCGTCCTGCATCACCAGCTTGACCCGGTCCGGCAGTACGTCGTCGCGAGCAAGCAGCGCCTTCGCCAGCGACAAGCGCCGCTCCCATTGGTCCGGCGCCGATGCCATGTCCCAGGCCTCGCCCAGGCGCCCCGTGATGTGCGCCCCTTCGCGGGGCGCGAGGCCGTCGGCGGCGATGGCGCCGAGGATGGGGTTGGGGTCCAGGGCGAGCTGAAGCAGCGCGCCTTCAATGGCGGGCGACGGGCGCTCGGCGAGGGCGGCGGCGATGTCGATGCGGGGCGCGAGCTCGGTGCTCGCCGACAGGGCGGCGATCAAGGCGTCGTCTACGTCGTCGCCCTCGGTGGCGGACAGCGCTGCGGCGGCGGCTCCGCGGACCTTGGGTGACGACGCGCCGAGGAGCGTCACCAGCGCGTCCTTGGACCAGCCCGTCGCGCTGAGCGGCGCGAGCGCCCCGACCAGGCTGGGCTCGGGGTCGGCGGTGAGGATCGCGGCGAGGTGACTGCGGGCGTGCTCAGACGGCTCGGCGGCGGCGGCTTCGAGCTTGGCCAGGGCGCCGACGACCTCGGCGGCGACGTGCAGGGCGGGCCCGAGATCGAGGCGCGCCACGAGGGCCTCTCGCTGAGACTCTGCGGCGGAACGGGCCGCGGCGACGACCTCCCGCTCGGTGGCCGTTGGCCCCCTGAGGACGCCCTCGATGACGGCGAGGGAGGGCTCGTCTGCGCTGCGTCCCATGGCGCGCAGCAGCCACACCCGCGCGGTGGGGTTGGTGGCCCGGCTCCAGGCGAGGGCCAGCAGGGTGGCCGCGGTCTCGCCGGCGTCCTCGGCCAGCTCCGCCCGAGACAGCAGGTAGGCGGCGGCCCACTGCGATGGATCGTCGCTGTCGATGAGCAGGGGTGCGAGGAAGGTGAGTCGCTCGGCCGTGATCGGGGTCCCGCGGCCATCCTTGGCCTGCACGGCCAGCGCGAGGGGGACCGCGCGGCGCAGCGCGTCCGGCTTGATCCCCTTTTCCAGCACGCCCCAGAGCACGTCCTCGCCGGACTCCTCGCCCACCGCGCCGAGGCTGCGGATCACCACCCGGCACACCTCGGTGCGGTCGGCGCCGAAGCGCAGCTCCTCGCGGCAGTCCCCCACCTCGATGCGAAGCGCCTCCCCGATGGTGGCTCGCAGGCTCGCCTGCTCCAGCGCGGTGGCCCGCCAGTGGTCCATCTGGCCTACGCCAAACGCGGCGGCCGTGACGACCCGGTCGTCCTCATCCTCGAGCAAGTGCACGAGCACGTCGCCAGACCGGGCATCGCCGACCAAGGCCAACGCGCGGGCTGCGGCGGCGCGCACGACCGGCGACGGGTGGCGGGTCCACTCCACGAGAATGGTGTGATCGCGGCGTGCGTCCTGGCGCTGGGCGATGTCGAGCAGAGCGGCGGCGACCTCGGTGCTGGCGAGGGCCTGCTCTTCGGCAAGGACGTCTGCGTCGGCGTTCTCTCGCAGCTCGCGGGCCTCCTTCGCCGCGCTCGGGCTGAGGCAACCGAGGCCCAGGATCGCCACGGCGATCAACGCCAGCCCGCGTAGGGCGGACCGGAGAGGAGCTTGTTTGCCTGGATGTCGCTGCACCGTCACTGCGTCCCCGCGCTGTCTGTCAGACGGCGGCCCGCCCGATGGGGTCGGAACGTGCCTCAAAACCGCATCCGCCGATGCGGTAGCGTGCATCGGCGAGCGGCCGAGCCTATCAGTGCTCGCCTGGCGTTCGCGTCGCCCTGGAGTCCACATGCGTTGTGTTTCCGTCGTTGCCGCCCTCTGCGCAACCTGGTTGATCGGTTGCCCCTCAAACACCGGCCCTGGAGATGACGACGACGCCGTCATCAACTTCGCCCCGGTGGCCGTGGGCGCGTTTGTCATCACTGAGATCCAGGCCGACCCGGAGACCAGCCGGCCCGAGTTCATCGAGGTGTTCAACACCACAGACGATGTGCTCACTCTGCGCGGGTGCCAGGTCGCGACCCGGGGCGCGGGCGAGAACGAGTTCGTGATCACCGGCGATGCGGAGGTCCAGCCGGGCGAGTACGCGCTGCTCGGCGACGACGAGTTCCTGGGCGCGGACGGGGAGATCCCGGCGCTCGTGGTGTGGGGCGAAGACATCAACATCTCCCAGACCGACGACAGCGAGACGGTCGAGCTCGCATGCCCCGACGACAGCGGCGGACGCTCGCTGACCGACGTGGTGGCGTTCGACCCGGTGCTGGGCTGGGTGCCGCGCAAGGGGCACAGCTGGCAGCTCGTCGGCGAGATCTCAGCCGGCGCCAACGACGACCCGGCGAACTGGTGCGAGGCCCCGACCCAGGACGACGTGAACTACGCATCGGTCAATGGGGCACCGGAGTACGGCACCCCCGGCGGCCCGACGATCTGCGAGACGCCCGGCGGCGACACCCCGAGCGCCGAGGGTGACGTGGTGATCGTGGAGATCGCGGTGG
>Ga0222662_1000307_pt1 | contig 44194 bp, 37 predicted proteins | sample AntAcemetagen600_FD_179821 | JGI IMG/M metagenome (GOLD analysis project Ga0222662, IMG submission 179821) | Saline water microbial communities from Ace Lake, Antarctica - #600 | ecosystem: Environmental > Aquatic > Non-marine Saline and Alkaline > Saline | place: Antarctica: Ace Lake... | reverse complement strand
AAGTACAGCAGCGCGTGGCCGTTGTCCTCGAGCATCGCGTCGTAGATGGCGTCCAGCGGATCGATGCCCGCGGCGTCGGCGGTGAACCCGATGGACGTGTGCAGCTCGGGCTCGTAGTTGGGGACCGCACCGAGCTTGAACACCCGCCACACGATCCACGAGATCGCCTTGAGCAGCATGTCCGCCAGCGGAGGGATGGAGCTGCCGTCTCCAGCCAGCGGCTCGCTCTCCTCCGTGAGGAGCTGGGCCTTGAATGCGGGGTCTCGCATGCGCTCCACGCGCTCCGCCAGGCTCAGGTGGCTGATCGACTTGTAGGACGGGAAGCCGATGAACGGGTGAAAGGTCGCCTCCAGGCCCAAGATGACGCCGATGCCCCGGGGCGCGCACTGCACGTGCACTGGCACGTTGTCCGCCCGGAGCTTGTCGACGCGGTCCAGTACCCACTTCCACTGGTCGGGGCTCTGGTCGCGCTGCATGAGCGAGATGGACATCGGGCGCCCGCCGCCCGCCCGGGCCATGGCTTCGACGAGATCGAACTCGCGCTCGAACTGCTCGTCTCCGTCGAGGATGTCGAAGTCGTTCACGAACTGGAGCGCGCCGTGGTCTCGCCCGGCGAAGACCTGGGCGAGCCCGACCAGCTCGCTCTCGTGAGCCTCTGACGCAGGCGTCGGCAGCCCTTCGGACGAGCGGTGGTTGTCCGAGCGGCCGGTGGAGAACCCAAACGCCCCGGCGTCCAGGGCCTCACCCAGCAGGCGCTGCATCTCCGCGATGTCGTCGGTGGTGGCGGGCTCCTCGGCCAGCGCCCGGTCGCCCATGACGTAGACGCGCAGGGCGTCGTGGGGGACCTGGGTGCAGAGATCGATCGTGTGGGGGATGGCGTCGATGGCGTCCATGAACTCGGGGAAGGACTCCCACCCCCACTGGATCCCCTCGGCGAGGGCGGCCCCCGGGATGTCCTCCACCCCTTCCATCAAGCTGATCAGCCGATCGCGGTCACCCTCCCTGCATGGGGCGAAGCCCACTCCACACGAGCCAATGACCACCGTGGTCACCCCGTGAATGGATGAAGGCGCCATGTCGCTGTCCCAGGAGACCTGGCCGTCGTAGTGGGTGTGGATGTCCACGAAGCCGGGCGTGACGATGCAGCCCGTGGCGTCCAGCGTCTCCTTGCTGGGCCCGCTCACCGAGCCGACCGCGACGATCACGCCGTCCTTGATGCCCAGGTCGCCGGTCTGGGGAGCGGCGCCGGTGCCGTCCACGAGGGTGCCGCCAGTGATGATGAGATCGAGCATGGGTCAGTGGTCTCCGAGGGTCGCGAGGAGCCGGGTGGCGTCCGTGCGCAGGGAATCGATGGTGGTGGCGCCGAGCGCCGCGATGAGCTGCTGGTCGAGCTGGGCGAAGGCCTGCAGGCCGGCGAGCCACGCCTGAAGGCCACGGCTGGTGATCCTCACGATCTTCGCGCGGCCGTCGGACGGGTCGGGCAGCCGCTCCAGATAGCCCTTGCCCTCAAGCTCGCTCACCAGCTGGCCAGCCGCCTGGCGAGAGACCCGCAGCCGCTCGGCGAGCACGGAGCTGCGGGTGCCCTCGGCGTCGAGGTGGCGAAGTATGCCCAACCAGCTCTCGCGGACCTCGGTGAACCCCGCGGCGTGCACGGCGGACAGCGCCCGCTCGTTCCACAAGCGCGCCGACCGCGTGAGGACGTGTCCCAGGGTGCTGGGCTCGAGGGTCTCGATGGCGGCGCGCAGGGCGTCGCGGTCTGGGGAGGCGGGAGTAGTCAAGAGTGTTTACCAGTTGGTAAATGTGGTTTATCAACTGGGCGCGCCGAGCGCAAGCATCCATCGCCCGAGGGCTCAGGAGCGCAGCAGGGCGCGCAAGTGTTGGGTGAGCGCGGGTCCGCCAGTCTTCGGCAGGAACCCGGCGACGCCGCGCTCTTCAGCCAGCGCGCGGTCCCGCTCCAGCGTCGAGCTCGTCAGGACGTACACGGTGCAGTCCCTCAGGGCTTCGTCATTGCGCAGGGCGTCGAGGAACTCGCAGCCATTCATGCGCGGCATGTTCAGGTCGAGAAGCACGATCAGCGGCTCGGCGATGGCGAGGTGCGGATGCTCTCCCCGCAGGATGGACAGCGCCTCCAGACCATCGCGGGCTGGCACCATCTCGGTGGGCGCCTCGACCCGGGCGAGCGAGCGCTGCACGCACTCGCGGGCAACATCGTCGTCGTCGACCACGAGGACGCGCAGAGCTTCAGCCATCGTGCTGCGACACGTTCACGGTGCGGGGCCACCAGAGCTCGAAGGTGGCTCCCGGGCCGGGCTCGGAGACGTACTCCAGGCTGCCGCCATGGGCTTCGGCGATGCGTCGAGCCATGGCGAGTCCGATCCCCGCGCCGTCAGACGCATTCAGCGTCTGAAACATCGCAAAGAGACGATCTTGGGCGTGGTCCGGCACGCCGGGGCCGTCGTCCTGGACCACAAAGAGGCAGCAGCCGGCGGCGTCATTGACGGTCACCGAGATGGTTCCGTCAGGCCGGTCGTGGTGCTGCACCGCGTTGATGATGAGCGCGCGGAGCACCGCTTGGAGCGGTCGTCGAGCGGCCTGGAAGGGGGCCGCGGCGCCACCGACAGAGATGGCGAAGGAGTCGGGAGGGGCCACGTCGCGCAGCGCTGCGTGCACGATGCCGAGGGGCTTGACCGGCGTCGTGTTGTCGTTGCGGCGCCCGGCAGCGGCGAATCCGGCCAGCGCGTCGGCGACGGCTTCGAGGCGACGCACCCGTGACTGCACGCGGGCGAGGTTGTGGGCCACCCGCTCGGGGATCTCGTCGCCGAGGTCTTCCGAGATCCACTCCACGAGACTGGCGATCCCGCGCAGCGGTGTCCGGAGCTCGTGGGAGGCGACAGATGTGACTTCTTCGGCGAGCCGCTCGTAGCGGTCCTCAGTCGATGTCGCTTCGAGCGCTCCCGATGGCGTTGTCATGACCTGCGTCTCTCCCCGGCCCCTGCGGCCGAGAGGCAGCATAGCTCATTCTGTCCCATCTGTCCCCGCTCGGCTTGGGGACGAGACGGCGAGGCGGCGGATGAGCTCGGCGGGGATCGCCGCGAACTCCCATCCCAGCTGGGACGCGATGTCGGACAAGATCTCGATGCTGCTGGACAGCTCCCCGGCATGGAAGTGCGCCGACGCAAGACCCGCCACAAGGACGGGGTCACGGCCGTCGCCGGGGCGGGGCGAGCCGCCGGCGGCCTCCTGGAGCAGGGACCGAGCGAGGCTGACGTTGCCAGCGGACAGAGCCGCGAGGCCGAGGTCTCGGTACAAGGCGCGTCGCACCCAGCCGAGCACGAGCTCCTCGGTGGCGGCGTCCAGCGCGTCTGTATCGAGGGCGGCGACCCCGTGGCGCCACCGACTGATCTGCTCCTCAGCGGCGGCGGTCAACCCGGCGGGGCTCCCCTGGTGGGCGGACCACAGCGCGGCGGCCGAGGGCAGGGAGGCCACCTCGGCTCGCGACCAGGCTCCAGAGCCCACTCGATGCACGAAGTCCCTCTGCCGGGCGGGTGCGCAGGGCCGCGGCGCCGAGGCCTGGGCTCAGCAGGCGCCAGAGCTGGTTCTTCCCCCCGATCTGAAGGGTCGCCTCGACCGTGGGCTCGAGCGCAGCGGCGCCTTGATCCGGCTCAGCCGTCGGTGGATCGCAGGCGAGCCTCGCGGTGGCGAGCAGCTCGGGTGGCTCTGCGGGCACGGCCTGGGGTGAGGCGGAGAGGGCGCAGGCTGCGGCGTCATGCAGCCCGGAGAGGAGGGCCAGCGCGAGCGCGTCCTCGTGGAGCTGCCGCGGTGACGGGGTCACGAGCGGAGGCGCCCAGGACCCGGGACCCAGCCAACGGGCCGCCTCGTCGATGGATGCGTTGGACAGAGAGCTGTCGAGGATCAGCTGCACGGGCCAAGCGCTCGCGAGCGCCTCGGCGGGCGCGCGATCGGGAGGGGGCGCCGACGACATACAGGCACACAAGGCCAGGGCCGCAAGAGACGCCGCGCAACGCATGAGGGGCCTGGTCACAGAGCTCTCCGTCGGTAGCTGCGCGGAATCCTAGACCTGCACGACTTCTGTCGAGCAGGTCTACCGAAGCGCGGTGAGGAACTCGGGGTCCGTCAGTGCGTCGAGGAACGCCAGCAGATCGGATCGCTCCTCGGCGGACAGCGCGAACCCGGTGATCCGCGGTGAACGCCGGGGATTGAGCCGTCCGTCGCCGGCCAGCGGCCCGTCCACCAAGGTCCGCCCGCCGGCCGCATAGTGATCCAGAACGTCGTCCAGGCTCTCGCCGCTCCCGTCGTGAAAGTAGGGCGCCGACACGGCCACGTTGCGCAGCGAGGGCACCCGAAATCGCCCGAAGTCGGCCAGGTCGGTGGTGGTCTCGAACAGCCCCATCGCGTCTGCCGGGTACGCCTCGTACAGGCCGGTGTTGAAGAACGTCTCCGCGCGGTCATCGGTCAGCGCCGCGTTGGTGAGCAAGGGCCCCCCGTGACACAGGGAGCAGCCCAGCTCCGCCGACGTGAACAGCGCCTCACCCCGGACCGCCGCCTCGGGCATCTCGCCGCCTTGCAGCCAGTCATCGTAAGGCGAGTTGAGCGAGATCAGGGTGCGCTGGTACGCGGCGAGCGCGCGCACGATCGTGTCGATCCCCACGGGCTCATCAAGCTCGGGGAACGCGGCGTCAAATCCAGGACCCAGCGTCGGGTCGGCGGCCAGATCACCGAGCACTCGGTCCAGATCCGAGCCCGCGTGGAGCTCCGGCGGCGTATCGCCCACCAGCGGAACGAGCGCCTGCTGCTCCAGAGTGGTCAGCAGCGGGTTCGGCCACGTGTAGCTGCTCAGCCAGCCAAGGTTGGACAGCGCCATGGAGTTGCGCGCCAGCCGCACCCCCGTGGAGCCCTGGGACCGCGCGAGGCCGTCGGAGAACCCACGAGCCTGCTCATGACATGTCTCGCAGGACTGGGTCTCGTTCCCCGACAGGCGGGGCTCGAAGAACAGCGCGCGCCCGAGGGCGACCTTCTCCTCGGTGACCGATTCCCCCTCGGGGACTGGCGGGGGCGCCAGGTACGAAGGCAGGTTCCACGTCCACGGAGTGCCGGACTCGATGGGCGCGCACCCGCCGAGCATCCAGGCTGCGCCCAGGCCCGCGACAAGGAGCAGCCCCCGGCTACCCGAAGACGTGCTGATGTCGCTATCCGCCGTCAGTGACGGTGTGCAGGGCGGGGTCCAGCGTCACCGGAAACGACGCGTCGTGGCAGAAGTTGCACGACAGGTTGTACTTCGCGCTGCCCATGTCGTTGCGCAGGGTGCGATCCTCGCTCCACACCGTGACGTACAGCTTCGCGCTGCTCAGGCCGAGCTCCTCCGTGGTGTACAGGTTCCCGCGCTGATCCACGACGAGCTCGTAGGCCAACGTGGTGCGCTCCTGGTCCTCATACAGCCCGACGATGGTGCCCGGCGCCGCGACTTCCCCGCCGGCTCCATAGATGGTCCCAGCCGCGGTGAACTGGCCGAGCCCCGGCCCCTCGGACTGGTGGCAGGACTGGCAGTTCTCGCCTTCGTTGTGGGACACGTCCGCAGACGCGGTGCTGCTGTGGTCGAAGTCGAGGTCAGGGCTGCGCTCGTAGTCGGCGAAGCAGGGGGAGCCCACCTCGAACTCGGTCTCGAGGACGAGCAGGTCCGTGGCGTCCGGGCAGTCGGCGCCGGGGCAGCCAACCAGAGAGAGGGTCGCCGCGGCCAGTGTGATGAGAGTGATGTGCTTCATCGAACTACCTCGCCACGAAGACGGTCTGCGCCGGGCCGGCGGAGTCGTCCTCGAAGTTGATGCCCAGGCTCTCAAAGATCGGCTGGCACTCGGGGTCGCCGCCGAACGCCATGCAGCCCTTGACGAAGTCGCCAGCGGCGAAGTCCACCGGCGCATCGAAGTCGTTGCCAGCGAACAGCGCGCCGATGTCCATGGACAGCGACTGACTGTCGGGGTCGAACGTGTCTACGACGATCCGGGTGTCATTGGCGTACGCGCAGTCGAAGCCGGTGTCCGGGCTGCCGTCGCAGCCGGTGGCGCCATGGTGAAAGTAGAAGGGATCGCCCGCCTCGTTCTCGAAGTCGAGGCGCACCCACTTGAATCCGCCGGACCACGTCCACCACAGCCCCGTGTCGTTGAAGGGGGCGGCGGCGCTGGCAGCGTCGATGTGGTTCAGCTCCGGGGGCAGTCCCACGGTGAACTCGATCCCCACGGGCTCGGTGCCGGTCGGAAGGGTCCCGGTGATGAGGTCGTTGGTCTCTGCGTTCGCGTCTTCACAGCGTCCCTGGCCGTCTGCGAAGTCCAGCAGCACGGTGTCCTGTCCCTGCCACTGGGCGTCCTCCTCCACGGCGAAGGGGACGCGGGTGCCGTCGGCTTCGATCACCGCGATGTCATGCAGGAACATCCGGAAGTCCGTCGCCCACATCGATGCTGCCGTGGTGCCGAGCCCGTCCACCGTGCTCGCGCAGGAGAAGGGGGTGTCACCGACGAGCGGTTGAACCTGGATGCTGTATGGGTCGCCGGTCTCACAACCAACGAGTGCAGCCGCGAAGACGGCGCAGATGAGAGTGCGGTGCATGGGTCCTCCTCAGCCTGGATGGCCGCGAAGGAGAGGATGTTTGAAATCGCACTGGGTGCCTACGTGGCGTGATGACGCGCGACAATCCGCCACACACCGCGGAGGAGGTGTGTGGCGGAGCAACTGCAAAACAGGGAGACCCAATGTCCGGAGCGCCACTGGTGGCGCGTCGAGGGTGTGAAGGCGCGCACAGCCGGTGCCGTCCCCAACCCTCCCTCGGAGTCCGTTCCATGCCTCTTCCCATCACCTCGGTGTTCGCCGCAGCGCTGAGCCTTCTGCTCGTCGCCCTCGCGTTCCCGGTTGTCATCCGCCGCGCGAAGCTCGCGCAGTCGTTCGGCGACGGAGGCGACCCGTTCCTGCACCGCGCCATCCGGTCCCACGGCAACCTCGCCGAGTACGCGCCCACCTTCCTCGTCCTGCTGGGCCTGCTGGAAGCCGGCGGCACCGCGCCGCAGCGCCTCATCGGGCTCGGCGTGGCGTTCCTGGCGTCGCGCGCGCTGTACGTGGCCTACTTCTATGGCAAGCAGCTTCTTCCGCTGCGCATCGTCGCCTTTTGGTCCACCGTCCTTCCCATCATCGTGGGCTCGGTGTTCCTCCTGCTCCAAGCCCGATAGGCGGGCGCACACCCCTGTTCTTGAAGGAGACTGAGATGACTGACTACCTCTTGTTGATGCGGAACCAGGGCAACCCCATGGAGGGCCTCTCGCCCGACCAGTTCCAGAAGCAGATGGCTGAGTGGGGCGCCTGGATGGGCGGCCTCGCGAAGGCTGGCCGCCTGCGGGACGGCAAGCCGCTGGGCGCCGGGGCGCGCTGTGTGCGCGCGAGCATTGTCACCGACGGTCCGTACGCCGAGGCCAAGGACGTCGTAGGCGGCTACGTGATCGTGGGCTGCGACTCGATGGACCACGCGGTGGAGACGGCCCGTGGCTGCCCCACCGTCGCGCTGGGCGGCCTCATCGAGGTGCGCGAGATCAGCCCGGCGGCGGTGTAGAGACCGGGGACGGCGTAGGCCGATCGTCGCCCTGAATCGCGCCATCGCGGTGGGGTGGAGAGACGGACCGGAGCCCGGCCTCGTGGCGCTCGACGCCGTCGATGCGCGCAAGCTGGGCCGCTACCCGTTCCTGCCCGCGGCCAGAGCCGAGCTGCTCGCGGAGCTCGGGCGCACAGCGGCCGCAGCGCAGGAGTTCGCCGCCGCCATCGCCGCGGCGCGCAACCCAGCCGAGGAGGCGTTCTTCGCTGGCCGCCGCGCACAGGTGCTGGGCTACTGCTCCACGCAGAGCAGCGTGCTGCTCGAGTCGCAGGAGAACCTGCCGCCCTGAACCCATGCGGCATCCAGGGTCTGCGTCCAGCCGACGCGGCCGTCCACGCCCACCCCGGCGGTCGTCCAGTCGTTGCAGTGCTCGCCGGTGTAGGTGGTCCAGTCCGCGTCGAGCCCCGTCCAGAAGTTCGCCGCGGCGTTCATCACCCCTGCCGACAGCGGATAGGCGGTGAACACGCCGCTCTCGTTGGTCGTGAACAGGGTGCCGCCCTCGGGCCTCAGGTACTCGGTGTTGGGCTGAAACACCCAGTCCACCTGCCCCGCCGTGCCCGAGTCGCAGTTGGGCTGTGCGCAGGCCACCCGGCTCAGCCCGCCCAGCATCGCCTTCCACGTCGCGCTCGTGTCGGGGTTCGCGGCGTCCGCGGCGCAGATGGCGTCGGCTCCGGTGGGGCCGCCCATGTTGCCGGTGGCGGTGGCCATGAACGTGCGCAGCGCGTTGCCGGTCGCGTCGTCGTCGTCACCGGTCGCGTCGTCGTCGTTCGCCGTGGCGTCGTCGTCGTCGTCGGAGGAGTCATCGTCGTTGGCGGGAGGGCAAGCCAGCAGGGTCGCCGAGAGGAGGAGCAAGAGGTGCTTGTGCATGGGTGGATCCTACCTGGGCCAAGTCGCCCGTCCCACCCGCTCACTCCCCCCAGAGCATCTCGTGCAGCTCACCGGGCTGGAGCAGGCCCAGGGCGCCGTTCTCGGCGGACTCTTCGTCGAACGGGGCCAGCTCGTCCGAGTCCGCGAGATCTGCGTTCCACTGAGACACCAGCAGGGGCACCGGGTCGGGCAGGTGGTCGCCGGTGTTGCTGTCGGTGCCGTGATCCGCGGAGATCACGATGCGCAGGCCCTGGGACACCGCGGGGTGGTCGGTCAGCATGCGCCCCAGCGCGTCGTCCACGCGCTCGATGAAGGCGCACTTCTCCAGCGGGCGCCGATCATGGGCCGCGATGTCGGTCCCCTTGAGGTGCACGACCACCAGGCCCCGGCCGTCCAGCAGCGTCGCGGCCGCGCCGAGCTTCGCGTCGATGTCGGTGTCGAGGTTGGCGGTCATGACGTGGCTGTGGATGGGCTGCAGCCCGATGAGCCGGGCGACGCCTTGGGCGGTGGAGCACCCTGCGACCATCGCCGCCTGGCTGGGCGCGAGGCGGGGCGCGGGCAGGCCCCGAGCCGAGGACGCGCCGCGGGTGATGATGCAGTTGGCCACGGGCAGTCCCTGGCGGGTGCGCTCAGCGTTGAGCGGATGCGCGCTCAGGTGGAGCCGCGCGCGCGCGAGCAGCTCGTCCAGCGCGACGGCAGTGCGCTCGGCGGAAGGGTCGTCGGCGAGCGCACGGGCGGGCACGATGCGCTGGTCGAGGGCGGAGCTGCCCGGATCGGTGTCCCCGACCTGTGACGACAGCCCCGGCCCGCGCAGCATCACCACCACCCGGTGCTCGTGGGCCGCGCGGATCGAGCCGCGCAGTCCGCCGGAGAGCGGCACGTCGATGAGGTCGGCCACGAGGTCCTTGGTGCCAGCCCGGATCCGGCCCGCGCGGCGATCGATCAGCTCGTTCCCGGTGCCGTAGGTGGCGAAGTTGCCCCGGAACACCACCGCGTCCGGCGGTACGCTCAACCCCAGGCCGAGAGCCTCGAGCAGCCCCCTCCCCAGACGGGCCTCCGACGTCATCGGCCCTGCCAGCAGCGACATCAGCCCCTCATCCGTCTCGGGCAGCGCGCCGCGACCCGTCCCGGTCTGTACCTGGCCCTGGGCCCCCCCCGCCGCGAGGCGCTGGATGGTGGGCACGTTCGCGGCAGCCAGCGGAGTCTTGCCGCCCAGCGCGGGACTCGGCCGGTCCGCCAACCCGTCGAGGATGAGAAAGAGGGTGCGGGGCTCCAGGACCCGCGCGAGGGGCGAGGGGCGCACGGCAGGCGTGAAGTCGATGGTGCGGCTCAGCACCTCGATGACCTGGTCGATGGACTCATCGAGGCTCTCGCTGGGCACCACGACCGCGCTGTGCTCCTCGGCCTCGGCGAGCAGATCGTCGTGGATCCAGCGCACCGCCTGGAAGGACTCGAGGTAGTCCTGGGCCTTGCGGTGCTGCTGGGCTTTGGCCCGCTTTGGGAAGCGCCGCTCGTGCACGCGGCTGCTCGGCACCGCGAGCACCAGGCCCGACAGCACGACCTGCACGTCTGCGGGCACGTAGCGGTGAAACGGGGGGCGCAGGTGGGTGCCCTCGATGACCATCGAGGTGGACTCCCGGGCCGCGCGTCGCACGATGGCCCGCACGCCCACCGCGACCTGATCGGCTTGCTGGTGGAACCCGGCGAGGACGCGCTCGCGGGGGTCCGACAAGGAGTGCCCGCCGAGCGCGATCCCGCGAAAGCTGTGGTCGTGCAGGCCCGGCACGACCTCGCGGGACAGCACCGAGCGCATGGCTTCGCGCACCATGTCGGTGCTGGTCACCAGCGAGATCCCGAGGCGGAAGGCGAGCTCGGTGGCGAGCGTGCTCTTGCCGGTGCCCGTGGCGCCCCCGATCAGGACCAGCAGCGGCCGGTGGGAGGTGCGGATCGAGGCGGTCAGGGCATAGCGACGGCTGGCGCGCTCCCCGAACTCGGTGCGCAGCACGTCGCGCACGATCGCCTCAGCGTCACGCTCCTCGATGCTCGCAACCCCCAGCCCCCGCAGCGCCGCCTCGACGTGGTGGGCGAGCCCGATGGCGTCGTCGGGAGCCAGCCCCGCGGTCATGGCGAAGCGCAGCAGACGATTGGTCGAGAAGGGATCGCTGCGGCCGCCCGACACCACCAGCGGCAGGTCTGAGGTGGGCGCGCGCTCGGGCTCGTAGCCCAGGGCCAGCGAAGCGATCTCGTCGATGCGGGCTTCGAGCTCCTCGGTGGTGACCTCGGCGCGATCGCGCAGCTCGGTGCGCAGCTCCGCCGAGCCGTCGAACGCCTGGGCCATCGACAGCCCACGGGTGAGCAGGGCGGCTGTGACCATCCCCGTCTGGAACCGGTAGGAGCCCTCGGCTCCTACGACCTTTGTTCGCTTGCGCTTTGTTCCCATCGGCGCAGCCTACCTTTCTGCCACCTCCTCGCCACGGTGCCGTCACACCCCAGCTTCGGGGCGGCGTATCATGCGCGCATGCGATCGCTGGCAAACCTCTTTGGCCCTTCTCCCTTTCAGCCTCTCCAACAGCACATGGAGCAGGCGGTCATCTGCGCTCAGGAGGTCCCGGGCCTCATCGAGGCCCTGCTCGCCGGAGATGCAGAGGGACTCGCGACAGCGCAGAAGCGCACCGCCGAGCTGGAGAGCGAGTGCGACCGGATCAAGAACGATCTGCGCTCGCACCTCCCCCGGCGCCTCTTCCTCCCGGTCGATCGGCGGGACCTGTTGGAGATCCTCGATCTTCAGGACACCATCGCGGACTCCGCGGAGGACGTGGGCGATCTTCTGGTCATGCGCACCTGGGTCGTTCCCGATGCGATGCGCGAGCTCCTGCGCGAGTTTGCCCAGTCCGTCGTGGTCGCCGCCGAGAAGGGCGGGGCCGTGATGAAGCACCTCGACGAGCTCGTGCAGTCGGCGTTCGTGGGGCCGGAGCTGCTCGTGGTGGAGAGGCTCATCGCCGAGGTGGAGGCGCAAGAGGACGCCGCCGACCAGCTCGAGGCGAACCTGCAGCGCCTGCTCTTCGCCCACGAGGATGAGGTCGGTGCGGTGGGCGTGTTGATGTGGCTCAGGCTTCTGGACACCCTGGGCGACGTCGCCGACTACTCGAAGAAGTCGTGCAACCGCCTGCGGCTCATGATCGCGCGCTGAGTCACTGCTCCAGGGGCCAGCTCGGAAGCGGCCACGCTGGATTGCTGGCGGCGCGACTCCACAGCCGACTCCAAGCCGACGCCATCCCGTCCATGACCCGTTCCCGGTATGGGTGGTCAGGCGGCAGTTCGGCCATCAGCTGGGCATGGATCCCGGGCAGCGCGTGGTAGGGCGCGGTCGGCAGCTCGTGATGCAACACGTGGAAGCGAAACCCCACCGGGGCGACGAGCTCGGTGAGGGCGCCGCCGCCCAGGGTGATGGCGTCGAGCGACTGGTCCCGCGGGCTGACGCGGTCTCCGTCGTTGTCGTATTCGTGGGCGGCGAGCAGCCGCGCCTGGTTGAGCATCAGCACCGCCCCCATCACCACGATGCGGTGCCCATGTAGCTCCCAGGGGATGAACCCGGCGAGCGTGCCGATGAGGACCCCCCACACCACGCCGAAGCAGAGCGCCTCCTGCAGCGCGAAGGTGCGTGCCTGCTCTCCTGAGGGAAGGGGACGGATGTAGCCCCGAGCGATGTCCGCGGTGGACAGCTCCTCGATGGCGTGCCGGCGCAACGCCGGGTGCAGCCGGGACAGCGGCGCCACCACTCCCCACCGAATCGGCATGAACACCGAGATCGCGCCGTAGGCGAGCAATGAGTTGAGCAGCCGCCACCGGGGCCACCGCGCGACCGGCGCGTACTCTGGGTCGTGGTGGCTGCCGAACGTGGCGGGGCGGTGGTGGCTGGCGTGGGGGTGCATCATGAGCGACGGCACGAGCCCCGGGACTCCGATGAGCAGGTTCCACCCAGCGTGCAGCCCGGGGACCTCGGACGGGGACCGATGGGCGAGCTCGTGCATGAACGAGCCAGCCCGCAGGAACGCGAGGACCGAGACCGAAGCGAAGGCCACGTACGACAGGGAGAGCACGGGGACAAAGAAGAGCCCCGCGAACGCGCCCCACGCCACCGCGCTGGACAGCACCACGTCGGCCCAGTAGCGCACAGCCGACGGCGTGTTCTGGGCGACCAGTGCGCGCCGAAGCTCCGCCGAGAGCAGGAAGCGCTCAGTTCGGACCGGTGCGTTCATCGCGGTCTCAGTCCCGAATCTGGACCGACGCGCCGAAGCTGAACGCCCCGCCGCCTGCCTGCACCACGTCCCCGTTGGCGTCGACCTGCACCGACATCTCGTACTGGAACGAGCTGGAGTCGTACGTGCTCAGATCCACCACGATGACCTCCTCGTAGACCGGCACTGCCCAGGTCTCCACCACGGTGATGACCTGGGCGGGGATCCGCGGGGACAGCAGCGCGATGAGGTCTCGGCCCACCGCCCGGGCGTCGGGGCCGACCGCGCCCACGCTGTCCTCGGGCTTGTCGATGCGGGCGGCGATCGCTGCGATGGCCTGGTCCGCGAGGCGGCCGAACTCCTCGTCCGGCGCCGCGATGGCGAGGCGAGCCAGGGTGTGGAACACCTCGATCACGAGATCGTCCCGAAAGGCCCAGTCACGCACCAACAACCGGCTCAGGGTGTCGAACGAGCTCGTGTCGGCCAGGGTCAGCAACATCTCGAGCGCGTGGTACCAGGCCATCACGTGCTTTTCGGAGGCGACCTCGCTGTGCAGGAGCGGCAACAGCTCCGGCGAGGCGTACAGCTTGAGTCCCTTGAGCGCCTTGGCGCGCACGTCGCCCTTGCTCTCGTTGCGCACCACGCCGGACAGCGCTGCTTGCACCTTGTCCGGCGGCAAGCCCGATCGCGACAGCCCCTCGACGCAGCGGATCTGGATCTTCTTGTCGGAGTCGCCGATGAGCGACAGGTAGGCATCGGCGAGCCCGGGGTGGGCCAGGGTCTCCAGGGTCTCCAGCGCGGCCATCCGCACCGGTCGGCTCTGCCCCGCGTCGAGCGCGACGACCAGGGCCAGATCCCGGGCCGTTGGCCGGTTCAGGGTGCGGCTCGCTTCGAGCAGCTTCACCACGAAGCTGTCCTTGTGCCGGCGGTATCGGCTCAAGTGCACGATGACCCCAGGCTCGGCGGCGCTCGGGTCCTCCTTCATGAGGATCGCAAGGGCCTTGATGAAGAAGCCCGCGTCCTGCTCGTCCTGCTCGAACGTGGCCCGGATGGTGTTGAGCGCCACACCGCGCAGGTTGGCGTTGCTGGTGTACTCCTCGATGGCCCGCAGGCCGTCCTTGCGCACGCCGAACGAGCTGTCGCCGATCATCAGCTCTTCGAGCAGCGGCAACGAGGCCGTCGCCTCCTCGGTGTTGACCCGTCCGTCGCCCACCGCGTCGCCCAGGTACTTCGCGCCCTCGCTACGGCAGTCCTCGTCCCGGGACCCCAGCGCGCTCACCAGCGTCTCGTAGCCGGCTTTGTTGAGCTTCTTGAACTCCTTGCACTTTGCGTGGGCGACTCCGGGCAGGGCCAGAGACAGCAGCAGGGCGGGGATGACAACGCGCATGGGCTCTCCAGTGGGGGGCTCAGTCGAGCCAGTGGCGCAAATCCTGCCCGATCATCTCGCTGGTGTGGGCGATGTCGTCGGCGAAGAACCGTCCAGTCAGCTCGCGGCGCTCCTCAGGATCGAGCACCACCCGGGGGAACAGCGCGTCGCGCACGGTGCGCCGGTACCCCGCAGGGATGCGCGCGCCAAAGGCGATCAGCGCGCGCTGCAGCTTGCTCTCGATCTTGATTCCCCGGGGCGCGCCACCGGCGTTGTATCGGGCCTCGCAGTCCGGCGCGAAGCTCGGGTCCAGGCCCAGGAAGCCAAACACCCGCTGGCACGTGGCGACAGAGTCGCGGTCCAGCTCATCGGTGGTCAGCACCAACATGCGATCCGCAAAGTGCTTGCTCCAGCGCCGCAGCTGGCGGGCATACCGAGACTTGCGGGCGTAGTGCCACATCGGCCCCCACCCCGAGCCGATGCGCCCCTCCTCGGCGCCGAGCGCGGAGCGAAAGTCCGAGATGGGCTCGCGGCCCTCCCGCCGAGCGTGCATCCAGTTGCTGAAGGCCCGCTCCGCGGGTTGGCGAAGCAGCGCGACGATGCGGGCGTCGGGCACGAACTCGTGGGCGCGGGCCGCGGCGCCATTGGCATACAGGTAGGCGGTGGTGGACTCGCCCACCGCGCAGGGACGCCCGTCAGCGCGCATGTCCTCCACCCCTTCGAACAGGGTCTCCCAGGTCTCCAGATCCTGCGCCGCCACGGGCTCGCCCGGCGGGCCGATGCACTCCGCCTCGTCGGGCCAGCTGAGGAAGCCCGGCTCCTTCACCCGCGACATCAGGATGCGCGGGTGCTGGCCGAGGTAGCGGTGCAGCGAGGTGGTGCCAGCCTTCTGGGCGCCGATGACGAGCAGGTCGGGACGGGGCATGGGGCCAGGAGCTTTCTACGTGAACGGCAACAGCATCTTGCCGAGGATGAAGTCGCACACGAGGATGCTGATGGACAGGATGACGACGGTGCGGGTGGTCGCCACGCCCACGCCGGCTGTGCCGCCCTGGGTGTGCATGCCCTCGTAGCAGCCGACCATCCCGTAGATGAATCCGAAGAACGTGGCCTTGATGAGGCCGTGCATGACCTGCCCGATGTGGGTGCTGCGGAGCACCTGGTCGAAGTAGTACGACGGCGTCAGCCCCTGCTCGGCGATGGCCACCAGCCCGCCGCCGGTGATTCCCACGACGTCGGCCATCAGGGCCAGCATCGGCATGGTCAGCACGCAGGCGAGCACCCGCGGCAGCACGAGCTTTTGGACCGGGCTGGCGCCCATCGCCCGGATGGCGTCGATCTGCTCGGTCACCTTCATGGAGCCGATCTCGGCGGTGATGCCCGCGCCCACGCGACCGCCGACCAGCAGCGCGGTCAGCACCGGGCCCAGCTCCATCACGAAGCCCACCGAGATCACGCTGCCTACGTAGTTCGACGCGCCGAAGCGCTCGAGGCTCCAGCCGAACTGCAGGGCCATCACCGCGCCGGTGAACAGCGCGGTGAGGAAGCCGATGGAGAACGACTGCACCCCGAGCCGCTCGATCTGGCGAATCAGCTCGCGAAAGGGGAAGGGCCGCATGCCCGCGCTCAGCACCGTCTCCCAGGTCAGCCGGGAGATCGCGCCGAACCGCGACAGAAAGCCCATCGTGACCGCGCCGATGGCGGCCAGGGCGTCGGGGAAGGCGGAGAAGAGCTTGCGGGGCTCGGCGGTGGGCTCGCTCAAGGGCCTTCCTTGATGGCGAGGCCCGCGACGACCGCTTCGTACTCGGGCAGGTGGTTGGCGAAGCGCGCCGGGTCTGCGTGCAGGTACACCAGATCGAACACGCACGGACCCTTCTTGACCACGGTGCTCGCGAGCTTGACGGGGCGCCCGTCCAGGGTCGCGGTGAACACGCGTCGCAGCGCGCCGCGGCCGGCGAGATCCAGCGACTCCTGGCTCTCGGTGGTCACGGCCTCGAACCCGAAGGTGAGGTGGTTGACCAGCACGGTCAGCGGCACGTCCTCGACCCGGCGCCCGCAGCTCGAGTCGCCGTAGATGACCGCCGGCGCCGTGCTGTGCACCCAGCCGAAGTCGGTGGTCCGGGTGCCGTCGTCTCTCCAGCGCGCGCCCGGGCTCCCCGAGCGCCACAGGATCTCCTGCTTGCGGCTGCCCTTGTCCACCGACAGCTCTGTCCACCCGTCCGAGTTGGTCCGCACGGTGTGGGCGGAGGTGGTGGCGCAGCCCGCGAGCAGCAGCGCGAACAGCAGTGGCGGGCACGGGCGAGTCATGGCGCAAGGGTACGCCATCGACGGGCCGGAGACCGCGCCCCCGTCAGGACTGCGCGTGCCGATCCTCGCGAAGCACTTGGATGACGTCGCGGTCGTCGGGGCTGCCGATGAGCTCGAGGAAGACGTCTTCGAGGTTGCCGCCGCCGGCGGTGTGCAGGTCTTTGAGCTCCTTCACGGTGCCCTGGGTGGCGATCTGACCCTCGTTGATGATGGCCACGCGGTCACAGATCGCCTCGGCGACCTCCAGGGTGTGGGTGGACAGAAAGACGGTGTTGCCGTTCTCCGCCATCTCCCGGAACACCCGCTTGATGAGCTTCGCCCCGGCAGGATCGAGGCCGACCATGGGCTCGTCTACCACCAGCAGCCGCGGGCGGTGCAGCATCGCCGCCGACAGGGTCAGCCGCTGCTTCATGCCGTGGGAGTAGCCCTCGACGAGCTCGTCGCCGAAGTTGCCCAGCCCGAAGAACGCCAGCAGCTCTTCGCCCCGGGACGCCACCGCGTCGTCGTCCATGCCGAACACGCCGCCCACGAACGACAGGAACTCGTTGCCCGTCAGCCGCTCGTAGAGGTAGGGGCGGTCGGGGATGTAGCCGATCATGCGCTTCGCGCCCACGGGATCGGTGGCGGTGTCGATGCCGCCGATGCGCACCGAGCCCGCGGTGGGCTTGAGCAGCCCCGCGACCATCTTGATGGTGGTGGTCTTGCCGGCGCCGTTGGGGCCCAGGAACCCGAACACCTCGCCCTCTTTGACGTGCAGGTCGATGCCGCGCACCGCCTCGAAGCGGCCGTAGCTCTTGCGCAGTCCTTGGATGCGGATCACTCGGAGACCTCCACGACCGACAGCCTCAGGCGTCCAATGACCCCCATGAGCTCGGTCTGCTTGTCGAGTTCGCCCTCCACCAGCTTGAGGTGGGTGGCGTCGGCCGGAGACTGGCCGAATGTCGGGTCCACCGCGAGCCACCGGTCGCCCAGCCAGACCTCGGGCCACGCGTGGTAGTAGAACGCGCCGTCGGCGAAGATCGATTCGCTGTAGACGATCCCTGCCGCGAGGCGGGTGGGGAGGCCGACGCTGCGAGCGAGCGCGGCGTACAGCGTGGTGTGCTCGTTGCAGTCCCCGCGCCGGCTGCGGAGCACCTCGCTCGCCGACGGCACGCCCGCCACCGGCACCTTGGCGACCTCGCGAAACACCCACTGCTCGATCAGGACCGCGGCCTCGGTTGCTTGCAGGTTGTCGCCGAGCACCCCGCCCGCGGTGCGCGCCATGGACGGGTCGTCCGCCTGAATGAACGCCGTGCTGCGCAGCCAGTGCTGCATGGCCTTGTCCTGGGACGGGAGCTGGAAGTCGGCCGCGCCGTCGGCGCTCGTGCGCAGGAGCGTCAACTGCTTGCTCACCGGATCCCAGCGGTCCCCGTGGAATCGGGTCAGCAGGTCGCTCACCGCCTGGGGGCCCTCCACCGCCAGAACGAGGCGAGACAGCGTGCGTCCGCCGCCGGGCAGCCGCTGGTCCAGAGGGATCGACGACAGGGCGATGAGATCGACGGCGTCTTCCTCGTCGGCGGGCCAGCCCTCGGTCAGCGCGGTCTCCTGGTCCTCCCACAGCACGCGCATGCCCAGGCCGCCCTCCTCCTCCGACTCCGAGATGCGCTGGCCCTCAGGCGTGATGAGCACCGACAGAATCTGGCCGCTGTTGTCCACCCGAAGGCGGAGGGCGTCGTCGATGGAGCCGTCGGGCGTCATGGCGGACTCAACGCCGAGCAGGGTCACAGTCGCCTGGGCCGAGCCCAGCGACATGGGGTTGAAGTAGGGCAGCGAGAGGCTCGCGCCGACAGCGGGCTTCTTCTCGGCGACGAGTCGATAGAGAGTGGCGGCGGTGGCCGGCACCTCGTCGAGCTGCAAGGTGGTGAGCTTGACCCCGGCCTGGAAGAGCTCGATCTCCATTCCTTTTCCGCCGGTGCTGCGCCCCTCGGCGCGCAGCGTCACGGGCAGGCCCTGCACGGTGGTGCGCACCTGGGAGCGCAGCCGCTCGACGTGTCCCGCAGGCGCAATGTGCACGTCATTGGCGAGGGTGACCTCATTGGGCGAGCCGAGCAGCATGAGCTTGAGCCGGGTGCGCTCCTGCAGGATCAGGCCGCCAGCGTCGGTGGGGCTGGACCGGTTGACTGAGTAGCCGATCTTCTCCTCTCCCACATAGAGCCCGGCCCAGCTCTCCTGCACGCCCTCGGAGCTCGCGTCCAGGGAGAAGGCCATGGGCACCGCTGGCTCGCGGTAGGAGTCGACGAACAACAGGACGACGAAGATCAGTCCCACGACGACCAGGGCGACCTCGGCGAGGAACCCCCGGTCGCGGCTCACTTCGCCTCGCGGCGCGCAGCGACCTTGCTCTCGTACCAGGCGGGCCAGCGCTCACGCAGGCTCTCCGGCGTGAGTCCGTGGCCCTCGGCAGAGCGGTCAGCACTCTCCAGCAGGCGAACGAGACAGGCCTCGTGGGTCCTGTGCAGGGTGCGCGCGACGGCCTCGTCATTCTGGGCATCGATCCGCGCCGCGCCGCCGCCCAACGTCTTCTTCTTGGCGGCCGCCGCCGCGGCTGCTTTGTCCTCGGCGTTCAGGCGGTAGGTGATGCACTCATCCAGCGTCGACTCGTGCTCGGAGAACACGTCAGCCAGGGGGTCTCCACCGCAAGCGGCGAGGAGGACGGCGAGGAGGATGGTGGTGGCTCGCATGGGATGAGGGTAGCTGCGGCAAAACGTTGTGGGGGGCGCACCGGTGGGGTAGACCGCCGGCCATGACTCGAACAACACCTCTGCTGCTCGCCCTACTCCTTTGTGCCACGGGATGCCCCACCGGGGACGACGACCGTCTCCCGTCGTGCTCCGTGCCGGCGGACCAGGGTCTGAACACGGTGTCCGGCGTGGTGGACGGGGACGTATGGACGGGGGCCACGGCCGGCTTCCAGCTCATCGCGGGGCCGTCCATGCAGGTGTCCGCGACCGGGCCCGATGACGACGGCGACTCGGTGAACGTGGTGCTGCGCCTGCGTCGAGCGACGGTCTGGTCCATCGCTGAGGACGACGACACCGTGCTCATCGAGGAAGGCGACCTCATCGAAGACGCCCTGGCCGACAAGTCCGCGCCCTACGACTTTGAGCTCGGCGACGCCAGCGAGCACGGGGCCAACGCCACGGTGACAAAGGATCCGCCGTCCATGAGCACCGGCGAGGGTGACGAGACGGGCTTCCTGCGGATCACGTCTATCGGCGTCCCGGCGGACGGGCAAGAGGGCGACCCCGAAGAGGTGGTCGGCTGCTTCTTCCTCACCGCCACCGCCCAGGACAACAGCCAGAGCATCGACATCACCGAAGGCGCGTTTCGGATGACCGCGCTCTAGGGAACTTTCGTCGAGGTGGGGCGGTCTGTTCGTGGGAGGATGGACCCTGACATGCCCCGAATCGCGATCCCTTCGCTCTCCCTGCTCCTCCTGCTGACCGCCTCGTCGGCCCAGGCTGGCGGCGTGGCGTTCCCTGCGGAGCGCTTCGCGCAGCTCGAGACCCCGACCCCGGCGGACACCGCGCGCTGGGACTGGCCCGACGACGACGACTTCGAGCAGGTGTGGAGCGGGCCCGAGCGCGGCGCGGCCCATGCGTGGCTGGTGGTCGATGGTGTGCTGACGGACTCAGGCGCCCGGGTATCCGTCGGAGTGCGGCGGTCCGGTGACGGCGGCCTCAGCTTCTTCGATGGGAGCTGGGCGCATCGTTCCCTCATCGACAGCGCGAGACCCCTGGGGGACTGGTCCGCGGCCCGGCCCGGCGACACCCTGAGCTTCGACGCAGAGGGCATCACCAGCTTGCTCGTCGAGTCGGTGTCGGCTGCCGGCGCGCCGTGGGGCTCGGCCTGGGATGACTGGTCCTACACCACCGAGCTCCTGCGATCCGAGTCTCCCGTCTACGACATCCGCAGAGAGGGGAAGGAAGAGGCCGGCGAGCTGGCCATGGCCCTGCGCGGGGCGATGCTCGTCCGGTCGAACTCGGAGCGAGGGGAGCAGGCGTTGACCCTGGCGAGGCGCCTGCTGGACACCGTGCACCCTCCATCGGACGATCTCTGGGCCGACGCAGCGGACTTTGCGGCGTCCCGCGACCCCGCGCTCGCCATCGCCCTGCGCGGTCGCTACTGGCCGAGGGGGCGATGTTCGATGGACACCGCTCCGCAGCGGGCGGGCATGGCGTTCGCGGACCTCTGCTACGCCGCAGGCGACCGGGCCTGCTACCTGCAACTGCAGGTTCGCGTCATGGGCGATGCGGTGGGCTCCCGTGTGATGAGGTCGTCGTATGGGGAGGCGTCGTTCGAGACGTACGTGGGGCGGATCGGCGAGATCGGCGTCGACACCGAGCGCTTCCTCATGGGGCTGGTGTTCGCGTATGACACGGATCAGCCTCGCGCCGTCGGGCTGCACACCAACCGACTCGCGCGGGCGATGATCGAGACCGGCGAGCCGGCGCGGTACGACGCCCTGCTCGCGTCCTACGCCCAGGACCCATCGCTCGACGACCTGAACCGACATCAGGCCGCCACCACGCTGGCGTGGGTGCGCATTCGTCAGCATCGGGACGACCCCACCCGCGCCGAGGGCGCCGCCGCCGATGTGCTGGGGCACATGCGAGCGACCATGGAGCTGGCGCCCATGAGCGAGCGGTGGGTGGACGCCCATCTGCTGCTGATCGAGGGATAGCCGCGCGGGCGCGGGCTGGGTACGGTCCGGCCCATGACGACTCTCTATTGGTACGCCGGCTGCTCGACCTGCAAGAAAGCGAGCAAGCACCTCGCCGCGCTGGGCATCACCCCGAGCTTTGTGGAGCTCAAGACCGCCCCGCCGTCCGCGGCGACGCTGGCCGATCTGCACGGGCGCTCTGGGCTGCCCCTGAGCAAGTTCTTCAACACCTCGGGGCAGAGCTACCGGGGTGGCGGCTGGAAGGACAAGCTGGCGGACATGAGTGATCAGCAGAAGTTCGAAGCCCTGGCGGCGGACGGCATGCTGATCAAGCGCCCCATCCTCGACCTCGGCCACACCGTGCTCGTGGGCTTCCGGGCCGACGCGTACGACGCGGCGGTGGCGAGGTAGCGATCAGAGCGCGGCGAGGCGCGCTGCTCGGGCTGAGCGAGCCTGCGCGAGGCCGTCCCAGGCGAAGATCGCCAGGGCTGCCCACACAAAGGTGAAGCCGAGCCAGCGCGCGCGCGACATGGTCTCGCCGAGCAGCGTCACTCCGCAGAGGAACTGGATGGTCGGCGCCAGGTACTGGAGCACGCCCAGCGTGCCGAGCGGCACGCGGTTGGCCGCCTCACCAAACAGCAGCAGCGGGATCGCGGTGGCCAGCCCGGCACCCAGCAGCAGGGCGTCGTGCTGCCAGTCCAGCCGGAACAGGGTGTCGGCCCCCTGGAGGCGGAGCCAGATGAGGTAGCCCACCGCGACGGGAGCGACGAACGCGGTCTCGACCGTGAGCGCGGGGATGGATGGGACCCCCGCCTTCTTCTTGAGCAGCCCGTAGAGCGCGAAGCTGACCGCCAGGGTCAGGGCGATCCAGGGCACGCGCCCGAAGTCCACCGTGAGCACCGCGACGGCGATGCAGGCGAGGCCGATGGCGACGAGCTGGGCGGGGCGCATGCGCTCGCCGAGCAGCCAGACGCCAAGGGCGACGTTCATGAGCGGGTTGATGAAGTAGCCCAGCGAGGTCTCAACCACATGGCCGTTCTGCACGCCCCAGATGTAGGTCAGCCAGTTGACGGTGACGAGGGCGGACGCGCCGGCGAGCAGGCGGATGCGGCGGGCGTCGAGCCCTCGGATCGCGGCATACGTGCGCCGGAGCACCAACCACGCCACCAGGAGCGCGAACGTGCCAGAGATCCGATGCCCCAGCACCTCGGCCGCAGTCGACGACTTGAGCATCGCCCAGTACAGGGGGAAGAACCCCCACAGCGCGTAGGCGCCGAGGGCGAAGAGCACCCCGCTGCGGGGAGTGGCTGGGGAGTCGTTTGCGATGGCGCGCTACTTCAGGCGCACGAGGGCGAGGTTCTTCAGGGCCGCGGCCTTGGGGCTGGGGTCGGACCGATCGAGCAGCTTCAGGGTCTGCTTGCCGCTGAGCACCAGCACCCAGCGAAGGGGCTCGGCGGAGAGGTCCGCGCGGGTCCAGGACATGAGCTCGCCCCGGCAGGGGATGAGCTCGATCTGCTCGGCGTCGCCCAGCAGCGACCACAGGGGGAGTCCGGGCTCGTCCTTGTGGCGCCCCCTGTCGATGCGCACCGCCCCGTCCAAGGCGAGGGCCTCGGCGTGGGAGAGGTCACGCAGGCGCTGCCCGTCGCGCTCCACCACGAGGCGCTCACGGATGCGCTCGGCGCAGCGCGATCCTGTCGCTGCGAAGTCCGTCGCGATGGCGGGGGTGGGCGCCTGGTCGGGCTTCGCGGCGATGCTCGTGCCCGAGAAGTCCCAGGGAGGCATTGGCGTCTTGGGGGTGGCCTGCTCGGCTGGGGACCCGCACCCGAGTAGCAGCGACGTCATCGCCGCGCAAGCGATGGCCCTCATTGGCCGAGGCCGCGCTCCTCGACGATGCCGGCGTTGATGGCGGCGGCCTTGACGCTCGCGGGCCGGGCGTTGAGGCGCTCCGTGTAGGCGATGAACGCCGGCCGCTCCTCCAGCATCTTGAACTGCAGCAGCCAGCGCAGCGTGCCGCCGAGCAGCATGTCGGCCATCGTGAAGCGGTCGCCGAGCAGCCACGGGCCCTCGCCGATGCCCTGCTCGAGCGTGTCGTGCATGGCCTCCCAGGTGCCGAACCCTGCTGAGCCGGCGTTGTACTCCCACTTGCTGCTGTGGGCCATCGCGCAGGGCTCGAGCACCGAGGGGCCGTACACGCACCACCGCAGGTAGGGCCCGCGGGTCACCGCGTCCAACGCTGGCGACAAGGTGCCCAGCGCGTAGCGGTCAGCGAGGTACATGCCGATGGCGGCCCGCTCGCTGATCACGGCGGCGCCGTCGATGAGCACGGGCAGCTTGCCCATGGGGTTGAGCTTGGTGTGGGTCTCCTGCTTGTGCTCGCCGGCCTTGAGGTCCACGTGGGTCAGCTCGTATGGCAGGCCGAGCTCCTCGAGGAACCACACGACGTCGGCGGCGCGGGAGAACGGGTGATGGCGAAGGGTGATGGTCATGGGTCGGCTCCGGGTTGAGGGCGCAACGATAAGGCAGCCCTGCTGCGTGTGCGCTCGACTCCCGCCACAACGGCGTTAGCATGCCGGCCATGGCCACCCCCGTATCTGCTCATCCGCCCCCGACCCCGCCCTACAACCCGACCCAGCACGTGCGCATCGTGACCGCGGCGTCGTTGTTCGACGGGCACGACGCCGCCATCAACATCATGCGCCGCATCCTGCAGGCGTCTGGCGCAGAGGTGATCCACCTGGGGCACAACCGCTCGGTGCAGGAGATCGTGGACTGCGCGATTCAGGAGGACGCCCAGGGCATCGCCATCACGTCGTACCAGGGCGGCCACGTCGAGTACTTCAAGTACATGGTCGAGCTCATCGCCGAGCGCGGCGCGCACATCAAGGTGTTCGGCGGCGGCGGCGGCACCATCTTGCCCAGCGAGATCGAGGAGCTGCAGGCGGCCGGCGTCGTGCGCATCTACTCGCCGGACGACGGCCGCTCCATGGGCCTGCAGGGGATGATCAACCACCTGCTCAAGGAGTGTGACTTCGAGGTGCGCGACGGCTCGCTCGATGGCCAGTTCGACGATCTGCCAGGTCGTGGTGACGCAACCATCGCCTCGCTGATCACCATCGCCGAGAACCACCCCGAGTCCAGGAACGCGCTGCGGGAGCGGCTCGCTGCGGTGCCTCAGCCCAAGATCGTGCCGGTGCTCGGCATCACGGGCACCGGCGGCGCGGGCAAGTCCAGCCTCGTGGACGAGCTGGTCCTGCGCTTCCTGCGCGACTTTGACGACAAGGCCATCGCCATCCTGTCGGTGGACCCGTCCCGCCGCCGGACCGGAGGCGCCCTGCTCGGCGACCGCATCCGCATGAACAGCGTGGACGACCCGCGCGTCTACATGCGAAGCCTCGCGACGCGACAGAGCAACCTGTCCATGTCGGCCCACGTCAAAGACGCCATCGCCATCTGCAAGGCCGCGGGCTTCGACGTGGTCATCGTGGAGACGTCGGGCATCGGCCAGTCCGACACCGAGATCGTGGACCACTCCGATGTGTCCATGTACGTGATGACCAGCGAGTACGGCGCCGCCACCCAGCTCGAGAAGATCGACATGCTCGACTTCGCCGACGTCGTCGCCATCAACAAGTTCGACAAGCGCGGCTCGCTCGACGCCCTGCGCGACGTGCGCAAGCAGGTGCGTCGCAACCGCCAGCTGTGGAACGCCGACGACGAGGACTTGCCCGTCGCCGGAACCATCGCGAGCCAGTTCAACGACCCCGGCGTGAACCGCCTGTACTCGCTGCTCATGAGGACCCTGGAGGAGCGCACCGGCGCCGCCCTCGGCTCGGATCTGGATCCCGGCATCGAGCCCAGCGAAGCCATGCAGGTCATCCCGCCGGCCCGGGTGCGCTATCTCGCGGAGATCGCCGAGGACGTCGAGCGCTACGCCGCCCACGTCGCCACGCAGGCGGGCATGGCCCGGCGCCTCTTCCAGCTCGCCGGCACCATCGCGGCGCTGCGAGACACCACCATCGACGGCGTCGCTCCCGAGCTCGCGCCGGCCGACGGCGACGATCCGGCCATCGCGGGGCTGCTGGCGTTGTACGGAGACACGCGCTCGCGCATGGATCACGACGCCCGCGCCTTGCTGCTGTCGTGGCCGGCCCTGCAGGCCCAGTACAGCGGCGATGTCTACTCCTACGTGGTGCGCGGACGCACCATCGAGCAGCCGCTCGTGCGGGGGTCGCTGTCGGGCACCAAGGTGCGCAGGGTGGCGCTGCCTGCGTTCTCGGACTGGGGCGACACCCTGTCCTGGCTGATGCATGAGAACGTGCCGGGCCGCTTCCCGTTCGCGGCAGGGGTCTTCCCGCTCAAGCGTCAGGGCGAGGATCCGGCGCGCCAGTTCGCTGGCGAGGGCGGGCCCGAGCGCACCAACCGCCGCTTCCACTACCTCTCGCAAGGCACGCCCGCGAAGCGGCTGTCCACGGCGTTCGACTCGGTGACGCTGTACGGAGAGGACCCCGATCACCGCCCCGACATCTACGGCAAGGTCGGCAACAGCGGGGTCTCCATCGCCAATGTGGATGACGCGAAGAAGCTGTACTCCGGCTTCGATCTGGCGGCGTCCAGCACGTCGGTGTCGATGACCATCAACGGCCCCGCGCCCATGGTGTTGGGCTTCTTCCTCAACGCCGCGGTGGACCAGCAGTGCGAGAAGTACATCGTGGAGCACGGCCTGCAGGCCGACGTCGACGCTGCGTTCAAGCGGGAGTACGACGACCGTGGCCTGACGCGGCCGGCGTATCAGGGTGAGCTCCCGGAAGGCAGCGACGGCCTCGGCCTGATGTTGCTGGGCCTGTCCGGCCACCAGGTGCTGAGCGCAGACACCTACGCCGCCATCCGCAAGGCGACCCTGTCGGCGGTGCGCGGCACGGTGCAGGCGGACATCCTCAAGGAGGATCAGGCCCAGAACACCTGCATCTTCAGCACCGAGTTCGCGCTGCGCATGATGGGCGACATCCAGGCGTGGTTCATCGAGCACGAGGTGCGCAACTTCTACTCGGTCAGCATCAGCGGCTACCACATCGCCGAGGCCGGGGCGAACCCCATCACCCAGCTCGCCCTGACCCTGTCCAACGGCCTGACGTTCGTCGAGTACTACCTCGCCCGCGGCATGGACGTGAACGACTTCGCGCCCAACCTGAGCTTCTTCTTCAGCAACGGCCTGGACCCCGAGTACAGCGTCATCGGGCGGGTCGCCCGGCGCATCTGGGCCAAGGCGATGAAGCTGCGCTACGGGGCCAACGCGCGCAGCCAGAAGCTGAAGTACCACATCCAGACGAGCGGTCGATCCCTGCACGCCCAGGAGATCGCGTTCAACGACATCCGCACCACGCTGCAGGCGCTGTATGCGCTGCAGGACAACTGCAACTCGCTGCACACCAACGCCTACGACGAAGCGATCACCACGCCGACCGAGGAGTCGGTGCGCCGCGCGCTCGCGATCCAGCTGATCATCAACAAGGAGCTGGGCGCGTCCATGAACGAGAACCCGCTGCAGGGCAGCTTCGCCATCGAGGAGATGACGGATGCCGTGGAGGCGGCGGTGCTCGAGGAGTTCAAGCGCATCAGCGAGCGCGGCGGCGTACTGGGCGCGATGGAGCGCCAGTACCAGCGCAGCAAGATCCAGGAGGAGTCCTTGGTCTACGAGCGGCTCAAGCACACCGGCGAGATGCCGATCATCGGCGTGAACACGTTCCTGGACAGCAAAGGCAGCCCGACCATCATCCCTGAGGAGGTTATCCGCTCGACCACGCAGGAGAAGGAGTTCGCCATCGCGTGCCGGGATGCGTTCCAGGCGCGCAACGCCGAGCCCGCCAAGGCGGCGCTCGCCTCGCTCGAGGCGGCGGCCCTGCGGGGTGACAACGTCTTCGACGAGCTGATGAAGGCCTGCCAGGTCTGCACGCTGGGTCAGCTCAGCGCCAGTTTGTATCGGGTCGGAGGGCGCTACCGCCGGAACATGTAGCCTCGCGGCATGCAGCAGGGAGTGGGCAGGCTCGGCGGACGCGTATGGGGGGCCTCGGCGTTCGTGCTGCTGCTCTATCTGCTCGTCGCGGCCACCACCCTGGGCCATGTGGGCCTTTCGGGCGACTCGGTGAGCGGCTGGGCCACCGCCGAGCCCCACCGCACGGTGCTGTGCGTCACCGCGTCGGCGCCTCCACGGCTGAGGCTCGCGGCGCGCCCCACCGAGGATGATCGGGCGCAGATCGCCGCCCGGCTGGAGAGCAGTCAGCGCGACTTGGAGCTCGGCCCCATCGCGGTGCGCCTGCGCGAGCACACCTACTCGGCGGTGATCGATGGGTTCGGCGTCGAGATCCCGTGGATGAAGAACGACTACACGGCCGGGTGGACGGACCTGCCGGCGCACGTGGCGTGGAGCCTGTTTGGTTCGCCGCGGGCGGGTCAGGCGGTGCATCTGGCGCTGGGAGGGCTGGTGTTGGTGCTGGTGGCGCTCCTCGCGGGGCGCCTCGGGGGCTGGCCGGCGGCGCTGGTGGCGGGCTCGTGGCTGGCGACCGACCCGTGGTTCCTCGTCTACAAGCGATTCGTGGGCGGACACGAGGTCTTCCTGCAGGTGTTCGCGGTGGCGGGCCTGGCCCTGCTCTGTCGAGCGGCGCTGCGCCGGGAGCGGCGCGCCGCCTGGGCGGGCGTGTTCGTGCTGGGGCTGGGGCTGGCGACGAAGCCGAGCTTCGCGGCGGTGCTGGTGTCGGTCGCGCTGGCGGCGGGTCTCGTGCTGTGGCGTTGGTCGCCGCCCGGAGGCTGGCGGCGGGCGCTCGCAGTGGGCGTGGCGCTGCTCGGGCTCGGAGCCTCGCCCACCGCGCTGTCGTGGGTCGCCGGCACGCTCGCCCCCCCGACGGAGCATCAGACTGGCGGCAAGGAGTCCTCGCGGGGCCGCCTCGCGTCCCTGGCCAAGGGGTGGGATCGAGGGCGCGACGACGTCAAGTCGCGGACCACGGCGGTGGACGTGCTGCTGTGGCCTGGGCGCTACTGGGAGCGGCACTGGACCATCTCGGGCAGCCTCGCCGATCGCGCCGCGCCGAGCGCGGGGCCGCGCGACCGGTCCTGGCTGGAGCGCGCGAGCACCCCGCTGATGGTGCTGCTGCTGCTCGGCGGGCTGGCGGGGGCGGCGGGTCTTGCCCAGCGCACCGTGTCGTCGCCTGCGCTCTCGGCGGAGCGGCTCGGCTCCGGCGCCGTGCTCATCGCCGGCGTCTTGCCGTTTCTCCTGCGGGCGCTCAACCCCGACCCGCACCACCTCGCGCTGTGGGTGCCCGCCGCGGCCTTGGGCATTGGCGTCGGCGTGGGGGGCCTCGTGGCCGACCGGCGAGCGCTGGCGGGCCTCTTGCTGGTGCTTGCCTTGCTCATTCCGGGGCGGGTCCTGACCCTGCGGGGCGTCGACGAAGACGTCGTCAGTCGCGTGGGGCGGCTGTCGGCGGCCGAGGGGCAGCGAGACCTCGCCGAGGAGCTCGCCCGCCGCGGCATCACGGCGCCGGCCGTGTTGGACTTCAACATGATGTCGGTGCTGGACGCGTGGAGCGGGGGAGCCGTGCGGCCGTGGCTGTATTCGCGGGCTTCGCTGGGTCAGGGTCAGGAGTGCCTGCGGGGCGACCAGCCGGCGTTTCTGCGTCAGATCCTCCGCGCCCACGCAGGCGGGCACGTGGTGATCGTGGCGGGACCGAACTCGGGGCCTGGCGGACGCCCCGACCCCTACCGGTCGCGGGCGGCGATGCAGGAGGGGGCGCGGGCCGCAGGGGTGACGCTGCACGAGCTGGTGTCGCTCGACGACCCTCGGGGGCGGTGGATGGCGACGGTGTGGTCCGTGGACGCGCCGCCCCGCGCTGCTACTCCAGCCAGCCTCCGCTGAGCAACACGATCCACTCCGCCGTCTCCGGGTCGAACGCGCCGACGCTGCGGGGGTAGGCCAGCACGACCGCGTCAAAGACGTACCCACCAGACCAGAACGCGGCGGGCAGGGCGGTGCCGTAGACCACGGTCACCGCGGCATCCACGGCGGAGCTGGGCAGCGCGGTCCCGCTGCTGAGGTCGAAGCCACGGCGGACGGGTGGGAGGGACATCGGCGCGCACGCACTGAGCAGACTGGGGTCCTGCCAGGTGCTGGGGTAGGTGATGTCGCCCGCGCCGTCCCAGACCGTGGAGCCGCCGAACGTGGCGAGGCCGGTGTCGGTGGAGACCACGCCGACGCCGCCGAAGTCTCCCGCGGACTCCCACCAGATCCACTGGTCCTCGGGCGCGGGCCCGCCGAGCAGGCTCGAGCCGAGGCCGTACCCGGTGGCCGCCTCGGCGGTGGCGCGGGCCGCGGCCTCGGTCGGCGACGAGTAGCTGCCGCAGAACAGCTCCCAGCCCAGGATCGCCAGGGACTGGTAGTCCAGGCGCACGGTGGCGGTGCAGCCCTGAATGCCCGCGTAGATGGAGGACGCCAACGCCGCGGTGGCGCCCGCGCAGTCGGTGGGGGCGGAGTCGTCGTCGTCGCCGGTCGCGTCGTCGTCGTCGGCTGCGTCGTCGTCGTCGGCTGCGTCGTCGTCGTCGGCCGCGTCGTCGTCGTCGGCTGCGTCGTCGTCGTCGGCTGCGTCGTCGTCGTCGCCCGCGCCCTCGGGCCAGCTCAACACCGGCCCGAACATGGCCTCGGCCACGTCGCCCCGGGTGCGCTCAGCCTGCACGCCGAGCACGCCCCGGGAGCCGCCCTCGGGCGGGAAGTCCACCCCGAGCCGCAGCGCCACCGAGTCCCAGTCGTCGGGGTCGATCTCGGTGACCGTGTAGGTGCCGTTCACCGAGGCGGGGTCGAGGGTGGCGCTCAACTGGGCCGCGCGGGTCAGCGGGTTGTCGTCGCCCGCGGTCACGGTCGCGGTGGCCTGCAGCGTCTCGTTCAGCGCCCCGCCGGAGGTGACCAGGGTGACGTCGGTCTGTACGGACAGGAAGTCGAAGCAGAGCGGCGCGATGTTGGCGACCGGCACGCCGGGGGGCGGGCTCTGCTCGGTCAGGGTGTGCAGAGTCAGGGTCGCTGGCTGCGGCGTCACCGTCAGGGTGACCTGCGTGGTGCCACCGAGCTCCCATGCGCCGGGGTGGGTGCTCGTCCCCGACACCCGGTCGAGCAGGTCCTGGCCGGACCAGCCAATGCCGGGGTGTGCCTCGCTGGCGGCGGGGCTGGATGTGACGTCGTCGCAGCTGGGCACAAAGGCCTGGCGCGGACAGCCGGCGACAGCGAGGACAGACAACAAGACGACCGTGGAGCGCAGGATCAGCATGGCGCCATGATCGGCCCCGCGGGCCAGTCGCGCAATGGGCGGTTCGCGCCGCTAACCTTCGTCGTCCGGTCCTACCCGGATGGAGGCTGAGCTTGGCGACCACGATTCGACTGCCCACCGCGCCCGTGCCTGCCGCTACCCAGGCGGCGACCGAGCTTCCGGACCGCGCGGACACCCTGTGCGCCCTGCTCGTCGCCCACAACGTCGCCGACACCATCGGCGACCGGGTGCGGCGCTACGACGGCCCCGCGAGCAAGGTCGTGGTGGTCGATGATGGATCGACAGATGGCACCCGCGAGGCCGCGGAAGCCGCCGGAGCGCGAGTCCTGCGCTTGCCATCCACCCGGGGCGAGGGCGTGGCGCTGCGCGCTGGCGTGCGCTTCTCCCGGGAGCTCGGCTTCATCGGAGCCCTCGTGCCCGGGCGCGACGACCTCTCGCCCGAGTCCATCAAGCGCTTGACCCTGGCGCACCTGCGCGCGCCCGAAGCCCTGCTCGTGGGGGTGGGGCCCGGCCAAGCGCTGGCCGGCAAGGAGTGGGATGCGGTGCGCGCGGAGTCGGAGGGCCGCGAGGCCGTGCCCTATCCGACGTGGCGTCCGCCCAAGGCCGACGGCTGGCCCGGCCGCGTCGAAGCCGCCTTCCAGACCCTGGCCGAGACCCGGTTTGGCTACCCGTGGGGCGGCCCGCGTATCCTGCCGCTCCAGGCGGTGCTTCGCCGCAACCTGCGCGAGCCCGGTGAGGCTGTGCACATCGAGCTGCTCGCCCTGGCCGTGCACTCGGGCATCCCCACGGTCGAGGTCGAGCTGCCCGAGGCGCCGCACCGGCCGGTGGTGACGTGTCGCAAGGCTGCGCTGCGGCTGCTGCCCCGGTTCTGGCTGCTGAGCACCCGGCGCTCGCTCAAGGAGCGGTTCGGCATGGGCGGGGGCTACGCGCCACCGACCACCTCTCCGCTGGTGTACCTGCTCGCCGCGGGGGCAATGAGCCTGCTGATGATGGGCTGCCCGAAGCAGGCGACCCAGACGGTTGCTACGTCCTCGTGCCCAGAAGGGATGGCGCTGAGCGACTGGCCCGGGGGCGGGATCGCGACGGCCGCCCGGGACGAGCTCTTGGCCAGCCGGGAGGCGGTCGCGACGGTGTGGGTTGAGCAGGACGTGCGCATCGACGACCCCCAGTTCGGGACCCGGCGGCTGCGAGGCGTGATGGCCATGGGCGGCGATCGCGTGCGCGTGCGGCTGTTGGCGCCGATGGGCATCACGGTGGTGGACTACGTGCAGGCCGATGGGCGCTGGCAGCTGACCGTGCCGCCCGCGGGCATCCAGCGCAGCGGCGCGGAGGGGGAGTCGCCGCTGGAGGGGACCGAAGGCGACCAGCTCGGCATGCGTCCCGATCAGATCGTTCAGTTGCTTCAGTCTGTGGACGCGGACGCCGATGTGAGATGGCGCGCCGGCAGCTGCGCCGTGCTGGAGGAGATCGAGAGCGACGCCGTGGTGCGCCGGCTCGGCTTTGGCCACCAGGACGGCGGCGTGGACTGGGTCGTCTCCACCGAAGAGGTCCTCGAGGACGGCTTGGTCGTGGCACGGACGACCTACGGTGACTACCGTTCCGTAGGGAATGGAGTCTGGCCGTTCCGGTCTGAAGTAGTGGACCCCCAACGCGGCTCCACGGTCCTACTGGAAGCCAAGGCCGTACGAACCGATGGTGTGACGGATGCCTTTTTCGTCATGACCCCGCCCAACGAGTGATTCTGTGACCCGCCCGGAGATCTTCATGCACCTGCGCAACCTCGTCATTGCCGGCCTCGTCGTCGGCGGCCTCTCCCTCGCCATCTCCCAGGCGACGGCGAAGCCAAACATGCTGCAGTGCGAGATCGTCTCTCCGCTGCTCGAGTCGCTGCACGACAGTCATCTCGAGTTCAAGAAGCCGAACAAGGAGATCGACGAGCGCACGGTCGAGCTCTACCTGGAGCAGCTCGACCCAGGCCGCACCTTGATCCTCGCCAGCGATCTGCCGGCCATCGAGGACCGTATTCGCGCCGCCATCAAGGGGGCTCGGGACGGGGAGTGCAGCGCGCTGGACGCGTTGCACGACGACCAGGTCTCCTGGATGAAGGCGATGGAGGAGTTCGTCGAGGCGACCGTGGAGGCCGACGACTTCACGCTGGACAACACGGTCGAGCTCGCGCTGGACCCCGACGACCGCGAGCGGCCGACCACCGAGGCGGACCGCAAGGAGCTGTGGCGCAAGATGGTGCACTACCAGATCGCCAGCTACCTCTCCCGGGACATGGAGATGGAGAAGGCGCGGGAGCGGCTGGAGCATCGCTACGAGCTGCTGACCAAGCGCGTGGAGGACCTCGAGGACTACGAGGTCTACGGCACCTACATCGACACCGTGGCCCGGGCCTTGGACCCGCACACCAGCTACTTCAGCGGCGACCAGCTCGACGACTTCCGCATCAGCATGGAGCTCAGCCTGGAGGGGATCGGCGCGGTGCTGACGACCGACGACGGCTACACCGAGGTCCGTGAGGTGGTGAAGGGCGGCGCGGCGGATCGAAACAAGCAGCTCAAGTCCGGCGACAAGATCATCGCGGTGACCCAGGGCGGCGAGGACGAGTCGGTGGACGTCATCGACATGGAGCTGCGCAAGGTGGTCAAGCTCATCCGCGGCACCAAGGGCACCCCGGTGACCCTGACGGTCCTGCGCGAGGGTGAGACCGTCAAGACCCTGGACATCACCATCGTGCGCGATGCCATCGATCTCGAGGAGCGCGCGGCGTCCCTCAAGGTCGAGGAGCGCGAGGTGGACGGCAAGACCATGCGCCTCGGGGTGCTGGACCTGCCGGCGTTCTACGGCGGCTCTGGTGGCAACGCCCGCAACTCCGACACCGATGTTGCGGCCTTGCTCGACGAGGCACGCACGAAGAAGCTCGACGGGCTGGTGCTCGACCTGTCCGAGAACGGCGGCGGCCTGCTCGACCACGCGGTCACCATCACGGGCTACTTCATCGGCACCGGTCCGGTGGTCGGTGTGGCGGGCGGCGGCAGCAAGGAGACGAAGCAGGACCGGGACCCCACGGTGCAGTGGGATGGCCCGCTGGTGGTGTTGACGAGCCGCGCCTCGGCCTCGGCGAGCGAGATCCTGGCCGGCGCGGTGAAGGACCACGCCCGCGGCGTGCTCGTGGGCGACACGGCCACCTTCGGCAAGGGCAGCGTGCAGAACATGAAGGGCCTGCCCGAGGGCCTCGGTGCGCTCAAGGTGACCACCGCGCTCTTCTTCCGCCCCAGCGGCGAGTCCAACCAGAACACCGGCGTGCCGGTGGACGTGGTGGTGCAGTCGCCGTACGACCTGCCGTTCGTCGGAGAGGCGACGCTGCCGCACCCGCTTCCGCCGCGGCGCATTGGCGCCATGAATGGCGGCACGCCCAACCCCGACGGCCCCGGGCACTGGAGCCCCATCAACGACTCGCTGATCAAGCAGCTCGTGGAGTCGAGCGCGGCGCGGGTCCTGGCCAACGAAGACCTGCAGACCCTGGCCGTTGATCTGCAGAAGGCGCGGACCCGGACGTCGGTGGTGAAGGTGGCGGAGCTGCTGGACGGCGACAAAGACGAGGACAAGGACAAGGACGAGGACGAGCTGGACAGCAAGAAGAGCGGCAAGACCCCCGAGGAGCTCGCGGCCGAGACCGCAGAGAAGGACGAGGACAAGGACGCCCTGAGCATCCAGGCATTGGAGGCGATCAACGTGCTGTCCGATCTCGTGCGCCTGCAGCGCGTCGCCGGCTAACCGTGGCGCCGCCGGGGGGCCCTTCGGTCTTTTGGCTACACTCACCGCGTGCAACTCGTCGTCTCCTTTGCTTGGTCCGCCGCCCACCGCCTGCCCCGCTATATGGGCCGCTGCTACCGCATGCATGGGCACGACTATCGGCTTGAAGTGGTCGTGCAGGGCGTGCCCGACGGCCGCACCGGCATGGTCGTGGACTTTCACGAGGTCCAGGACGCGGTCTCCCCGCTGGTGCAGCGGCTCGACCACTCCTGCTTCAACGACGTGCTCGAGAACCCCACCGCCGAGGCGATCGTGGTGTGGATCTGGCGCGCGGTGGCCCCGGAGCTGAGCTCACTCGTGGAGCTGCGCTTGTGGGAGACCGCGGACTGCCATGTGGTCTATCGCGGCGAGGACGTGCCCGACGCGCTGGTTGCGCCCGGCGCACCGGGCGAGCACCCAGACAGCTCAGGCGAAGAGTGAACCCGGACTTTGAGTGGGGCGTGCACGTGTTGCGCCCCGTGACGGACCATGAGCTGGCGTTGCTGGCCCGACTGGGGATCACGCGGGTGACGGTGCCGCTGCCCTGGCGGTGGACCGAGCCGCAGCGAGGCAACTGGCAGCTGGCTCCTCTGGATCACTTCCTCGCGCCGCTGCGCGCCTCGGGCCTGCCGCTCCAGGGCGCGCTGGGGCCGGTCATGGCCCACGCGCTCCCCGATCACGCCAGCGATCCCGACGCCCCCGACTTCATTGAGCGCTTCGCCGCCGCCTGCGGGGAGATCGCCGCGCGCACGCCGGACATCGGGGTGTTCCGGGTGGAGTCGGAGCTGAACGCGGCGGCGTGGTGGGAGCGGCTCGCGACCCGCCGGCGACGCGGCGAGCGATGGACCGACCCCGGGTTCCGCAGCGCGCTGCTCCGCCGGGCCGTGGATGCGGTGAAGCAGGCGCGGCCCGACGCCGAAGTGCGGGTGACCGTGCACGCAGGCATCCCGGGCTGGCGGAGGGAGCTGTCGCGGTGGATTCGGGATGGCCTGACGTTCTCGCGCCTTGGCGTGACGGTGCAGCCCTGCTTCTTCTTGCCCGACCCGTCCCTGGCGGCGCGCTGCGGCGAAGCGATGAGCGAAGCGACGGCAGCGCTGCACGCCGCAGGCGTGCAGGTGCCCGTGGAGGTTGCGCGGACGGCGTATCCCACCCGGGGCGCCCGCTTCACCCCGCGACGACAGCGCGAGTTCCTCGAAGAGGGCGCGCGGTCGCTGGAGCAGAGCGGCGCGGCGGGGCTGCACTGGTGGGCGCTGCGCGACCAGGCCCACGACGATCCCATCCTGCGCTATTGGACCCCGCCGCAGGAACGCCACTACGGTCTGCTGTATTACGACGGCGTGGAGAAGCCGGTGTCCGAGTCCCTGCGGGTGCTCGCCACCGGAGACCGCTTCGGAGAAGGGATCGCTGCCCGATGAGAGGACTGCTGATCGTGCTGGCGCTGCTGATGCTCCCGGGGATCGCGTCGGCTGGAGCCTGGACGCCCGAGCCCGGTGGCGGGTACGCCAAGATCCAGGTCCGGTGGCTGCCGGGCATCGGGTACATGGGCGCGCTCGGCGAGGCGCCGCAACTCTATGGCGTCTACAACGAGGTGTTTCTGGGTGGGTTCTACGCCGAGGTGGGCCTCGCTCCACGGGTCTCGGTGGCGGTCGCCAGCGACGGCGTGCGGCTCTTCTTCCTCCAGGACCCCCGTGACGGCAGCGTCTCGACCCACGCCAGCTTTGGCGAGCCCAGCCTCACGCTGACCGTGCAGCCGGTGCAGGCCGGGCGGTTTGCGCTCTCGTTCGCCGGCTTCGTGCAGGCGCCGGGCGCGCCCAACACGCCGGTGGCCGACGTCGTGGGCACCGCCCCCGGCAACCCGGTCATCGGTCAACTGCGTATCGGAACCGGCGTGCTTGAAGGCGGCGGCTTGCTCAACGCTGGAGTGGGTTTGGGCCGGTTGTACGTCGCCGGGAGCGTGGGCGCGAGGGCGCGTGGGCGCGGGTGGGACGCCGTGCTGCAGTGGTCGGCGGAGGCCGGGCTGGGGGTGGGCAAGGAGCGCAAGACCCAACTGCGGCTGCGCTTCGCGGGCTGGCACCCGCTCAAGAACGGCACAGCGGAGTACCACGACAGCCCCAGCGGCATCGGCAATGGCACCGGCTACGTCGGCTTCACCCTGGAGGTGGAGCGCAAGCTGAGCGAGCTGCTCTCCGCGGGCTTCGGGATCGCCGGTGGACTCGGCGGCGTCGTGCGGCAGACCGGCGGCCCGGTGATCACCGGGCACATCGCCGTGGCTTGGCCGCAGTGAGTCAGCTTCCGGGACCGGTGCGACCGCGCTCGCTGGAGCGTCGAGCTCTCCCATACCGCGTGGTGCGCCGGATCGCCCGTGGAGAGCGCACGGAAGTGCTGCTCGCCGAGCCGTCTATCCCGGAGCCAGGGGCCGCGCGATGGTTCGCGGTCAAGCGCCTTCGCCCCGATCTGCTCGGTGATGACGACGCCACCTCGGAGCTGCGTCGGGAGATTGAGCTGGCGGGGCGTCTGCGCCATCCCCGGCTCCCCCGGGTGCTCGATCGCCGCATCGAAGGGCACTCCCCTTGGATGACGATGTCCTACGTGGATGGTCCGGACCTGGGCCGGCTGCTGTTGGAGCTGGGTCGGAGGGGCCGGGGCCTCGAGGTGGCGGCGGTGATGGTCATCGCTACCGGCGTCATCGACGCGCTGCGTTACCTGCATCGGGAGGCGGGCGACGTGCTCGGGGGACCTGCGGCGGGCAGGCCTGTGCTGCATGGCGCGGTGACTCCGCAGAACGTGCTCATCGGCACCGATGGGGACGTGCGGTTGACCGACCTCGGCCGCGCGTGGCCGGCGGGGCGCGCTCAGCCCAAGGCCCCGACGACCCGTCTTCGCATGGGCTCGCTCTCTCCGGAGTCCGTGCGGGACCAGCCGGTGTCCGAGCGGACGGACGTGTTCCACCTCGGCACGCTGCTGTACGAGTGCCTGACCGGGCGACATCCCTTTCTCACGGACACCGTGCAGGGCACGGCCCGGGAGGTCGGGCTGACCATTCCTCCGACCGTGTGCACCTTGCGCCCCAGCGTGCCGGTCCAGCTGTCGGTCATCGTGCAGCGATGCCTGGACGCGGACCCCACCGCGCGCTGGCGATCGGTGGGCGAGGTGGGTCGGGCGCTGGCGGCGGTCGAGCTACCAGGTCACGACGATGGCCCGCGGGCGCTGGCCCGGGAGCTCATCTCGGTCTTCCCCGATCACAACGACGCCTCGCGACCGTGGGCGCTGCGGGGCGGTGGCTTCCACCCTCCGTTCCTCCCCAATGTGCTGGCCTGGCTCCCGGCACCGCCGGTGGAGCTCACGGAGGGACCCGTAAGGCGTCGGCAGTCCGACGGCGCCCTGGTCGCGCCTTGGGCGGAGCACGTGTCGGGCTCCGTGCGCATCCCGCCGTTCGACCCATCAGGGCTTCGGGCGGCCTCGACCCCGGCAGCGCTCGTGCCGGTTGGCGCCTCGGCGGCTCCAGCTCCGATCCAGGATCCGGTGGCCCCCCCGATCTCAGGGGCCACTGTCCCCGCCCCGCCGGTGGCCTCTGCCCCGATGGCGCCGGCTGGATCCCCCGTCGTCCCCGGGATCGTGGTCGGCGCGCTGCTCGGCGCGGTGGCTACGGCGCTGCTGTTCGCGCTGTTTGTTCCGCGGACCCCGAGCCTCCCTCCGAGCCCGACCGCACCGGCCCCGGCGGTTCTCACCGACGGGCCGCAGGTGGAGTTGCGCACCGTGCAGCGGCCCCGTGACGGCGTCCTGCTGCCGCTGGAAGGGGAGCAGCGCCCGAGCTCCATCGGGGTGAGCGTTCCCTTGTTGGTGGTCACCGAGCCCGGCGGCGCGACGGTCTTCGTGGATGGAGAGCGCATCGGCGTCAGCCCGGTGTCTGTCCGCCGCCCGCCGGGCGCCCTCGTGCAGGTGCAGGCTCGGCATGATGGCTATCGCACCAACGCGCGGCTCTTCTCGGTGCCCGACGAGGGCGGCGAGCTCGTGCTCACCCTCGAGCGTCAGCCTCGGCCGCGTTGAGCATCCCGTGCAGGCTGGCTCGGGTCAGCGCGATCTCCTCGAGGTCCCCCAGCGCGTACCACTGGGCCAAGGCGAGCGAGTAGGCACCGCGGGCCCGGTCGAGGTGCCCCGCGCGTCGGGCGATGTCGCCGGCGCGGCGCGCCATGGCGGGCACGTCTTCGTGCACCAGACCCGAGTTGGTGATGAGCATGTCGGCTTCCGGCAGCAGCCGGTCGAACTCGTCCCAGTCGCCGGCCATCGCCACCGCCGGGAGCTTGAGGGCGTGCAGCGCACCCATGCTCGCCCAGCCGCCGACGCGCTCGAGTCCGGCGGTGGCGGTGTCGAGCAGCGTGCGGGCCTCTTCGTACTGTCCCTGCTCCAGCAACATGACCGCGAGGTGGATGAGCGGCACCAGAAATCCGTCGGTGCCGATGCGCTGATAGATCCCATACGCCTCGCGCAGGGAGCGCTCCGCGGCCGGGCCCTCGGCGCGTGCGCGCTCGATGGCCGCGCGCTGGGTAATGCACAGAGCCATGGAGTTCAGCGCACCGACGGACTCGAACCCCGACAAGGCATCCGCCACGTGGCGGCTCGCCTCGGACACCCGGCCCGCGCGCAGCGCGATGGTCGAGAGTCGCAGCGACATCGACGCCGCCCCCAGCCAGTGCCCCGAGTCGGCGTAGGTCCGGCGAGCGTCCCGGCAGTATCGAGCTGCCTCCTCGAGCTTGTCTTGCAGCAGGCTCGCCATGCCCTGGCCGGCCTGGCAGGCCGCCGCGAGCTCATCGTCGCCCACCGTCTCCGCGGACGCTGCCGCGAGGCCGAGCTGCGCGAACGCCTCATCGAGGTTCCCTTGCAGGCAAGCCACCCGGCCGAGCACGTGCCGCGCCCAGCCTTCGTAGCGGACCATCCCGCCGGCCTGCGCGCACCGCTGAGCTTGCTCCGCCACCGCGGTCGCCCGATCGAGCCGCTGCCGCTCGACCTCGAGGCTGGCGAGGAGCACCCAGCCCTGCACCCAGCGCAGATCGGACTCCGGCACACTCAGCTCTCGCAGCGCATCTTCCCGCTCCATCAGCAGCATTTCGGCGTTGCGGAACTCACCCGATTCACGGCGGTACGAGGCGCCGCTAAGGAGGGGGGCCAGCGCCGCTTCGTACTCGTGGGCGGCGAGGAGGTGACGCCCGATGCGCTCGCCGGAGAGCTGCTCCGGTCGATCGGCGAGGGTCTCGGCGCACAGCCGGTGCAGTGATGGCAGCACGCCCGCTTTGTCGGCGAGCATCTCGTTGGTCTCGCGAAGCATGCCGTGGGCGAACCCCCAGCCGATCTCACCGCCGGGATCGCGCATCGCGATGAGACGCTCCGCGAGGAGCTGGTCCATCAGCTCCTGGGACGGCACCACGCCAGCTCGCTGGCAGACGTCACGCCACTCGCCGTCATCGAACTCCTGGCCCAACACCGCGGCCAACTGCACGGCGAGGCGGTCCGAGTCAGGCAGGCCGGACAAGATGCGCTCCATGCGCTCCAGCCAGACCTGATGCAAGTCGTCAGGCAGGGGCGCATCGATGCCACCGACGAGCCGGAACCCCGATGGTCCGGGCTCCAACACGCCGCGCTGCACCCAGTCCGCGACGAGCTGGACCACAAACAGCGGATTCCCGGCGGTGCGCTCCTCCACCTGGGCGGCGAGATCGTCCTCGAGGCGCAAGATCTGCTGCACGAGCGCACGCCAGTCCTCGCGAGGCAGCGGGCCGAGGTGGATCGCCTTGGCGGAGGGGTGCGCGTTGATGACGCGCAGGAGGTCTCCCTCGATGGGCCGCCGAGGGAGCGCGTCGTCGCGCACGGTGGCCACCACCATCACGGGCAACTCGGAGTCGTCGGCCTGCAGCAGCTGCACGAAGCGCAGGCTCTCGGCTCCCCAGTGCACGTCGTCGAGCCACAGAATGACGGGCCGCTCGCGGGCGATGCGACTCAGGAAGCGCCGCACCACGAGGAAGCGCTCCGCAGGGTCACCGAAGTGCACGGCCTGGGCCTGGGCGCCCCGGTCGCCAGCTCGCACTCGAACGAACTCGGTCAGCGCACCCCACTCGTAGGCGTCGCCGACGCCCTCGCGCCGAAGCACCTCCCGAATGCGTGCGTAGGCGGCGTTCTGGTCGAGCCCCTCGAGGTGCAGGAAGTGGCGCAGCGCTGGCCCTAGCCCGTGGCTCGGGCCCTCGATGGCGGCGTGGTTGACGCGCACCACGGTCGCGGCCCCGACCTCGTGGGCTCGCTCGCACAGCCAGCGGGTGAGCCGACTCTTGCCGCAGCCGGCGCCGCCGGACAACACGACCATCCTCGGCCGGCGCTTGTGCCGCACGAGGCGAAGCGTGTCCCACAGCGCGGTGCGCTCGGGGTTTCGGCCGACCACCGGGATGCTGCGGAAGCCATACAGGCGCAGCCCCGCGCCGGGGAGCAGCCTGACGTGCACGTCGTCCGCTGCCGACTCCCAAGACCTGGGCATCGGCGCAGGGCGCGCGCCGATCCACAAGTGCTCCTCGGACTCCGTGTTGGGCACGGTGGGCTCCCGCTCGCGTGGCAGCACCACCGCCCACCGGGTGTTCCCCTCGTGGTCGAGCAAGATGTCGGTCTCGGTAATCGAGGCGCTCTCCCCGGTCGTCGCGAACCCGCCGGAGAGCACGGCGAAGGACCCGCTCGGCTCGGACGGCTCTGCGAAGGGGTCCGGCTCGATGACCTCGGGCAGCGCGAGCAGCGCCCACGCGGCGTCCGCGGCCCGGCGAAACCGGGCGACGGGGTCCTTCTCCAAGAGCACCCCAAGCCAGTCCTCGAACCCGGCGGGGAGCCCGATGCGCGATCGCAGCGGCGGGAGCTTCTGCCACAGGTGCAGGTCGCGCAAGCCCGCGAGGTCGCCGGGCGCACGGAACGGCGGCCGGCCAGCCACCATCGTCCAGGCGAGACAGCCCACACCGTACAGATCGGTCCACGGGCCGTAGTCGCGCCACTGGCCCTCCCACTGCTCCGGTGCCATGTACGCCGGGGTCCCCGACACGCCCATCTCGGACTTGCGCTGGTTGCCCTGGACCTGGTGGGACAGCCCGAAGTCGGCGAGCTTGACCACGGTCCCGTCGCCGAGCACGTTGCCCGGAGTGATGTCCCGGTGAATGAGGCCCCGGCCATGGGCGTGGGCCAGCGCGTCGAGCAGGCGCAGCAGGGATGCACGCAGCAGGTACCACGGCAGCCGGCCAGCCTGGTCTTTGAGAGAGCCCCCGTCCACGTACTCCATGACGAGGTACGGGCTGCCGGCGCGCAGTCGCCCCTCCGAGCGCGCCTCGGCCTCTTGGCTGATCTCGCCGAAGTCGTCGACGTGCACGATGCTGGGGTGCCGAAGCCCGGCGACCGCCCGGATCTCGTTGCGGAACCGAGCGAGCCAGCGGTGGTGTCTCGTGGCCTCTCCACCAACGACCTTGACCGCGACGGTGGCACCGGTGCCCTGATGGCGGGCGAGCCACACCTCCGCCATTCCGCCGGTGCCGATGAGACGGTCCAGCGTGAACGGCCCCAGGGACACCTGCAACGACGGAGACAGCGCGTCCAATCAGGCCCCCTTCGCGGCCGGCTGCTTGAGCGCCGCCCGCAGCAGGTGCGTTGCGGCGCGCAGATCGACGCTGCCCGTGGCCGCGACGATGCTCGCGAGCGCTCCTCGAGCAGCGTTGGCGGCGGCAAGATCCGCCTCCTCGGTGCCTGCTGCGCGGCCCTGAGCCAGAAGCAGGTGTGCGGCAGCTGCCTCGATCAGGCGGTCTGCCAGCGGATCTCCGACGCGCTTGCCGAGCTGACGGGCCCGGCTCAGAGTGCGTGCGGCTTGTGCCGGATCTCCGACGCCGGCCTGGGCCGCGGCGAGATGAGCGAGCACATAGGCGCGGGCCCGCCGCTCCCCGCTTCGTCGCAGGACCTGGTCGGAGCGCGCGAGCAGCATGACCGCCTCATTGAGGCGACCTTCGAGGAAGCGCACCCGGCCGAGCTGCCCGAGCACCGCGCCCTCTGCCGGCGCGTGGCCGATGCTGCGCAGCACTTCGAGGGCTCCTTCAAACTGGGTGCCCGCTGCGCTCCAGCGCTGGCCGTCGAGCTGGGCGATCCCCAGTGACGCGAGCAGCATCGCTTCGGCGAGGAAGTCGCCCGCAGCGCGGGCCTCGGCGAGCGCAACGCGTAGGGCCTGGTCTACCTCTCCTGCCGTGCCTTCGGGCATCGCGGCTCCCCACAGGTGGGAGAGGGACGCGAAGCCGCCCAGGGCTTCGCCCTCTTCGAGGGGGCCCAGCAGCGACACCTGGCTGATCCCCGACAGCATGGAGCCGCTCATGGAGCCCGCGCCCAAGTCGAGCAGGACCAGCGATCCATCGGCGAAGGCGGCGGTGTTGCCGGCGAGCTGGGCTCGCAGTTGCATGGCCTCGCGATAGCGCGCGGCGGCCTGACGGATGCGTCCGCTCTGCTGCAGCGCCGTGCCCAGCCGGGCCAGGACGCGAGACTGCTCGAACAGATCCTCCGTTGCGCGCGCGGCCAGGAGCGCCTCGCGGAAGCGCTCGACCGCCGCCTTCCAGCGTCCCTGTCGGCATGCCAGGGTACCGAGGCTGCACGCGATGTCAGCGATGAGCCCGTCGTCCTGCGCGGAGTGGGCGAGCCGAAGCGCCTCGCTCAGGTCGCTCTCGGCGTTGGCGTAGGGCTCGACTGCTTGACGGGCGCGGCCGCGGGCCTGGAGCACTCGAGCCTGGCTGTCCGGTCCCAGCGAGCGCGCAGCGGACAGCGCGCGGTCCAGCACCTCACGATGCGCCGACGCCGGACCTCTCGCGGCGAACAGCGGGTCCAGCGCGAGCGCCGCAGACACCGTCGAGCGTGGGTCGTTGCCCTCGGACCGCTTGAGGATGGCCAGCAGGTTGTCCTTCTCCAACAGGAGCCTCTGCAGCGCCTCCCCGGGGTCGCCTCGCCGCAGTCGCAGGCAGAGGTTGGCGCCCACCGCGAGCGTGCACGCCAGGTGTCTCGCCCTGACCTGGGCGGCGATGTCGGCGCGCTCGTCCAGCCGCTGCTCGGCGTAGTCCCGGATGGGCGCGTACAGGGCAAAGCGCTCCTCGGGCACGCTCTCTGTGGGCCGCACCCGCCGCAGCAGCGACTTGCGCACCAACTCCTCGACGGCGTCGAGCACGGGTGGGGCGTCGGGGTACAAGGAGAGATCGACGACAGACTCGGCCGCGTGCAGGAAGAAGCCGCCCCGGAAGACCGCGCAGTGGGTGAGCGCCTCTTGCTCCCACCGATTGAGCAGCTCCCACGACCAGTCCACCGCGTTCCACAGCGTCGCCTGGCGTGGGGCCACATCTCGGCGCGAGGTCCGCAGCACATCGGTCATGCGCCCACGGAGACGCTCGGCGATCTGACTCACCGACAGGGACGTGGTGCGGGCCGCCGCCAACTCGATGGCCAGGGGCAGCCTGTCCACGCACTCGACGATGGCCGTGACAGAGTCGCGCTCTTCGGGCCCCACCCGAAAGCCCCGTCGCGCGGCCCGCGCCCGGGCGACGAACAGCTCGACCGCTTCGTCCAGCGGCAGCGGCTCGAGTTCGAAGCTGCGCTCCCAGCCGAGTCGCAGCGGCTCGCGGGCGGTGACGATCAGCGACAGGCCTGGGGCGGCGTGCAGCCAGCGGTCCACTGCGTTGGCGGCGCACTCGACGAGCTGCTCCATGTTGTCGAGCACCATGAGGGTCTCGCCCATCTGGGAGAGGCTCTCGCCCAGCGAGTCGATGGCCGCGTCGGTCTCGGCGGTGGGTTCGGGGGCGACGTCGATGGCGGCACACACCGCGCTGAGCAGGGCCGGCAGATCGGTGGCTTCGGTCAAGTCCACGAACCAGACCCCGCCAGCCGGCTTGTTCTCGGCCGCGTGCTGGGCCGCGAAGTGGCGAGCCA
>Ga0222662_1000304_pt1 | contig 44634 bp, 42 predicted proteins | sample AntAcemetagen600_FD_179821 | JGI IMG/M metagenome (GOLD analysis project Ga0222662, IMG submission 179821) | Saline water microbial communities from Ace Lake, Antarctica - #600 | ecosystem: Environmental > Aquatic > Non-marine Saline and Alkaline > Saline | place: Antarctica: Ace Lake... | reverse complement strand
AGGCATCTCGGGCGCCGCAGGCATCTCGGGGGCTGCAGGCATCTCAGGTGCTGCTGGCATCTCAGGGGCTGCTGGCATCTCCGGCGGAGCGATCTCGGGAACTGCAAGCTCAGGCGGCACGGGAGCCCCTGGCGGCATCACCGGCGCGCCGACCTCGGCGGCGGCCGCGAGGCCCTCCTGCTGAGCGACGAGAGCTTCCTCTCCAGCACCCATCGCAGCCTCTGCCGATGCACCGGCCTCTTCGCCAGCCGCTGCGGCCTCCTCGGCCTGCTCCTGGCTCTTCGCGATGACGTCAGGCGGCTTCCCCTCGGTGTCCTGGGACTCCTTGAGGGCGAGGGCAGACTGCTCCTGAGCCTCCATCTGCGCGATGCTCGCCTCTTCCTGGGCCGCCAGGGCCGCTTCGGAGTTGGCCTGCGCGTCACCGGCAGCTTGTCCGACCATCACCTTCTGATCGTTCACGGCCTGACCAGCGCCGCTCGCCTCGGCCTGGGCAGCGTCTTTGCTCTCTTTCGCGTCGCCGAGTGCACCCTCCTGGGACTCGAGTGACTTCTCGGCAGAGTCCGCCTGCTTCTCGGCGGCATCGGCCTTCGAGGTGGCGGCGTTCATCTCCTGCTCGGCCTCGTTGGCCTCTGCATCCGCGGCGCTGGCGTCTTCCTCGGCGGCGTTCTTCTCCTCCTCGGCAGACGCGACGTCATCGTCGGCGGATGCGAGGTCCTTCTCCGCGGACGCGACTTCCTCTTCTGCAGCGGCGGCCTCTTCGTCGGCCTGCTTCGCTTCTGCTTCGAGTTGTGCGGCTTTAGACATCGTCTAGCCCTCCTCCGCCTTCGCGGCCCTGGCTTCGCGCCACTTCTTCAGGGCTGCTTCCTTCTTCTTCTTCGCTTCAGCCTTCTTCTTCTTCAGCTCTTCCTGCTGCTTGCGCCGCTCTTCCTTGCGGTCCTCGTAGGCCTGACGCTTCTCTTCGCGCTCACGCATGAGGCGTTCGCGCCGCTCGTTGAGCTCATCGAAGCGCTTCTTGGCCTCATCGGCCTCCTCGCGGAGGCGGTCGGCCTCATCGCGCAGATCCTTGGCGGTCTGCTTCGCCTCGTCGTACTTCTCCTTGAGGTCGTCGTAGATCTCCCTGGCTGCTTCGAGGATCTCCTTGGCGTCCTCGTAGGCTTCGAGCATCGCCCCGAGCTGCGCCGCAGCAGCCTTCGCTAGCTCCGCCGCTGCCGCAGCCGCCGCCGACTTCGCCGCCGCCTTCGCCGCAAGCTGCGCGGCGATCGATGCCGCCTTCTGCGCGGCCCGCAGGTAGAGAGCGGTCTTGTCTCCACGAATCGCCTCAGCCTCCTTGGCCGCCTTCGCGATCTCCTCCATGACCTCGTTGGCGGCTTCCACCGCATCCCAGGCATCCGCGATGGCACCCGCGAGAGCACCGCCGTCCCCGCTCGCGAGAGCCGAGGCGACGTTCGACGCCGCATCGGAGCAGCCGGAGATCGCATCCGACGCGCGCGTGCTGAGCTCGCTGACTCCGAGGTCCGATGCGATCGCCTGAAGCGCCGACGCCGCTGCCGCCGCGGCAGCCTCCGCCTCGAGTCCCTGGGTCGCCTGCAGTTGCGCGGCCTGTGCCACCTCGGGCGGAATCACAACGACCACCACCGCCACGCCGACCTCGCCAGCCATGACCGTGGTACCGCACACCACCTGGCCCAGAGGGGCTGGGCCGCTCACCTGGCAGGTGTTCGCGATGTCGCCGAGACGAGCGACCATCTTGTTATTGAAGAAGACCCCGGTGCTCCCCATGATCACTTCGCCGATGTTCGTCGGCCCATCGACTGCCGGGATGTGCGGCGGCGTGTTCATGGACTTTGTGCCGACCGTCGCGCCGGGCATGCCCATCACGTTGATCTTTGGCTGCGTCGCCATCTGAATGATGCCGGTATAGGGATGCGGTCCTGGCACGGGCGGGGAGCCCGGATACAGGTGAATATCGACCGCGATAATCTGATCGCCTTGCTTGGCGCATGGCTTGCCCATACGGGAACTCCTCCGGGCTGCTGGTCCGTAGCAGAAAGCGGGGTCCCGAATTGTGCCACAACCCGGGCCGTTCCCACTGAGGAATCCGACGAGTAGTATCTCACCCCGGACAGGACTCCGGACCGGAGGATTCCATGGCGTCGAATTTCAGCAAGCTCCTCGAGACGATCGAGACCGAGAACAAGGCGCTTGCCCAAGCCCGGGGACGGCTGGGGCTTGCCTACGAGAAGCTCGACGGCCGCCTGACGCGGTTCGACGCGAGAGCTCGGATTGAGCCCTACGAGGTGGAGAAGAAGTCGGAGCTGATGATCGGCTACCGCCGATTCGAACAGCGGTGGAGCATCTCCACCCTCGTGGTTGGCGTGGCTGGCCTCAAGGCCGAAGTGCCCGTCGCCGAGACCTCGCCGGATACCCAAGCTGCCTTGATGCCGCACGTGGCAGGCCTGCTCAAGAAGGTCGGTGACGCGATCGCTGCGGACGTGAAGTCAGCGCGCCAGGCGGTAGACGAAGCCGAGAGCCTGCTCGCCGCCCTCCCCTAGAGGCGGGCCGGGGCCCGCGAGATGAGCCGACGCAGTGTGGCCCGTAAGGCCCAGGCCCAGGGCAACAAGGCGGGAGGATGGGAGCGTGTCGAGACACGCGCCGCCTCCCACCGATCCTCAGCCCGCCTGGCCCTCGGGGACCGCTCTGCGGGCGACCGTCAGGGCCTCCGCCCATCGCGCCGCCATCTGCTCTTCCTCTGCGAGGCGGTCCGCGAGCCGCGAACCGCGGGAGGACGCCTCCGGGAACGGCGACGAGGCGCCGACCTCCGCACCATCGCCCAGGATGCGCCTTGCGGCTCTCGTGAGGTCGTCCTGGCTTCGGCGAAGCTGAGCGATCACCTCCTGCAGCCGAACCCGGAGCATCTCCAACCTCGCGGCCAGCAGATCGAACCGCGGGGGCCCATCGTCGAGCGGCCCACCGGTCACGGCCCACGAGGCAGCCACCCGGACGTCAGCCACGACCCCCGCAAGCGCCTGACTGAGGCGCAAGCCAGACGCCGCCGCCCGTCCCCAGGTCAGGGCGTGGGCTCCGTAGTCCGCGAACGGTGGCACGGTCGTCTGATGCCCCTGGGTCAGCACGTCGAGGCGGCGCTCCATGACGAGGCGTGCCGTCTCCAGCGTGTGGAACCCCGTGAGGGTGAATGCCGCGTGGCCCTGTCCGATCCCGGTCGCGCGGGCGATCCGCAGATCTCCCACGTCTCCAAACCCATCCACCCGCGGCGCGTCCTCGGGGACCCCCTCAGACAGGCTCGCACACACCTCCGTGATGCCTAGCAGTTCCCACTCGGGCTCGGCCCCGAACACGTCACCCAGCAGCGTGCCCATCCGCTCTGGCGTCGCCTCGAGCCCGGTCGCTCCCCCGTCCTCAGGCACATCGAGCCCGAGCAGCGTCGCTGCGAACCGCGCGCGCATGCGCTCCAGCCGCAGGTGGCCCTCGATCTCCCCGGGCTCCTTGTCCACGAGGGTGAGGGTCGCGGCGTGACCGACGCCAGACAGGACGAAGCGTACGCCCGCCTCGGAGCTCCCCCGAGCGAGTGTCCCGACCGGGAGCGGACCGCGCAACACGCGGGCCATGGGGTCGATATGGGGCATGTGCACGGCCCCGACGAGGCGCGCGACAAGCTCAGGCCAAGCCGGCACCTCGCCTTCGGGGCGTCGTGGTGCGAAGACGAGGCTCCAGGCCAGCCGTGGGTCAGCGATCGCCATGAGCGCCTCTCCTCAGAACCGGATGGCCAGGCCACCGAGGCCCGCAGTGAGCGTCGCCTGACCCGATGCCACGCCGCCTTTTTTGAGTCGCGCGAGCCTGCTCGCACCGCCGATGGTGATGGGCAGCCCGACGCCGGTCAGAGCCACGCCAGAGAACAGCGCCCCCAAACCGCCTGAATAGAACGCCTCGATATTCGCGTTGTTGGGTTCGTTCACGCTCACCGCAGATGTCACGGCGAGGAGCGCCGCCCCGCCGACGAGCAAGCCGATCCCGCCGGCGAGAACACCGCCGCCCACCTGCATGCGGGTCTGCGCGTTGTCGATCTGCTGGCGCATGACGAGCCACTGCAGGAACTCCTCGGTTCCATCCGGGAAGGGCGGCATCGAGTTCAGCTCGCTCACGTCCTCAAAGGCCGGCAGCGCCGCAAGGGCTTCCAGTTCGGCGGTCCGCGCCCCGAGCTTGCCCCGAACCCGGGCCAGCACCGCGTCTCCATCAGGGAACTTGTCCCAACCACCGCGGATCTCCCGATACGTCACCAGGAGACTCTCGGCGACCTTGAAGTCGCCAAGTCCCTCGAGGGCCAGCGCCTTGTAGGCCAGGGCCTCGTACAGCGGCGGATGCAGCCTCAGGGCCGACTCGGCGGACGTCAGCGCCTTCTGGAAGTTGGACTGGTGAAGCTCCGACTGCGCGAACTCGATCTGACGCAGCGCCTCGTCCTCGGAACCGTTCTGCGCCATCACGCCCAGCGGCGTACAGAACAGGAGTGTCACGAGCAGTGCGAGGTGCGGCCTAATCAATGGAATCCTCAGGAAGATGCGGCGAGGTGACCGCCGCGTTGCGTGCGAGCATACCGCCGCCGTGAAACGAACGTCCAACGGGCCCCTCGATGGTTCGGCGCTGCCGGAGGATGTGCCCCGCTCACACGCGGAGCCACGACGGGCACATCGTGGCTCCTGCTAGCCTCGCGCGATGGCAGAGCAAGAGTCAAAGACCGCCGCAGGGGAAGACCAAAGCGCCGCGAAGAAGGCCGCCGGCACCGAGGCGGATGCCGGGAATGCCGAGACTGGAGCCGCCGATCAGGCGGCACGTCGGCCGGTCCGCAAGGCGACCAGCAAAGGCAAGGTCTCGAACCCAAACAAGAGCAAGCCCGCAAAGGCCAACGCCGGCAATCGAAGCTCTCGGGCCACCCGAGAGGCGGGCGCCAACAAGTCCGCCGACGACGCCGACAAGGACGAGGAAGAGGATGAGGACGAAGAGAAGCGCGCAGCCGACCGGTTCTGGCAGTTGATGGTCGCTGGGTCCTACTCGAGCCGGAAGACTCGCGGAGACTGGGGCGGCGGAGAGGGCGGCGAGTAGCAGCCCTCTCCGTGCATGGCTAGACCTGCCGGTCTAGAGCACCGTGCTCTAGTTGCAGAACTGCAGCGACGGCGGCGCAGCCGGAGTCGCAAACAGGTTGCTGTTCGCGACCGCCTGCTCTTCACACCAGTTCGCCGGGTTGTCGTTCGTGCTCGCGCTCCCCGCAGAGATCGCGGCGAGGCCCATGCTGTATCCGGGCCGCCACCGCGAGCGATCGAGCGCCGCGCCAGTGTCCTGATCGAGGTCGTAGGTCGGGCTTGAGCTGGTGCAGCCGGTCGTGCAGCCAGACGGGTACCAGGTCACCGAGTCGAGCACGACCCCACCGTGGGTCAGCGTGATGGTGCCGCCGAGATCGGACAGGAGCGGCCCCTCCCATACGTAACCCGCTCCACCCGCCGCGTAGAGCGGGCTCGCGCCGAACGCGCCGGAGCGGCCCACCGCGACGCGCGTGGCGCTGGTAATGCTGCCCACCGTCGCTGGAACCGGCATCGACATGTCCGGGTCGGAGTTCGCCGGAATGGTGTACGCGATCGTGTCGGTAGTCGTTGAGCCAGGGGAGCCGGGGTCAGGAACCACGTTCGCCACGGTCACGACCATCCCCCTCAGGTCGATGTCCACGTCGCCCCGCGCCGAGAACACCTCGATGAACTCGGCGTCCCCATCGGTGTACCCGCTCCCAGCACCGATCATCATCTCCACGATCGCGATGTCACCAGCGTCGAGCTGGCCTTCATCCACGATGCCATCACAGTCGTTGTCGAGACCGTCTGGGATGCCGCTCGCCGGCTCGGGGTTGCCCGGCTTCATCGCCGCGTTGGTGTCGTCGCAGTCCGGTGACGCCGCGCACGTGGTCGCACCATCGCCATCGAGGTCGAGTCCGTTCGCGCTGGTATCGAAGTCGTCGCAGTCCGTGCCGCACGTGCTGTCACCGTCGCCGTCCGCATCACTGTTGTTGAGGCTCGCATCGGTGTCGTCGCAGTCCGCCGGGGCAGTGCCCACCGCACAGGTAGACCAGCCGTCGGCGTCGACGTCGATGCTCGGCGAAGCCGCCGGGTCGGAGTCGTCACAGTCGCCTTCACAGGTCGTGACCCCGTCGCCGTCGGCGTCGGCCTGGTTCAAGGCCGGGTTGGTGTCGTTGCAGTCCACGTCCGCCGTGCAGCCGGTGTAGCCGTCGCCGTCGAAGTCCTGCTCGTTCAGGTCCACCTGTCCGTTGCAGTCGTTGTCCATCACCGAGTCGCACGTGGCGGGGGCGCCCGGATACGCAGTCGGCTCAGCATCGTCACAGTCGCCCGTGCAGGAGCTAAAACCGTCTCCGTCAGCATCGGTCCCGCTCAGCGCGCCGTCGAAGTCGTTGCAGTCGCCTTCGCACTCGGTGGTGCCATCGCCGTCGTCATCAACCTCGAGCGGGTCGAACACTCCGTCGCAGTTCGTGTCGTCGAAGCCATCGCACTGGTTCTGCTGAGCTGGATTGACCAGCGGCTGGCTGTCGTCGCAGTCGCCCGCGCACGAGGTCCAGCCATCCCCGTCGGCGTCCTGATTGTTCAGAGCGCTGTCGGCGTCGTTGCAGTCCGGCGGGCTATCACACGTGGTGAAGCCGTCGAGGTCGGCATCGGTCGCTGAGATGGACGGGTTGCCGTCGTCGCAGTCGCCGTCGCACGTACTCGTTCCATCGTTGTCGACGTCGTTGGCGTTCTGGAGTGGGTCGCTGTCGTCGCAGTCCACCACCGCGTACGCGGGGAAGCAGGCGTCTGGACTGCCCCCGCCAGTGAACGACCCATCGCTGTCGGCATCGAACCCATCGTCGACAATGCCGTTGATGTCGTTGTCCTTGGCGTCGCAGGCCTCTGTGGCGCCGGGGTAGACCGAGGCGTCATTGTCGAGGCTCTGACCGTTGAACACGTCACCGGCGCAGGAGCTGAAGCCGTCCTCGTCCACGTCGAAGCTGTTGATCGCGGGGTTCTGGTCCTCACAGTCGCCGATCGAAGGCTGCGTCAGCCCGTCCAGCCAGTCGATCCCCGGGCTATCACCCTGGCAGCGCTCGGCAGTCTCCAGCGGGTTGCCGTCGGTGTCCCCGTCCTGGTCGCGGTACCAGGTCACGGCATCATCGGTGTACCCGGCCTCGCCCTCGACGATGCAGCGGCTGTCGTACTTGAGTCCCCCGCCGCCGGGCACGTTGAAGTTCGTGCAGGTGGCTTCGGCCTGGGCGATGCTCGGATAGATGTCCGCGCGGCTGTCGACGCAGTCGAGTGCGAGGGGCGTGCCGGACGGGACGACTCCCGGGGTGACGATCTCGTCCGCCTCACAGTCGCGGTAGTGACCATCGGCGTCCGCGTCGATCTCGAAGTCCCCGAGCTGGCCGTCGGCCTGACCCTTGAGCAGGCCGTCGCAGTTGTCGTCGATGCCGCGGCGGGATCGACCATCCGCGGGACCCGAACGCTCGAGCCCCAACAGCGGGTAGCCGCACAGCTCTTCCTGCCCCGGTCGCTGGTAGGCAGCGATGGGGTCGTCCGGATTGTCATTGCAGTCGCGGCCGCCATCCCCGAGGAAGTTCGTGGTGCCAGGCTCGATGCCGCACTCCGAGAAGCCGTCACCATCGAGGTCCTGCTCGGGCTCGGACTCGACCCCATCGCAGTCGTTGTCGAGCCCGTCGCACAGCTCCGCCGCGCCGGGCCACCGGTCGTCGTCGTTGTCGTCGCAGTCAAGACGCTGGGTCTCCAACTCGGTCACGGTGAGGAGCTTGTAGTCCTCTCCAGGAGCGAGGGCGAAGAAGCCATCACCGTCCGCGTCGACCCGATCCGCCACGTGGAAAACCACGCCACAGCCCGAGAGCGAGACCAACGCCGACAGCGCCCCGAGCCACATCAAGGGCCGCACGGCCAGTCGAGTGGAGAACATGTTCGGGAAGTCCTTCATACGGTCCTCACCTTCGCCTCTTAAAAGAGGATCCGCCCACGAAGTCCGAACTGGAACCGGGCCATAGAGGCTCGGCCCGAGACGGTCTCGAGGGTCACGCTGCTCAGATCAGGAGAGCTAGAGCCCTCCGCCTGGAATTGATAGGCGGTGCCCCGCACGATGGGGATCACCTGGTCATATCGAACAAAGAAGCTCACACCGAGATACGTCGGCCCCGCGCCCGGCGCGCCGAGGATCCCCAGGTCACCGTCGGGTCCCACGAGCAGCGCCCAGCCACTCCAACCGAGGTCCGCCAGAGATAGGCGCCCCGCGGTTCCGTCGTCGGCGATCATCCGCGCGCCATAGGCGACCCCATCGCCGTCGGGCTTGAGGCTCTCGGTCGCACACTGGTTCCGCACGTCGCCGGTTGGGAGCGAGAGCCCCCCACCGATGTGTCCACCGATCTGGCCGGCGAACCAGAGCCGCCCCTTGATGGGCGCGGCGAACCGAGGCCCGGCATGCAGGCTCACCGCGTTGGCGCGGGTCTGCTTGTGGCTGCAGCCGCTCACCGGCACGTTGGACCACGAGAGCCCGACCGGCAGGGCCACGGTCGCGCCCTTGATCGGCACGATGTAGTCCACGCGCGTCTGCGCGTTCCAGTCCAGGCCCACCGAGCTGCTGTCTGCAGTCATCTGCGTGACCGTCGAGCCACCACCGCCGACGGACAGCGCCAACCGCCGGGTCGCGAAGACGTCGTCAGCTGGACCACCCGGCGCCACCCGCCGCTCGCGCAGCTCCTCGCGGCGCAGCTTCTCGGCCTCCTTCTCTCGCTCTTGCTCGGCAGCGGCCCGCGCCTGAGCCTGTTGCCAGTCCCGCTCCTTGCGCTCCTCTGCGAGTCGGGTCGACTCGGCACGCTCCGCCGCGGCACGTTCGTCTGCCTCGGCCCGAGCCCGGGCATCCGCCTCGACCTTCGCGATTCGCTGCTGCTTCTCCTTCGCGTCCGCGTCCGCCAGGGCGAGGCGCTCCGCCTCACGCTTTTCCTCGGACTGCTCGGCCGCTGCCTTCGCCTGCGCCTCAGCATCGCGGGCGGCCTTCTCGCTGGCGTCCCGTGCGGCCTGAGCTTTCGCGTCCGCGTCCGCCTTTGCGGCCGCGTCGCGCGCGGCCTTCGCGTCTGCGTCCGCCTTCGCCGCTGCGTCCCGTGCGGCCTGAGCCTTCGCGTCTGCGTCCGCCTTCGCCGCTGCGTCCCGTGCGGCCTGAGCCTTCGCGTCTGCGTCCGCCTTCGCCGCTGCGTCCCGCGCGGCTCTTTCGTCCGCCTCCCTGGATGCCTGGGCCTCCGCTTTCGCCTTCGCATCACGAGCCGCCTCGGCCATTGCGATGGCCTCCGCCTTCGCGTCTGCGTCACGGGCAGCTTGCGCCGCTCGCTCCGCTTCCGCTGCCGCCTCCCGCTCGGCAGCAGCCTTCGCGAGGCGCTCGGCTTCCTCCGCTGCGGCGACCGCCGCGATGCGCTCGATCTCCGCCTTGCTCGCGGCCTCCTGCGCTGCCAACGCGGCGGACTGAGCCTCTCGCGCCTCCGCTGCCGGCGACATCCCGCCCTCGATAGCGGCGACGCGGCCCTCGTACACCTTGCGGCTCTTGCCGGTGTCTTTCGCGAGTTCCCAGGCAGGCGCCTTGCCCGCCTCCAGCTGGCCCGCGGGCAGCTGCATGATCTCGTCGCCGACCCAGTAGTCACCGGACGGCAACAGCACCCACTGCACCGCCACCTTCTCAGCCACGCCCTCCGCGATCACGGTGGGCAGGTTGTCGGAGAACTCCGCCAGCAGCGGATCGGTCGGCGCCGGGTCGATGAGCGGCGCGAGGGGAGCGCCGCGACTCGGGGACCGAAGCCGGACCGCACCGAAGTTGCGCTGGATGTAGCCACGACGCTGCTCGATCCGCTGGTCCCACTCACCGTCCGGGCCGCCGTCCCAGTTGAACGAACCACGGGACGCCTTCTCCGCATCGCTGAGCCACATGTAGGAAGCCATCGCGTTGCGGCGCTCCCACCACAGCGCGGCGATCGCGTAGTAGACCTCGGCCGCGTTCTTCCCTTCAGGCGTGGCGAAGGCGGCCTTGAAGGACTCCTCGGCTTTGCGGAAGTTCCCCGCCTCCATGAAGGTCCACCCCGCTCCCAGCAACGAGCGATAGGCCTGAGCCTCGGCGCGCGCAGGGACGACGCACAGCAGCACCACAGCCAGCCCAGTGAGGGCGAGCGCCAGGAGTCCGTGCTGGGATCGACGAGAAGTCACTGGCTCAGAGTCGCAGCTGCACGCCGAGGAGGAGCTGCACATCCACATAGATGCGGGTGCCGCGGTCGTCAGGGGCGACGTACTTGCCATCGGCGCCCTCGACGGCGACCAGGCTGAACTCGCCGCCATCTCCGGGATACCCCTCGGCCGGCCACAGGTTCGCATTGTTGTTCTCGTTCACTCCCAGCTCGCCGGAGACGGTGGTTCCGTCGTCCAGTCCGCCCCACAGCGGCTGTGCGAAGCTGGGCCCGCCGGCGATCCCGACGAAGAGACGCGGGCGCCGCTTCCCCTTGACGATGGCCGGCGACACGATGGCGTTCAGTCCGATGCGCGGGCCAAACGCCAGAGCTGGCACCAGGAAGTCTCCCTCCAACACTGTCGCCGGACGGCTGTCGCTCGTGGCGATGACCTTTCCGGAGAAGTAGTACGCGTTCTCGTAGGAGAGGTGGAAGCCGATGCGGGGCGAGATGTCGATCTTGCCGACCGTGAACTCAAACCCGACGAGGAGCAGACCACCGACGTTGAATCGGGCGCGGGCGTCGTTCGCAAACACGTCCTGCTGACGGTTCGGAGTCTGCTGGGCGCCGATCTGCAGAAGCGGCCCCACGCTGATGAGCAAGGAGTTCCCCGACGCGAACTGGATGTGCGGCCCCACACCCACGTGCAGCATGCCAAGGCCAGCGGGGCGCCCGTTCACAGTCTGGCCGGCCCGCGCTCCGCCGCCGAAGTCCACTTCGAGCCCGAACGTGGCGAAGGTCGTCGGGGCCACCTCGATGGTCGTGTCCTTGCCCCCGACCACCTTGTGGTTCTCTCCGTCGATCTCGTATTCGCCCACGGGCAGCCAGTAGATGCCGTTGCTGATCCCGATCTGGCCCATCTGCAGTCGGGCCTTCTCGAAGTACGACTTCTGCTCGGGATCGTCGATGTCTTCCAACGCCTTGAGCTTCACGCCGCGAGCCGAGAGCTTGCCCGAGCCTCCAGTGGCCTCGTACACCACCCGTCCGTACGCGCGCTTGAGCCTGTACAGCTGTGCCTGCATCTGTGCGGCCTCGGGGCCCTTGGCGAGCTCGCGGCCCCGCTCGAGGGACCACACCAGACTCTCCAGATCCTTCAGCTTGACTGAGATCTCCTGAATCAGAGTCCACGCCTTGAGCTGCTTCGCGCCCTCGGGGTCGTTGACGACGGCCTTGAGCTCCGTCAGCGCCTTCGGCAGCAGCTTGTTTCGGTAGAAGCTGTTCGCCTGGGCCATGTGGTACTGCCACGAGTCCTGCGCTTGCGCATTGCTCGGGCTAGCCACCGTGAGCAGCAAGCTGCCAACGAGGACGAGGACCGCAGGGAGAAGTCGCCGGATGTAGACCATGAAGGGCCCTTCGCTTCGCCCACCGCGGTCGATGCGTCCCCATGGACGCGGCCCCCGCAGGCGTAGAGAGGCATAGTACCGGAGCGCAGCATTCTTTTGGGCACGCGCCCCGGTGCCCAGCGGGATCGGCGGTCTGGGCGACGCCAAGCGTGAACGGCGCCCCCGAGGGGACGCCGTTCACTACTGCACTCCATCAGCTCCGCAGAGCGTGGCTGGCTAGTGCGGAATGTCGTAGACGAAGAGCTTGTACCAAGTCTTCTCGTCCTCGCTCGCCGCGCCCTGACTCGAGAAGACGACACGCCACTGACCGTCCACGACGACGAGGCGGGGGTCCCGGTTGTTCACGGTGCCCGTCTCGAGAATGCGCGGCGCGCCCCCGTCAATGGGGAAGATCGCGATGGGGTCGCCCTTGTCGGGGTCGTCGATCACCCCGATGACTCCACGCCCATCGGGCGTCCAGCTGGGGGAGCCCTTGCTCGGAATGAGCACGTTCGCGCCGATGTTGCGCGGGCTGCTGCCCGGCTTCGCGTCCACGACCCAGAGCCCAAACTTCATGACCGAGTCGGTGCCCTTGTTTGACAGGAACGCGACCTTGTCTCCCTTCGGGCTGAACGACGGCCGGGTGCTGTCCTTGCCAGAGAAGTTCACCAGCGGGACCGAGCTGAAGAGGTTGACGTCCAGGACCATGACCTGGCTCTCCCCCTTGCCGGCACGGACGAAGGCGATCTTGTCGCCGCCGGGAGCCCAGCTCGGATAGATCTCCGCGTGGACTTCGTCAAAAGTCAGCTGCAGCTCAGCTCCGTCGTCCCACAGGTACAGGTCGCCGTTGCCCGTCCGGTTCGACGTGAACACAAAGCGCGGGCTCTGGGGATCCCAGGTCGGCTCCTTGTTCACCTCGTTGTCGATGAGGCCAGACCAGTTGTCGATGTAGATCTGCTGCTGGCCCTCGGAGTTGTTCACCGTGTAGGCGTACTTGCGAGAGGACGAGGCCGGCGCCCACCCGAACATGTGGGTGATGCGCTTGCCGCCGCCGTAGCGCGATGGTGCGTCCATGGACTCCGGAACGAGCTGGGTCGGCGGGGTCGAGAGACTGCGGCCTGCGAATCCCGCGACCCACAGCTCGGTGCGCTTCTCGGCCGGGTAGTTCACCTCGTAGGCGATCTGACTCCCGTCGGGCGACATCTGCGGGTAGTGCACATTGGCTTCGTGCTTGGTTCCGAGCTCCACGGCGCCGGCCTGGGCCTGCGCATCGCCCGGGGTCATAGCGAGGCCCACGGCGCTTGCTACGCACAGGCTGGCTGCAGCATTGGCAATTTTCCTCATTGGCTTCTCTCCTCGGGGTGGTTTCCGCCACCAACGGCTTCTTGCTTGTTCTCTTCGGGGGGCGAGGCCCCACCGAGGCTTTCGACGAGTACGTGGCACGCCACCCTTTGGCGCTGGTCCACGGAGATGAGTTCGGGGCGAACCCGAGCGCAGTCGTCATCAGGACGCCCACGTGTATTCCAGACCGAACAAAGACCCCGATAGGGGCATCCGACGGTCATATCGATGCTCTGCGATGCGGCCTCAGCGAGCGCCTTCGTCTCCTCAGCATCCGGCACATCCGCCCGCGCCGCCTCAAAGAGGCGCAGCGTATACGGGTGGTGCGGAAGCCCGGGAGCAATGCGTTCCTTTTCCATCACCTCGACGATCCTTCCGCGATACATGACGAGTATCCGGTCAGACACAAAGCGGATGACGTCAAGGTCATGGCTGATGAAGAGATAGGCCGTATCGGAGTCCCGGGCGTCGAGCATCGCGTCGAGCACATCGGCCTTGACGCTCGCATCCAGACCGGATGTAGGCTCATCGGCGACGACCAGCTTCGGCTCCGTCAGGAGCGTACGAGCGACCGAGATCCGGCGCTTCTCTCCCCCGGATAGCTCCCCGGGATACGACCCAGCCTTCTCGATCATCCCGAAGCGTCCGAGCTCCCGTGCGATGCGGTCGTCCGCCTCGCTCCCGACGGTCCCGTGGAACACCTTGAGCGTCTCGCGCAGGTGCGCCCGGACAGTCAGGCCAGGGTTCAGGCAGGCGTACGGGTTCTGATAGATCATCTGATAGTGCCGACGGTGCGCCTGGAGCCCCGACCGGGGTACAGCGAGCCAGTCCTGTCCCTGCAGCTTCACGCTGCCGCCGCTCGGCTCAACGATCCGCAGCAGGCACTTGCCGAACGTCGTCTTTCCCGAGCCCGACTCTCCGATAAGGCCGGTGACTTCGCCGTGATCCATCACGAGATCGACGCCGTGCAGCACCGGCGATGGGGCGCTCTTCGGTCCAATCCCGAACAGTCCCTTGCTGCCAGGGAATGTCTTTGTCACCCCGAAGGCTTCGATCAGCGGCGGGCCGGACTCAGACATCGCCGGCCTCCTTCGCGGGAGCGGGGTTTGGATCGAGGAGACCGGTGCTCTGCGCGAGCGCGGACGCGATGTCCTCGCTATGGCAGGCCAGCTTGTGTCCTTGTGCGATCGCTTCCACGTCGGGTGTGACGGTCTCGCAGAGCGTTCGATTCACCAGGTCGTCCCGATACACCGCGCAACGCGAGCGATAGATGCAGCCCTTGCCGACCACCACACCGGTCCCGCCGGTCTTCTCGACGCCGCCCTTGTTCCGCTTCTGGCGCCCCCGGGCGAGTGCCTCGGCACGCTCCTTGAGCTCGCGGGTGTAGGGATGACTCGGTGCGGTGGGGTCTCCCAGCGCTTCGATGGGCCCTTCCTCGACGACCCGCCCGCGGTACATCACAGTCAGGCGATCACAGAGCCGGGCGATCATTGGTAGATCGTGTGAGATCACGATCCCCGACAGGTTGCCCTGCCCCATGATCCGGTTCAGCAGACCCACGATCTCGAGCCGAATGTGCGAATCCAGGCCGGTGGTGGGCTCGTCAGCGACGATGAACTTTGGTTCCCCCGCCAGGGCGAGCGCGATCATCACGCGCTGAGCCATCCCGCCGGACAGCTCATGGGCATAGAGGCCCAAGGTGTGGGCGTCGGGTTTGAGGTGCACCTGGTTGAGCCAGTGCAGGGCACCCTCCTCAGCCTCCGCGGGGTTCGCGTTCGGCCGGGCAACGAGGACCGCCTCCTTGAGCTGGGTGCCGATCCGCAAGAACGGGTTCAGAGCGCCGTTCGGGTTCTGGAAAATGAACCCCACTCCGAGCCTGCGCAGCAGATCGAGGCGCTTGCGATGCTTGCGGCGCCAAAGCGGCCAGGCAAATCCGATGCGGGTGCGCTGAGGAAACAGCTCGTCCCCTTCCGGCGCCCGGAACGGAGTGAACTCCTCGATGCCTTCGAGCACGTCGACAGCCGGCTGGTCGCCGATCTTGTAGATCGCAGACCCCGAGAACACGCCGGGCTCGAGGCTGGAGAGCCCCATGAGCGCGCGCACGAACTGCGTCTTGCCCGATCCCGACTCGCCCACCAACCCGAGGATCCCGCCGTGCGGCACGGTGATTCGCCCGCCCTGCACGATCGGCTTGATGATCTTGCCGACCTGCACACCCACCCACACGTCTCGGGCAGTCAGGATCGCCCCCTCCGCGGGTTCCCGAGGCACGCTCATGTGCGCCCCCTCTCAAACCGCTCACCGACGGCGTCGCCGAGGAAGGTCAGACCCAGAATCGAAGCAACAATCGCAAAGCTGGGAGCGAGCACCGAGGCCGAGAGCAGATCGCCCTTGCTGCACCCGGCCAACAGGTTCCCCCAAGAAGGGATGGAACCCGGCACTCCGTACTCCGGCCCGAGGTACGACAGACTGGTCTCGACCAGGATGAAGTAGCCGAAGAGGTAGAAGAAGTGGCGCGCCAAGACCGGCATGCAGTTCGCCCACAGGATGTGATACCCCAGGATTCGCATGTCCCCGAGGCCATGCGCCCGAGCCGCCTCGATGAACTGCTCACGCTGGAACGCACCCACCTTTTGGTAGATGGCGAGCGCGAGCACCGGGACGTAGGCGATGCCGAGCATCGTGGCCATCAGAAACAACCGCATGCCGACCGCGCGGCCTGGGTCGTGCAGGTACGCAACGAAGAAGCCCACAGCGACAATGACCAGGATCAGCCGCGGATAGGAGGCGATCACCGTCATGAGCAGCTTCGTGCCCGACTCGAGCAGCCCGCCTCGAAAGTACCCGGCCACCGCTCCGAGGAGCGTGCCGAAGAAGAGCGCGATGGCGCACGACAGCAACGCCGGGAAGAAGAACGCCTCGGTCGCCTCCAACAGGGTCGCGCTCAACGAGTAACCGTTGCGATCGTTGCCGAGCAGCAGCCCAGGCACCGCCCGGCAGTTGGTCGTCTGGAAGCCGCCGCCGGTCGAGAAGCCAGTCTGACGCTCCACGTCCAGGTAGGTCTGCAGTTGGTCCACATCGATGAAGGCCGCCACGACGCGGAAGACCACCAACAGCGCGAGCACGAACCCGCCGAAGAGCAGTCGAATGTCTGCGTGGCGCCACCGCAGGATCGTGCTGATCACGTCCTTCATGGCGCCCTGGGCGAGCTTGCCGGCCAGCGAGTCGCTGTCGGACTCCTCCCCGGGGTCGCGGTGGATCAGCTTGTCGGGATCCATCAGTGCCCCCCAGCCTTGCGAATGCGTGGATCCACGAAGATCTCAAGCAAGTCGCGAAGCAGGCTGACCAGCGCCACCACAAAGGTGATGAAGACGGTCAGCGTCAGGAGGAGCAATGGATCCGGCTTCGTCGCCGCCTTCAGCGACAGCGTCCCGAGGCCCTGCACCGCGTAGATGTTCTCAGCGATGACGACCGAACCGAGCAAGAACGCGATCTTCGCCGCGCTCATCGACGAGAGCGGCAACAGAAGTCCCGGCAGCATGTGCTTGAAGAGCGACGCACCCCGAAGCCCCGCCGCGTGGATGTAGTCCCGGCTGCGCAGCTGCCTGAACTCGTTCTCCAGCTGGAGCAAGAACTCGCCGAGGCTCGAGTCCCCGACAAAGAGGATCCCGACGCAGGCTAGCGGCGCGACCCACCAGTGCACCGGGTGGGGCAGGACGCCGGCCTTGGTTGCGAGGAACCCGAGCACGAACACCGGCGAGATCGAGGCGATGAGCAGCAGCGTACGAAGCAGCCCCCGCATCGATGGGAACGGCAGCCAGGTGAGGAACGACACGAGCAGCAACGTCACCAGCACCGCCACCGCCAGGGCACCGAACACGATCGGCAGGGTCTGCTTCGCCCCCAGAAGCACGACGTCCAGGACCGGGTCGCCGTTGAACGCGGGCCCGACATCCCAGACCAACACCCCGCCCCAGAACCCGCCCAGGAACCACGACGCAAAACCGGGCCCAGGGGCCAAGACCGCACCGGACTCCACCGCCTCGGTCCCCGACTCGAGCTCCACTTGCGCGAACTTCTTAATGAACGCGAAGCCGTCGTCGACGGTCGGGTCTTTGGGGTCCTTCGCGGGCATGGCGCGAAGGACACCGCAGGTGCTGGGGTCGGTGCAGACCTCCGCACCGATGGCGATGGTGTCCCAGTCGACCGGGTCGCGCGCCTTCCCCGGAGAACCCGGCGAAAACCACAGCAGCCCGGCGAGAACCAGGCTGCTGAGAAAGAGGACGGCCACGAAGTGTCCGACCTTCTGGCCGACGAGCCAGGCTGTTTTCATCATCCTCCCGGCGCCGGGTCATGCCGACCAGGCGCCACTCCCCGATCCAGATGGCCCAGGGGCCACCAGAGCCTGGCTAGTCTTCCTTGATGGACCAGTCTGGGAACTGCGTGAAGTAGTAGAAGGCCTGCAGGTGGGCTCCCTGGATGTCCCAGGAGATGGCCGAGAAGTTCCGCAGGCTCCACATGAACACGTAGGGGGCAGTGTCGGCGAGGCGACGGTGGATCTCCTTCATGTAGGCCTGCTGCTCGGACGGGTCCTGCGACTCGTAGGCTCCGGTGAGCAGCTGGTTGGTGCGGTCGTCGCTGAAGCCGACGAAGTTGCGCACCCCGCCAGCGGCGAAGAGCTGACCGATGTCCTCGTTGACGTCGAACGACCACACACCCATCACCAGGTCGAAGTCGTTCTTCTGCATGATTCGCTCCTCCCAGGACTCGCCACCGATGGCGGCCGGGTTGGAGATGTTGATGCCGAACTTCTTGAGCTGACCGACAAGGTTGGTCGCGACGGTCTGACCCTGCTCGCCGAGCGCTTCGTCGTAGAAGAACCGCAGGTCAACGGTGTTGCCCTTCTTGGTCCAGTCGGGGCCGGTCTTGGTGTAGCCAGCCTCCTCCATCAGGGCCGTGGCCTTGGCCAGGTCCTGGGCGGGCACCGTGACGTCATGGTTGTAGTAGCGCGACGACAGGGTGAAGGGCCCTGAGATGAGCTCGCCCTCACCGATGAGGTCCAGCGACTCCTGACGATTGAGCGCCATGCTCATGGCGGAGCGAACCTTGGCGTCTGCGAGGTGGGGGTTCTTCTGGTTGAAGCCCGTGAACCACCAGGACTTGCTGGGGTAGGGCTTGAGCGTGCAGCACTGGTCTGCGTCGAGCTCAGCGCGCTGCTGGGGCTCCACCTCGATCATCGCGTGGCCGTACTCGTACGACATCAGCTCCGCCTGGGTGCGCTTCTCAGGCACTTCCTGGCAGCGCACCTCCTTGAGCTTGCTCGCTCGCGAGCCAGCGTCGTTGCGCTTGAGGATCCAGTTCTTGTGGTCCTTCTCCGCGACGCTGAAGGGCCCCGCAGTGACCGGCTTGGTGCGGTAGCTGTGGTTGTAGGCGACCTCGGTGCTCTTGAAGACGTGCTTCGGCAGGATCTTGAGGAAGAGCTGCGAGCTGGGCGGCTCCCGGTAGGTCCGTGCAAACGTGAGGATGACCGTCTTCGGGTCCGGTGCCTCAGCCTTCATGATGAAGTCCCAGCGGTTGCGGTCGAGGGACCGCGAGGCGGGGTTCTTGTAGGTCTGAAGCGTGAAGACGACGTCATCGGCCACGACGGGCTTTCCGTCGCTCCACTTCATCTCCTTGAGCTTGATGGTCAGCACGCGACCCGAGTCATCGAGCTCCGAGGACTCGGCGAGCACACCCTGGGGCTGATCGGCGTAGTTCGGCGAGTACAGCGCGACGTGGATCAGCTCATTGAGCCGAACGTCGGACATGCTCCGCTCATGCACGGGATTGGCGGACAGGCCCATCTCGTCTTCGTAGAAGATGAAGGTGTCGGACCCGGCCTGCACCGAAGGGGAATAGACCCCCAGGAACATCAGGGCGATGGCAGCTGCAGCAAATCGGTTCATCGGGCGTCCTCGTCTGGGGCTCATTTTGGTCACCGAACCGCACCGGCACGCGCGGGGTTCCACGCGCTGTCGAGTGCAGCGAGGCCCTCGCGAACTGGGATCAGTTCGGGATAGACCTGAGTGAGTGGTCGGATGTAGTCGTTGGCGTAATAGGGGCGCTTTGTATCCAGGTTGGCTCGTGCCAGCTCCATCAGCAGCGTCGGATCGTTTCGGAAGGAGATTCGCGCGTTGCGCAGGCTCTGACTCGGCGGCGTTGGATTCTTGTCCAGCGCGCCCTCGAGCAAGCTCCGTGCTGGGACGCCGCCCGACTCCATGTCGGCTCCCGGCGCTTTGTCGAGTCGCACATCGAGAGAGCGCTGCAGGTCGGTCGCACCGTCCAGCAGCAGTCGCCCGAGAAAGCGCTCCGACAATCCCATTCCTGCGTCCATGTTTCCGCCCTCCGGCCCGGTCCCACGGATTGCCTCCGTCAGCTGGCCCTTCAAAGCGTTCGACAGGCGAACGTACGCATCAAGGTCAGAAAGTTTGTCGCGAGGCGCAATCAGAAGACCGGATTCGGCCTCTCCGAGCCGCACAAGAGACGCCGGACGCCCGGTCCCCTGCAGGTCTTGCAGCCGATCGGCGGGGCTGAGCCAGCCGCTGAAAACAACAAAGGCCAGACCATCGACAATCGATGGCGCGGACGCGGGGATGTTGGCAGCTTGGCCCAGCAGCAGATCAGCTTCGGCCGTCAGCATGCCCAGATCAGGCGCGTCGGCGAGCGCGTCTTTGGCGGCCAGAGCGTTCCACCGGGCGAGGCTGCGAAGGAACGTCGAGTCGAAGTGAAAGAGGGAGACCTCGAGCGGATCGCCGGAGCCCTGGGCCTGCTCGAGCTTCTCGAGGACATCGGCGTCGTTGGGCTGGACCGCGAGCAACAGCCGCGTCGAGGCCGGAACGTCACCCTTGGCGACCGCGACCATCATCGCGAGGCGCGTCGCGTACGCGGCCGTGAGCGTCGAGACCGGCAGCTCGCCCAAGGTCGCGTCTGCGGGCGCGAAGGCCGACTCGGTTCCCCAGATGCGTGAGACGAGCGGGTCGGAGCTGTGTCCCTGGGCGATCTTCGTCGCCAGGGCCGCGAGCATCGGGTCCGCGGAGGCCGAACCCGCGTAGGCCGTAAGCAGCGCAGAGCCGGCGTCCACGGCGCCGGAGCGGAGCAGGTTGACACCTTCGAAGTAGTCTTGATGGGTGCTCGCGAGGACCTCTTCGGGGCGGTCCCGCCGGTGGGCGTAGAACTGCCGCCGCGCTACTCGGTCGATCTCCGCTGCACCCGCCAGGGTCTGGGCCTTTTCGAGAAGCGCCCGGGCCTGGCCAACACACGCGAAGCCGTCCGCGGTTCGGTCCGCGTAGCTCTTGGTGGACGGGGTACAGGCAGAGCCGAAGGCCCCGATCGCGTTGCCGAGGTCGTTGTGATAGAGGTCCAGCCAGGCGTTCCCGACGGCCCCTTCCTTCTCCATCGGAGCGAGCAGACCGGGGTCTGCGGCGACCGCATACATCCAGGTGTCCTGCACGCCGCCTGCGCTGCTCGTCGCCGCCGGGGTTCCAGGGGTGCTGCCGCCCCCCCCGCCGCACGCAGGAGCGAGGAAGAGGGCGAGGCACAGGGCGACCGCCCCGCCTGCAGCAGCCCCTAAGGGCCGGCTAGGAAGGGTGCCAGACATGCTCAACCGGGTGGGCCGGGGGCTCACTTAGCCTCAGCCCGATCGCCGCGACTCAAGGTCTGCGAGCTCGCGCTCCGCCTTCTGGAGAGCCGACTGGTTGGCGATCCCTGCCGCGTAGTTCTTGTATTCGTTCCACGCCTGGATCGCGCTGTTGAGCTTGCCCTCGTCGCTCATGCCCGAGTTCGCCTTCGCGTTGTCGTCGTAGAGCTTCGTGCGGGAGCGGGCCTTGATTTCATACGCGAGGAGGAGACGCTGGGTCTTGCTCTTCGGGTTCATGTCGTAGGAGTTGCCCACGGTGCGGTCCACCGAGTCGATGGCTCCAGCCAGATCGCCATTGCGCATCTGACACTTCGCCTGCTCGAGGTTGTACTCGGGGTGGTACCGGTTGCCCGGCTTCTCCATGATCTTCTTCGTCGCCGCGCAGTGTCCCTTGTTGTCACGCTTCGCTTCGGCGTTCGCCATGATGGCGGCCCAGGCCATGGTGTAGTTCGGGTGGTCCGCAGGCACACCCTGAAGGTGTCCCAGCTCGCCAGCCGTGAGGCCACCGCCGCCAGCCTTGCTTCCCAGGGAAGCCAGCGTGCCGCGCTCGTAGTCGAGGTTGGTCACCTCAGCGGGCGCGGGCTCGGGCTCGGGCTCAGGGGTCGGCTCCGGCTCGGGCGCAGGAGTCGGCTCCGGCTCAGCCGTCGCGGCGGCCGTTGCGGGCTCGGGTTCCGGCTCGGGTTCTGGCTCTGGTTCAGGCGTCGGCTCTGGATCACGCCTCGACGAAGAGCCGCTGTCGATGATCTGGCCTTCCTGGTACCCGCCACTGTTCTTAGACGAGGTGCTCGCGGATGCTGAAGATCCACTGTCACGCGAACTGCTGCTCGACGAGCCGCTGTCACGTGAGCTGCTGCTCGACGAGCCGGTATCGCGTACCGGAGTGGGAGACGGCGACGGGCTCGGGCTCGGGCTCGGAGCGGCCGTCGGCTGCTCGCCACCCGCGTCGTTGCCGAGGATCTCGCCGAAGTCGAACTCCGAGCTCCCGACAGGGACCTCCGCGGCCGCGGCACCATCGCCTGCATTCTCGGCGTCTTTGCCCGAGAGGTCGGACACTTCGCCCTCGCCCGTCCCAGGCTCGTCGCCGCCAGTGAGGAACTTGATGGCGACGAAGACCACGACGATGGCAAGAAGCGCAGCGATCGCGGCGAAGATCAGCGGGCCTTTGCCGCCTTCCTCGTCGTCATCGTCGCCGCCCTCTTCGCCGCCTTCTTCGTACTCGTCATCATCTTCGTACTCGTCGTCGTCGTAGTACTCGTCGTCTTCGTCGATCATGCGTGCATCCTCGCAGGCTGGGGCACGGTGGGGACATAGCCCCATGGGGGGATCGGCGGGGGACAGAAGCCCCGCTGAGAACTAGTTTCCGCGGCGAATCGCCCCGGACTGAATGGCCTTCTCGTCGATCAGGATTACGCCGGAGTCGTCCACGACGTCGGCTCCCTTCTGCTCGAGCTGGACGGCGAGCTCGACGCCGCCCTTCTCGTAGGAGAACGGTCCCTTGTAGATGTAGTAGCCGGGCACCGTGATCTGAATCTCGTACTTCCAGTTCCGGAGCAAGGAGTACTCCTGGAAGGTCTGGCTTGACGAGAGCGACGCCACCTCGAAGAACCCGGTGTCGTTGGTCAGCGCCACGCCCTGCAGGTTGATCGGGTCCTCGGGCTGCTCGTCCGCACCCTTCTTCTCGGGGTCGACGCTGCTCGGGGTGATGCGGACCGAAGCCTGGGAGACAGGTCGCTCCTCGCCATCCTTGATCGCGGTGATTCGACCGGCGATCAAGTCGGAGCTGCGGCCCTTGTCGCAGCTGGCCGAGAACACCATGGAGAGGATGAGTAGCGCGAGGGTGGCGAGACGCATGCTCGCTTGTCGTTGCAATCGAGTGGGCATCTGCCTCCTCCTGAAATCGTCGAACTGGTTCGCTCGGGGTTGGTGGGCGGCCACGGTGTCCACACCGCACAGCGCCGAAATGCTTGCTGCTGATGGCACTAGGGCCCTCCTCCGCCGGCTTGCGACTCTATCACAGGCCAGCCAGACGTATTCTGCACCGCGGTCTACTCCTTGCGGACGGCCCCGCGGTGCAATTCCTTGTCGTTGTCCTTCACTCCGCCAGACGTGTCGAGCACGTCCATCGGCTTCTCGTCGATGGCGACCTCGACCCATGCCTGGCCGCCCTTGTAGGCGAAGTCCGCCTGCGTGATGTAGTAGCCGGGCACCTCCACCTCGATCACGTATCCCCAGCCCTTGAGCAGTGAATACTCCGCGTGAGTCTCCGCTGACGTGAGCGATCCGATCTCGAACTGTCCAGAAGAGCGGGTCATCGTCACCCCTCGTAGGTTCTGGACAGCCTCGGACTCAAAGAGTTCCCCCTTTGCGCCCGGATCCTGGGGCCAGATCCGCACTTGCGCCTCGGCCACAGGCTGGGTCGCTCCTTCACGATTGACGACTACCTGCCCAGTGATAGACCGAGAAGAGCCGCCTTTGGGGCACCCCATCGTCATCACCAGCAGTGCGAGCGCTGCCAGCCATCCCATCCGTCGATACGTCATCGCTGCTCCTTTCGGCGCTTCAGCTTCGGATCTTCAATGATGTGACGAAGATCTTTCCACCACGGCCCGAAGTCACGCTCCGTCACCTCTCGCTCGAGGTTCTGGTATTCGCGCAGCACCCCCCGCAAGATGTCCACCATGCGGATCTCGCCGTGGCCTGACGATGCACCCGAGAACGCCGCCCGCAGGATCGAGTTCTTGATGTTGCCGCCGGTGAACTTGTAGCGCTCGGACAAGAAGCCGAAGTCCACGTCGTCCGCGAGCGGAGCGTTCTTTGGGAACGCGCGCTGCCAGATTTCCTCTCTCGCCTTCCGATCCGGGAAAGGAAACTCGAGCACGAAGTGGAAGCGGCGGGTGAACGCCTCGTCGATGTTCTGCTTGAGGTTGGAGGACAGGATCGCGATCCCGTCGTACTCCTCGACCCTCTGAAGCAAGTAGTTCGTCTCGAGGTTTGCGTACCGATCCACCGCGCTGCCGACGCTCGTACGCGCCCCGAACAGCGAGTCGGCCTCATCAAACAGGAGAACCGCCTGCGCCTCTTCGGCGCGATCAAAGATCGCCCCGAGGTTCTTCTCGGTCTCGCCGACCCACTTGCTGACGACCGAGCTGAGGTCCACCTTGAACAGATCGAGACCCAAGGTGCCCGCGATCACCTCGGCAGCCATGGTCTTTCCGGTACCAGAGCGGCCAAAGAACAACGCCTTGGCGCCCGTGCCGCGCGGAAACTTCTCCTGAAATCCCCAGGACTCGTAGACCTGACCTCGGCGCTCCACGAACGCCACGAGCTCCGTCAGGTGCTCCTTCTCACGCTTCGGAAGCACGAGGTCGGGCAGCGTGAAGTTCGGAGTGATGCGCCGAGCGAGGCTGCCGATATCTCGGCTGAACTGGGCCCGGGCTCCAGACACGAGATCGCTGAACACCAGCTCGACCTCCTCCTGGCCCTGCCGCGCCCAGGCGAGGTCACGGGCGAACGCCACGGCTTGCTGAAACTGATGCCGGTTCATCCGGTACCGATTGGCGAGGCTCGCGACCTCCTCGTCGTCCACGTCCACGGGGATGTCCATCGCTTCCAACATCGAGCGGATGACGACCACGCGCTCAGCGAAGCTGGGGTCCTCCACCCGGACGGGCACCGAGTGACGAGACTCGATGAGCCAAGACGGCGGCGGGGTCTCGGCCGCCGGGACCACGATGAGCCCCCGATACGTCTGCACCCGCCGCCAGACCGCCTCGAGGTTGCGGACCGCAGCGGGCTCTTCGGTCGAGACGTCCGGGAACCCATGGATCTGCAAGGCCGCACCGAAGAGGAACGCATCCCGCAGTACCTGTCCGATGTCCTCGAGCATGTGCTGGCCACCGCTGAGGAAGGTGCCCAGCTCGACCCCCACCACCGGGCGCCCCACGAGGCTGCACAACAGATCCGCGGCCCCACGACACGCTCGATTCTCCTTGCCCACGAGGAACACCGAGACGCTGCGATTGCTCGTGCGCACTTGCTCGGCCACGGCGGTCAGGATCGCCGGCATGTCCTGGGGAAGGGTGAACGACGGCGGCGGGTCTGGCACCCCGAGCCAGCGGGCGCGGTCGGCCACCGTCTCGCTCATGCGAGGAACCCCGAGAAGCCACCCTGCGGTCGCGTCGCTCACCCGCACATGGCGCTGCGACAGCGGCTTCATGTCATCGGCCCGCGCGGCCATGAGTTCGACGAGCCCCTGCTGGACGAGGGGGGCGCCCGCCTCGAAGCGAGACATCAGGGAGAGGCGATCCGCGCTACCGAGCAGCGGGGCGAGGATGTCCACGATCAGCCCAACGCTGGCGATGCCGCGAGTGAAGTCGTCGTGCAGGTAGGCGTAGACCCGGCGGTAGCGCCGATCGACCTCGGGAGACAAGGCGATGAGCAGCACCTCCCGGTCGATGGAGCTGAGCCCGCAGCGCGCGCAAAGCTGGTCGAAGCGGGACATCCTCCGGCTGCGCTGGGCGGCGAGCTCCTCGGCCTGGATCCGCCGCGACAGCACGGCCGCCGCGCGATCCAAGGCTGCGAGCGACTCGGCAGCGTCAGGATCTTGAAGCCGGGTGGGCGGCAGCCCCGAGAGCGCCGAGAGGTGCTGCTGGAACTCGCTGTCGGTGACGTACAGATCCTCCAGCGGATCTCCATCCTCATCGAGCTCGGGGCTGTCAGGCGCGGGCGCCTTGCTGCCCTTGAGGAGCAGGTAGAGCCGCGCCACGCGCAGGTTGGTCAGCTGAAGCCGCCGCCGCAGCCGCTCGAACTCCTCCCCCTCAGAGAGCGCTCCGAGGGGTTCGGTCGAAGAGGTGTCCGCCTGCGCTCCGCTCCGCCCCGCCACTCAGCTACCCATCCTGGTCGAAGAGGCTGACGCCGACGCGTCCCACGCGGGGGACCACCGAGAGCGGGTGGTCGATCTTGGCGAAGACCCGGTAGGTCAGGTACGGCCGGATCTTGCGTTCGAACCCCTTGAGGAGCAGGCAGGCGTCGCCGAAGGCGAGGTCATCGACCAGCTGCACCGAGAGGCGCTCCATGATCAAGTCCTTGTTGGCGTTCGCCTGGATCGGGGCCGATGGGTCGATCTTCAGGGTCAGTCCGTCGGACTTGAGCGGTCGGCCCACCGAGTCGTACAGGCGCCCGTTCAGCTCGAACGGCTTCGGCTGGTAGACCAGCGTCGCCTCCTGGTGGAACCCGTTCATGATCGCGCCCAAGATCGCGTTGGAGAGATCGGGCTCGCTGCTCTCTACGAACACGATGAAGTAGAGGTACATGAAGCGCGGCGGGATCTGCTGCACGTCCTGCCGGGTCGGGTCTGCGGCCTGGGGCCCCCGCACGTACGGACGCACCGCGAAACCCGGCAGACCGATGTCATCGACATCGTCCACGCGGTACATCGAGCAATAGATCGTCGCTTCCTCGTCGTCCTTGGGCTGGGTGTCCAGATCCTTATGGATCCCGACCCAGTTCAGCTCGAGGCTGTCGCAGATCTCCTGGAGTCGGTCACAGAGCACGCTGTGGGTGTGCTGCAGGACCCGGAAGTCGGCCACGCTCTCTCCCTTCCTTCTTCAAGGTGGGCGAGTCTATCAGCGCGCTGCGCCGATGTGGACGCACGCCAAGAGCCGGGTCAGCGGGTCCCGGTGATGGCCCAGCTCTGGCTGGTGCAGCCGAAGCAAGCGATCCCTGTGCCGGTGGTGTCGATGAAGTCCGCGTCGAACGTGCCCACGAACGTGGTCCCATCGGTGAAGTTGCCGCTCAGCGAGTACACCTCGTCGCACAGCCCAGAGATCGTGTAGGTCGCGTTGACGGCGAAGGGCGCCGCGGAACCCACGGTCCCCGAGATGGTGCCGGGCTGGCTTCCGCCGATGAACGTGAACGAGATGCTCGGCGTCGAGTCGATGATCGAGAAGCTGCTGAAGTTGATGACGACGGAGTTCTGGGCGCAGGAGTAGCTCACCGCCGAGTCCGTGGACCAGATGCCGTCCCAGGTCGGCGGCGGGCAGTCCGGGTCCACGGTGTCGCAGTTCTGGTCGATGCCGTCCTCGCAGATCTCCGCGTTGCCGGGATACCGCAGTGGGTCGGCGTCGTCGCAGTCAAAGCAGTGCACCACCCCGTCGTTGTCGAAGTCGTCGCCATCCGGAGTGACGAGGTTGCAGTCGTCGTCGAGGCCGTTGCAGGTGACCTCGGCGGTGGCCGGATTCACGGCGTCGTTGGTGTCGTCGCAGTCATCGCAGGTCGTGTATCCGTCGCCGTCTTCGTCCAGTCCGTCCGGCGAGCTCGGGTCGCAGTCGTTGTCGAGGCCGTCGCACAGCTCCTCGAGCTCGTCGGGGCCCACCAATGGCTGGTCGTCGTCGCAGTCCCCATCACACGGGCTCGCGCCGTCTCCGTCCGCGTCCGGCGCGTCCAGGGTGTCGGGATCGCAGTCGTCGTCGAGATCGTTGCAGACGCTCTCTGCGGCGCCGGGGTTCACGCCGCTGTCGTCGTCGTTGCAGTCGAGCTGTTCGGCGTCGTAGGTCCCCTGACATGCGGTGCTGTTGGCGTCGAAGTAGCCGTCGCCGTCTTGATCGAAGCCGTCGTCAACGGTCTGCTCCACGGTGTTGAGCACGCCGTCACACTGGCCGCGGTCCTGCAGATTGCCGTCGTTGCAGCCGAGCCCGGGCGCGGTGAGCAAGAACAGGGCGAGCGTCAGCGCGCGGGTCGGGGTCATGAGGTACTCCGCAGGCGTGAGGCGCGCGTCATCGCGTGCCCGTCACGGTCCAGGTCTGGTTGCTGCACCCAGTGCAGCCGGTGAATGTCGCGACGAGGCTCGCCGAGAAGCTGTTGGCGCCGAGGAAGCTGCCGGTCAGGGTGAACGTCTTGCCGCATGCTCCGGGGTAGCTGGCGCTGGCGGAGAAGCTGTCGCTGGAGTCGATGGTGCCCATCAGCGCGCCCGGGTGTGCGCTCCCCACGAACACGAACGTCAGGTTTGGGGAGTTGTCCTGGATGGTCACGGTGCTGAAGTTGACGTCCACGTTGCCGCCGCCGCACGAGTACGCAGTCGGGCTTGTGGACCAGTTCCCGGCCCAGCCCACGTCCTGGCACTCCTGGTCCGCGAAGTCGCAGTTCTGGTCGATGCCGTCGCCGCAGATCTCCGCGTTGCCGGGGTATCGCTGGGGATCTGCGTCGTCGCAGTCAAAGCAGTCGGTGGATCCGTCGCCGTCGGCGTCCTGACCATCGATGGTCGAGGGGTCACAGTCGTTGTCCGCCCCGTCGCAGACAACCTCGGGCAAGCCGGGGTTGATGTCGTCGTTCGTGTCGACGCAGTCCTCGCAGTTGCTGTAGCCGTCTCCGTCGATGTCCTGGGAGTCCTGGGTGGCCGGGCTGCAGTCGTTGTCGAGGCCGTCGCACTCGACCTCAGCGAGCCCGGGACCGATGAGAGGCTCGGAGTCGTTGCAGTCCCCTTCGCACGAGGAGTAGCCGTCCTCGTCAGCGTCCACGGCGTCTACCGTCGAGGGATCGCAGTCGTCGTCGAGCTCGTTGCAGGTGACCTCGGTGAGGCCGGGGTTCACATCGGGGTTCGAGTCGTTGCAGTCGAGCTCCTCGGGCGTGTAGACGGCTGCGCACTCGGGGTTCGTGGCGTCGAAATATCCATCGCCATCGACATCGAAGAGGTCGTCGGTCGTCTCCTCTCGGGGGTCGAGCTCGCCATTGCAGAACGCGCGGCCGGCGTTGGACGAGATGGTGGCTTCGCAGCCACTGAGCGCGGTCAGGACACACGCGAGCAAGAAGAAGGGAGCTGGCTTCATGGCGTGCTCACCCTACCGCCTCCTACTGGGCCGTCGCGCTGACGTTGTATCCCGCCGACGCGTTTCCATCCTGGTCTTGGATGGCGAACAGCACCTGGTAGGTCGTGCCCGCGACCGCCAATTCGAGGTTGATGTCGAAGGCGGCGATGCCTTGCAGGGGCACATTGCCGACGTTCATCGGGGTCTGGGCCGCTCCGTCCACCGACCAGAGCAGCAGCGGGATCCCGAAGTTCTCGTCGGGGTCGAACGCCTCGATGGAGAATACGAACCGGCTCGCCCCTGCCTGGTAGACGTAGGTGACGTCCCCGATGTACGGGGTCACCCCGCCCTGGGTGGTGTCGTCGTCGTCGGCCCCGTCGTCGTCGTCATCATCGTCGTCGTCGTCGTCATCGTCGTCGTCCGCGAGGTCATCGTCGTCACCGCCGCCGTTGCATACCGGCGCGCCGAAGCAGTCCGAGTCCCCACAGTCGAAGTAGCCATCGGAGTCGTTGTCCGCTCCGTCCTCGCACTCGCCGGGGCTGTTCCCCTCGATGTCCTCGCACCCGACAAGGGCGAGCGCACAGAACAGGGAGACGGTCAGAGTGAGGATTCTCGACATGCCAAATGCTGACACACCGCGCCGCAAACGACCACGCGGGTGGCACCCGTCACGAGGTCCGCGCTAGTCCTCCGACTCCTCGTCCTCCTCCATCTCCTCTTCTGCTTCGTCGGACGGGTCCCCCTCCGCTTCGTCGCCACGGTTCGCCGGCGACTCTTTGGCGGCCGGCTCTGCGCCGCCGGAGCAGCCATCGCAGCTCGCGAGCCCGCCGAAGGAGAGGAAGAAGAGCGCGATGAGCGCGCGAGCAGCGAGGGAAGAGCGGGTCATGGGAAGTCTCCGAGGCGGTTGGGGCGAGGCCCCGTGTGCCAACAGTCCGCGGTCGCTCAGGACCCGGCGCTCGCCGGATTCCTAGGTCAGATATTGAATCACCGAAGCAGGACGCTGGGAATCCCCCCTTGAAGATTGAGGTGCGATCGCCCATACCTGCTGGCTCCGGTAGCCTCCGCCGCCCTTTGCCCAGGAGGCTCCTTTGGACGCTGTAAGCGAGCTGCTCATTATCTTCACGTGCCTGGTCTGCTCCGCGTTCTTCAGCGGCAGCGAGACGGCGCTGCTTCGGCTCGGACGCGATCAGATCGACCAGGACATCGACGGCGAGCACGGCTTGCCAGCGCTTGCCGCTCGCGATCTCGTCGCGAACACCGGCAACCTGCTGGTGACGATCCTGCTGGGCAACAACATCGTCAACATCCTCGCGGCCGCGGTCGCGTCCACCTTGGCCGTGCGGGCCTTGGGCGAGCAGCGCGGGCTCGTCGTCTCGACGGTGGCGCTGACCCTGGTCGTGCTTGTGTTCTGCGAGATCCTCCCCAAGGCGATCGCGGCGCGAAACCCCCGACGCGCGTCGTATACAGTCGCCCTGCCCCTCTACCTGATCCACCGCCTCCTCAAGCCCGTGCACTGGGGATTCACCCGGTTCATCGATCCCGTCGTTCGGCGGATCAGCGGCGCGGAGGAGGGCGGGGCTTCCCGGGCCGACGACCTGCTCGAGTTGGCCCGCAAGATGACGGCTCAGACCCCGTCGGCGAGCCCGGTGGGCATCTTGGGGAGCACTGCGCAAGCCGTCGAGCGGCGCGTGGCGGAGGTGATGACCCCCCGGACCGAGATCTACTCGGCGGACGCGAAGACGCCGGTGTCCGAGCTGCTCGACCTGATGCTGGAGCAGCGGTACACCCGGGTCCCGCTCTGGACCGAGTCCATCGACAACATCGAAGGGTTCGTGCACTTCAAGGAGCTGACCGGCCTCGTGCGATCCGGGGGCACCGATCTCGGGGAGATCATGCACTCCGTCCTGCGGGTGCCCGAGCGCAAGCCCATCCTCGAGCTTCTCGCCGACATGCAGCGCGAGGCCGTCAACATCGCGCTGGTCAAAGACGAGTACGGCATCACCGTGGGCCTCATCACCCAGGAAGACATCCTCGAGGAGCTCGTCGGTGAGCTGCGCGATGAGTTCGATCACGAGGAGCTGGAGGAGGTCCGTTCGGTCTCGGACGGCGTCTACGAGGCGGCCGGTGGCGTCACCGTGCTCGACTTCAACCGAAAGAGCGGCTGGACCGTGCCAGGGCGGAAAGGTCAGTCCCTGGGCGGAGTCGCGTTCTCGGCCCTCGGCCGCGCGCCAAAGACAGGTGACCAGGTCGTCGTGGACGGCTACACGCTGTCGGTGCTGAAGGTCGCTGGTACGCACATCCAGCAGGTGCGGGTCGAGAGCGGGGACTCGCCGGAGGAGTGACCCATCCGCCCTTGCTGTCGCGCTGCAGCGCCGAATAGTATTACTGCCCGCACAGGAGTAATACTATGGCCACACTCGAACGCATCAGCATCACGATCGAAGCGGAGCTCCTCGAGCGCTTCGACGAACTCCTCGCTGACGGCGGAACTCCGAACCGCTCGGAAGGGGTTCGGGACCTCATTCGATGTCGGCTCTCGGAGGAGGTGGTCGCCGATCCCGACGCGCCGACGGTCGGCGCGCTCACGTTGCTCTTCGACCACCACCAGCGGGAGCTCTCTGACCGAATCACGAACCTAGGACACGAGCACCACGACCTGGTCCTGGCTTGCATCCACCAACACCTCGACCAACACCACTGCCTCGAAGTCCTCACGCTGTCGGGCTCCGCAGGCGACTTGCGGGGCCTTGCTCGGTCCCTCGGCGGCCTGAAGGGCGTCCTGCACTCGCAGCTCGTCCTGGCGCCCGCACCGCCTCTTCCGCCGGGCCAATGAGAACGAGGCTCGCGATCCTCCTCCTCGTGGCATCGGTGGGGATCTGGCGAACCGGCTGGACACAGGACTCCGGGGCCACGGCCCGAGGGGACGACGACGACTCGGGCAGCGACGACGAGGAGTCGTCCGACGACGATGACTCGGGCAGCGACGACGAGGAACCGCCGAACGAGTCCGGCAGCGGGCCGACCCGGGAGGTTTCGGAGAGCGCCGAGGTCGTCGGAGAGCGCGAAGCGGCAGCCCCGTTCCAGAAGCGGCTGGACCGCGCCGCGCTGGACACCCTCCCGGCTCGCTCGACCGGGCAGCTGCTTCGGGCGGTCCCGGGTCTGCAGCTCTCAGAGCACGGCGGTCGGGGCAAGGCTCTGCAGTATCTGACCCGGGGGTTCGACGCGGAGCACGGCACCGACGTCTCCGTCTCCCTGGAAGGGATCCCGCTCAACGAAGTCAGCAACGTGCACGGCCAGGGCTACCTGGACCTCCACTTCATCCCCCCGATGCTGGTGGATCGACTGGACGTCAGCAAAGGCCCCCACCGGGCCGACCGCGGCGACTTCTCGATCGCGGCCAGCGCGGACTTCGGTCTGGGTCTAGGGCACGAGGGACTTCTCGCGCGGGTCCTCGGGGGCACCGACGCCTCTCTGGAGGCTGCCATCGCGGTCCGGCCGCCCGGGGCCGATCGGGGCACCTTCCTCGCGCTCGACGGCGGTTTCGGGGAGGGGGTCGGCGCGGACCGCGACTATCACTTCGTTCGCGGCGGCGGCGGCCTCGCTGGTCGATTGAACGACGAAGTCGTAGGAAGGCTCTTCATCCTGGGGTACTCCGGCGCCTTCTCCTCCCCCGGGGTCGTCCGCGAGGACGATGTAGAGGCCGGCCGCATCGGCTTCCAGGGGGCGTACGCGGGTTCGCGTGGCGGCGAGTCGCGGCGGGTGCTCGGAGCTGCTCGGCTCGACGGGAGCCGGGATCGTTGGACCTGGTCGGCCATGGCCTGGGGAGGGGGGCGCCGGCTAGAGCTCCGCAACGACTTCACGGGCTACGTGCGCGATGCGGTGCATGGGGATGGGCGACGCCAGCGGCACGAAGCGGGTTCTGGGGGCGGCGACGGACGCTTGCAGTACGCCCTGCCGCTGTTCGGCGACGTCACGCTGCTCCGCGGTGGGGGGCAGGCCCGGGTGGATGGATTCGAGCAGTCCGAGGACGAGATCGACCACGTCGGTGCAGTCCACCGCGAGGGCCTGGCAGCGCAGGGGCTCCAGGCGGACCTCGCCGGCTGGGTGGAGGGAGACCTCGGCATCCGGCAGATCGTCCGGATCCGCGTCGGGCTTCGCGTCGACACGATCGGGATCCGTTCCGTGGTCGCGCGGGAACTCGATGGGCAGCCCACGGACGGGGCGACGGCGAACTCCTGGGCCCTGGTGCCGTCTCCGCACGTCCGCCTTCTGGTCACTCCAGTCCCGCCGCTGGAGTTCCTGGCGTCCTGGGGGCGTGGCCTCCGCTCCCCGCAGGCTCGCGGCGTCGTGGGGGGACAACCTGCACCGGTGACCCGGTCCGACACCGTCGAAGGTGGGGTGCGGCTGCGACTCTCCCGCCGACTGGATGCGCGGGCAGTCTTCTTTGCGACTTGGCTGGACGACGAGCTGGTCTTCGACCACGTAGCCGCGCGCTTCTCCGGTTCGGGGCGCACTCGGCGTCTTGGCGTGGAAGCCACGGTCTCCGGCAGGCCGGTCGGCCCGCTCCGCCTCGAGGCGGAGCTGGCCTGGGCCGATGGCCGCTTCACCGGGTCCGGCGACCCTATCCCCTTCGCCCCGCGGTGGATGGTGGTTCTGGGCGCCTACCTAGACCCCACGCCACTGGGGCGGGCGGGCGGACGCCGCCGCCCCTCCCTGACCGCCGGGGTTCGAGCCCAGCTCCTCCTCGCGCGTCAGCTGCCCCTGGGGTTCGCCAGCCGGCCGTCGTTCGTCCTCGACGTCACGGCCCGCCTCGATCTCGGCCGCGTCCGCCTACTGCTCGCCATCGACAACCTCCTGGGTTCCGATTGGCGCGACGGGGAGTTCGCCTACGTATCGTGCTTCGACCCTGCGGCGGGGTGCAGCCGAGTCCCGGCGATCCACCTCACGGCCGGCACCGCCTGGACGGCCCGGTGTGGCGTCGAGTTCGCCTTCGGTCCACAGCCACGGGAGCCCCAGTGAGACTCACCCGAATCCACATTTTGCCGCTCGTCCTTTGCCTCGGGGGCTGTCTGGAGGGCCGCGGGGCGATCGACGTCCAGACTTACGCGGTCCCGCTCCAGGGAGTGGACGACGTGGCCCTCTCCGACGGGACCATCCTCACGCTCACCACCGCCCAGTTCGTGTTCGAGGACGTGCTGTTTGAGGAACCCTCGTTGGCCGCGCGCTGGCCTTCGCTCGTCCCCATCGCCCACGCACATGCGGGGCACGACTACTCGGGGGCGGAGTCAGGAGAGCTCAAGGGGCGGCATACAGTGGACCTCGCCGGGGAAACCGCAGCCTTGGGTTCGGCGCGGTTGCTCGAGGGGAGCTTCGCCTCGGCGAGGATGCAGTGGCCAGCCGACGGCCCCGCCGCGGTGCTCGAGGGGACCGTAAGCCCGCCCGACGCGGGTCCCCTGCCGTTTCGCTTCACCATCTCCGAAGATCGCACGGTCTTGAACATGCCGTTCTTCGCCGAGATCGACTCCAGTGACCCTCCGACCACACTCCACTTACAGGTGGACCTCGCCCGGATTCTTGGCCAGAGCGACTGGACCACACCCGATCAGGACGGCGACGGCGTACTGACTGCCGCCGACGGCGCCCTTGGAACCACCGTCCGCTTCGGCGTGCGGACCTCAGCAGCCTACATTTGGGAGATCGAGCAATGAGAGCAACGACAATGACCACGGGCACGATCGCCCTCGTGCTACTGGCCGGGTGTTCGCCTGCGACCTGGACCCTGGAGATTTGGGGTGAGGAGTTCATCGAGGAGGGGATTCCAGCCGCCGAGTTCGAGGATGGCTGCTCCGTGGTGTTCGACCACTTCCTGGTCGCCGTGGCCGACCCTGGCCTCATCGGCGGGTCGGGATCGCCCGTCTCCGAGTTGTCGTCCAACACGCTGTGGGACGTCGCGCTGGCCGGTCCCCACATCATCGGCTCCTCGGAGGTTCCGCCGACCACATACAGCCGCGTGGACCTGACGGTGGGTCCCGTCAGCGCAACGTCGGTCTCGGGGAACGCGGCGGACGAGCAGTTGCCCCTGATGGCCGACGGCCCCTGGTCAGTGCACGTTGCAGGCGAGCTGACGTGCCCTGGCTCGACGGTCTCGTTCGCCTGGGGCTTCGATACATCGACGACCTATCTCTGCGAACCGGAGTTCACTCTGGCGTCTGGTGGTGCCGGGTCGACCCAGTTCACGGTGCACGGCGACCACCTCTTCTACGACGCGCTCGAGGATCCCGAGGCGGCGCTGCGCGGCCAGGCTCTGGTCGACGCCGACGATGGAGACGGCGACCTGACCCTGGAGGAGCTTCGAGCCGTGGGGCTGGCCGCCTTGGGGGACTACGACGTCGGCGGCGCCAGCGAGGTCGACAACCTGGCCGCGTTCGTCGAGTCCCTGACCACCTCGGTCGGGCATGTAGACGGCGAGGGGCACTGTGGCGTCGGGCTGTGATGACGCCTGGCACCTTCGACGCGCACGAGGTGCGGACGATCCTGGCGCTCGCCACCGGTGAGCTGGTCAAGGTGGCGTTCGTCGCCTGGATCTCGGACCGAAAAGGCCCGCTGGAGCATGTCCAGCGGGGCCTTCAGTCGATGGTCGGCCCTACAGGAAGGTCTTAGAACTTCTCGGGTCTGACTGCTTGGGGACGACGAAGGGATGCGTGCCGTGCAGCGATGCGTCCTGCACCGCGCGGACCGTGAACGCGCCCAGGTCCGCAAAGGTGATGGCGGCGAAGCTGGGCGTCGGGCTGGCCTCCAGGCCAGTGCCCCCGTCCTCGTCCACGATCTTCCCCGGGCGGGTGACGATGGTGCCGAACGTGTCCTTCCGGTTGGCCGCCATGAACTTCATGACCGCCGTGTTGTCCTCGAGCATCCCGGTGGCGCCGGTGAAGAATGCCGCCGGGGGAGCGAGGAGCTTCAGAGCAAGTGGATGGGTTCCGTCCGGTTCGGGCGCGAAGAACACGGACTGGAACAGAAAGGCCACGAGCGACAGTTCCGCATCGAGCATCGGCCACAAGCGCGTGACGAAGCGGGTCATCATGCCCCGGTCGTAGCCCTTTCCATACGTCCCGCCGGCGCAGCAGATCACGTGGGTCGTTCCCTTCACCGTTTCCTGCAGGGACGAGATGCTCTCGAAGTCGCCTTGAACGACCGTCAGCTTGTCGTCCTCCACGCCCACCTTGTCTGGGTTGCGCGCCAGCGCCCGGACCTTGTGCCCTCGGTCGAGGGCGTGGTGCACGACGTGTCTGCCGGTCTGGCCGGTGGCTCCGAAGACGCCGATGGTGACCTCTGTCGCGGGCTTGGCGCTCATGGCGATTTCCTGGTCGGGTGCGCGTCGGGCAGACCTCGGTTCAGTATCCGGGACGCGAGCCCCGGCCCGAGCCCCTTCAGCAGGAGCGACTGCCCTGGCGTGATCTGGGCGCGCTCGCGCTCCAGTCCGACGGCGAGGGCTCGAGCCAGAACCTCCCGAAGCATCCGGGCGAAGGAGGGGTCCAGGTCCTCGGCCAGCGGAGTCGTATCTCGGCCCGTGACGAGCACCGTGACACCTCTCCCTGCCAGGGCCAGCCCGATCTGCATTCCGATCCCGGAGGTGCCCCCGGTGATCAGCGCGCGCTTGCCAGCGAGGTTCACGGGTGGGCTTCGTCGGTGAGGGGTCCGTTCGAGGCCAGCGCCGCGGCGATCACGACACCCTTCACCATTGCGAGGTGCGTGCCGATGGCCAGGACCACGCGGGGCACGTGCAGTGCGAGCCACAAGGTGCGCATCAGGCCCGCCTGCTCGGCCGTGAACGGCTCGAAGGCCAGGTAGATGTTGAGCGGCAGGTGGAAGAGCGACGTGATGGCGAAGTTGAGGGACCACATGACGAGCCCGGCCGTGAACCACCACCGCGCCGCGGGCACGTCGAGGTTCGCGCGACGTGCGAAGAAGAGGCCCACGACCGTGAGCAGGTACAGCGGCACGATGGCGACGGCGAAGCTCAGGAACTCGACCCAGAAGCCGGCCTGCCACACCGACGGATCGAGGCCGATCCATCGGTAGCCGGCCGACACGAGGATCAGCAGCCCACCGCCCGCGAACCCGCCAGAGGCGGCGATGCCCGCCAGGTCGTGCCACCGGACACTGCCGGATTCTTTGCGCTCAGAGTCGGTCATGAGAATTCACTTTCATAGTGCAAGCGAACCTAGCTTGACCGCTTGCAGAGGGCAAGTGATAATTTTGCCGTGGAAACCAGGTCCCCGCTCCGCTCCGCTTGTCCCGTGGCGGCCTCCCTCGACGTCTTCGGCGACCGCTGGACCCTGCTCGTGCTGCGGGATGTCCTGCTCGACGGCCGCAGCCGTTTCTCCGAGCTCGTCGCCAACGAGGGCATCGCGACCAACACGTTGTCCGAGCGCCTCGCGCGCCTGATGTGCCACGGTCTTCTCAGCCGGGAGCGCGACCCCGAAGATGGCAGGAAGTGGATCTACGCGCCGACCCGCGCCGCCGTGGAGCTGGTGCCGGTGTTGGTCGAGATCATGGTCTGGGGCTCGCGCCACACCGATGGCCAGGCGCCCGACGCCATCCTCGCGGCCGTCCGGTCCGACAAGGCCGGGGTCATCGCTCAGCTCACTGCGCTAGCCGCCTCGCGCGTAGCGGACTGACGACTCTGCACAGGGGTCCAGGGGGACGTGCGTGTGGAGCCGGGTAGCGACCCATGCGGGCCGGCCACCGAGTTCCATTCATCCTGTCAGGTCTCTGCCTCTTTGAACCGCAAACGCCCGACCGGAACAATGTCCGATCGGGCGTTCACGTCGATGGTCGGGGAGACAGGATTTGAACCTGCGACCACTTGACCCCCAGTCAAGTGCGCTACCAAACTGCGCTACTCCCCGAAATGCCTGGGTTTCTGCCTCACAGGGGGGTGTGGGAGGCGCCAGAGCCCCGGGAGGATGCAACCGGCTCTGGCCGGTGTCAACCCACTGAATCGCCGAGCAGGGCAGCGGCGAGGGTGGAGGCGCTGGCCGACTGGTCCGAGCCGAGCACGAGACGGCGCTGATCACCTTGTTGGACCCACACCAAACGCACCCGTCCGACGCGGGGGAGGTGGCAGTCGAGCCAGCGCAGACCGCCGTCGTCGGTGGACCGCTCGAGGAACGCAGCCTTGTGAAGTGGCGCGTTGTCGAGGAACAACCGTGACAAGAACGGTACCTCGGTGACGAAGTGCGCCCCGCTCTCCATCCACCGCTCGAACAGCGCGCCCGGCGGCCGCTCCGAACGGGCGAGCCCGTCATGGCTTCCCGCCTGGAGATCGCGCAGGAGGCTCGCGTCGAGCCGCTCGACCGGGACCACGAGCACCGGGGGATCGCCGTCCACCCAGCGCACCGCTTGCCCGTCGGGCTGCTCCTCTGGCTCGGGCTCGGGCTCGGGCTCCGGGTTGGCCGCAGCATCGGCGGCTTTGCGCTCGGCGTCTCGGCGCGCCCGCTGGAGCGGAGTCAGTCCGTCATCCGGTGGCGGCGGCGGGGCTTGGGGCGCGATCGGGACCGGTCCGGGCGGACCGGGCTGGGCTCCCGGAGCCGCTCCGACGGCACCGCCCGACGCGGCCGCGAGAGCCTGCACCTCGGCCAGCGCCATCTGCATCGAAAACGACTGCCAGTACCGGGGATCGAAGGTCCCGCCGGGTCCAAGCAGGCTCAGCGCCTGCATCGTCTCCACCTCCTGGATGGCTCCCGGCGGAACCCGGCCCACAAAGCGCTGGGTCGCTTCGGCCGTGAACAGCCGAGGGAACAGGCGCACCTTGTTGCGCAGGTTCGCCTCGCTGGCCGCCTGGTCCGGTTCCTCTTCAATGATCGAGCCGTCAGCAGCGAGCTGCGGGTTGTACAGCCACTCCAGCAGCGTGAGCCCGTAGAGCCACTTCGGCTCGTCGAACAGCACCACGCCCCAGCCGATGACGCCGTAGACGCCCACCGCGGCGAGGTGGGCCTGGGTGGTCATCGCCACCTCCATGCCGATGCCCACCGCCTCCTGCAGCGGCTCACCCTGCTGCAGCGGCGCTGAGCGCACGGCCCACACCCGCTCCAGGCTGCCGCGCAAGGGCATCGACGGGATCATGGAGACCTCCATCGAGCCATCGTCGGCGAGGAGTCGCCAGCCCGCGCCGCCCGCGAGGTCCAGACGGGTCTGCACATCGGAAAGGGCTCCGCTCGTTCCTACAGGAACAAGAAGATCAACGAGCGGGGCGCCGCGCGGCACATTGGGCATGGATGTCTCCGGGGGTTCAGGGAGCCGGCGCGGCGCGAGACCAACGACCGGCTGGGCGATCTCTAGGACGACTCGCGACTCAAGGCACGGACCTTGTCGCGCAGGCTGAGCAGCTCCGAGCGCATCACCCGCAAGGACTCGGTGCTGTACCCGTCAAGCGTGCTGGGGCCTGGCTCGGGGACTGGGGGCGGAGCGATGGGGAGCGGCTGCTGGCCGGCGAGCTGTGTGCGCTCCCGGTCTTTGCCTCCACGAAGCTCGGACTTCGCTCCCGCAATGGTGAACTTGCGCTCCCACAGCAGCTCCTTGATGCGCAGGATCTGCTCGACATCGGTGCGGCGGTACCGCCGTTGACCGGTCTTGCCCTTCTGCGGCTTGAGGCTCGGAAACTCGGTCTCCCAGAACCGCAAGACGTACGCCTTGACCCCGGTGATCTTTGCGACCTCACCGATCCGGAAGAACACCTTGTTGGGGATCTCGATCCCGTCGGTTTCCGCGACACTCATCGGTCACCCCCGTCCAGGATGTGCAGCGTGCAGGCTCCAGAGTTGAGCAAGTGTCAGCTCTCTAGTCGTTCAGCGAGTCCTTGAGGACCTGGCTGGGCTTGAACGTCAGGACGCGCCGCGCAGAGATGGTGATCTGCTCACCGGTCTGCGGGTTCCGGCCCGTCCGAGCACGCTTCGGGCGCACCACGAAGTTCCCGAATCCCGAGATCTTGATCTTCTCGCCGTCGGCGAGCGTGTCCTTCATCGTCTCGAACACGAGCTCGACGACCTCGGCTGCCTCCTTCTTCGAGAAGCCGATCTGCTCGTAGACCGCCTCGATGATGTCCGCCTTCGTCATTGCCTACTCCGTCGCCGTGTACAGACCCACGCAGAGCGAGTCCGTTCGAGTCGTGGTCTCCGGGTCGCCGCCCGCCACCAGGGTGATCGTCCAGAGCCGCTCGTCCACCGGAGACGGCTCCATCTCCAGCTCGTTGAGGTCGATTTCACCGTTGTCCACGGTGATCGTGGCGCGGTCCACCGAGGTCGTCGGGTTGCCCTGCACCGTTCCGGTATCGACGAGCCTGATGCTGATGAAGAACCGGGTCTCTGCCGGGCCCGCGGACGGCGACATCACCGCGTCACCGATCACCGCGAGGTCAAACACGCCAGGCGCCGGATGCAGCTCGATGGCCAACTCGTCCACCCCGGCGGAGTCGTCGTCGTCCCCGGCGGAGTCGTCGTCGTCTCCGGGCGACACGGTGATGCTGAAGCAGTCGGTGTCGGCCGCGGAGATCAGCGCGTAGCCATCCCCCTGCTTGCAAGCGCCAAGCACGAGCAAGAGCAGGAGCGCGCTCAAGGCGCGAGCACTCTTGGTATCGACAAAGCTCACAGTTTCGCCACCTTCCGTCCGTCGGCCCCGCACTCTAACCGCGCAGCGTCACCCCGTCACGGGACAACAGCTGCTTCTCCACCTGCGCCATCGCGCCATCCACTTCCGCGTCCTGCAGCGTCCGGCCGGGTGCCTGGAAGCGGAACCTCAGCGCGAGGCTGCGGTGCCCGTCCGGGATGCCCTTGCCCCGATACACGTCGAACACCTCGGCTCCGGCGAACGAGCCCTTGCTCGCCTTGCTCGCCGCCTTGCTCGCAGTCTCGGTGGCCCACTCGGCCGAGATCGCATCGGGCACGACCACCGCGAGATCGCGCTGGAGCCCCGGGTATCGGCTCGGCAGGACAAAGGACATCGGCTTGCTCTTCTTCGGCGCCACGGTGTCCACGTCGAGCTCGAAGGCATACACGATGCGGTCGAGATCGAAGCCGCGCAGCGCCGGCACCGCGATGCGTCCGACCCAGCCAGCGATCTGAACCTCCCGCCCCGGCCGGACGAGCAGCGCGGCCTCGCGAGGATCGAGGAACGGCGGCAGGTCTCCGTCGGCCGTCCAGCGGAACCCCCGGGCCTGCAGCGTGGTCAGGACCGCGTCCGCGGCGCCCTTCGCGTCGAAGAAGTCCACCGCTGGTGCCTCGCCGTCCCAGGTCTGAGGACGCCGCGCACCCACGAGAAGGCCGGCCACAGCGCGCCGCTCCACAACTGGCGTGCGATCCAGCGGCCGCGAGCCGTCGCCGGTGAGGATGGCGCCGAAGCCCTCTTCACGAGCCAGGAACGTCGTGCGCATCTCGAACAAGCGCACGTCCGAGCAGCCTTGATGCAGGTTGCGCGCGCAGGCCGCGAGCAGCGACGGCAGCAGCATCGGACGCAGGATCCCGCCCTCTTCGCTCAGGGGATTGCTGATCTTGACGGCGCGGGCGCGGCGGGGGTCGTCCTCGGGCAGCCCGAGCTTCTCCAGCCACGTGGGGTCGATGAACGAGAAGTGCACCGCTTCCGACAGGCCGGCGCGAACCAGCGCGTCCCGCACGGCCTCGACGTCTGGGCCGGGAGCGGTGCTCGACACCGCGCGCAGGGGCTGGGTCGGCAGGCGTTCGGGCACCTGGTCAAACCCGTTGAGGCGCACGATTTCCTCCAGCACGTCCACCTCCCGCTCGATGTCGAAGCGGTAGGACGGGGGCGCCACGGACCAGCCGGACTCCGTACGCACAGGATCGAGCCCGTCGCGCTCGAGAAGGCTCGTGACGAGGTCCGAAGCCAGCTCCAGGCCCAGCAAGCCGGGGATCCGATGCTCGCGCAGGATCACGCGCTCCCGGAGGACCGGGGCGGGATACAGATCCAGGATCTCCCCGGACAGCGTGCCGCCGGCGGTGTTCTGGAGCAGCTCGATGAGGCGGAGGAGCGCGGCGCCCGGGAGCTCCGGATCCACTCCACGAGCGAAGCGGTGGGAGGCATCCGTGGTCAGCTTGAGCCGGTGGGCCGTACGCCGCACCGACGCGGGATCGAAGTGGGCCGACTCCAGCAGCAGCGTGCTCGTGTCGTCGCGAACCTCGCTGTTCTCGCCGCCCATCACGCCAGCGATAGCGACGACGCCCTGCCCGTCCGCGATGACGAGATCGTCAGGCTCGAGGGCGCGCTCGACACCGTCGAGGGTGCGGGTGCTGGCGTCCTGCCCGGCGCGGCGAATGCGCAGGGTGTCGCCGCGCACGGCCCGGCGGTCGAACGCATGCAGGGGGTTGCCCAGCTCGATCATCACGTAGTTCGTGCAGTCCACGACGTTGTTCACCGAGCGCAGCCCGACCGCCTCCAGCCGCTGGACCATCCACTTTGGCGACGGCCCGACGGTCACGCCCTCCAAGACCGCGCATGCGTACCGGGGGCAGCCCTCGGGATCGCCGATCTGAATGGACGCTGCGTCCGCGCCCGAGCCCACAGTGCCCTCGGCCTCCGCGCCTGAGCCCGAGTAACGCACTGTGGCGAGGTCCTCCTCACCCGTGGCGCGGCCCTGGAGCTGCCAGCCGCTGACCGCAGCGAGCTCCCGAGCGGTGCCGAGGATGGACTGACAGTCTCCGCGGTTGGCGGTGGGCTCGGACTCGAGCACGACCTCGCCCGACGCCAGCACGTCGGCCAGCGGAACGCCCAGAGGCGTCCCCGCGGGGAGGATGAGGATCCCGTCACCCTCGCCGGACAGGCCAAGCTCGGACTCGGAGCAGAGCATTCCTTCGGACACCTGCCCGCGCATCTTGCCCTTCTTGATCTTGACGCCGTTGGGCAGCTTCGTGCCGACCGTGGCCAAGGCCACGATGTCGCCGGCCTTGTGATTGGTGGCGCCGCACACGACCTGCACCGCCTTGGTGCCGTCGAACGGCGCGGTGACCGTGAGGCGGTCTGCGTCGGGGTGGCGCTCGACCGAGCGCAGCTGCGCCGTGATCACGCCGTCCCATGCGGGCCGCTCGTCGGACGCGATCTCCGCCTCCACGCCGCCGCCGGTCAACAACTCGCAGATCTGCGCCGGGGTGCCGCGCAGATCGATCATCTCACCGAGCCAGGACAGGGGCACCAACATCAGAACTGCTCCAGCATGCGCACGTCGTTGTCGAACATCAGGCGCAGGTCATCAATGCCGTACTTGAGCATCGCGAGGCGGTCGATCCCCATGCCGAAGGCGAAGCCCTGCACGGAGTCGGGGTCGTAGTTGTCTGGATCCTGGTGCCGGAACACCTCAGGATCCACCATCCCCGAGCCCAGCACCTCGAGCCAGCCGGTGTTCTTGCACACCCGGCACCCGCTGCCCTTGCAGGCCGCGCAGGTCACGTCCACCTCGGCCGACGGCTCGGTGAACGGGAAGTAGCTCGGGCGGAACCGAATCTTGGTGCCCGGCCCAAAGAACGCCCGCGCGAACTCCGCGAGGGTGCCCTTGAGATCGGCGAGCGTGATGCCCTTGTCCACAACCAGCCCCTCCACCTGATGAAACATCGGCGTGTGGGTCAGGTCGCTGTCGCGCCGGTACACGGTGCCCGGGCAGATCATCCGAATCGGGGGCTTGCTTCGCAGCATCGTGCGGATCTGCACCGGCGAGGTGTGAGTCCGCAGCACCACTCCGTCGCCGAGCACGGATGCGCCATCGGGCGTGATGTCGGAGACGTAGAACGTGTCCTGCATCTCGCGGGCGGGATGGCCCACGGGGATGTTGAGCGCCTCGAAGCAGTGCCAGTCGGTCTCGACCTGGGGCCCCTCTTCGATGGAGTAGCCCATCGACGTGAAGATCGCCGTGATGTCGCGCCACGCGCGGGTCACTGGATGCAGATGCCCCGACCACGGCAGGCGACCAGGCAAGGTCACGTCCAGCGGTGCGTCGCCCCCGGCCCCGAGAGCGCCGTCCTTGAGCGCGCGCAAGGAGTCCGCGAACTGAGACTCCACCAGCTTCTTCGCCTCGTTGATCGCCCGGCCGGCCACCCGACGCACGTCGGGCTCGAGGGTGGGGATCTGCTTGAGCAGAGCGGTGATCGTGCCCTGCTTGCCGAGGTAGTCCGCCTTCGCGCGAGCGAGGTCTGCCTCGGACCCCGCTGCGGCGAGGGCCGCCTGGGCCTGCGCGGCCAGTTGCTGTGCCTGGGTAGTGAGCGCGTAGCTCATCGGAGCTCCGATATGAAGGGGATCGATGGAGGAGAGAATCGCTGGGGCTGAACCAAGAAAGCGCCCCCGGGGTGACCCCGAGAGCGCTCTCTAGAATTCGTTCGAGGAGAGCTACCCGCGGGCGACCGCGACCAGCTCCGAAAATCCCTGGGGATCCTCGATGGCAATCTGCGCCAGCATCTTGCGGTTCACTTCCACACCCGCCGTGCTCAGACCGCCGATGAAGCGGCTGTAGGACAGGCCGTGCTGACGAGCCGCCGCGTTGATGCGGACGATCCACAGACGACGGAAGTCGCGCTTGCGGACGCGCCGATCGCGGTACTGGTACTGACGAGCCTTCTGCACCGCGTTGATCGCAGTACGGATAAGGTTCTTACGGCCTCCGAAGAAGCCCTTGCTCGCTTTGAAGAGCTTTTGGAGACGCTTGCGCCGGATGACGGCGCGCTTGACACGAGGCATGGCTCGATTCCTCTCAGGTCCCCTACTTGTAGGGGAGCATCCGGTTCACGCGGGGGGCATCAGCCTTGTCCAAGATGATCTGAGTCCGTAGACCACGCTTACGCTTGGTCGACTTCTTGGTGAGGATGTGGCTGTGAAACGCACGTCCGTGCTTCCACAATCCGCTCGCGGTCCGCTTGAATCGCTTTGCAGCGCCGCGGTGGGTCTTCATCTTCGGCATGACAGCTTCCTCTTGGTCCGCTCGTGCTGGGCCCACCTATGGGCCCGGCAGCGGACGGGCGGCGACTAATAGATGAGCCGATTGCGCGAGTCAACACATGGTGTGTCTTCGGGCCCAATTGCAGCCCTCGCGCGGCGGTCCCCGGATCATCCGGGCGGCGGGCCGTAAGATGCCTCAATGAGCGACCGTCCCGCCACTCGTTTCCTCACCCGACGCCAGACCGCGTCGCGGCTCCT
>Ga0222662_1000303_pt1 | contig 44673 bp, 29 predicted proteins | sample AntAcemetagen600_FD_179821 | JGI IMG/M metagenome (GOLD analysis project Ga0222662, IMG submission 179821) | Saline water microbial communities from Ace Lake, Antarctica - #600 | ecosystem: Environmental > Aquatic > Non-marine Saline and Alkaline > Saline | place: Antarctica: Ace Lake... | reverse complement strand
CACCGCGAGCGCAAGCGTCCAGCCGGTCGCCGGCGAGAAGCCCCTGCCGATGAGCACCGTGAGCGGCAGGTAGAGGCACACCAGCGCTCCGAGCGACACGGTGAACCACGCGAGAAGCCGCGCGCGACCGCTCTCCTCGGAGGAGCGCACCTCGACGTTCTCCACGACCCACTCGACCAGGCGCACCAAGACAGTGGCGGACTCGGGGCTCGGCTCGGGGGCGGGGTTCATGAACGCTCGTGCAGAGGGAAGCGCCCCGCAACGCAGAGCGGTAGGGGCACGGTAGGATACGCGGATGCTCAGCGTCGTCATTGCGCTCCTCCTTGGAGTGCTCCGGATTCTCCTGAGCCCCGGCGGGGGCGGGGGCCGGTCCGACGAGGATCTCTTCGCCGCGTACGTAGACGGCGACCGGGCCGCGTTCGCGGAGCTGTGGGAGCGCCACGCCCCCGCGCTCAGTCGCTTGATGCGCAAGCAAATCCGCCGGCCCGAAGACGTCAATGACCTCGTGCAGCAGACTTTTTTGCAACTTCACCGGGCCCGCCGAGACTTCAGGCAGGGAGCACCGCTGCGGCCGTGGCTCTACACCATCGCCCTGAACCTGCGGCGGGAGTACTGGCGGCGACGAGGCCGCTCTCCCATCGCGCCCGTGGAGCTCCAAGAACACATGATGCCCAGCACGCAGCCGGTGGACATCGTCGGGAAGGAGGACGCACGACGGGTGCGCGCCGCCCTCGCGAGGTTGCCCGACGGCCAGCGGGAGGTCATCGAGCTGCACTGGCTCGAAGGGTTCTCGTTTCCCGAGGTCGCCCAGATCGTGGGGGCGAGCCTGTCCGCGGTGAAGGTGCGGGCCCACCGGGGATACAAGGTCCTGCGGCGCTACCTCGAGCCTGAGGAGGGCACGGCATGAGCGACGCCCGTGGCCCCGGAGCGGAGCTCGAAGCCGCCCTCTCTTCCTTGGCGTCGGAGACGGGCGACCACCCCGCGGTCTCCGTGCCCGACTTCCACGCGCTGGCCCGGCAGCTCGATGCAGAGACCGGCCCCGCGGCGTGGCTCCGCTCCCGCTCCACCAGCGAGCGATTCGGCGTGTTGATCGCCGTGGCCGTGGCGGCCTCGGTGGTCGCAGCCACGCTGGGCGGCTGGACAGACCTCGCGCTGCTCGCCCAAGGCCGCCTCGTGCTGGAGTTCGCGCTCCTCGGCGGCTTCGCGCTCCTCGGCATGGCCGGCTCGGTGCGCGGCTACCACCACCGGGAGCTGCCGCGCTGGATGGGTTGGGGCCTGATCGGCGCGACGCTGGTGGTCCCGCTGGCGTTGGCGCTCATGCCCATGCCGTCGGCCGAGGTGCCCGAGGGCGCCGCCATGGCTGCAGCGTTGGGATGCCTCATGTACGGCCTCGCCATCGCGGCGCCGGTCCTGCTGGTGGCCTGGGTGCTCGATCGCGGCTCGTGGCGGGGGCGCCCCTCGGTGCGCTACGCGGCCAGCGCAGCGGGGCTGGCGGGGCTCGTGGGGCTGCAGCTGCACTGCCCGGTCCACCACGCCGAGCACCTGATGGTGGGGCACTTGCCCGTGGTGCTCGCCATGCTCGGCACCGCAGCGGTGCTCGGCGTCCTCAGCCGCCGCTAGCCCCGCTAGCCGCCCCTGATGAGCGCGCCGCGAGGGCCTCTCGGATCGTCGCCCACTCGATCATCCGGATGTAGCGGGGCTCGCCGCACAAAAAGCCCCGCTCTTGGATGCCCCGGCCGACGTCGCGCAGGTGCATGGCGCCCCAAGGCACGACCAGCACATCCTCCGCGGGGAGCACTTCGTCGATGACGCCGAGCAGGTGCTCGTTGCGCCCCATGAGCACGTCGTGGATGACGAGGCCCAGCGTATCCTCGGTGACGGCGCCGAGGTTCCCGAGCCCCTTGATGTAGGCGGCGACGGGGTCGTCGGCGCCCAGGATGGTGCCCACCTCGCCCAGCAGAGACAGGGTCTCTTTGTGGAAGCTGTTCACGTCCACATCTGCGCGCTGGACCCGGAACCGCCCCCCGCCTTCTTCGCCCAGGCTGCCGTCTTCCCCCTCGGTGGAGTCACCGACGCCCTCGCTGCGCTGGGGAACGAGCCCGAGGCGCCCCGCCAGCTTGCCGTAGCCAAACCCTTCTCCCAGGTGTCCGTCCACGTCGGTGACGCCCTCTGCGAGGAGCAGCGAGCCCGCCGGGATGCCCGCGAGCAGTTCGTCGTACCCCGAGGACTGCCCAATGTGCACCGCGCCGACGAGGTGGATGGTCTTGCCGTCCTTCGTGCAGGCCCGATGGGCGGTCTCGAGCCCCGTCGTGTCCACACGCACGTAGCCGTCGGTGACGTGATCGAGGCTCCACGCCACCGCCCAGAGCTGGAACACCACCCCCGCGATCAGCGACCCGCCGAGCAGTGCGGCCCGGGCGATGCTCACCAGCAGGCGCACGTCTCGGCCAGGGCGCAGGGCGCGCTCGTCCAGGGGCAGATCGCGCACGCGGAAGCCGACCAGCGCACCGGCGACGAGCAGCTGCACGACGACCCCCGCCGCCGCCACCCCGTTGAGGTTCAGCAGGATCGCCGGCACCGGCATCATCCCCGCTGTCAGCCAGCCGAGCACCAGGAACGCCACGAGCAGCCTCCACGGGAGCCGGGCGAAGAGCACCCAGCCGAACACCGCGCCCACCGTCATCAGCAGGAGCAGGGTGCGGCTGACGATCGCGATGGGGCCGAGGGGCCCGACCAGCAGGCCAACCCCTTGGAGCACCGCGTCCAGCGCAAACAGACCCAGGTACAGGTTGAGGGCGAGGCTGCCCACCGCGCCCGAGCTGCTCGAAGGCTCGCTCACGGGATCACCTGCACGACGATCTTGCCGCGGGTGCGCCCGCTCTCCACCCGCCGGTTCGCCTCGGCGATCTCCGACAGCGGCAGGACGTCCTCCACCACCGGGCGGATGACGCCCTGGGTCATGAGCTCTCCGATGCGGGCGAGCATCTCGCCATCGGCGGGCCGCAGCACGTGACGCACGGTGATGCCGGCCAGCCGGCCGCGCACGATGCTGCTGACCGTCGCCCACCCCACCGCGGCGATGCCGAGGTACGGCCCGTAACGCCCGACATACATCGGCATGCCCGTCGCGATGGAGGCCATCTGTCCGCCCTTGGCGAGCACCTGCATGGACCGGCTCCACTGGGTGGGCCCGATGCTCTCCAGCACGCAGTCCTGGGGCGGCAAGACCTCCCAGAAGTGGGTGGAGCGGTAGTCCACCACCTCGTCGGCGCCGAGCCCCCGGACCAGCTCTTCGTTGCGCGCCGAGCACGTCGTCGCCACGTCGGCGCCCAGGTGCTTGCCCAGCTGGATGGCGAACGTGCCTACGCCTCCGCTGCCGGCGTGCACCAGCAGCTTGCTGCCCGCGGTCACCCCCGGTCCAGCCACCAGGCACTGCCATGCGGTCAGGCCGACCAGCGGGATCGACGCCGCCTCCGTGTGGCTCAGGTGCTGGGGTTTGGGCGCGACCTCGTCCTCCGCCACGCACACGAACTCGGCCCAGCAGCCCGGCCGCGTATGGGTCGGCGAGCTCCACACCGCGTCGCCGGGGGCAAAGCGGGTCACCTCGCTGCCCACCTCTTCCACCACCCCAGAGACGTCCATGCCCAGGATCGCCGGCATGGACTTGCGCACCACCACGCGCTGGATGCCGAGGCGCTGCTTCGTGTCCACGGGGTTCACCGAGCTGGCGTGGACCCGGATGAGCAGGTCCCGGGGCCCCGGGCTCGGCCGCGGCACGTCGCCGACCCGCAGATTCTCCGGCGGGCCATAGGCATCGATGACAGCGGCGCGCATGGTGCTCATCGCAGGAACACCAGCACGTAGGCGGTGGCCAGCACGAGCTGCACCACGGCGTAGGGAACAGCCTTCTTCACGAACCCCAAGAAGCTCATCTCCAGCTTGTGCTTGTGCATGATGGTCACCGCCACGAGCGTGCTCGCCGAGCCGATGGGCGTGATGTTGCCGCCGAGGTTCGCCCCGAACACCACTGACCACCACAGCGCGGAGTCGGACGGGGTGCCGAGCCCGCCCAGGATCTTCGAGAGCATCGCGGCCAGGGGGATGTTGTCGGTGACGGAGCTGAACACCGCGCTCGCCAGGAGCAGGACGCCGGTGCCGCCGATGTCGCCGAGGGCGATGACGTGCTCGAGGCCCTGGCCGATGAGTCCGAGCACCTGGGCGTGCTCCATCACATTGATGACGACGAACAGCCCCGCGAAGAAGCCGAGCAGGTCCCAGTCCACCGCGTCGTAGAACCGATCGACCTCCGCCTTGAATCGAATGAGCATCGCCACCGCAAACGCCAGAGCCACAAAGCCCATTCCCAGATCGCTCACCCACGGCAGCACCGAGGTGGTCGCGATCACCAGGATGAACAGCACGGTCATGCCCGCTGAGAACCACAGGAACCCATCGCTGGTGATGCCATCCCGCTCGTCGAAGCCCGCCACCAGGCTCGCGGCGTGGGCGGTCTCCTCCTCGCCCGACAGCCGCTCGATCCCATTCCAGCGGGCCCCCAGCCACAGCGTGATGGCGGTCGCCACCACCACAAAGGGCGCAGCCACCAAGAAGAACGTGACAAACGAGATGTTGGCGGCAGTGCCGACGATGATGTTCGGCACCGAGCTGATCAGCGTCAGCAGCCCGCCGATGTTGGTCAGCAGCCCCTCCACCAGCAAGAACGCGAGCAGCTTGTCGCGGCGACCCAGCTTCTCCAGCGACACCACGGTCAGGGAGCCCACGATGATCATGGCGGTGACGTTGTTCAGCACCGCCGAGAACACCACCGTCATCGCGCCGTAGAGCCAGAGCAGCTTCAGCGGATCGCCGCCGGAGAGCTTGGTGAGCCGAATGGCGATGAACGTGAACAGACCGCTGCGCGAGGTGACGTCCACGAACAGCGAGCTGCCGAGGATGATGGCGATGACGCCCCAGTCGATGGCCGGGATGTAGACGGGCAGGTTCATCTGCTCGCCGAAGACGTTGATCAGCGGACCGAACGGCAGCAACCCGAACGCCGCCCCCATCAGCAGGCTGATCACCGCGAAGACCCCGACGATGAGGGACTTCTTGGCGTGCAGCTTCTCCTCGAGGGCGAGGCTGAGTACCAGCGCGACGAGCACTGCGGTGAAGAGCAGGGTGGTCCCCAGCGGGACCTCGTGGGCGGCGTGGGCCGCCGCGGACAGGGCAAAGGTCATTGGGTCCTCAGAGCATCAAGACGGGGATCGCGCGCAGCTCCACGGCGATCTGGTAACTGAGACCGTGCATCGCGAGCTGTCCCTCGTCCTTCGTGTTCATCACCAGCAGGTCCACGCGGTTCTCCTCCACGAGGACTCGGTACGTCGGCAGGCGCTGCCCCATCTGCACGAGCGAGCCCACGGTCAGCTGCACCCCGCTGCGGCTCAGGCCGGCCTCCACCTCGGCCGCCCAGTCCTTGGGTTCTTTGAGCAGCTGAGCCTGGATGTCCGCGCGGGCGACCTCGGTGGGGATCCGGGGCAGCTTGCTGATGACGCGCATGTACCGCTCGAACACCGCCTCGTGCTCGACGTGAGCGAGCAAGAGACGCCCGCCCGGTCCGGCGAACTCGACGGCGTAGTGCACCAGCCGCTGGTCACCGGCGAGGTGGTCGGTGAGGGCCATGACCGTGAACGGCGCGCCGGTGGCGTCCTCCCAGCCCGACGACTGGCCCGGTCGCGGCAGCAGCAGGACCGGCACGTCGGTGACCTGCGTCAGGACCTCGATGTGGTCGGACAAGCTGTGGGGCCACTGCCAGGCGGTGCTGTGCAGGTTGCGATAGGCGCACACCAGATCAGGGGTCCACTCCCTCACGAGTGCGAGCATCTCTCCGATAGAGGCACAACGATGACCGCTCACCACCTCCCACGCCTGCGTGTCGTGCTGGCCGAGCCCGCCCAGAAAGTCCTGGACGCGCGCGCCGTAGGACGCGGCCTCCTCCTGGGGAAGATCGGTGAGCACCAGCACTCGGACGATGCTCACGTCCTCGTGGGTAAAGCGGGGCTTGCTCGCCGACAGAAACACGCTCTCGAACTGGTCGATCCTGGACATCGGCGCCTCCTCGGTCCCCCTGCGGGGCGGGCCAGTCTGCCCCAAACCGGACGGGAGCCGCTCAGACCGCGACCGCTGGCCCCAAAAATGGGACAATGAGCAGGGTGCTCGGATGAGTCGCGCGCCTGTCAGGAGGATCCCACTGAACCCGAAGCTGGCCCACAGGCAGCTGGTGGCTGCGGGATGGAAGAGCCCAGGGGAGCTCAACGAGTTCGCCCAACAGCTCTCCACCTTGCCGCCCCCGGAGCTCGCTCGCCTGCTGCCGCTGCTCCGCGCGGAGGGTGTGGACGGTCGTCGTCGCGCGCGCGTGCAGGCGTTCAGCGCGGCCACCGACGAGCTCGCGGACCCCGAGCTCTTCCTGCCAGCGCTCAAGGCCTGCATCCAGGGGGACGATCGCCTGCGCCGGGCGCTGCTCCCGTTGCTGCTGCGCTGCGCGCGCCCGGACGCGCTGGACCCGGTGGTGGACCTGCTGCGCTCCGACGACCGCGAGCTACGCCGCCTCGCCCAGCAGATCCTCAACGAGAGCGCGGACCGACAGATCTTGCCTCGGTTGAGCCGGCTGATCAGCGTGCAGAAGCAGTCGGGCACCCGCGAGGCCGTCGAGTTGGCGGTGCAGGTCGGGGGGGCCGAGGCGATCCCGCTGCTGGCGCCCCTCGTGCTCGAGGGCGAGCTCAAGCTGCGCCAGCAGGTGCTGGAGCTCCTGGGCGATCCAGAGCTCTTCCGCGGGGCGCGCCAGCAGGCGTTGGCGGCCATCTCCCCCGCGCTGATGGACCCCGCGCGGGCGATCGCCCTGGAAGCGTTCCGCTCGTACGCAGCCGTCGCCACGTCCGACGAGTTCTACTCCATGGTGCTGGACGTGTTCGAGGCCGGCGACGACCGGCGGCTGCAGCTCACCGCGGTGCAGGGGGTGGCCCGGTACGAGGGGAACCGGACGGTCGAGGTGCTCGGCCGCATCTACCGCTCCGCCGAGCACGACGCGGTGCGGATGGCCGCGGTGAAGGCCCTGCGCCTGCGCAGCGAGCCCGACGTACTCCCCATCCTCAGCGACGCCCTGGGAGATCCCGACACCGGGATCCGGGACTCGGCGCTGACCGCGCTACGCAAGCTGGCTTCGGACCCCGAGTTTGATCTGAGCCTGCTGCTGCTTTGGCTGCTGCGCAGTCAGGTGGACGGGGTCGCCGGGCAGGCGATGGACCTGCTGGCGTCGGTGGCCGAGCCGCCGACAGACCTGTGGCCTCTGCTGCTCGACCACCTGCGCTACGAGGACTGGTGGGTGCGCGAGCGGGTCACCGGCCACTTGCCCAGCCTCGCGGGCCCCGAGATCACCGAGCACTTCGTGGCCTGGCTGGGTGATCCGAGCCCGCTGATCCGCCGCTATGCCCTCGAAGTCCTTGCGAAGCTGCGTGATCCGCGGGTGGTCGAGGCGTGCCTGGACATCGCGATGGACGACCCCGATTGGTGGGTACGCGAGCGGGCCGTGGAGTGCGTGGCCGCGATCGGCGACGCCCGGGCGGTGCCGCACCTCGTCGCCATGGCCCGAGCCGACGAGTCCCTGCTCGCCGCCATCCTGCACGGGCTGCGTCGCCTTCGGCACGCCGCCGCCCTGCCCCTAGTGCTGGAGATGCTCGGCCACGACGACGCGGGCATCCGGCACGAGGCGGTGCTTGCGCTGGAGGCGGTGGGTGAGCCTTCGGTGGCCCATGTGCTGCACCCGCTGCTGGAGGACGGCGAGCTGCCGGTGCGTCGGGCGGCCGCCGCGCTCCTCCGTACGTGGAACGCCCAGCACCAGTCGGTGGAGTCCGACGCCACGGCGAAGCTCGACGCGCTGCAGCGGCTGCTCTGGCACATGTCCCAGGCGGGCGGGGACGACCTGTTCCTGCGCGCGGGTCGCCCGGCGTTCATGAAGCGCATGGGCCAGATGGTGCGCATCACCGAGAAGGTCTACACGCCACAGGAGGTGGAGATGATGCTCCGCTCCATCCTGTCGCGCACCCAGACCCGCCTGGTGGAGACCCTCAAAGACGTCGACCTCTCCATCGATCTCAAGTCCAAGGGCCTGCGCTTTCGGGTCAACGTGCTCCAGCAGGTCACCGGCTGGACTGCGGTCTTCCGGCGGGTGTCCGAGACCGTGCACTCGTTCGAGGAGCTGCGCCTGCCGCCGCTGATCAAGAACCTGTGCGATCTGCCCAACGGCCTGGTCATCGTCGGCGGCCCCACCGGCAGCGGGAAGAGCACGACGCTGGCGGCGATGATCGGGTGGATCAACCACCGCCACGGCAAGCACATCGTCACCATTGAGGACCCCATCGAGGTCGTGCACAGCAACGCGCGCTCGCTCGTCACCCAGCGGGAGGTCGGCAGCCACACCCACTCGTTCAAGAACGCGCTGCGCAGCACTCTGCGGGAGGACCCAGACGTCATCCTGGTCGGCGAGATGCGGGACGCCGAGACCATGCAGTTCGCGGTGACGGCGGCGGAGACCGGGCACCTCGTCCTGGCGACCCTGCACACGTCCTCGGCCCGCAACAGCATCGACCGCATCATCGACAGCTTCCCGGCGAACCAGCAGCAGCAGATCCGGGCGATGCTGGCCCAGACGCTCCGGGCGGTGGTCTGCCAGAACCTGCTGCGGTCCTCGGATGGGCGGGGGCGCCTCCCCGCAATGGAGATCCTGCTGAACACCGAGGCCGTGGCCGCCACCATCCGCAAGGGCATGACCTTCAACCTGCACTCGATGATCTCCACCGGGCGCTCGCACGGCATGCAGAGCATGGACGACGAGCTCCGCAGGCTCGTGGAGGCAGGGCTCGTGCAGCCTGACGAGGCCTACCTCAAGGCGCAGCGGAAGAGCGACTTCATGGAGTTCCTCGAGTCACGCGGGATGGAGGCTGACGTTGGCCGCGCTTGATGCCTTCCTCGAGTTTGTCGTGGACCAGCGGGCGAGCGATCTGCACTTCACGTCGGGTGCGCCGCCCACGGTGCGCTTCAACGGCGAGCTGTTCCCGGTGCCGTTTCGGGACCTGAGCGAGCCCGAGGCCCGGCGCTTCCTGTTCGAGATCATGAGCCCCGAGCAGCGGAGCACCCTGGAGAAGACCCAGGAGCTCGACTTCGCTTACGAGCTCCCTGGCTTCGCGCGCTTTCGGGCCAATGTCTTCATCCATCGCGGCGGGATCGGGGCGGTGTTCCGCGTCATCCCCGAGCGGGTCCCCACGCTCGCCGAGATGCGCCTGCCCCTGGCCCTGCGTCGCCTCACCACGTTCACCGATGGTCTGGTGCTGTTCACCGGGCCGACCGGCTCGGGCAAGACGACCACCCAGGCCGCGATCATCCACGAGCTGAACTGCACCCGACCGGTGCACATCCTCACCATCGAAGACCCCATCGAGTTCCTGCACTCCGAGCGGGAAGCCGTCATCACGCAGCGCCAGGTGGGCACGCACACCGGCTCATTCCACGACGCTCTGCGCAGCGCTCTGCGCGAGTCGCCCGACGTGCTGCTCGTCGGGGAGATGCGCGACTACGAGACGATCTCCCTCGCTCTTGCGGCCGCGGAGACCGGGGTGTTGGTGTTCGGCACCCTGCACACCGGGGCGGCGGCCAACGCGGTGGACCGCATCGTCGACGTGTTCCCCGAAGAGCAAGCCGAGCAGGTGCGAGGGTCGGTCAGCGTCACGCTGCGGGCCATCGTGGCGCAGCGGCTGCTGCCGCTCGCCGACGGCAGCGGGCGCATGGCAGCGGTGGAGATGCTGTTCAACAACACCGCCGTCGCGCACATGGTGCGAGAGGGCAAGTCCCACCACATCGACGCATATCTGCAGCAGATCGACGCCACCGGCGGCAACCAGTCCCTGGACCGCGCGCTCCTGGGGCTCGTGCGCTCGCGCCGCGTCACACTCGAAGAAGCATTAAAGCAGGCAAGGTATCCTCAGGTGCTCCTGTCCGCCGCGACCGACCTGCCGGGCAACGGCGACGAGGAATCCTGACCGAGTGAAGCAACCCACAGTCCTGCTGGTCGAAGACGACCCCATCGTGCGCCGCGTGTTCCGCGCGACGCTCGGCCGGGCGGGGTTCAACGTGCTCGAGGCCATCGACGCGCGCACCGGCTACTCCATCGTCTGCGACACCCCGGTGGACGTGATCATCCTCGACCTGCGCCTCCCCGACGAGTCCGGTTCTGACCTGGGAGAACGCATCCACGCGGACCCAGCGCTCGAGCACATCCCGCTGATCGCGGTGTCCGGTGTGTCGAGCACCCTCGAACACACCCACGCCCTCGAGTCCGTGTTCTCCGAGTGCCTGCTCAAGCCGGTGGCGCCCGCCAAGCTCCTTCAGGTCGTGCGCTCCTACGTCCGCACGGGCGACGACCGGGGCTTGCCCGGCAAGCATCGGCTGGTGCTTGTGTCCCACGACGACGGGCTGCTGCGGCGCACTATGGCGATTCGCTTTCGCCGTCAGGGCTTCCGGGTGGTGGAGGCCAAGGACGGCGTCGAGGCGCTGGAGCGCGCGATCGAGGAGACCCCGGCGGCGATCGTCTCGGGGTTGACCATGAAGCGGGTGGACGGCCACGCGCTGGCCCGGGCCCTGCAAACCAATGCGGAGCTGAGCAAGGTGCCGCTGGTGTTCATCTCGCTCAAGGCGCTGCAGACCTCCGACGTAGACAAAGCGTTGTCGGCCGGGGCCAAGGCGTACGTGCAGACCGGGGCTTCCTGCGAGGAGGTCCTGACCACCGTGCAGCGGCTGCTGGATGCGGCGCCACCCAGTGATCCCCCCACTGCGCTCGGGCCCATCACCAACCGGGATCTCTTCGGCAACCAAGGCATGGACTTCGCGGCCAGCGATTCGTTGCGCGAGACCATGCCGTCGATGTCCACCGAGGGGACCAACTCCCTGCCGGGGGAGACCCTCGATGCCGTCGCCGGCGACGCCGTACGCGCGTCGCTCGATGCCAGCGGCCGCCTGCACCTCGACGACGTGGGCAGCCGCTCGCGCCTGCTCCAGCAGATCGAGCGGCAGGCGCGCATCACCAAGGAGCTGACCCGCATCACCAATCGGCAGGCGGCGCAGCTGTCTGTGCTCGCTGGCGTCTCGGAGACTCTGACCCGCACCCGGGACCCCCAAGCGGCCATCGAGGAGGCCCTCGCGCGCTGCATGGATGTCAGCGTCTTCTCACTCGGCGCGGCCTTCCTCGCGGGCGACGGGGGCAAGCTGACCCTCGCCTCGCGCTACGGGTTCTCGTCGTCGAAGCGCAACGAGCTGCCCAACCTGTTCGGGTACGACGCGCTGCTGTATCGAGCGCTGGATGAGGACGAGATCCTCACGCTGCCCAGCGGACGGCCGGACCTCTCCGACGGGCCAGCGCTGCTCGAGGCGACCGGCAGCCGCGCCATCCAGCTCGTGCCGCTGAGTGTCGGTGGGCAGAAGCTGGGCGTGCTGCTGCTGGCGTCGCCTGAGCGGGGGCTCCGCCGACGGGGCTTCGCCTTCGCTCGCACCATCCAGGGTCAGCTGGCCCAGGCCCTGCTGCTGGGCCACACCATGGACCAGCTCGCCATCTCCGAGCAGCGCTTCCGCCGGGTGACCGAGCGCATGGCCGAAGGTCTGTTCACGTCCAACCGCGAGGGGAGCATCACGTTCCTCAATGACGCGGCGCGGCGCCTGTTTGGCCTGCCGCTGCGCGCGGACATCAGCCTCGATCTCGAGTCGCTGCTGCCGGGCATCGATCTCGACGCCGCGGTCTGGGAGGGAACGGCTCTGGCCCACGACGGCTCCCGCCCCACCGCGCGGGTCTCCACCTCGGTGCACGCCACCGGCGCGGAGCTGGAGCGCACCCACATCGTCCAGGACGTCACCGACGCCCGACGACAGGAGGAGCACCTGCGCGTGCTGGCTGAGCGCGACGCGCTGACGGGCCTGCTCAACCGCCGCAGCTTCATGACCCGCGTGGCGGACTCTCTGGCCGCCGCCCGGGAAGGCGGCACCGCCGGAGCGGTGCTGTTCATCGATCTCGACGGCTTCAAGGAGGTCAACGACAACCACGGCCACGCCGCCGGCGACTACGTGCTGGAGAAGATGGCCGACGCCCTGAGCACCCGACTGCGGCGCACCGACGTCGTGGGGCGCATCGGAGGCGACGAGTTCGCTGTGCTCCAGCCGGGCGCGGACGAGACGGCGGGCATCGCGCTGGGCAACCAGATCCTGCGGATCGTGCGCGGACTCAACCCCCGGGTAGGCCGCAAGCGCGTGTCCCTGGGCGCGTCGGTGGGCTGTGTGGTGTTCCCCCGGGATGGGTCCACCGAAGAGCTCCTCCTGGAGCGCGCCGACGCGGCGATGTACGAAGCGAAGCGAGCGGGTGGGTCCGAGGTGGTGGTGTGGAAGGCGGAGTTGGTTCCGCCGCGCTCCATGCCTCAGCACCCCGAACGATCCGACTTCGAGACGGGCGACCTCCCGAGCATCCGGATCGAGGTGAACACCGCGGGCGAGATGGAGGCGGTGCCGTCGGACGCGGACTTCAGCGCCGTGTTTCAGAGCGAGGAGCCTGGAGCCCCACGCGACGAGTCGGACGAGTCGTAGGCGCGGCCCTGCCGGGAGGCGGGGCCCCTCAGCTCAGAGCTTGCAGTGCTCCTGGATGGAGCTGGCGACCCCCTCCATAGCCCGCACTTGGATGCCCCGCAGCAGCGCGCGGTGCAGCATGCTCTTGGCCTGGATCGCGTTCTGGAACGAGACGCGGCCGTCCGGTGAGACGCTCCAGTTTCCGTCGTGCTTGGCCTGGCGCCCGCTGATCAGCTTCCACGACAGGGTGGAGCTGCCGTCGATGGTGCGGTGGTACCGAGACACCGAGGCACCCACGAGGAAGAAGCGCTCCTCAAACGTCATGTCCTGGAAGCTGGCGTCCGCGCGGTGCACGGTGATCTTCTCGAGGTTGGGCAGGACCCTGGGCATGATGTCCGGGTCCACCATCGAGGTATACGCACAGGCGGCGTTGTCTACGTAGAAGACGCCCTTGCGCACGTCAGACTTGCCTTCCTCCCAGGCGGACCAGGTGACGACCTTGTCCACGCCGCCGGCCGCGCCGGGGACGAGCATCGAGAGAGCAACCAACAAGAAGAGAGAGTTCCGCACGTTGTTACAGGGTAGCTCCAGAGGGGCCCGCGGGCTCGGATTCTTCGCCGGGCTTTGTTGTGCCCCGTTCCGGTCTCAGAGCCAGCACGATGGCGAGCAGTAGCCCGAATCCGCCCACCAGAAACGGCATGCGCGGCGCGAGCTCGAAGAGCGGGCCCGCGACCACGGGTCCGAGCACCCGGCCGCCCGAGCCCAACGCCTGCCCTGCACCCAGCACCCCGCCCTGCTCCGCTGCGCTCGCCGCCTTGCTCAGCGATGCGCTGAGTGACGGCGTGTACAGGCCCGAGCCCAGCGCCAGCAGCGCGGACACCGGCAACATCACCCAGTACAGACCGAGCTCGCCGGCCAGCGGCACGCCGATCATGCCCAGCCCCGCGGACATCAGGCCCACCTGGATCAACCGGCGCTCACCGAACCGCTTGCTCAGGGGGCCGATGAGGCCACCCTGCACGATCGTCGCGATCACACCCACGAGCAGCAGGATCCAAGTGGTCAGCAGGGTCGCCTTCTTGTGCAGCTCCGCTTGCTCGGGGCTGCCCGCGACGGCCTCCAGCGCTTCGGGCACCCACACCCGCTCCACGAACAGGCCGAGGCACTGCTCCATGAGCGCGAAGGATGTGACGGTCACCAGGGTGAGGATGAGCAGCGGGCGGATGTGCGGGCGGCTGAACGCGGCTCGGATCGAGCGTGTCCCCTCCCCTCCGCGGGCGGCCGCGTCCTGGGACTCCTTGCTCAAGGTCTCAGGCAGCGCGAAGAACGCGAAGATCCAGTTGAACGCGGCCAGCCCTGCCGCCGCGAAGGCCGGTGCCTGGGGCCCGAGCCAGCCGCCGAGCAGGCCTCCGACGCCCGGGCCGACGATGAAACCCAGCCCGAACGCAGCGCCGACGAGCCCCATGGCCTTCGCGCGGTCTTCCGGCGCGGTGATGTCGGCGAGGATCGCCTGCACGGTGGCGATGTTGGCGTTGCCGAAGCCCGACAGCATCCGGGCGGCGAACAGCATCCCCAGGGAGCCGGCGAGGCCGAAGGTCACATAGCCGACGATCGACGCAGCGATGCTGACGAGCACCACCGGCCGCCGGCCCACCCGATCCGACAAGCGCCCCCACAGCGGCACGAACAGGAACTGCATCAGGGAGTACGCCGCGCCGAGCCACGTGACCTGGGTGGGGCTCGCGCCGAAGGCTTCGGCGTAGAACGGCTGGATGGGGATGATGATCCCGAACCCGAGCAGGTCGAGAAAGATCGTGAGGAACACCAGGCCGTAGAGCTTGCGGCTCGGGCCCACGGCCTCGGTCAATGCGCCCGTCCTTCGCGCACCAACTCGATGTCGCTGTGGGGCAGCTTGTGACGCTCACCCTGGAACGTGCAGACCGCGAGGCCGTCCTCGCTGCCCGAGTACACGCCGCAGCCCGTGTCCCCGCGCCGACGAATGCGGCTGCCGGGATGCAGGCCAAAGAGGCGCACGCGCTCGCGGAGTCGGTGCAGTCGTTGGGTGAGGATGGCCACGTCGGGAGGATGACACACGCTCCGAGCAGCCGCGATAGGCGGTCAATGGAGGGATTTCGTTTAGGCTCAGGCCATGTCCATCTCCACCCTGCGCGCCGCGGCGGCGCTGCTGCTCGGATTGCTCGGCGCGTTGACGCTGGCCGGCAGCGCGGTCCCCTACGGGCCCACGGCCACCAAGGGGGTCGGGGCGCTGTTGCTGGTCGTGGCGGCGCCGGAGCTGTTCTCTGGGCGGGTCGCGAACAAGCCGCTGGCGCTGCTGGGTCTCGGGGTCGGCGCGTTCGCCATCCTGAACGTCGCATCGCTGGCCTGGACCGTGGACGCCGCGGCCACCAGCGTGCGCGCGCGGCACGTCGTCATGGAGGCCCTGTGCGTGGCGGCGGTGGCGGCGGTGTGGCGAGCGCGATCGTCCGAGGCGCTCGGTCTGGGGGGCGCGCTGGCCGCGGGCGTGCTGGCCATGGGGTTCCTGTGGGAGCTGATGGCCCCGGAGGGAGCGCGCTTGCGGCCGTTTGGCGTGCACCCCAACCTCGCTGCGCGGGATGCGGTGCTGGGCGCGCTGCTGGGCACGCTGCTCATCCCCCGCATGCCGACCTGGGGCGCGATGCTGATCGGAGGGGTCGGGGGGCTGGCGCTCGGGGTCTCGTTCAGCTCGGGCGCGATGCTGGCGGCGATCGCGGCCTGCGCGGTGCTGGTGCTGGACCCGCGGTGGCGGCCCGTCGCGGCGAGCCTGCTGGCGGGCACCTTGCTGGGCGGGGCGCTGCTGACGGTGAGTGCGCCTCCGAAGCTACGCACACCGGCCACGGCGGTCCGGGGCAGCGCCGTGGAAGAGATCGGCTCGGGACGGCTCGTGCTGTGGGGTCATGCCCTGCGGGTCGCCGCCGCGCACCCGGTGCTCGGTGCTGGGGCCGGCGCGTTTCCCGCGGCCATGGAGCCCATCCGGGTTGAGCATCAGCTCGCTGGCGGAGAGCACACCAAGCCACGCCGCCGTGCCCACAGCTCATTCCTCGAGGTGCTCGCCGAGACCGGGCCTCTGGGGCTGCTGCTGTTCGTCCTGCCGCTCGGCTGGGCGGGGCGGCGCGCGTGGGTGCACCGCGATGCCGTCTCAGGCGCGCTCGTGGCGTTTGTGGCGGTGTCGGCGAGCACGGACTCCCTGCTGCAGCAGCGCAGTCTGTGGCTCGGCATCGCGGTGGCGGTGCTCAGCGCGGGAGCTGCGCGGCCAGCCAGCGGGTCGCGGTCTCCTCGGCCCACCACCTGAGCCCGCCGGACTCGCCGCGGCCCAAGAACGCCACGTGGCCGCCGTGCGATGTGACGCGAGGATGCAGCGACGGGTTCGCCTCGATCACATCGTGGGGGATGTCGGCGGGGTCGAGGAACGGGTCATCCAGCGAGCGCACGAGCAGGGTCGGCACCTGGATCCGGGCGAGGAAGTCGGCCGACGACGACCGGGCGTAGTAGTCCTCGGCGCCGGCGAAGCCGTGCAGCGGAGCGGTGAGGTGCTCATCGACGCCCCACAGCGTGGACGCTCGCAGGGCCGCTGGAACGTCGGCGTGGGGCGCGAGCTCGTCCGCCCGGCGCTCGAGCTTGCTCTGGAGTCGGCGCCGCAGGTACGCGCTGTACACCCGGCTGAATCCCTGCTCGATGCGCTGCACACACCGGCTCAGATCGAAGGGCGCGGACACCGACGCTGCCGCAGTGATCGGGCTGTCCGCCCCCCACTCGCCCAGCAGCTTGAGCAGCACGTTGCCGCCCAGCGAGAACCCGACGGCCACCAGCGGCACGCCCGGGAAGCGCTCGGTGAGTCGCTCTACGACAAAGCGTGGATCGCCGGTCTCCCCGGCGTGATACGCCCGGGGCAGGCTCGGCGCCCGGCCGCCGCAGGTGCGGAAGTTGAGCCCCACCGGGCGGATTCCGAGGCCCGCCATCTCCTTGTAGGTCTGGTGTGCGTAGCCGGTCCGGGCGCACCCTTCGAGTCCGTGCAGCACCAGACCGATCGGCGCCGAGTCTCCAAGTCTCTCCCACTCCGCGCCCGGCACGTCCGCGAAGTCGATCTCCAGGGCGTCGCCGTCGGGCGTGTCCCAGGTCTCCCTCCGAAACTGCACGCCAGCTTCGAGGCGCAGGAAGCGAGCGGACAGGGTCTGGCGATGAGGTCCCCGCAGCAGCGGGTGCGGCACGAACGGGTGGTTCAACGGCGCCACCAGCGGCTCTTAGGGCGCTTGCTGCGAGCTTCGATGAAGGCGACCAGCTCGTCGTAGAGGCCGCCAGAGTTGGCGAACGTCGCGTAGTTCTTGGCCGTGGCAAACCAGTCGCTGGTGCTGGCTCGGGCCCCATCGAGGGCACCGGTGAGGTCCGCGGCGGTCAGATCTCGCTCGGTCCCGCTACGCAGCGCCTCCTTGAGCGGCGCCTCGATGGCTCGGTCCACAAGATCCGACAGATCCGCGCCCGACAGCCCGTCCGTCTGCTCGACCAGCGGCCCCATATCCAGCCCGGGGGCCACGGGACGGTCGCGCAGATGCAGGCGCAGGATCTCGCTGCGCGCAGGACCATCGGGCGGAGGCACAAACACCACGCGGTCAAAGCGCCCCGGTCGCAGCAGGGCCGAGTCCACGTGCCATGGCGCGTTGGTCGCTGCCATCACGAGCACCCGGTCGTTGGCCGAGTCCACGCCGTCCATCTCGGCGAGCAGCTGATTCACCAGCGTGCGCCCCGGCCCCTGGCGAAGCTGCTGGCGGCTCGCGCCGATGGCCTCCACCTCGTCGAAGAACAGCACCGCCGGCGCGCGCCGTCGGGCCTCATCGAACAGCGCGCTGAGCTTCGCCTCGCTCTCGCCGAACCACATGTCCAGCACCTGATCGATGGCGACGTTCATGAAGGTGGCGCCCACCTCGCCGGCGGTGGCCCGGGCGAGCAGGGTCTTGCCGCAGCCGGGCGGTCCATAGAGCAGCATGCCGCCGCCGCGGCGCTTACCGTACTTCGCGAAGACGTCGGGCTTTTGGAACGGCAACACGATCTTCATGCGGATCGTGTCCTTGATCGCATCGAGACCGCCGACGTCCGAGAAGTCCACCCGGTCGCGCTCCGGCTCGAAGGCCAGGGGCTCGTCGCTGGGCTCCTTGCCGCCCTTGAGCATCCGCAGACCGCCCTGCCTCGCCGCGCCGAGCGAGGTCACAGTGGCTCCATCGCCATCATCGTCCTCATCGTCCTCATCGTCGGTGCCGATGAGCGCCGCCGCTCGCCGTCGCCCGTCGGCGTCCAGGTGCGGCAGGGCCGCCCGCGCCGCCTCCGCCGCCTCGTTCTCCCGCCCCAACTCGGAGAGCAGCTCCGCGACTTGCAGCCGCAGAGGCCCATTGTCCGGCGACACGGCGAGAGCCGCGCGCAGGCCGGCGAGGGTGCGCTCCAGCAAATCCGACATCGGTTACTCCAGCCAGGGGTAGTGGCGCTTGAGGATCGCCCGGGTAATGGGCTCAGCGAACCACGTGTACGCGCAGAACCCCAGATAGGTCCCCGTCAGCAGGTCCGCCGCGGACTGGTTGCCATCGGGCAGCAGCGCGCGGGCCGCTCCATACAGCGCCCACAAGCCGAACAACACGCCGAGCTGCCCGTCCGTTCCCAGACGGGACAGCATCTGACCGAACCACAGCATCGGCCGGTAGAGGAGCGACTTGCCCTTCACCAACTCCGACAGCCCGCGAATCGCCAACCGATCGGAGGGTTCGAGGCGCAACGCAGCCCGAAAGGCCTCCTCAGCTTCGGCGTTCTTGCCGCCTCGCAGCAGCACGAGCCCCAGCACAGAGTGGGACTGGGCGGACTGCGGGTTCATGCGCAGCGCTGTGCGCACCGCGTCCTCGCTGATCGTCCAGTGGCGGGGGTTCACGTACAGCAGCAGCTGCGCGCGCATGGTGTGGAGCCAGGCCATGTCCGGGGCGAGCGAGAGCGCATGCTCGGCCCGCTGCAGAGCCTCCAGATCGCGGTCACAGGACGAGAGCAGCTGGGCGTAGACGGCGTGGTTCGGTCCCCAGCTGGGATCGAGCTCAATCGCGCGGCGCATCGCGTCCTCGGCCTCGCGATACCGCCCAAGCTCTTGAAGCAGGCTCCCGCGCTGAAGATGCACCTGGTCGTCGTCGGGCGCTCGAGCCAGGCTCCCCTCCTCCAGGGTGCGCAGCGCCTCCTCGTAGTGGCCGGCGTGGGAGAGGACCTCGGCCAAGACCTGGTGGCCAGCGGACGAGTCCGGGTTGGCCGCGATGAAGTCCATGGCCAGCTGCTTCGCGCGCTCCACCTGCCCGACCTCGAGCAGGGACCGCACACTGCCGTGCATCTGGCCGGGGCTGGCGAGCAAGGACTCGCGGGGCGGTTCGCTCATCCGCCCAGCACCAGCAGGATGGGAGCCACGAGGGCGAGCACGACCTCGCCGGGGAGGAGGAACAGCAGCCCGAACGCCGGCCCCAACACATACAACAGCGGCAGTTGGGCTCCCTCCAGGTGGGCGTGACCACGGATGGAGGGCAGGGCGACCTTGTAGGCCACAAATCCGAGGCCCACCGACAACACCCGCCCCACAAACAAGATGAAGGCGACGTTGGGGGTGTCGGACAACGCCACACCGACCCCGATGGGCAGCAGCGGCGCGAGGAAGCCGAGCACTCCAATGCCCACGGCGGCCAAGGTTAGCTTCGTGCTGCGCAAGGCCAGCCCTGTCACGAGCAGCAGCGCCATCGTGGGGACGATGCCCACGAGCAGCGCCAGATACATGTTCCCCACCGCGGGCATCAGCGGGAACGGAGCCCGCCGGGCGTTGGGGACGCGGGCCAGCACCGGGCCGGGATCGACGAAGTCCGCCCTCATTTCATCATCGCCATGGCCGCCCGGGGCTCCATCGCTGCGACGGCCAGCACGCCGCCCATCATCGCGCCCATGACGCCCACGGAGCTCACCTCGCTGCCGCCGAAGAACAGCCCGGGGATCGGCGAGCGCGGGCGCAGGTACTGGTTGCGGAAGCGCTCCGGCGTAGGCTCGAGGCCGTAGATGCTGCCGGCGCTCGGCCGCACGAAGTGGTCCGTGGACAGCGGCGTGCTCAGCTCGCTGTAGACCAGCTTGTCCCGCAGGCCCGGCATGCGCGACAGGAACTGCTCGACGAGCGAGTCGTGCATGCGCGCCTTGAACGCCTCGTACTCGGGCCCCCGCTCGCTCCACGGCGTGCCCGCCCACTTCGCGAACGACTCCCAGGGGACAAACGTGACCGCTTCGGCGGTGTGGCGCTCGTCCTGGCCTCCGTCGTGCTCGGGGTTCTTCAGGCTCGGGAACGAGCAGTACAGGACCTTCGCCGGCGGCAGCTCCGTCATGCTCGCGTCCACCTCCCAGCTGTCCTCCTCGGGATCCCAGGTGTCGTAGAACCACTTGTTCGCGGCGCCGGCGCCGTCCCGGCGGATGTCGCCCTTGAAGCCCATGTACAGGCACACATGGCAGGGCGCGGGAGGCAGCGCGTCGATGCTCTGGGCCCACTTCGCGCTGCGCTGGGGCTCGGGCAAGAGCCGCCGCACGGTGCTCTGCACGCCCACCGCGGACAGGATGCGCGGCGCACGGATCTCCTCGCCTTCGGGGAGCCGCACGCCGACCGCCCGGCCGCCTTCGATGATGATCTCCTGCACGTCCGCGCGGATGCGGGTCCAGCCGCCCGCCTCGGCCACCGTGCGCAGCAGCTCCCGCGCGATGGCGCCGCTGCCGCCCCGCGGGTAGTAGGCGCCATGCAGGAAGTGCTTTGTCACGAGTGCCTGCATCGCGAACGCCGACCGGGACGGGGTGCTGCCGTAGTAGGCCCACTGCGAGGCGAGCAGCATCTTGAGCTTGTCGTTGGTGGTCACCCGGTCCAGGACGTCGGCGGTGGTGACGTCGAGCCACTTGCGCGCCTTGCGTCCCAGAGTGCGGTCGGCGATGGGAGCGAGCCAGCGCGGCAAGGTGCGCGCGAGGTAGTAGCCCCGCATGCCGCCCGCGACCTCCTTGACGAGGCGCAGGTACTCGTCGATGGCCGGCGCTTCGTCCGGGAAGGCGGCGACAAGGTTGGCCCGAAATGTCGCGGGGTTGTCGGGGAACTCCACCGTGACGTCGCCGGGGAAGGTGAACTCCTCGTAGTGGGAGCCCAGCGACTCCCACAGCAGGCGGCCGTCGGTCAGGGTGTGCAGGAGTCGGCCGGGCATGGAGTGTTGGGTGACCTCGCCCACCGCGTGCACGCCGACGTCCCAGTCCCAGCCCTTGCGGCTGCCCTTGCGGTTGAACTCGTGGGTGAAGCCGCCCGGAACGTAGTGCTGCTCGAGGATGAGCACCCGCTGGCCCAGCTTGCTGAGCATCGCGCCCGCCGTCATCCCGCCCATCCCCGAGCCGATGATGATCACGTCCCAGGGGCCGTCGGGCATCGTCTTGTGCCAAAAGCGCGCGCGGTCGTGGCCCTTGGACGGGTCGCGCTCCGCCGGCGACGTGGGCGTGTCGGTCATGGGGCCTCCGGCGCGGAATCTATCAGCGCGAGCGCTGCGGGAGCACTCGGGGTGAGATGGAGCGCGCAGCGCACGACAGAGAAGCTAGCTGTTTCGCTAATATAGCAATACATCCAGCGCACAACAGGACATCGGCCGCAGCGGGTGGCACCAAAGAAACGCTGCCCGCATCCACACTTACGGTGGTCGCAGCGGTTCTGGCACGCCCCGTGCTCTTCCTCGGGGCACACGGAGGGCTCGTCAAAGAACAACTGCTCCGGTCGACCGCCGGATGCATCGGTCCTCGCGGCGTTGCTCGTCGGTCGCATGCCCCGGCATGCTCCGCTCCTCGCGCCTAGCGAGACCCGCGCCCCGGCGACCGCCCTGTGGAGCATTTGTTCTTTGACGAACCCTGACCACAACAAGGACGCTGAGACCATGACCCACCCCGCCCCCTACGAGATCATCCACTCCCCCTCCCAGCGCGTCCCGGTCAAGACCTGGACCCGCGGCGTGCCCATCGAAGACAAGGCTCGCGCGCAGTTGTCGCGCATCGCCGAGATGCCGTTCATCCACAAGTGGGTGGCGGCCATGCCGGACGTGCACCTCGGGATGGGCGCCACCATCGGCTCGGTGATTCCCATGGACGCGGCGATCATCCCCGCGGCGGTCGGCGTGGACATCGGCTGCGGGATGATGGCGGTGCGCACCTCCATCACCGCATCGCAGCTGCCCGACGACCTGTCCGGCGTGCGCTCGCAGATCGAGGCGGCGGTCCCTCACGGCCGCACGCACAACGGCAAGGCGACCCGCGACAAGGGCGCGTGGGGAACCGTCCCCGATGCGGTGGGCGACGCCTGGGGCGATCTCGCGGGCGAGTTCACGGAGCTGACCGACAAGCACCGCGCGCTGCGCAACGCCAACTCGCTGCACCACCTGGGAACGCTCGGCACCGGCAACCACTTCATCGAGCTGTGCCTCGATGAGCAGGACCGCGTGTGGGTGATGCTGCACTCCGGCTCGCGCGGGGTGGGCAACCGCATCGGGTCCTACTTCATCGGGCTCGCGAAGAAGGACATGGAGCGCTACTTCATCAACCTGCCCGACCGGGACCTGTCCTACTTCCCCGAGGGGACCGAGCACTTCACCGACTACGTCGGCGCGGTGGACTGGGCCCAGCGCTTCGCCATGCGCAACCGCGAGGTGATGATGGACGCGGCGCTGCGGGCGATGAAGAAGAGCAAGTTCTTGCCGAAGTTCGAGTCGCACCTCGAGGCGGTCAACTGCCACCACAACTACGTGGCCCGCGAGCACCACTACGGCAAGAACGTGTGGCTGACCCGCAAGGGAGCGGTCCGCGCGCGAACCGGCGACCTGGGCATCATCCCGGGGTCCATGGGGGCCCGCTCCTTCATTGTGCGTGGCAAGGGAAACGAGGAGTCGTTCCACTCCTGCTCGCACGGGGCGGGGCGGGTGATGAGCCGCACCGCGGCGAAGCGCGCGTTCACGCTCAAGGACCACCGCGAGGCGACGGCCGGAGTGGAGTGCCGCAAGGACAAGGACGTGCTCGACGAGACCCCCGGCGCGTACAAGGACATCGACGCGGTGATGGCCGCCCAGGCCGATCTCGTCGAGGTCGTGTACACGCTCAAGCAGGTGGTGTGCGTCAAGGGGTGATCACCCGGTGACATCGCCGAAGCTCAGGCCCCACTTGAGCAGGTATTTGCGGATGCGGTCGGCGTCGTTCGTGGTGCTCCGGGACTCCCGGGACACCGCGAACAGCTGCCGGCCGGCCTCGCTCATGCTCTTGGAGCGGCGACACACCGAGAACACGTCGGCCAGCTGGACCAGATCGAAGCGGTCCAGCTGGTCGGCGCCCTGGTCGCCCAGCACGTCAGCCACCAGCGCGCGACACGCCCCCAGCGAGGCAGGCCGGCCACCGTCGTCACCGACCTCTCTCCAGTCCGAGCGGAGTCGCCGGATCTCATCGTCCACGACGTCCTCGGTGATGCGCGCGCCGTCTGCCAGCGTGCCCATGCGGGTCACGCTGGCGTTCAGATCCCGAAAGTTCCCTGCCCAGCTCGCCTCGGGGCCCACCGCGAAGCCCAGGTAGCGCTTGCGCGCCTCGCGGTTGAACGAGATGCGGCGGCCCTGCTCGCGGGCGAAGGCGTCGAGCTCGTACTCGAGGTTCGGCTCCAGATCCTCGATCCGGTCGGCGAGCCCGGGCAGGCGGAACGTCCACAGGTTGATGCGGGCCAACAGATCGCTGCGAAAGGTGCCATCGGCGACGCCGAGCACGAGGTCGCGGTTGGTGCCCGCGATGAGCTGAAAGTTGCTGCGCACCTCCTTGTCCGAGCCCATGGGCACAAAGACCTTCTCCTCGATGGCCCGCAGCAGCATCGCCTGCTCGTCCAGGCCCAGCTCGCCGATCTCGTCGAGGAAGACCAGGCCGCCATCGGCCGCGCGCAGGAGCCCCGCCCGGTCCGCCGCCGCACCGGTGAACGCCCCCTTGATGTGACCAAACAGCGCCGACATGGCCGCGTCGCCGCGCAAGGTCGCGCAGTTCACCTCCACGTACCGCCCGGTGACCGCGCGCCGGTGGCTCCGCAGCGCGTAGATGCGCTTGGCGAGGCGGGTCTTGCCGGCGCCCGTGGGGCCCGTGAGCAGCATCGGCGCGGTGCTCGCGAGCGCGACCTTCTCGATCTGCTCCATCATCCGATTGAACGCCGCGTTGCGGGTCTCGATGCCCAGCTTGAGCAGCGACACCCCTTGCTCCCGCTCGGCGGCGAAGCGCTGGGCGATGGAGTCGTAGCGGCTCAGGTCGAGATCGATGATGGAGTAGCGCCCCAGCTTGCGGTCATCCCGGTCCCGCCGCTCTGCGCGGGTGATGGGCGAGGTCTGCAAGAGCCGCGCTGGGATGTGTCGCGACTCGGCGAGCAGGAACATGCAGATCTGCTGCACGTGGGTGCCGGTGGTGATGTGAATGAGGTAGTCCTCGGCCTCCACGTCAAAGCGAACGCCCCGCGCGAACTCGTACAGCGTGCGCCACACCTCCTCGAAGTCCCACGGGTCAGCGAACGCGACCGGGTGCAAGCGCACCTCGGTCTCCGGGGCGACGGCCGCGAGATCCCGCTCGATCTGGTGGCCCAGCGAGGTGAACTTCGGCTCCACGAGCAGCTCGATCCGGTGCGGGACCATGTCGTCCTGCTGGCCCAGCGAGACGGTGGGGCGCCACTTCTCCCAGCGCTTGCTGCCCTTCCCCGAGTCGAGAACGGCTCCCACGATTCCGAACACCACCAGCTTGGTATCTGTCATGAGAAAGACACTAGCCTGTTCGCTAGTGACTTGAAGAGGGCCGCAGGCCAAGTTGAGTAGCTACGCCACTCTCCGCCAGTTGGCACGCCACGTGTAATGAACCTGAACCCGAGTGGCTGAATGCGCTCGGGACTACATCTGGTTGTCGCGTCTCGGGTTTTTCTCGTCAGTCACTCCTCGCCGCCACCCACCCGGGTCGGCGGACCTGGAGGCTCCCATGGCAAATCGATCCCTGTTCGCGACCCGCAGCATCGTCCCGCGCACCGATGCGCGGAACCACTCGCATGCACCGGCCTATGCGCTGGACGACAAGGCGGCGCTGGCCCAGCTCGCGCTCACCGGTTGCCTGAACTCCACCTTCTACGCCTCGGCCACCGACCAGTTGGACACGGTGCTCGCGCTCTGCGTGCGCTTGCCGGCGACCTACATCGGTCAGACCGCGGTGCTGGCCCGCCAGTCGGGACACATGAAGGACCTGCCGGCGCTGCTGTGCGCGGTGTTGGCGGCCCGTCCGACGGAGCACGACCGGGCCGTTCTGGACCTCGTGTTCGACCGCGTCATCGACACCGGCCGCATGCTGCGCAACTTCGTGCAGATCCTGCGCTCGGGGGTGACGGGGCGCCGCTCTCTGGGCTCGCGCCCGAAGCGTCTCGTGCGCCGGTGGCTGGATGCGCGCAGCGATCTGCAGGTGTTCGCCGACTCGGTGGGCAACGCGCCGTCGCTGGCCGACGTCATCCGCATGGTGCACCCGCGCCCGCGGACGGAGTCCCGCCGCGCGCTGTATGGGTACCTGCTGGGGCGCCCGTACGACGTGGCGGCGCTGCCGCAGCTCGCTCAGGACTACGAGTCTTACAAGTGGGTCGCCCGCTACGGCAAGGCGGACGGGTGGCCGGTGCCGCCGGTGCCGTTCTCCATGTTGACCGGCCTGACCCTGGGGACCGCGCAGTGGACGGCCATCGCGCGCACGGCGAGCTGGCAGATGACGCGCATGAACCTGCGCACGTTTGCGCGGCACGGCGTGTTCGACGATGACGCCATGGTGGACCTGGTCGCCCAGCGACTGGCGGACCCGGCTCTCATCGCCCGCGCGCGGGTCTTCCCGTATCAGCTCTTGCAGGCGGCCCGCATGGCGGCGGACCTGCCCCAGTCGATCCAGCAGGCGCTGGAGGCGGCGCTGGAGACCGCGGTGGAGAACGTGCCGTTCTTCGCTGGGCTGCGAGTCGCCATCTGCCCGGACGTGTCCGGCTCGATGGCGAGCCCGGTGACGGGGTACCGCGCCGGCGCGACCACCGCGGTGCGGTGCATTGACGTGGCGGGCCTGTTGGCGGCTGCGTTCTTGCGTCGCAGCGAGGATGCACTGGTGCTCCCGTTCGAGCATCGGGTGGTGGCGTGCGAGCTGTCCCGCCACCGCTCGGTCCTGGCCAACGCGCAGGCGCTGGCGGCGATCGGAGGCGGCGGCACGTCCTGTTCGGCGCCGCTCAAGCGGCTCGCGGCGCACAACGAGCGGGTCGACCTGGTCATCCTGGTCTCGGACAACGAGTCGTGGTGTCACGTGACGAGCAAGTGGCGCCCCCACGGCACCGCGACGATGCAGGCGTTTCGCCGGGTTCAGAAGCGCAACCCGGGGTGCAAGCTGGTCTGTATCGACATCCAGCCGCACACCACCAGCCAGGCCTCGAGCCTGGGAGGTGACGTGCTGAACGTCGGCGGGTTCTCGGACGCGGTGTTCGGGGTCATCGCGGCGTTCGCGGCCGGAGAGCACCGAGGAGATCACCTGGTGTCGCGGATCGAGGCGGTCGCCGTCGGGTAAACAATCACGTGAGGACAGGACGATGATTCAGATCGATGGAACCCATGGCGAGGGCGGCGGGCAGATCCTGCGCTCGTCGCTCACGCTCTCCCTGCTGACCGGGCGCCCGTTCACCATCAGCAACATCCGTGGAGGCCGAAGCCGCCCCGGCCTACTGCGGCAGCACCGGTGCGCGGTCCAGGCGGCGGCGCGGATCGGAGGCGCGCAGGTCGAGGGTGACTCGCTGGGGTCTGCCGGCGTGGTCTTTGCCCCGGCGGGCGTCGTCACCGGCGGCGAGTATCGCTTCGCGGTGGGCAGCGCAGGCAGCGCGATGCTGGTCTTGCAGACGATCCTGCTGCCGCTGCTCAGCGCCGACCGTCCGTCCCGGGTGGTGCTGGAAGGCGGAACCCACAACCCGTGGGCCCCGCCGACGCCATTCCTGCAGGCGAGCTTCCTGCCGGTGCTGCGCAGCATGGGCGCCGAGGTGACCCTGACCCTCCTGCGACCTGGCTTCTTCCCGGCTGGAGGCGGGCGCGTCGTGCTCGAGGTGAGTCCGTGCACGCTCGCTCCCGTGGATGTGCTGCGTGGCCCCCTGGAGCTCGTGCGCGCCATCGCCACGGTGGCTGGGGTGCCCGACACCGTGGCGCGCCGGGAGATCAAGACGATGGTGGGACACCTCCGCCACCTCCCGGAGCCGCCAGTGCCTCAGATCGAGACGTACGAGGACTCCCTGAGTCCCGGCAACCTGGCGCGGGTGGAGATCCTGCACGGCGGGCACACCGCCTGCTTTGTTGCGTTTGGGGAGCGCCGGCGGCGCGCCGAGCAGGTCGGTCGTAGCGCCGCGCAGGCAGCGATGGCCTGGCTCGACTCGGGCGCATCCGTGTGCGAGCACCTGGCGGACCAGCTCCTGCTGCCGATGGCCTGGGCAGGAGGGGGCTCGTTCAGCACCGACGTGCTCAGCGAGCACACCCGCACCAATGTACACACCATCGCGCAGTTCATGGACGTGCCGGTCCGGCTGGACGAGGCAGACGACCGAATAGACGTCACGGTGGGCGGCGGCTGACCGGAGAGTTGCGTCCCCGGCCAGCCCGCAGCCTCAGGGGGTCAGGTTGGTCCAGGCGAAGCCGCTGCAGCCCCCCGTGGTGGGGTTCGACGCGTCAGCAGCAGCCGTGGCGAGGGCATCCGCCTCGGTGGCGGCGTCGTACGCGGTCGAGCACATGAACCAGCTGCCCTCGTACTCGGCGAAGTCGAAGCGGCTCCACAGGTCGGAGTTGTACGTGTTCGCTGCGCCGTTCTGCGCGATTGCGAAGCGAGCGGCGTTGTCGAACTGCGAGATGGCGTAGCTCGAGGTGCCATCCGTGGTCCAGGTCTCGTCCGTGATGGTGTGGTCAGTGCCCCACTCGTCCACATGCACGCCGGCCACGAGCAGGCGGGTGGGGTCCGGCGCGAGCATCGACCAGGCGAAGCCAGCGCAGCCAGTGGCGAGGTCTCCCCGATCGGCCGCGGCCGTCGCGAGGGCATCGGCTTCCGTCGCGGCGTCGTAGGCGGTCTGGCAAAACAGCGGGTCTTCGCCGTCCACGAACCAGTCGAAGCGGCTCCACAGGTCCGGGTTGAACCCGTTGGTGGATGCGTTCTGGGCGATCAGCCAGCCATCGGTGGCGTCGATTTGGGTGATGTCGTATCGGCTGGTGCCGAACTCGCTCCACGTCAGCCACGCGTGCTCGGTGACGGCGATCCCGGAGCCAAAGCCGTCGTCGAATGTGCCGTTCAGCTCGAAGGGGGCTCCGGTCGCGTCGTCGTCGTCGCCAGCGGAGTCGTCGTCGTCGCCAGCGGAGTCGTCGTCATCGGAGGTCGCATCGTCGTCGTCGCCGGCCGAGTCGTCGTCGTTGGACTCACCAGGGCACGCGGTGAGGGAGAAGGAGGCCGCGCCGAGCAGCGCGAGCAGGAGCAGAAGTCGATGGTTCATCAGGTCCTCGGGTGGGGGACCCGGGCCGAGATCGAGCACGCGCATCCCCAGCGCGGGGAGTGCGCGGACACGATTCCGGTGCCGGGAATCGTTGTGTGTCCCGCCCGCGGTCGGATATCCCGACTGACAGTCTCGGCTCCGCCGCCTTCCCAGGTCCCGAAGGCCCCAGTGGCTCAATGGCGCAGCCTCTCGCCCGGGTCTCCCCGGGCTTCGACTGATCACGGTGGCGGCCCCGTGTCGGTTTCTCACCGACTTTCCCGGTTCCGCGGGCGAATCGCGGGCACTGTGTGCGAGCCGGCTCAGCCCGTCAAGGGCCCCCCGGCACGTACCGAGCGATCGCCCGCTCCAGAAGCAGCGACGCGACCCGATTCGTGGCTTCTCGAATCTCGGTGCTCGGCATCTCGGGGAACCCGCCCCGCGCGAGGCGGCCCTGAGCACCTTGCAACAGCGCACCGGCCTCCGCCGCCTCCCCCGCGGACCGGTAGACCCGGGCCTGGGCCAACTCCACATGCCCTCGGCACAGCGACAAGAACGCGAGGCCCGCGGGGTCGGTGAAGCCGCTCAACGCCTCGCTGATGAGCACGTCGGCCTGCAAGACATCGTCCTCGTCCGCAGCGAGCGCGGCCCGCGCGCCGATGACCGAGGCGACCATGAACCCGCCCTCATCCGAGGCGAGGGCCTCCATCGCTTTGTCGTAGGCCTCGGACGCCTCGTCGCTGCGCCCCTGGGAGTGGAGGATGGAGCCGAGCGTACGCAAGGCGGCCCCCTGGTAGTACGGGCTCGCGTACTCGGTGAGGAAGGCCACGCTCTTGCGCACCTGGACCAGCGCGGTCTCGGGATCCCCGAGCAGCAGCGCGTTGGTCGCGCGGGTCATGCGCAGGATCCCGATGCTTCGGCGATTGCCGATGCGGGTCTGCATCTTGAGCGCTCGGCGCACCTCACGATCCGCCCGCTCAAACTCGCCAGCCCGCACCGACAGCAACGCGAGGTTGGACACCGCCGACGCTTGGCCACGCCGATGCCCGAGCTCTTCGGACAACGCCAGCGCTTGGCGGAACAGCTCCGTGGTCCGCGCGTACTTGTCGGTCTGAGCCGTGGCCAGCGCAAGCACCGCGGTGATCCGCGCCGCGGTGAGCGTCAGGCCGAGCTCCAGCGACAGCGCGAGCCCCTCGCTCAGGAACCTCTCGGCTTCTACGTAGGTGTCGGGGCTGAGGGCGGCGGCACGCCCCAGCGTCCACAGAGCCTCCGTCTTGAGGACTCGGTCGGCCGAAGCGACGGCCAGCGCGTCGAGCTCCTGCCCGAGCGCCCGAGACTCCGCCATCGCGCCCCGGTCGTACTTCACCGATGCCAGCGCGGAGAGCACCGAGCCTTCCAACCTACGGTCCGCATGATCCCGCGCGATGGAGAGCCCCCGGGCAAGATCGCTCTCCGCCTCGTCCCTGCGCGAACGCAGCGTCCTCATGCGCCCGCGCACCAGCAGCAGCCTCGCGAGAAGAACTTGCGAGTCATGGGCGTCACCCGGCAGACGCTCCGCCAGAGCGACCGCCCGGTCCAGCAGCGCCACGTGCCCGTCCAGGGGGCCCGTCACCAGCAGGAGCGGGGTCATGGTCAGCGCCGCCCGCACCGCCTGAGCCGGGTGAGTCGCAGCGCGGCGGGCGAACACGGCGTGCAGGTTGTCGAGCTCCGCGCTCAGCTTGCGGCGCGTGCTCCTGGCCCCGGGCCCCTCGAGCTTGCCGACCTCCGCCTCCCCCCACGAGAGGTAGTGCTCCGCGTGGCGCGTCCAGGCAGCCTGCTGGGCCGCTCCATCGAGCTGCTCAGCGGCGAACACCCGAATGCTCTCGTAGAGCCGAAAGCGCATCGCCCCGCCGAGCTCCCGGACCTGCTCCGCGCGCACGAGCGACTTGTCTCTCAGCGCCTCGATCGCGTCGAGCGCCCAGCCACCGTCGAGCTCCACGATGGCCTCGACCGCGTCGAGGTCGAAGCTGCCCCGGAACACCGAGCACTGGGCGAGCGCTGCCTGCTCGTCGCCTTCGAGCAGATTCCAGGACCACTCGATGGCGTCATGGAGGGTCGCCTGCCGCTCCGGCCCCGTCCCACTCCTGGCCCGCAGCAGCTTGAAGCGCTCGGACAACCGCTCGTAGATCTGCTCCGGCGTCAGCACGCCCGACCGTGCAGCGGCGAGCTCGATGGCCAGCGGGATACGGTCGAGCCGACGCACGATCCGCGCGACCACCTCGACCACGCCCTCGGTGACGGAGAAGTCGGGCCGCACCGCCCGGGCCCGCGCGCGGAAGAGCTGAATGGCGTCCTCCTCGTCCAGCGGGCCGATCTCGATCTCGGCGGCGCCCGGCAGGCGGAGGCGCTCGCGGGTCGTCACGAGAAACAGGGCTTCGCCGCCGATCTCCATCCATCGCGTCAGCGCCCGACCTACCTGGGCGAGCACGTGCTCCGCGTTGTCGACGATGAGCACCACCCGGCCGCGCCCCACGATGGCGAAGCCGACCTGGTCCAGAGCCGCCGCCTCGCCGCGCGCCTGGTCCAGCGGAACGCCCAGGGGCGAAGCCACGGCCGCGAGCACACCCTGCAGGTCCGTCGCGTCGGAGAGGTCGCAGAACCAGAGCCCGCCGGCCTGCAAGTACATCTCTGCCCGTGACTGGGCATACGCCCGCGCGAACCGGGTCTTGCCGGTGCCCGCCGGGCCGAAGATGCCAACCAGCCGAGACCCGCCATCGACCAGCGCCCCCAGCGCGGTCAGGGATTCTCCCCGGCCCACAAAGACCGAGGACTCGGGCCCCAGGTTGCTGCGCAGCGCCACCGCCCCCGCGGTCCCACCAAACCCGGTACCGACCGAACCCTGTGGCCCCATGCTCGCCGGCGCACCGCCGGGCAGCGGCGTGCCCAGCACCGAGAGCGATCCCAGCTGCATCGATGCTCGCGAGTGGTTGCCGAGCACCACGGCGTCGAGCCACGAGCGCAAGCTCGGCCCCGGCGGCTGGGCGCGCAACAGGTTGCGCAGCGCATCCACCAGCGTGCGGGTGCGATCGAAGCGATCGGCGGGATCGCGGCGCAGACACCCCTTGAGCACCGGCCCAATCCCGGCGATGCGCTCCTCAGCGCGCCCCAGGAACGCAGGGTCCGCGAGCGAGTCCTCCACTTGGATCAGCGCCATCACCAGCGCGATGACGTTGTCCCGCACGAACGGCCGCTCCCCGGTGGCGAGCTCGTACAGCATCACGCCAAACGAAAACAGGTCGGAGCGCGGGTCCAGCTCCTCGCTCGCTGCCTGCTCGGGCGACATGTACGCAGGCGTGCCTCGTACCGAGCCGGTACTGACCAGCGCGTCGTCACCGCGCGTCGCACGAGCGAGCCCGAAGTCCATGACCTTGGCGATGCCCTGGCGACTGACGAGCACGTTGCCGGGCTTGAGGTCCCGGTGCACCAGAGCCAGGGCCTGCCCGGCGTCGGTCAGTTCGTGCGCGTGCATGAGGCCCTCGGCGACCTGGATGGCCACGTCCAGCACCACCGTGGGCGGCATTGACTCCTGCTCGGCGATCAGTCCATCCAGCGGCCAGCCGTCGATGAACTCCATGGCCAGCCACGGCTGCTCATCGGTGGCGCCGAAGTCGTACACGTCCACCACGTTGGGGTGACGCAGCAACCCGCAGACCCGCGCCTCCTGGATGAACGCGGCCACCGCGGCGGCGGGATCCGAGTCGTCCTTGGCCCGGATGACCTTGAGCGCCAGCTCCTTGCGAAACCCGGACGGCCCAGTCAGCGTCGCCCGGTAGACCCGGCCCATGCCGCCCTCGCCGAGCAGCCCAGTGAGCTCATAGCGGCCGAAACGCCTGGGGAAGCTGTCTACTGCACGATCCCGCACCAGGACTCCTGTTCGCCGATGCCGTCTGTCGCGAACGGAGACTCTACGCCGTACTCGTGCGCCATCACCCAGTCCTGACCGAAGTCCCAGCCGCTGGCCGGGATGGTGTGCCCCGCCTCGTGATCACAGCGGGCGATGAAGTGTCCGTCGACCCGCAGCCCACCCTGCAAGGTATCGGTGGTCGCCACAAAGTCGATGAGCCCAAAGCCCTGCGGCCACTCATCGGCCTCGCCGCCAGCCACCAGCAGCGCCGGCGTCCGCTCCGCGGGGCTCTCGTAGCCGAGGAACGGTGAGCCATCGAGCGGCAGCTCAAACTCCGCGCCACCGCTGAACTCCACCGCCGAAGCCAGCGTGTCGGACCGGGACATGAGCATCTGGGTGGTCCAGAGCGCGCCGCCGGAGAAGCCGACGCTGTGCACTCGCCGGATGTCTCCGGCCAGCTCGTTGACGACGCAGCCACGCAGGTCGTCGTACAGGGCCAGATCCGCCTCGGGAGTGCCCAGAATCCCCCAGATTGAGACCTCGCCGACGAGCGGCATCGCGGTCGCCGGAGCCTCGGGGATGATGATGATGGCGGGCAGATCCTCAGCCAGGCCCTGAAGGTCCAGCGCGTTCGCCATCTGCTCGGCCGGGTTCTGGTCCGGCGTCGTGAGCCCGTGGAAGAAGAAGATGACGGGCAGGCCCTCGGTCTCGCCCTGCGGGAATGCGGTCACCACCTTGCGATCCATGCCCGCGGACGAGAACGTCGAGACCCCGGGGCTGGACAGGTCTGGGCACTCGCCGTCGGATGACTCGGCCAGCGGAGCCGGCTGGGGCAGCGGGGCCTCGGTGCTGTCGTCGTCGTCCGCGCTGGACGAGCCGGCGGACGGGCAACCGACAAGGGCGGCGCTGAGCAGCGCGGCGGCGAAGAACCGGGGGGTGCGGGACAAGAGCGACTCCTGCGTGGGGGGACTCGAAGGGACTACTGAAGCATGGTGAGCACAGCGCTCGTGTCGTCCACGATCACCAACTCCATGGTCTCGAGGTCCACGAGGCTCAGGCTCGGGATCCCGGGAGGGCCGATCCAGTTGATGAGTTCGCGGCCCTCATCCACGACGATCGGCACGCCCTCGGCGGGGTAGAAATCCTCCCAGTCCTCGGCGTCCCCGAGGTCGGCGGGCTGACCGCTCACGTCCTCGTACAGGGCGGTGACCCAGCGAACCTCACCATCCCAGACGTCCTCGCGGATGCTGTCGAGCTGCTGCCCGAACAGGGTGGCCTCCTCGTCGGCGAGCCACGCCGCCATCGCGTTGCACGGTCCACACCACACCGCGCTGTTGTCGATGACCATGTACTCGGTGCTGCCTCGCATGTGCCACAGGTTGTAGTCCTGGTCCCACTGGTTGAGAAAGCTCGCGCACGGGAGCTGGTCACCAACTGAGGCGAAGCCGCTGAAGTCGTCGTCGTCGCAGTCCTCGATGTCTGCGTTGAACGGGTAGCCGCCCTCGAAGATCCCGTCGTCCTCATCGGTGGGATCCGAGCCGTTGTCCACCTCGTCGAAGTCGGAGTACCCGTCGCCGTCCGAGTCGGACGCCTCGGGATCGGTCCCCAGGTCCGCCTCTTCGGAGTCGGTGAGACCATCACCGTCGGTGTCCGTCAGGTCGGATCCGCCGCCGCCACCGCCACCATCACCGCCGCCCCCGCCGCGGCTTCGGGGGACGCACGCTGACGCAAGTGACACGCAGAGCAGAAGAAGCAGGAAGAGGCGTAGTCGCATGAGCGCTCCGGGGGCCGCTGGGGGTCAGCCGCGCAGGATTCTACCTCTGGAACGCTTCGGACAGGGCGGTTGGTTTCGGCCAGGTCTGCGGCACCTTGCCCGCCGCCTGGATCAGGACCTCGGGCCCCGCGCCGGGCTTGTTTGCGTTCTCGGAGATGTGGCGCTTCCACTGTTTCGCGCCGCGCATCCCCGCGAACAGACCCAGCATGTGGCGCGAGACCCGGTGCAGCTTGTTCCCCGCGACGAGCTCCGCCTCCACGTAGGGCAGCATCGCCTGCACGACCTCGTGGCGGGTGCGGACCGGGGCGTGGTCGCCGAACACCGCGGAGTCCGCGCGGGCGAAGAGGTACGGAGCGTCGTAGGCGGCCCGGCCGATCATCACCGCGTCCACGTGCTCGAGATGCTCGAGCGTCGCTTCGATGGTGCGGATCCCCCCATTGATCTCGATGGGGAGATGAGGACGCTCGACCTTGAGGCGGTGCACCTCGGCGTAGCGCAGCGGGGGAATGGTGCGGTTCTCCTTCGGCGACAGGCCCTGCAGCCAGGCCTTGCGCGCGTGCACCGAGAACCGGTCCGCGCCGGCGGTCGCGACGACGTCCACGAAGTGGAGCATGTGCTCGTACGAGTCGAGGTCGTCGATGCCCACCCGATGCTTGACCGTGACGGGCACCGAGACGCGCTCCCGCATCGCCGCGACGCACGCGGCCACCCGCTCTGGCCTCGCCATCAGAGACGCACCGAAGCACCCGCTGCTGACCCGATCCGAGGGGCATCCGACATTGAGGTTCACCTCGTCGTAGCCGAGCTGTTCGGCAATGACGGCACACTCGGCGAGGGAGACCGGGTCGTCTCCCCCGAGCTGCAGCGCCACCGGGTGCTCGTCGGGGTCGAACCGGAGCAGATCCGCCCGGTCACCGCGCAGGATGGCGCCGGTGTGCACCATCTCGGTGTAGAGCAGCGTCTTGCGGGTGATCTGCCGCATGAAGATCCGATAGTGCCGGTCCGTGCACGCCATCATCGGCGCGATGGACAGCGGCGGCGTGCTTCCTCGGAGGGTCTGCGTCATCGGTGGGACCCTAGCTTCGTGGGTGGCACGCTGCCCAGAACGAGCGAGCGCCGGCCTCCCCGAAGGGCGACCGGCGCTCCAAACTCGTCGCCCTGGGGGCTAGCGGATCTCGTTGAGCACCGCAGTCGTGTCGTCCACGATGACCATCTCCATGGTCTCGAGGTCCACGAGGCTCAGGCTCGGAATTCCGGGGGGGCCGATCCAGTTGATGAGGTCGCGGCCGTCGTCGACGACGACCGGGACACCCTCAGCCGGGTAGTCCTCTTCCCACGCCTCAGCGTCGCCCACGTCGGCGGGCTGGCCGCTGCCGTCCTCGTACAGGCCGGTGATCCAGCGCACGTTGCCTTCCCAGGCGTTCTCGCGGGCGCTGTCCATCTCCTGGCCAAACAGGGTCGGAGCCTCGTCAGCCAGCCAGGCGGCCATCGAGTTGCAGGGACCACACCAGACAGCGCTCGTGTCGATCACGAGGAAGTCGGCCGAGCCCTGCATGTGCCACAGGTTGTAGTCCTCGTCCCACTGGTTGATGAACGTCGCGCAGGGCAGCTCGTCGCCCACATCCGCCGAGCCACCGAACTCGTCGTCGCAGTCCTCGATCTCCGCGTTGAAGGGGTAGCCACCCTCGAAGATGCCGTCATCCTCGTCGGCCGGGTCGGAGCCCTCGGCGATCTCGTCCTGATCGAGGTAGCCGTCACCGTCGCTGTCCGTGGACAGCGGGTTGATGCCCATCTCGACCTCTTCGCCATCGGAGATCCCGTCGCCGTCGGTGTCAGCCGAATCCGGGTCGGTGCCGAGCTCAGCCTCTTCGCTGTTGGTCAGACCGTCGCCGTCCGAGTCCACGCAGCCCACAAGGCCCAGCGCGGTGGCAGCGACGAACGAAAGCGCAACCTTGCGGTACATCATTCTTCGTCTCTCCTCTTCGGCCTGTCGGCCTGTGAAGTCTGCTCGGTCCGTCCGCTAGTTCAGACATCCCGAGCGATGACACTTATACCGAGCGCGCGGTCGCACTGCACGGTTTCCTTGGTGCCCGACCTGCTTTGGACGGTTCACAAGGCCCTGAAAACACAAGGATTCCAATGACCACCCCCGGTTGTAAGGATTCGGTGAACCCCTCTGTACACCTGAGAGTCATGATCGGCCGGCGAGGGTTCAGCCGTCCACACCGTTGACACGGCCCGCGCCGGTCGGCAACAAAGTGGGTGTCCGCGTCTCCCCGCGGCCTCCAGGAGCAGCATGAGCGACCTCGTCATCCTCGTAGGAACCGTCACTGGAAACGCCGAGCTTGTCGGCGAAGAGATGCAGTACGTCCTGCAGGACGAGCGTGATCTCTCGGTCGAGGTGCAGAGCATGGACGGCCTGACCGCGGAGTCGCTGACGCCGGGGCCGATCTACATCCTGTGTACGAGCACCTATGGCGTGGGCGATCTGCCGGACAACGCCCAGGACTTCTACGACGACCTCAAAGCCAGCAAGCCTGACCTGAGCTGGCTCAAGTACGCGGTCTATTCCCTCGGCGACAGCGTGTACAACACCACGTTCTGCTTCGGCGGGCAGCACTTCGACGAGCTGCTCACCAAGCTAGGAGCGACCCGCATCGGAGCTGTCGCGCAGCACGACGCCAGCGAGGACGGCCTGGCCGAAGACTGCGGCGCAGGCTGGGTCCGCGTCTGGGCGAAGAAGCACCTGGGGTAGGAGGCTCAGCGGCGACGACGGAGCGCCACCGGAACCAGGAGCATGAGCAGCGCCCAGGCCGCAGGGCTCGCGCCGTCGCCGAGCGAGCTCTGGCAATCGCAGCCCGCTTCGTCGCCGTCACCGCCGCCGGCCGAGTCGTCATCATCGCCGGGCACTTCGCTCACCGGCGCCTCCAGGCTCCAGGGAGCAGCCCACTCGGAGGCGGCGCCGTCGGCGTCGACTGCCCGGGCAGACCAGTACAGGGTGCCTTGCAGGTTCACGCCAGGCGTCCAGGTGGTGGTGCCGCCGCCGGTGACGACGCCCTGAACCTCACTCACGATGTCGGTGAGCTCGGCGTCGCGGGCGACCACGAAGTCGATGAACACGACGTCCCCTTCGGGATCCGCAGGGTCCTCCACCTCGAGGGCGACCACGGCCGCGACCTCGGCGCCGTCCGCGGGAGCCAGAAGCAGCGGAACATCGGGCGCGTCGTTGTCGCCGCGCACGAAGAAGCTGATGGTGTCCGGCGTAGAGGTCACCCCACCCTCGTCGATGGCGCGCACCCGGGCGTAGGTCCAGGCGTTCTCGTCCAATGCCACCGCGCTCAGGTCCCAGGTCACGACGCCCGTTCCGCTCGCCGGCACGGTCATCTCTTCCTCGGACCCGCTGTCGAAGCTCGCTGAGCTGTCCACCTCAAACAGGTACTCCAGCACGCCGCCCTCGGGGTCCTCACCCTCAGTGGCGATCAGCACGGGAGCCTCATCGAGGGTGCTCTCGTCCGGCGGATCGATGAACGCGACTCCAAACGGAGCAGCGTTCTCGGTCGAGTAGAAGAACTCCTCCGCCGGAGCCCAGGCGCTCGCGAGTCCGTGCTCGTCGACCGCCATGGCGGACCACAGGTAGACAGTGTCCTCGGTCAAGGTGACATCCACGGTCCACTCGCCGATGGTGCCGGTGCCAAGGACCGCCGTCGCCGCAGCGACCACGTTCTCCGACAGGTCGTAGACCTCGATGTCGTAGGTGACCGCGTCACCGTCGATGTCGTCCGACTCCGACCACACCATCGTGGGCGACGCGCTCGCCGCGACCTCGCCGCCGATGGGGAAGCTCAGCACCGGGACATCGGGAGCTTCGTTCGTGGCGTTCACCACAAAGGACTCTTCGGTGGACCAGGGGCCCGCGACCCAGGCGTCGTTCGCCCGAGCGCGCCACGTGTACGCGGCGTTCTCCGCCAACGCGACGTCCACCTTCCACGTCGATGTGCCGGACAGGTCCTCGGCGACCGCGGTCATGCTCGTCACGAGCAACGTCATCGCTGCGTCTTCGTAGACCTCGACGTCGTACAGCAGCGCCTCACCCTGGGGGTCGGTGGCGTTGTCCCAGAAGAGATCCGGGGCGGTCGCGACCACCTCCTCGGCGCCGATGGGGGCGGTGAGGACCGGGGCGCTGGGGCCGTCGTAGGACTGAGGGTCGGTGCCCTGGGCGAGCTCATCGAGGTTGGTCATGCCATCCCCATCAGGATCGCCGGTGGCGTCACTGGGGTCGGTGGGGTCGAGCCCGTTGGCGGTCTCCCAGCCGTCGGGCAGGCCGTCGCCGTCGTCGTCGAGCACGGTGACGAGGAGGGTGATGCTCTGAGCGTCCGTTCCGGTGTCGCCGTCGTCCACGGTCAGCACCATCGATGCCGAGCCGACGACCGCGTCGGCGTAGGTGGGCGTCCACTCCATGAGGCCGGTCGCTGAGTCGATGGTCATCGCGGCCGGAGCCGATGCGGACAGGCTCCACGTCAGAGTGTCCGCGCCCGGATCGATGGCCGTGGGAGCGTAGGACCACAGCACGCCCTCGAAGGCGCTGGTGCTCGGCGTCGAGTCGATGATGGGCGCCACGTTGCTGACGACCACATCGATCGAGTCCGTGTCCGTTCCACCGTCCTGATCATCCACGAGCACGGTCACCGTGTAGGTGCCCTCGTCATCCCAGACGTGCGCTGCCGGCGAGGCCCCGCTCGAATCGGCCGTTCCGTCGCCCCAGGACCACGTGTAGCTCAGGGTAGGCACGTCGTCGGCTCCCGGGTCGGTGGCCGTGGCGGAGAAGCTGAGGGGGCTTCCCTCGTCGCCGGTGACCGGGCCCGTGATTGGGGTGAGGCTCGGAGCGAGGTTGGCCACGGTGATCGAGGTCGTCGCCATCGCGGTGGCGCCATCGTCGTCGGTGACCCGCAGGCGCGCAGTGAAGACCCCGTCGTCGGTGTAGGTGCAGGCGTTGCTCACGCCGCTCGCGGCGGTGACGTCGTAGCTCCCGTCGTCGGTGCAGTCCCACTCCCACTGGACCACCACGCCGCCGCCCACGTCGCTGGACGCAGAGCCGTCGAGCGGCACCGGGCTGCCTTCGTCAGAGACGTAGGGCCCGCCAGGATCGGCGGTCGGCGGGTCGTTGCCCACGACCACCGAGGCCGTGTCCGTCGCGGTGCCGCCGTCATCGTCGATCACCTGCAGACCGATCGTGTAGGTGCCCACAGCGGTGAAGAGGCAGGAAGCGCCAATCGGCGACGCGGAGGCGAGTTCGTAGGTGCCGTCGCCGTTGCAGTCCCAGGCGTACTGCGCGATCGCGCCATCAGGATCCAAGCTGCCGGCGGCGCTGACCGTGACCGCGAAGCCACGGGTGCCGGCGTAGGGGCCGTTCGCCTCGGCGGTCGGCAGCAGGTTGGGCACCGTGACGATGGCCGTGTCCGTGGCCTGGGATCCGTCGTCGTCCGTGACGCGCAGCCGCGCGGTGTAGACGCCGTCGTCGGGGTACGTGCAGGTGTCGCTGGTGGTGGTGCCGGTCGTGTCGTAGACGCCGTCGTCCGTGCAGTCCCAGTCGTACGAGACGATGGAGCCGTCTGAGTCGGACGAGCCCGCGGCGCTCAGCGTCACCGCCACACCCTGGGTGCCGCTGTACGGACCGTTCGCCTCGGCGACCGGCGGCTGGTTGGTGACGAAGTCTGCGCTGGTGCCGTTGCCGCCGAAATCGGTCCAGTCACCGGTGGAGGAGATCGAACTGCCGCCGTTGGTGCTGGTGAGTTCGCGCACTCGCCACTGCCACGATCCGCTGGTGGAGGGCGCGGTGTAGTTCTGCTGGGGGAAGGCCTTGACCACGCAGGACGGCTTGAAGTTGGCGTACCAGGGCGAGGAGAAGGTCACGACGCCGGTGAAGCTCGCGCCGGCCGGCTGCACCTCGAACTGCACCCGGTGCCAGTAGCCGCTGCCGCACGTCGCCGAGCCGGAGCTCACCTGCAGGCCGATCTGGCTCGAGCTCGCGACGCCGCCGATGGCCACGGTCGCGTTTCCGTTGTTCGGGTCCTTCTGGGACATGCCGACCAAGGGCACGCCGTGGGACGCCAGAGCGTCGGAGGGAATGGACAGGGCGCACGTCAGGGCGGCCATCGCGCCCAGCGCGAGTGCATTGCGAATCATGGGGTCTCCTCAGCCCGCCCCCCGGCGAGCCCCACCCAGATAGCACGGACCGGTGCAGCGAGCCCAGAAGGTTCCTCGAGCCCGGAACGAGAGAGCCCCGCCGGGCCAGCAGGCCGGGCGGGGCTCCCCGTCAGTCTCGGTGCCCGCTCAGCGCCGCCGGCGGCGGAGCAAGCCCACGAGCGGCAGCAGGAGCAGCGCCCATGCAGTGTTGCCTGCGCCAGCCAGCGAAGCGCCGGTGCAGTCACAGCCGCCAGAGCCGCCAGTGAAGCCGCCGCCCTCGCCGCCGTCGATCTCGCCGCCGGGAGCGCGGTAGCGCCATGGGCTGGCCCACTGCGACGCCGCACCGTGCTCGTCCACCGCGCGGGCGGTCCAGAACACCTCTCCGTCCAGGTCCGCGTCGACGGCCCAGGACGTCAGCCCATCCTCGTTCTGGCCCGCAAGCGCGCCGTCGAAGTTGGTGATCATGTTCTCCAGGTCCTGCTCGCGAGCGACGAGGAACTCGATAAACACCACGTCACCCTCGGGGTCCACGGAGTCCTCGACCACGAGCGTCGGGCGGGCAGGGCCCTCCGCGCCATTCGCGGGGAGGAAGAGCACCGGCACGGTCGGAGCGCCGTTGCCACCGCGCACGAAGAACGTGATCGTGTCCGGGACTGAGCTCACGCCCGACTCGTCCATGGCCCGGACTCGGGCGAACGCCCACTCATCCTCGGGCAGCACGATGCCGAAGTCTGCGAGGTCCCAGGTGATCTCACCGCTGCCATTGTGGGGCACCATCAGGCTCTCGTACGCGGCGCTCGTGAAGCTCGAGTCCTCGTCGATCTCGAACATGTACTCGACGGTCTCACCCTCGAGGTCCTCCGCTTCGCTCGCGATGAGCTCCGGGGAGCGGTCGTCGATGGAGATGCCGTCGATGGGGTAGATGAACGCGGTGCCGATCGGCGCCTGGTTCTCGGCCGACACGAAGAAGTCCTCGACCTCCGTCCAGTCGCTGGTGAGTCCATCGTCATCCACCGAGCGCACGGCCCAGGTGAAGAACTGGTTCTCGGTCAGCGCGACGTCCACGGTCCACTCGGCCTCGGTGCCGTCTCCGCTGACGCCGGTCGTGCTCGCGACCAGGTTCTCGTCCTCGTCATAGATCTCAACGTCGTAGGTCAGCTCGTCCTGGTCGGGGTCCGTGCCCTCGGTCCAGAGCAGCGTCGGCGTCGTGCTGTCCGCCGTCTCGCCGCCGATCGGGTAGACCAGCACCGGCATCGTCGGCGCCTCGTCCACCGCGTTGACGATGAACTTCTCGGCCACAGCAAACTGCCCGATCGTGAACTGGTCCTCGGCCGCAGCGCGCCACCAGTACGAAGCGTTCTCGGTCAGCGGCACGTCGACCTTCCACTCGGTCTGCGAGGTGCCCTCGATGACGCCGCTGACCGACGTCACCAGCGTGCTCAACGCAGCGTCGGAGTAGACCCGGTACACGTACGTCAGGGTCTCGTTCTGCGGGTCGGTCGCATTGTCGAGCAGCAGGTCAGGCCGGTCCGTCGCCACCTGCACTCCCGCGATGGGAGACACGAGCACCGGGATGGTCGGGCCGTCGTAGCTAAACGGGTCGGTGCCCTGACCGAACTCGTCCAGGTTGGTCGCGCCATCGAAGTCCGGGTCCTGCCCCGCGTCGTTCGGGTCGTTCGGGTTGAGGCCGTTGGCCGTCTCCCAGTCATCGGGCAGGCCGTCGCCATCGCTGTCCGCCGCGAAGACCGTCAACGTCCACGACTGCGCATCCGAGCCGCCGTCGCCGTCGTTGACCGTGATCACGATGGTGAAGGTGCCGGTCGCGAGGTCCGCCGCCGTGGGCGTCCACTCGATGAGGCCCGTGGACGCATCGATGGTCATGCCGGCGGGCGCCGACGGGGACATGGTCCACGCGAACACCTCGTCGCCCGGGTCGACGACGATGGGCTGGTAGCTGTAGAGCGAGCCCTGCACCGCATTGACAGGCGCGCTGGACGTAATGATCGGCGCGACGTTCGCGGTGATCACCTCGACCTGGGTGCTGTTCTGGCCGCCATCCTGGTCGTCCACGGTGATGGTGACGAAGTACGAAGCGTCGTCGGGGAACGCGTGGGACACGCTCGTGCCCGTCTCGGTCGGGCTGCCGTCACCCCAGGACCACGTCACGACCAGGTCGGGGATGTCGGCGGTGCCGGCGTCATCGACGGTCACGCTGAAGGGCAGCGACTCCCCCTCGTCGCCGCTCGTCGGCGCGTTGACGGAGTCGAAGAACGGCGCGACGTTGTTGATGGTGTTCACCAACGAGAAGGAGTCCGAGCCTCCGTCGCCGTCGGTCACGGTCACCACCACGGTGTAGTTGCCGTCGTCGGCGTAGGTGTAAGTCACCGAGTCACCGACCACCGGCGCGCTGCCGTCACCGAAGTTCCAGGTGTAGACCAGCGGGTCGCCCGCTGCGTCACCTGCGCTCGCCATGAACGACAGGAGCGAGCCCTCATCGCCGTCGGGGATGACCACATTGCCGATGAGCGGCGCCACGTTGCTGATCGCCACGGTGGTGCTCACCGAGTCGGTCAGCCCGTCGTCGTCGGTCACGGTCAGGGTGATCGTGTAGGTACCCTGGTCGTCGTAGGTGCATGCGGCGTCCGTGGGACCCGTCACGGTCACGTCGATGACGCCGTCGGTGTCGCAGTCCCAGTCGTACTGGACGATCACGCCGCCGGCGTCCGAAGACGCGGACGCGTCCAACGAGACCGGCACGCCCTCGTCGCCGACGTAGGGTCCACCCGCATCGGCTGTGGGCGCGTCGTTGCCGACGATGATCACCGCGGTGTCGGTGCCGAGGATCCCGTCGTCATCGGTGACCTGCAGCAGCACCGTGTAGGTGCCGACCGCGGGGTAGGTGCACGACTGGCCGACCGACACCGTCGAGTTCATGTCGAACACGCCGTCGTTCTCGCAGTCCCACTCGTACAGCACGATGGTCCCGTCGGGGTCGTAGCTCGCCGAGCCGTTGACCTGGATGGGGTTGTTCTTGGTGCCGGTGTAGGGGCCGCCAGTGATGTTGTCCGCGATGGCGACCGGGGCCGAGTTGCTGACGTTCACCGAGGCGGTGTCCGTGGAGGTGTCCCCGGAGTTGTCCGTCACGCGCAGGCTCACCGTGTAGCTGCCCTCGTCGGCGAAGCTGCAGTTCGTAGCCGTCGGGTTCGGGTTGGTGAACTCGTAGGCGCCGTCACCGTCGCAGTCCCACTCGTAGCTGACGATGAATCCATCGGGGTCGAGGCTGCCGGAGCCATCCAGCGTGAAGACCACGCCCTGGCCTACGTTGTAGGGGCCGCCAGCGTCGGCGAGCGGACCGGAGTTGAGCACGCTCACCGAGTCGGTGGTCGTGTCTGTCAGGCCCTGGTTGTCCGTCACCGTCAGGGTCACCTGGTACGTGCCGGAGCCCGGGTAGGTGCAGGTGCCCGTGGCGGCGGAGCCGACGATATCGAGCACGCCGTTGCTGTCGCAGTCCCAGGCGTAGAGCACGATGCTGCCGTCCGGGTCGAAGCTTCCGCTGCCGTCCACCGTGGTGGAAAAGGTGGTGGTCAGGTTGTAAGGACCGCCGGCGTCCGCGACGGGCGGGCCGTTCACCACCACCGAGGCGGTGTCCGTGTCCTGGGCGCCATCGTTGTCGGTGATCCGCAGGCCGACCGTGTAGGTGCCCGGCACCGTCCACACACACGTCGCATTGGTTGCGCTCACCGAGACCGAGTCGTAGGTGCCGTCGTTGGTGCAGTCCCACTCGTAGAGCGCGACAACGCCATCCGGGTCGACGCTGCCCGAGCCGTTGAGCGACTGGGACGCGCTGACGTTCGGGGTGTAGGGGCCGCCCGCATCAGCGATGGGATCGACGTTGACGAAGACCGTGGCGGTGTCCGTGTCGGTGGAGCCCGTGTTGTCTGTCACCTGGAGCACGATGGTGTAGGTGCCCGAGGACGCGAAGGTGCACATCCCGCCCGCGACCTGGGTGGTCGTCATCTCGAAGCTGCCGTTGTTGTCGCAGTCCCAGCCGTACGAGACGATGCTGCCATCGGGATCCGAAGAGCCATTCGCGGTCACGTTCACCGGGATGCCGATGTTCGCGTTGTAGGGCCCACCGGCGTTCGCTACGGGGGGCAGCGACGGGATGGTGATGGTGGTCGTCGCCGAGCCCGTGCCACCCGCGTTGTCCGTGGCGCGCAGCGTGATGGTGTACACACCGGAGGTCGTGATCGCGGGGCAGACCGCCGCGCCGTTACCCTGGGGGCCGATCTCGTAGACGCCGTCGTTGTTGCAGTCCCACTCGTACGAGACGACCGTTCCGTCTGCGTCGGTCGCCGAGCCGTTCACCGCGGTCGGTGTCCCGTTGACGCCCGTGTAGGGCCCGGTGGTCGTCACCTGCGGCGGCTGGTTCAGCGGCACCGTGAGGCCAATCGGGCAGGTGGCCTGCAGGTTCTGGCTGTTGGTGACGATGACCGTCCCAGCGAACGTCTGACCGAAGTCCTGCGGTCCCGGGGTCCAGTTGAACGTCGCGGTGGTGCCCGACGGTCCGCTGCTCGGAGTCAGCGTGCTGCCAGCCGG
>Ga0222662_1000301_pt1 | contig 45373 bp, 36 predicted proteins | sample AntAcemetagen600_FD_179821 | JGI IMG/M metagenome (GOLD analysis project Ga0222662, IMG submission 179821) | Saline water microbial communities from Ace Lake, Antarctica - #600 | ecosystem: Environmental > Aquatic > Non-marine Saline and Alkaline > Saline | place: Antarctica: Ace Lake... | reverse complement strand
CGTTCATGGTCACGCCGTTCGAGTCCAGCAAAAAATGCTTTTTTGTTTTTTCTATTGTGCTCAGGAGGCGGCGGGGCCACTATCCTCAGTTCAGTAGTCCCACAGTGGGGCTACCTGAGTAGTTACCTCATAAACAGTAAAAGGAAAACTAAAATGCCCGAACTCACACCCTCACAGTATACACTGGTGTACAACATGCTATCGCTGACGATCGCCTGTATGTTTGCATCATTTGTATTCTTCGTCCTAGTCCGCAACGACATCGCACCGCGCTACCGCGGTTCGGTTGTCGCTTCTGCTCTCGTCGTCTTTATCGCCGGATATCACTATTTCCGCATATTCGGGAGTTGGGAGAATGCTTACGTAATCTCGGAAGCTACCGGAACGTATGTATCGACTGGAAAACCATTCAATGACGCCTACCGCTATGTGGATTGGCTCTTAACAGTGCCACTCTTAATGGTGGAGCTTGTTCTCGTCCTTGGACTTGCCAAAGTGGCAACGCGCAAGTTGCTCGGCCGTCTTGTGGTCGCTGCCTTTCTCATGGTTCTTCTCGGTTATCCGGGTGAAATTGACAAAGAAAGCACATCCCTCTTCTCGAATCGCGGGTTCTGGGGACTACTCAGCACGATTCCCTTTGCCTACATATTGATCGTTCTGGTGAAGGAGATTCGGAAATCCATGGCCACTTCCAGCGGGCAGATTTCCATCTTGCTGCGAAATGTTGGTCTGTTGACCCTCTTCACGTGGGGTTTCTATCCAATCGCGTTCATGGCACCATTCTACGGACTCACTGGTGGGTCGGCTGAAGTGGCCCTGCAATTCGGTTATAGCATTGCAGATATCGCCGCCAAATGCGGTTACGGGCTCTTAATTTACAACATTGCCCGCCTGCGAAGTGAAGAAGACGGATACCACGGGGAAGGCCTGCAGGTTGACCCTGCCGCTAAAATCTAGGCTGTCAGTTGCTTACCACTATCAGGCCGCCCCAGCTATCTGGGGCGGCCTTTTTTTTTGGCAAATAGCCAACGATAGCTTTTTTATTCCAGCCGATTTAATTTAATATCATGGCTTGATTTTTCTGCAGGAGGTCTCATTCTCTTACGTTTTCCTAAATTCAAGCAAAAGACCTGACAGTTCCGACTATGGACGATATTTCCCTTTCAGTTTCTCCCCGTGAACGCGCCGGCAGCGGTGCAGCCGGACGCATACGCCGTGAAGGCAAGATCCCTGCCGTTCTTTACGGTGTGAGTGGCACTCGAAACCTTTCGGTGGATCGCAGCACCTTTCTCAAGGTGTGGCGGAAGGCTGGGCAGTCCTCGGTAGTAACGATCGACGATGGATCGGGTTTCTCATCGATGACACTGATTCAAGACGTACAGCGCAATGCGTTGACGGATGAATTTATGCACATTGACTTTTTGGAGTTGACCAAAGGGCACAAAATTACCGCCAACATTCCTGTTCATGTTCATGGCAACCCAATTGGTGTCACGGATGAGGGTGGGGTGCTGGACGTGCAATTGCATGAAGTGGAAGTGCGGTGTTTGCCGAAAGATTTGCCTCACGCAATTGAGTTGGAGGTAGGTAAACTTGCGCTCGGTGACGTGATCCATTTGAAAGACCTCCCTGTTTTGGAAGGCGTCGAATACATGGGCGAGGAGGAGCAACCAGTCGTCGGCGTTTCGCACCCACAGGCGGAAGAGCCGGAAGAGGATGAGGTTGAAGAAGAAGCCGAAGTTGAAATTATCAACAAGGGCAAGAAGGACGACGAGGACGAGGAGTCCGAGGAGAAGGAGGACTAATCCCTGCGGGGTATTCGTTTTCGCTCTCTTTAGTCAATCGGTAGATCATGGAACGGGTACGTGTTATTGTAGGCCTCGGAAATCCCGGGGAAGAATATCGCAAGACACGACACAATGCCGGTTTTCTTGCACTGGATTCAATTGCTTCGGCGAACAATGCTCCATGGGTATGGGAACGCCGTTTCCAGGCAGATAGCTGCCTCATCGAATTCGAAGGGCACCCAGTTCTCCTAGTCAAGCCGCGAACTTTTGTGAATCGCTCCGGCGAAACTGTTTCAGCATTATCCCGATACTATAAATACACGCCGGAGAGATTCTGCGCGGTTTATGATGATATCACACTGGAACCCGGCCGGATTAAACTATCTGCAGCAGGAAGCGCCGGCGGTCACAACGGGGTGGCTGACATTCTGAACCGCCTGGGTTCAGGGTTTTACCGCATGCGGATCGGAGTGGGGACGAAGACTGATCCACGCATTGCCCTAAAGGACTGGGTTCTTGGTCGCATCCCATCCTCGGATGAAAAACAAATGGAAGAAGCCTACATTACCGCCCATCAAGGGCTCACACTTTTAGTTGCCAGCGGAATAGAACGGGCAATGAACCAAATTAACACAAAACGAAAAGCATCATGATCAAGAAATCCAATCGGAAATACCGGGCAACATTCATTCTCGATACCCGGGGCGTTGAGGCATCCATCGATGAACTGACCGAAACTTATTCCAAAGTCATTGGAGAGGTATCCGGTGAGGTGGAAGCGGTCAAGAATCTCGGCACCAAGGAATTTGCCCGCAAGACTCAAAACGGCATGCCTTCCGGCATTTTTCTTCAATACGATTTCACGGGTCCTGTGACCGCTCCCGGACAAGTTCAGGAAAAGGTCCGTCTTGACCGAAAGGTGAATCGGGTCATGGTAGAGCACGCGTAAGCAGATCTCTCTACCAGCAAACCTCTTTACTATCATGGCCTCTTTCAATCGCGTTATTCTTATCGGCAATTTGACCCGAGACCCGGAAGTCCGATTTGCAAGCGGTAACAATGCCATCTGCAAATTCGGCTTGGCTGTTTCCCGGAATTTCACGACCCGTGACGGTGAAAAGAGAGAGGAAACCACATTTGTAGATATCGACGCCTTCGGCAAAGTCGGTGAGATCCTTGGCAAGTATCTTGCGAAAGGTCGTCCGGTAATGATTGAAGGCCGCCTCCAACTCGATTCATGGGAAAACAAAGATGGCGAGAAGCGCAACAAGTTGAAGGTCGTTTGCGAAAATTTCCAATTCCTCGGCACCGGTCGGGGTGGAGATGACGAAAAGAGTGGCAGTGGCGGTTCCTTCGAACGCACTTCACCGCCTTCTCGCGAGAGCTCTTCTCGATCCGGCGGGGGATCCTCAGAAAATTTTGACGACGAAGACATTCCTTTTTAACCACAATTATTTACAATGGCACAATCAGAAGTTCTCCTCCTCCATCCCGTCACCAATGTTGGTGGCGAGGGTGAAAAAGTTCGCGTAAAGGCCGGTTTCGCCCGGAATTACCTTATTCCGCGCAAACTCGCTATGCCTGCGACCCGGTCAAACGAGAAGCAGATCGAGTCACTCCGCAAGCGCCGCGAAGAGCGTGAAGGCAAAGAGTTGGCCGCAGCGCAAGAGCTCATGGCAAAGCTTGAGGCACTCAGCATTGCGATCGTGGTCAAGACGGGTGAGGGCGGCAAAATGTTTGGCGCGGTCACCGGACCGGATATTATTGGCAAGATTGCAGAGAACGGCATCGAGCTCGATCGCAAGCAGGTTCATTTACCGGCTCCGATCAAGACGATCGGTGATCATACAGTTGCGATCAAGTTGCACCCTGAGGTTCAGGGCGAGTTGCGGTTTGAAGTCGTTTCGGAGAATCCGATCGAAGACTGATCGGGTAGCCCCGGTCAATTGATATCGAGGATCGACGCGAAATCCGGGTCGAACCACTTCTTGTAATAGCGAACCGCCTGTCCGTCCGTTAGGCCGGATAGGAAATCACAGCCTACGCGAGCGCGTCCAGCCTCTCCTTTCGCTTGGAGAAATAGGCTGTGCTCGTTCTCTGGGACAAGTTTTAAGCACCGTCCGGCATCCTTCGGCGAGTAGTTTTCTACAAGCACTTCAAATAAATTGTCGAGGAGGCGCCCTCCTTTGAATTCGATCTGCTGAATCGTTGTAGACTTGAAAATTAAATCCGAGGCAATCCGTTTGTACAAGGTGGCCTCCCGTTTTGAGGCTGGATCTACTTCGAGTCGTAAGCGGTAACGGTTGCTTCGGTCTGAAAATGGGCCTTCGCTTTCGACGATTCTCGTCGCATTGATGAAGCTACCGACCTTGGAATTGAATTTCCGTTCATAGTAGCCCTCACGGATGGATCGTTTCAAATCATCCAGAAGCTTCCCATCGCCCTCGGAGAGGTCTTCAACCTTCTCTGCCCACCGGTCAACCGTGTGCTGGGTAATGTACCGTGCTTCGATCCCGTCAACAATGTCGTTGAGCGAGTATGCGGCATCATCGGCCCAATCCATGATCTGGCATTCTATGCTGCGGATCGAATTTAAGTCGGCGTAAGAATCAAGTTCGCCGGGAACCAAGCCGGAACCGAGAGCGAAGTCGCGAAGTGGTTCCTGATCGTCATAAATAAAATGATTTTCGGGAGGTTCTCCGAGATCCTTGTATCTCTCTCTGTGGAGTTTTTTGTATTTTAAAACACCATCCAGAAATGCCCGGGTAGGATTCATCCCTTCGCTGCCCTTTTCGCGGGCGTAGATCAGTTGGGTGAGAATGCGCAGTGTTTGACCGTTCCCTTCAAAACCACCGTATGCAGCCATGAGTTCGTTGAGCTTTCGCTCCCCAATATGCCCGAAGGGCGGGTGGCCAAGGTCATGAGCGAGGCAGATTCCTTCGGTCAAGTCAGGATCCAGGTAGAAATCCCTCCCGAGAAGAGGAGAGTGGACAGTCAAATACTCACAGATGGATCGTCCGATCCGCGCCACCTCCATGGAGTGCGTCAGACGGGTCCGGTAAAAATCAAATTCCCCCGACTGAAAGACTTGGGTCTTCGATTGGAGCCGCCGGAAGGCGTACGAGAAAACCACCCGGTCACGGTCTATCGCATAAGGTGACCGGTGATCCTCCGGAGGTCGTTTGCCCCCCGGAAGAGTTTCCCGGTCAAAGTCTCCGTAGAAGCGGTTCTCCTGCCAATTGTTCATTTGCTGCTGCTGTTAGAAATGACAGGAGACGCCACATTTGCCAGCCTTATAGAAGGGCTTTCACCATCTCGCGCTCACTTGCGAGTTCAGATACGGAGGCATCGATCTTAGCGCGGCTGAAGTCATTGACCTCAAGTCCTTCCACTACTTTCCAGTTGGATCCATTGGACACGATGGGGAAAGAGGTAATAAGACCCTCATCAGTGCCGTACTCACCGCTGGAGCATACGCCTACGCTATGCCAGTTGCCTGGTTTCGTGGGAGTGGTCAGGGACGAAACAGTATCAACGACAGCATTCGCTGCCGACGCTGCCGAAGAGGCACCTCTGGCCTTGATAATGGCAGCACCCCGTTGTTGCACGACAGGGATGAAGGTATCCTTCAGCCAACCTTCATCGCTAATCACATCGGTTGCCGGCTTGCCATCGATCCTGGCATTGTAGAAATCCGGATACTGGGTAGCGGAGTGATTGCCCCAGATCGTAAGATTGGAAACTTGGCTGGAGTGAACCCCAGCTTTGGATGCCAACTGGGTGATCGCCCGGTTTTCATCCAGGCGGGTCATGGCGAACCAGCGGTTCTGAGGCACGCCCTTTGCATTGTTCATCGCGATCAGGCAATTGGTGTTGCATGGGTTGCCTACGACCAGCACGCGCACGTCGGACGCAGCCGATTTCTCAATTGCCTGGCCTTGGCCGGTAAAGATCTTCCCGTTGATTTCGAGGAGATCGCCCCGCTCCATGCCAGCCTTTCGAGGTACGCTGCCTACGAGTAAGGCCCAGTTCACATCCCGAAAGCCCTCATTGAGGTCGGAGGACCCGCGGATGTCGGTCAAAAGAGGAAAGGCGCAGTCGTCCAGCTCCATCATTACTCCTTCGAGTGCGCCCATGGCGGGCTCAATTTCAATCAGGTTTAGAGCGACGGGCTGGTCTGGCCCGAACATGCTGCCTGAGGCGATTCGGAAGAGAAGGGAATAGCCGATTTGACCGGCGGCTCCTGTGACTGCGACGCGGATGGGTTTTTTGCTCATCAGTCTATCCTTCTATATGTTAGTCGGTAGAGGCAACCATTTCCACGCAGAATCCTTACACAATCCGCCGATTTACAGGAAAAACCGTTGGCTCAATTTATCTACCGGGTGCCCCACACCCGGTAGAAGACGGCTCCGCCCGAAGGAACATCATCGTCGATGAAAATGTTCGTGGGAGGTGTTGATAAAAGCGACCCGGAGATGTCCACCCAGCCGCCGGTCAGCGAAGTTGATCGTTCAACGTAGTAGGTGTATCCGTCGGCGCTGTTCCAGGAAATGCTCATCCCAGAAGGATGGGGTTCAATAACGGCCTGGAGGGGGAATACGGTATAGGTCGCTCCCCCGTGATTATTGCCGACGCTATACTCTTCGGTCGTCCCGTCGACGTCTACGATGACTCTGACGTGATAGGTGCCCTGGTCGTCCGGTGCGCGGATGCCGGCGAAGGTAATCTCGACCACGTCCCCGACATTTACGACACCGACAGAAGTCGATTGGTCCTCAGTCGCCGCCAACGAGTTGTAGGAGGGACTCTTCTCCCAGAGACTGAGCTTGCCGGCGTTGCCGGAAATATGCCCGGTGTTGGTAATCCGAACGACCACGTCAAAGATTGCGGAGGTCAGGGTCGGACTCGGATCCAGGCGGACGGATTGGACGACAAAATCTGGTTTCATCCAAGAGGGTGGGTTGGCTGAGGTCGGCGCAATAACGGTGTATGTGCCGGTGAGCTGGTTGTTCGCCTCGGATTGTTCATCCACTGTTCCGTCGGCGTCGGCGAAGACGCGGAGGAAATAGGTCCCGCCGGTCGCTGGAGCCGTAAATCCACTGACAGTGATCGTGCGGATCTCGTCAATTTCCATTATCCCTAGATGCACCTCGGCTTCTCCGGCTTCGCCAACGGTTGCCGCTGTGGGCTTATCGTTCCAGAACCGGAGAACCGCACCGTTGGCTTTCCATAGACCCTTGTTCTCAACCTCTATGACAGCGGAGAAAGAGTCACCGGTAACTTCGGACTGAGCAATGAAGGTTACGGAATTGACCTGCAGATCAGGCTCCTCTCCATTTGATGTGGTCTCTCCTGGGGTTCCTCCAACTGACGGTGCCCCTCCCGATCCGGATGTTCCACCCGAGCCGATGCCCGGTATTGTGAAGGTCTGGGTGTCGGAATCGATGGCGGCGACCCGCGCTCCGAACGGTGGTTGGCCGCTGACTGTGGCCGTGTTTGTAAAGGCTCCGTTGATCACGTCGGTCGCTTTGAGAAGATAGGTAGCGGTAAAGGTGCTCGAGTCCGATTCGCCCGGATTGAGGGAGATCGGCCCGCCGCCCACAGATACCACAGGATCGTCGATGGTGATGCCTGTTACGGTTACGTTGCCGGTGTTGGTCACGGTGAATTCGTACTCGATCTCAAAACAGATGCCCCCGGCAAAAGGAAAGTTGTGGAATTCAAATCCACCGCGGGTCGTAACGTCCCCGCCGAAGACCGAACGGCCGTCGATGGACCCGCCGGTGAAATCACCGGAAGCATAGGGAGCGAGGACGGATCCAAGCCATGCGAATCCGCTGGTTTCAACCGAGGTCGCGTCCACGAGGTTGAAGAGCACTCGGCGTGGATTCGTCCCGTTCAAGGTCATCCCGACATTGTGGATGGCAACCGGGTCTCCATAGACATTGACCAGGGTAATCGACCCCGCTGGGACCGAAATACCGAAGGATGCGGAGGAGAGACTTATCTCAGCCGCGGTCAGGTGGAATACGTTCAGTTCCGGATCGTTGCCGACTAGTTCAAGGCCAACAACCCCGGAGGAAACGGTGGTCTCTGTCTTAGAAATAACTCCTCGCTCGCCAAAGGAACCGAGAAGGGCGGAGCGCACCTCCATTTCATCAGCCAGTTCGCCGAAGGTCATTCCACTGCCGTTCGAAGGCACGTTTCCGTCGTCGTCGAAGGTGATTGGTATCACCTGGCGGGTCAGGTTGCCGTTTGGCATTACACGGACCGGACCTGTTCGCGTGCCGCTGTAGACCACGTTGCCATTCACGCCCCAGGAGCCGTCAGTCAGGTCGCCACCGACGATGAACATGTCGCACGTTCCACCCGTGAAGATGGGGAGAGAGTCGCCTTTCACGACAGTTCCGACGCTGTATCCGCCCACGATGGTTGCGTTTCCGCCAACCGCCAGACGAGCGTCTGTGTCACCGCCACTGGCATTGAGGTTTCCAAAGATCAAGGCGTTGAACTCGTTCCCCAAGCCGAGCGGTTGGCAGGGGCCGGGCCCGAGGAGGAAAGTTCCTGTCTTGCTGATGGAGAGGGCGGGGAGTTGGAGAGCCGTTGCCAAGGCTGGGTCGCTATCGGTTACCGGGTCGCCCGTTCGCGGGTCGGTGGCTGTCACCGAGGCGATGTTCGGTCGGCTTCCGTTGTTTAAATCACCCAAGGTAACTGCATAGGTCCCGGAAAAGGTGATCGAATCTGTTTCACCCACGGCTAGGTTGATCGGCCCGCCAACAACGCTGAAGAGGGGATCCGTTACCAGGACGTTCGTGAGTGGGACATTTCCCGTATTCTCCACGATGAAGGTGTAGGCCAGGGACTGTCCATCCGTGTCGTATTCAGTCGGAGTGACAGATTTCGTCAGCGCAATGCTCGGGTTGGCCGGGATGAGACCCGCATCAATGCGAGGGTTGTGCTCCCCGTTTGCGAGGGAGACCGGGGCCGTGCGACCGCTGATCTCGTCGGCGTCCGAGTTCGAGGTTCCGTTAATTCCAGCTGAGTCCGCGTTAGACGGAGAGAAAATGTAAGTGATCGGAAGAACGAATTCGACTTGATAGGAGGCTGGGATAAGCCCGGTGAATTCGTAAAATCCGTCCCCGCCGGTTCCTGCGGAGGTGGTCGTGGTCAGTGGACTGCCTCCAGCGTCGAGGATCGGGTTTCCAGAGTTGTCGAGGAGGTTGACAGTAATGCCGTTTACCCCCGGTTCGGATGGATCCTGTATGCCATCCGAATCCAGGTCGAGCCAGACGTAATCCCCCAGTGAGGCGGGGCGCCAGAGACCAGCGTCCCAGGAACGGTCCTGTTCCCCAGCGACCAGAGTGGTGAGCGTCGTGCGTCCGGTGGTCCGGTTTGCATCGCTATCATTGCCGTCGTTTCCGCCCTGATCAGGGTCGCTGAGCACGTAACCGGCTGGTGGAGTAAATCCGACGGAATAGTCACCTGGGAAAAGCCCTGGGAATAAATATCTACCGTTGGATCCCGTAGTGTCGGTTGCGATCGGGTTTCCTAACGCATCGTAAAGTGTGACGAGAACGCCGGAGACAGGGCTTTCCCCCGAATCCTGAATTCCATTCAAATTAATGTCATACCAGACGTAATCCCCGAGCGACGCAAAAACCGAAACCGAGGCCGGATCGTCGTCGGTGACTGGAGGAGCACCGGGAATTTCGATTCCACCCGGACTGGCTGGATGGCCTTCGACTGCGCCGATGTTGACTACCCCGGAGGAAAGACTCGGTGATGTCTTGGTAACCGTCGTGCTCGCGCCGGGGGCCAGTGGTCCGTCGATCACATCGATCAGACCGAGGACGTCATCGGTCACACGGATGCGCACCAGCGGAAGATCACCGGTGTTGGTTACTACATAAGTATAGGTCACCGGCGTTCCGGGCAGAATCCAAAGATTGTCACCGTCCACTGCGGTTCCGGCTGTCTTGACCACACTTACGCTGGTAGGAGGTAGCCAGAGGCCAAGATCCCAACTGCGATCATTCTCCAAAGCGGCGATATCGGTGATCGGGGTGAAGCCGGTGGCTGAATCGACATCGGAATCGAGTTCATCATCGAGGCCCGCATCTTTGGTCGTTACGGTATATCCGTCCGGCAGAGTGAAGACGGCATAGTAGTCGCCGCGGTCCAAATCAGGAAAGAGGTAGTAGCCCGGTTCTCCGGCGAAGTTATTGGCCGTCACTGTGAATCCGACATATCGATCCGTTGAGGGATCGCGAACTCCGTCGCCGAATCCCCCGACCGGACCATCCTCATAAAAGTCGACGCGTATGCCATTCAAGCCGATCTCGCCGGCGTCTTGGATGCCGTCCTTGTTGGTGTCGAGCCAGACCCGATCTCCATAGGACGCATTGTTGTCTGGCGCGACGGCGATCCCCACCTTGATGGGTTCGGAGGCGAGCAGTTCCGAGTCGGTGTCGACCCGGGTCCCGAAATAACCGAAAGAGTTCCAGGCGATGCGTCCGTCCGTCGGAGTTCCCACTGGTGCGCGCATCGGCCAGGTAAGTTCCAATTTTTCGCCGGGTTGAATAGTAATGCCGTCGAAAACAAAGAGAAGAGAGCGTGTCTCGGGGAGGGTTGCCGGTGGAGTTGTGGTCCATTCGGCGGGTATTGCCGCCGGCACCCCGCTTTTGAAGTCAGGCCGCTCCGGGTTTGAATAACGGCTGTAATAGACCGTTACGCCGGGGGGCGCCACGACTGGTCCGGCCAGCGAGGCGATCCATTCTGTGTCGCGGGAGCTCAAATCAATTACACCTGTGTCCCCGATGACGGGTAGGATGTCCAGAATCTGGGCGTCGGTGATCGGAATATTTCCTGTATTCTCCACTTCCAGACGATAGTCGGCCAGACCGCCCGGAACCGTGAACCCGGAATCGGGATACTTGCTCCAGTCAGAGTCGAGTTGGCCTTTGACGAATTTGACCGATTCCATGGAGGCGCGACCGCGGACGAAAGCTCCCCGGTTTTCGTAGTGGATCTCTTCTGTCGTGTTGCCGTCCCCGTCAAGATCGTCGGAGTCGGCCACTGTGCTGACCCCATTATAAGTGTCGATCTCCGAGTTGCCCCAGTCCGCAAGGTAGATTCGATTGTCTATATTACCAAAGATCGTTCCGCTCGGAACGTTGGCAACGAAGGAAATTCTGAATGACTCTCCGATGGGCAGGTCATAGTCTGCCAGACCCATCGAAGAAGGGTTCGACCTGTGGAATTATAATCGGTAATCGCTACAAACACAGGGTCGGGTGCACCCGCCGGCTTCGACAAAATCTGCCAGGAACCAGGGACGTATTCCAGTTTCTCGCTAAGAAGGTCGGCCAGAACAGGATTCTCAAGAGCTTCGGCCGCCTCCTGGCGGTTCTCCAGAACGATTGTGTAGGTCACGTTGTCGCCATCATTCACATTTGATGGAGAGACCGCTTTCTCCAGCTCCGCAACCGGGCGGACCGTCTTGATCGTGATCCCGGCATCATTTGTATCCGATTGGGGGCCGTTGAAATCAGTGTACAAAACACTCGCGGTGTTCTCGACCACGAAGCCTACTGGCACCGGATCTCCGTTCCGGTCCACAGTCAAAATTGTCCCTCGAACGGAAAAATCCCTTGCTTCGTAACCAACTGGCAAAGTTCCAAAGTCCCATCTTATTTGTGTGACATACTCCCCGACCGGCAGGCCGAGAGAAGATACGTTGACCCATTCCGAAGTGGAACCGGAAAAGGGATTTCCAAGCAAAGCGGACCACCCGCCGCCGTTACTGGTTTGGATATATACAGATACGGGATCCTCAAGACCTTCCGGCGTTCCCTGCAGGCGCGGGACGCGGATCGATGTGATGTCAACTTGGTCGGGCACGGTATCGATCACCGAAACCATATCCACCGGAACATTACCCTGGTTGCGGAGTGATAAATTCCAAGTCTTGTTTGCCTCTTTGCCCTCATAGACGAAACGACCATCCACCCCTTTGGCGAAAACGAGGTCACTGCTCGGAGACTCGATGATATGGGTCACGGAATCCGTCAAAGTGGTCGCAGTTCCACCGACCGGAGTCACGGTGGCGGAGACATCGTTCGTGACGCTTCCCCCTATGGTAAAAGCTGGAGCCGGGTATCGAACGGTAACCGTCCGCGTCGCGGTTTGCCCTGCATCCAGGTCCCCCACGGTCCAGTCGACTGTGTGGGCACCTGGGGAATAAATCCCACCATTCGAGGCAGAGACAAATAATGCTCCGACGGGCAGGCTATCAGAAACGGAGATGGTAGTCAGATCAAGTGCTCCAACTGTATGCTGATTCCGCACCCGAATCCGATAAGTCACATCCTGGTCAATTGGGATACCCGATCCGAGAAGTTGCTTTTCCAAAGTCGCTCGATTCGAGGCCCGGGCGGTGATGGATACGGGCGTTGAGGTGCTTGCCGGCGAGTTGTCGGCATCCATGGTGGCAGTGTTTGTCGCAGCGGTGCCGTCGGGTGTGCTGCCGGGTTTGAATCGCACTTTCAGGGTTATCTCTCCCGTGCTCCCGGCCGGTAGAGGGTCGACAAAATTCACGGACAGGGTCCGGGTTACGGCATCGAAATTGTCATTGTCGACGTGGATTGTTCCAACCAGTTCCTGATATTCAAGCCCGGCTGGAAGAATATCCGTCAGCGTAGCGTTGTCGAAATTCGTGGTCGTGCTTGCCGCGCGATACTGCAGTTTGTAGATGAAAGATTCGCCGGTCTCGACTTCGGTGAGATCGTTCTCAATCGATTTGAAAATTTCCACATCAGCCCGAAGAGAAGGTTGAAAGGAGAGCCCCGTTAGGAGGGAGGTCAAAAGCAGGAGTAGTTTTTTCATAGTATCACGCTTTCAGCTCGCGATCCTTCCCGCTTTTTAGCCGACTGTTTAGATACCAGAGAAGTACCGCTTACAAATGAAGCAGCTTCTGATTCTGTAGAAAATAGCAGCCGAGGCAATTGTTTTTGTAAAAAAAGAGTATAAAAATCCGGTATTTAGAGTAGCTACAAGGACCTTGGCTGATCTCTTCCGGAGAATTTTCGCGCAATCCCTGGATTTTTCAATAGGGAGAAAAACATCCAGCCGGAGAAAACGAGGAGGGATAGGCTAATCCAGCTGATCACCGAGGGGGGCATAACGGGTAAAAGACTGTAGGCGACGATGGGAGCGAGAATCCCGCGCAGCCCGGTGAGGCTCATGTGGACGCTCATATATTCGGAAACCTGATCGTCGGGGGCGATACGGGTGACCCACAGATTCCAGGCGATGTTGCCGCCGCCGAGTCCGAGTCCGAAAAAGGCGGACCCGAGCCCGATAATCCAGAGGCTGGAGAAATTGAAATAGAAGAGGATCGCGAGGAAAAGGCAGAGGTTGAGGATGATCCGGTAGGTGAGAAAATTAATCCGCTCAAAGAGGAAGCCAAATACCTTGAGACCCACAATGCGGGCGAGGGCAAAGATCACGACCGTGATGAAGATGACTTGGCTGTTGGGGAGATTGAAACCGTAGACTGGATTCGCTAGAATTTCGATGCGTAGGGGTAGGAGAGCCAGGTTCGCCACTCCGAGAATCATCCAGGCAATGAGCATTTTCGCAAAAAGCGGATCCTCACCGATCAGGGAAAAGTTTCCCCAGCGACGGGGTGATTTGATTTGAATTGGTTCGCTGGGAATTCGCGAGACAGCCAGCGCGCAGGTAATGGCAGCCGCTGACATGAGGAGAAAGACCATGCCGAAGGCTTCGCGGTGGGTATCGAGGTATTCGCCCCCGAGAAGGCTGAGGGTTGCCCCAACCAGAGCGGCGAGAATAAATGTGTTCGAGACGAGACGACCGCGATCCCGGTGAGAATAATTCTTTGCGTAAACGGCGACAAAAAGACTCGGGATCTGCGCGAGAAGGGCGTTGGCGCCGAGGAAAGAGAGAGTGAAGACCCAGAGTTCCTCCGCGCGGGATGCCACTGCATACCCTCCAGCCGCTGCGAGAAAACAGAGGGCGCTCGCACGGCTGGCCGGCAGGCGGAGGCGGGCTGCAACCTGCTGCCCGAAAGGCGCGAGAAACAGACCGAAGGCAATGCCGGCACTGAGGACACCCTTCACCGAGTCAGGGGCTTCGAAATAGCGGATCGCTGCAAGTAGGCCAAACGACAAAGCACCGACTTCGATAATTCCCCCGAAAGCTCCCCGCACCAAATCGTAGCGGTAGGTTAGTTTCTTTAGTGCCTCCTGTTGATACACCCATTGGATGCTGAACAGAGGCATGGGGTGGGGCAAACAAGAATGACATCAACTGGGGATTGGATGTGTTTATCGTAGCGGTGCCACTAGTAGGCTGTAACTATTAATATTTCGGATCCCAAATGTGGGTGAGTGCTTTAGCCTCAGTGCAGTATCTGGAGGGATAGGTGCAACAGAACGCGGGCTAAAGCACCGCGCCACGAAATTTTGGGAGTTACAGCCTACTAGTGTAAGCTTTTCTATGGGCAATGTTGTAGCATCCCGCCGCTCAGGCGGATGACATCTGGCAGGAGCGATGATTCAAAAGGCATTTGTCGTCGAATTGTTCCGGGCGGTAAATTTCCGCTCATCAGCTATTGTCATCCGGCAGAACCCTATTCATATTTCCTAGGCATGAACGCACTCGACCAGCTCAAACAATACACAACCGTGGTGGCCGACACAGGCGACTTTCAGACCATACAAGAGTATGAACCACAGGATGCGACTACGAATCCGTCCCTGATTCTTAAAGCGATCGGCAAGTCGGAATACGATTCGGTTGTCGAGCAGGCAATCAAAGATGCGACTGACAAAAACGGAGGCGAAACCGGGATTGAAGCCGTAATCGACCACTTGTTGATTCGTTTTGGAATGGAGATTCTGAAAATCGTTCCTGGTCGAGTTTCCACGGAAGTGGATGCGAGACTCTCCTTCAATGTGACAGGCAGCATCGAGAAGGCCAAGGAACTGATTCGTCTCTACGAAGAAAATGGGATCAGCCGGGATCGGATTCTGATTAAGTTAGCTTCCACATGGGAAGGCATCGAAGCTGCACGTCATCTTCAGAAAGAGGGCATTCATTGCAATATGACTCTCCTCTTTTCTCTAGCGCAGGCCATCGCTGCCGCTGACGCGGGCGCGCAATTGATCTCTCCCTTTGTGGGACGAATTCTCGATTGGTACAAAGCGAAAGAGGGGAAGGAATTCGCGCCAAACGAGGATCCAGGCGTATTGAGTGTGAAAGAAATCTACACCTATTACAAAAAATTCGGTTACGACACAGAAGTCATGGGTGCGAGCTTCCGCAATATCGGTGAGATCACAGAACTCGCCGGATGTGACCTTCTCACCATCTCTCCGGATCTTTTGGAGGAACTGAAAGAGTCGGACGAAAAGATTGAGGAAAAACTTTCCGAAGAGGCTGCTTTGAATGAACCCATCGAGAAAATCGAGATGGATGAGGAGACCTTCCGCTGGATGATGAACGAAGACCCAATGGCGACTGAAAAGTTGAGCGAAGGCATTCGTAAATTCGGTGCCGATATGAACAAGGTCCGAGCCGAGCTACGCGAACGCATCGGGTAGTAGTGGAATGACGATAGTCATTTCGAGCCAAATTTTGTAGAGGAATGACGATAGTCATTTCTTCCCTTATCTCGTAGAGGAACCACGACAGCGGTTTCTTCCCTTTCCTTAAATGAAAACCTCCGAGCGCTTATCTCGTCACCTGGATAAAACTCCGGTCATCCCGGACAGTTGCTGGATCGCCGGAACCGCTTCGGTGTATGGCGACGTAGTGCTCGGGGAGCGCTGTAGTGTCTGGCCCTCTGCGGTCATTCGCGGGGATATCAATTCCATTCGAATCGGTGACGATACGAACATTCAGGATGGCGCGATCGTTCACCTTGCCGACGAGTACGGCGCAGTTATCGGCGAACGGGTGACCGTCGGGCACGGTGCAATTGTTCATGCCTGCCAAATTGGAGACGACTGCCTGATCGGAATGCAGGCGACCGTGCTCGATGGCGCTGAAGTGGGTGACGGTTGTATTATCGGGGCCCACGCTCTGGTCACGCAAGGAATGAAAGTTCCACCGGGATCCATGGTGCTCGGTGTTCCGGGCAAAGTGGTTAAAACCCTATCCGATGCGGAGCGGGCAGCACTACCGAATTGGGCGCTGAAGTACGTAGAAGTTTCACGCGGCTTCAAGGAGCGGGGCCTCCGGTAGCCGCTGCAAAGCAAGCCCATTCCGATCCGTCCATCGTTCTTAGGAAGTCGAAATCCAAAGTGGATCTGGACCATTGAGGACATTTGAGTTTTTTGGTTGCATGAACTGGCTGCTAAGAAGCGCTTTGCCTGTTTAATGATTCCAAGCCAGTTTCTCAAGTCCGACAGGCTGCTAGGCCTGCAAACTCAGTGTGATTAACCGATCTTTTGTGGTTGATTCTTCAAGCTCTAGCGGAAAGCATCTATCTCTCGGCAAGGAGAGGTGACAGAGCGGCCGATTGTGCATCCCTGGAAAGGATGTGTGCTGGAAACGGCACCGGGGGTTCGAATCCCTCCCTCTCCGCCAGCCTTCGCATGAAGCGTCAGCGAAACGGAGGCTGCCGCGTCGTAGCTCGACGAGCGAAGGCGGGCTTTTAGATCACAGCACCCAGCTACGGCTCGGCACGGCCAATGATTCTAGTTTTCACTTCAATATCTCCAGCGGCCATCGCGAAGCGATCATTTTTCATCCCAGAGATTCGAACCGATGGTTTGTACCGAGCCCCGCGTCTGCGGGGCGACAAAGCGCAGCGCCAATCCCTCCCTCTTCGCCATCACCTTTTAGGCCTCCCACTCGGAAGGCTTTTGTTTTGAGCTAATGCAGCTGTTTATGCGGTCTTCGTGCCAATGTTGTCTTGAACGTCCCAATGCAAATACTTTTGGCGATGTATTCTTGCTGGATCTGCCTTCTCTTGCTACGGCGCGACAGATGAACCGTGAGCGCCAGTGTAGACGCTTGTAGTGATTGGCCCGCTAGGTGCCTGGACGGTCTCGAACTGGTAAATCTACTCTGGGTCTGAAGTAATACTCAGTTCCTTGGCTACCTGTCTCGCTATCTCCTTGGCTGCTCTATCTGATGATGTGGGCAGTTTGCTTGATGATTCACAATACTGCGGGCGGTCCACGAGGTCGAAGTCGGCGATCAGGCAGTGGAGCATTCGTTTCAGTTCTGATCGATCAATTTGCTGATCACCGGATAGCGGTTGGCGGCTACTTCCCATTTCAAAGCCGCGGATCTCTACGCCAGTGCGGAATCCCTCGGGAAAATCAGCACCCCGTAGGAGGCGTTCAAAGAGATCGGTAAGGCGGTATTGAATCGTCATAGATTCTTTTAAATCTCCTTCATGGAAGAGGTCGAAGAGTCGTCTGGTCACTTCCGGGACGACGCCACTGGAGGCGTTGGTTCCGCCGTCGGCACCGGCGGCCAGCATGGGCACAAGTACGGCCTCCCATCCGGTCATGAAAGCGAATTCAGGCCGTTGTGGGCGGATGCGCGAGATCATCTGCGTCATCAGGCCTACGTCGCCGCTGGAGTCTTTGATGCCAATGATTCGCTCGTAGGCGGAAAGCCGCTCGATCGTGTTCAGGTCGATCGGGGTGGAGAGCATGGGGATGTTGTAGACGGTGACGTCGATCACCGACTGCTCCGCGATTTCCTTGAAGTAGGCGAAGATGCTTTCCTGACCGAGCTTGTAGAAAATCGGGGAAATCACAGCCACAGCACGAGCGCCGTATTCGGCATATCTCTCGCAGGCGATCAGGGTTTCGCGGATGTTGGCCTCGGCTGCGCCGGCAAGAATGGGAACTCGCCCATTAGATACTTCGCAGACTATTTTCACTATTCGCTTGCGCTCGTCGGCTGAGAACCGTGTGAATTCACCGGTCGAACCATTGGGGTAGAGCCCGTGAACACCTTTTTGAATCAACCACTCGATGTAGCGGGCGAGCTCCGCCTCATTGATTCGGCCCTCTGAATCGAGAGGAACCATATTTGGCGTAAAGATGCCTCTAATGGGGGATCGTGAGTCTATCATTGCGGTTGAATTAAAATAACTCCGAAAAGCTTATCAGACGCAGCCGCGTGCGGTCACGGGAATTGTGGTCAGTTGGCCATTTATCCGTGTCGAGTATTGGTCGATCAAGTTGACGACGGGGCAGATGTGAGTGGGCACCAGTAGAATGACTTCCCCAATGGAGAGCTTGTCAACGTCATCGCCTGTGAGAAATCCGTACTCCTCGCTCATGCGCGTGAGGGCGTAGTTTTCGTTGTTGTATGGTAATGCAAGGGGCAGGTCGGGGAATCTGTCGGAGGAGAAAACTTTTGTCCCTGCGTCAATCAAGGCGAGTCCCGGCTCCGGCTTGTCGATGACTGTGGTAACGACCGCGACGGCCAGATCGTCCCAATTCATCGCGCCCGTGCAACGGGTTAAGGACAGGTCGCCTAAGAGATAGGCACCCGGACGGATCCCGGTGACACCGGATTCGCCTGCCATGAATCGGGCGGTCACACTGCAACCCGGCCATAGTTCACCTTCCCCGCCAAGCTCTTCCCGGGCTTTGCGAAGCAAATCGGCGGTTTTTCTGGATTGCGCTTCGATCACCTCCGGTTGGGAGGTGTAGGTGAAGCCTTCGTGGGTGTATAGTCCGCGATAATTCAGGGAAGTTGAGCGATCGACTACCGCTTTCATGCGTTGTAGCTCGTCAATGGTCCGAGCTCCTTCTCGGCCAAGGCCGGAATCCAATGAAAGCAGGCAGGGTAGTTTTAGATCAATTTCTTCCAAGAGTTGTGAGAGGACCTCGATTTGCTGAACGCTGGTGCCGGCGATGATGAGTTCATCCAGGGCTCCGACCAATTGCTTGAGCGCTGGCATTTTATTCCGTGAGCTGATCGAGTGTGCAAGGAAGATGCGACGGACACCAGAAGGCAGGAGGGCGAGCGCTTCGGATATTTTTGCGCAGGTAAAACCGTCCGCTCCGGCGAGGATGGGCTTACCATTGGCTTCTTCGCTTACGATTTTGACGACACGCTTGCGCTCTTCATAACTCAGGCGAATGAACTCTCCCATGCTTCCGTTGGGATAGTAACCGGTGATGCCTTTTTCGCCCAGCCAGTTGATGATACTGCGAAGCTCACCCTCGTTGATTTTGCCGGTTGCATCGTAGGGGACAATGTGCGGGACGTAAATTCCTGATATGGGAGGCTTCATGTATACGGTTAACTCTAGGGGAAAGCTAGATTTTGTAGAGCTTTTTTGCGTTTAAGTTTGCGATTGCTTGTTGCTCCTCATCGGAGAATTGGTTCAGCCATTTACGGAAAATTTTGATCCAGGTGGGGAGCTCCGTAGTCAACTCGCAGACCGGCCAATCACTGCCCCAGACCAAACGTTTATGGCCAAAAGCCTCCAGTGTGGCGTCAAGATAGGGTTGGACGGCTTCTAAATTGATACAATCCGCTGTGCCTGAGGCGACAATACCGGAAAGCTTTGCAGTAACGTTGGAACGCTCGGCGATAGCAGTGAGGGTTTGTTGCCAGGCCGCAAATGAGGACGGCTCGCTGATGTTCGGGTTGCCACAGTGGTCTAAGACAAATTGCGTGTCAGGGCAGGCGTCGATGAGTTCAATACCAACAGTATGCTGCGAAGGTGAGATGCAGAGGTCGAACGGGAGCTCACGTTGCCCGAGAAGTTGGATGTTTTTTCGAAAAGCCGTGCCTTGCGAAATCGAGTCATCGACCGTGTGGAGAACGCGGCGGAGTGCTTTGAGCCTAGGGGATGTAATATCGTCAAGGTAGGCGTCGAACCCCGCATTTTCTGGACGCCCCGAGGCGATCACACCGCAGAGGCTATATTTCCCCGACTCCGCCTGCTCAGTGAAGAATTGGACTTCCTTCGCCGAGTGGCTTTCGGCGACATCCACCTTCATAAATATCCTGCTTCACCCCACGGAATGGTTCTGAGGACCAGTGGCCGTAAAGCTCGTCGCGTTCGTAGGCATAGGCTTCCGCTCCGTTGTCGGCCGAAAAGACAACAACGGTGTTCTCTAGCTGCCCGGATTCGGCCAGGGCCTCCAGCAGCTGTCCGCAGGCATCATCTGTTTCCACCACAAAATCTCCGTATGCGCCGGCACCACTAATGCCATCGAACTTGTCGTTCGGGATGATCGGGGCGTGTGGCGAGGGAAGGCAAAATAGAGAAAGAAAGGCTGCTCCAAGGACGCCTGTTCTTTAATGTATTCGATTCCTTTATCCGTTGTTAGCGGGATATTTTCGTAGGGATCCCAGCCGCTGTAAGCTGGTCCACTGCGACACTCCCAGCGGCCCTCTTTAATCGGCTTCCAATTGGAAGTCTCCATCACGATATCGGGCACATCGATCACATGCTCATTTTCAATCCAAGTATAAGGTGGGAAATTAATTACGGTGTCTCCAAAATAGTAATCAAAGCCGTGTGCCAGCGGGCCGTCCTGAATCGGCTTGGACCAATCAAAAGCTTCCGGCCCCCAGAACTCTCTTTCACGACCCCGACTGTCTGTGAACACCCTAGGCTTTGCATCAGAGAAACGGATGCTGTCCCAGTCCCAGCCCAAGTGCCACTTGCCTATCGCGGCAGTTGTGTAGCCCTGTGCTTGCAACATCTCTGGCAGGGTCAACTCCTTGTCAGAAAAAACCGATGGTTCGAACGCTCCAACAATCCCATAGAACTTACGCCAGTGATAACGACCAGTCAGCATCGCATAACGGCTCGGAGTACACACCCCTGAAGATGAGTGCGCATCAGTAAAAAGCATCCCCTCGGTCGCCAAACGGTCCAGATTCGGGGTAGGGATCTTGCCGTCCGGATTCTGAATAGTGAGATCGCCGAAGCCAAGATCGTCGGCATATAAAATAAGGATGTTCGGCTTTGCAGATTCTGCGGCTGCGCCCGCGATCAGGCTGCTGGAGAGCAAGACGAGAAAGGCTTTTAGGAATTTCATATTTATGTACTTAGGTGGTTGTTGGTAAAATGATTATTTTGATAGAACGGTATTGATTCATTTTACTGTCCGTTGGCGCTGTGGAGAATCAGCGTGATCGGGGAGTTTTCATTCTTCGATTGGGTTTACATTTTAAAGGTGGGGATTATTGAAAAATGTAGTAGAGCACGGCCATGATGCTCAAAGCCAAAATCGCCAGGAACTTGTAATTGCCAATGCCCCTCCATCCCTTGAAGGCAAAGCATTCGGCGAGGGAGCAAAAAACAGGGCCAGCAGAACCAGCGTGAAAGCAGCCATCCACTCGAAGTTTCCCATAAGCAGGCCTTGTTCGTAGCCGGCCTGCGCCAGCGCGACCAAGTGGACGCAGGAAATGTTGGTCGCGAACAGCGCCATGCCGATCATCGGCCATTTCAGTGTGCCACCGGCGAGGAAGTAATCCTTGGCGCCGCTATCACTGTGTTTTTTGCGGTGTCGAACTCCGACCCAGCAACCAGCCGACACAATGGCGATCATGTAACCGATCGTGACGATGAGGTCCAAGGTGGTTACTTTGGCCTCAACGACTGAGAGAATGGGGATAGGGAGCATGGGCTTAATACTTGGCGTGTCCTTAGATTAGGTCGCTGGTCATGCCGGCTTCCTCGGGGATACGATAGACGCCGCCTTCAACCATGCAGGGGTGCTTGAACTTACCTTGCAAGTGGGGGATTTGTTCCAGCATGAGGGCTTCGTGGCCCATGCCAATATGATTATACAGAACTAAGTGCTGATGGATTTGCCCCATGTCGCCGACGTGCGGGACGACGGGAATTCCGTAGCTGCGTGCCATCAAACTGATAGCTAGAAATTCACTGACCCCGGCGACGCGGACCGCGTCGACCTGGCAAACCCCCATGGCTCCGGCTTGGAAGTAGTTTTTGAAAATGATGCGGTTGGGGACATGTTCTCCCGCTGCTACCAGGGTGCGACCATAAGCCTTGGCAAGGGTTGCATGACCGAGGATGTCGTCGGGGTGGGTGGGCTCTTCGATCCAGTAGAGATTGAGTCCCTTGGCCCGCTCGCCGAACTCCAAAGCACGGGGCATGCTCCACTGCTGGTTGCAGTCCACCATGATAGTGGCCGTATCGCCCGCGCCTTCGCGGACGATGGCCGCACGGCGCAGATCTTTATTCATATCCACATCGCCGACTTTCAGTTTCATCGCGGTAAATCCGTTTTGAACGGATTTTTGCACATTCTCTTTAACTTGTTCGTCGCTGTAATTGAACCAGCCAATCGAAGTGTCGTAGCCGGGGTATCCTGTCTTGAGGATGCCCTCGCGTCCGATGCGAGTAGGGGTGGCGGCATGAAGGATTCCGATCGCTTGATCCTGTGTTAAGACATCTTCCAGGTACGATAGGTCCAATGTGGCCACGAGTTCCTTGGGGCTCATTTCCAATAGAAGCTTCCACAGTGGCAAGCCGCGTTTTTTTGCCCAGAGGTCCCAGCAGGCATTGGTGACCGAAGCGAGTGCGAGTTGGACGACGCCCTTATGTGGCCCCAGCCAGCGAAATTGCTGTTCGTTGGACACGCTGCGCTGCCAGTTGCCGAAGTCGGCCATCAAATCTTCAATGTCTCTGCCTTGTAAGCTTTGCGCGAGAAAGTCGGCAGCTTGGCAGACGAGGTCATTTCCCGCTCCCAGAGTGAAGGCAAGGCCCGTCCCGGTCAGCCCGCTGTCATCCTGTAATTCGGTGACAGCATAGGAGTAAATGGGATCGCGGTGAATTGCGTCACTGCCAGCCCCCGGGCCGAGAGGAAAACGGGTGTCGATTGTTCTGATTGCAGTAATCATGATTCTATACGTCGAAAGGGTGGGGCTGACTATTGGTTGGGACGGCGGTAGCCCAGCTCGGCGCCACCGCTGACATGCATTATATGTCCGGTAACAAAACGAGCCTCGTCGGATACCAAAAATAGGGACGCGTCTGCGATGACATCGCCATCCGGGCAGTAGCCGAGCGGATGGATATCATCCAAATAACTTTCAATGCTGCCGGGGTCGGGTTGCTCGGCGCACCACTTGCGCAACATTGGTGTCCAGGTGCCCGCTGGGCATACCGCATTCACCCGTATGCCGTATTGTGCATAGTCGAGAGCCATAGACTTGGTCAGCGTATTCATGCCGCCTTTGCTCGCCGTATAAGCAGCGTGGATTTCTTGCCCCATGACACCAACTAAACTCGAAGTGTTCAGGATGCAGCCCTTGGATGCCTTGAGTGCCCCCAAGCCGTGCCGAGTGGTGTAGAGTACACTCTTGAGATTAATATTAAAGAGGTCGTTCCACTCGTCATCGCTGGTCTCGTGCAAAGGCTTCGAGGGTGTCGCGATCCCCGCATTGTTATGAATTACATTCAGCTGGCCGTAGTGTTTCATAGTCCTGGCAATGGCCGCTTGGACTTGTTCATTGTTGGATACATCACAAGCGAAGCCGAGGTGGGCGTCTCCAAGCTCGGCGGCGGCTTGAGTCGAGGCCTCTTCGTCCCGGGCGACGATAACGACTTTAGCACCTTCACGGGCATATGCTTGGGCGCAGTCGCGTCCGATCCCAGTCGAACCTCCGGTTAAAAAGATAACTTTGTCTTTGAGTCTCATGAGCTATAGGGGTTAATTTACAGACAAGTACTATAACAGTTCGATCAGAGCGAATTCGTGCACTTTATGAATCCGGTAGAAAATACACAAAATATTACAGCCGTCTATCGGGCGCGAAATCAGCGCTATGTGATGGATACCTGCCTGCCGCAGCGGCGTGCGGTGGAGAAAGGGAAGGTCGGCTTTCATGCTTTATCTCATGGACATTATCCTGGTGTTAAAGTTCCCTCTCAATGGCTGTCAGGCGTCAGCAGTCTTGGCTACTTTGATGTGATTGGCCATCAGGACTGGGGCATTCCTCCACATCGAAACGAGGGGATTGAAATTTGTTTTCAGGAAACCGGAGAAGCGGTGATGACGGTGGATGCGACTGTTCATTCGATAACCGCCAATACTCTAACCATCACTAGACCATGGCAGTTGCATAGTATGGGGGATCCTTCCCTGAAACCGGGGCGATTGCATTGGTTGATCATCGATGTGGGGGTGCGGCATCCCAATCAAGACTGGATACTTCCGGACTGGTGCGTCCTGACAGATGCGGATCAAGAGACTCTGATACGGATGTTGCGTGGAAATGAGCATCCTACCTGGCCAGCAAGTGGGGAGGTCAGCTCTATTTTTTCTGAACTCTCAAAGTTGGTGCGAGCGAAGGACCCGGAGTCAGCGATTTCTCGTATTCGTATACAATTGAACCGACTACTCGTCGCGCTCCTGGATCTAATGTGTGCGCAACAAGTCATTGCAGATCGTGAATTAACTTCGGGGGGCCGCGTAGTGGAACTCTTTTTAAAGCAGTTGCAGGAGGATGTCGAACTTCTCGCCCTGCCTTGGACGCTCGATAGTATGGGCAAACATTGCGGTATGGGTCGCACCGTGTTCTCCGCTCATTGCCGTGAAAGAATCAATATGACGCCCATGGCTGCGCTCAATCGCTGGCGACTACGCCATGCTGCCCGCATCTTACGCGACGATCCCGACCAATCAATCACCCGGATCGCGATGGATGTGGGGTTTTCCAGCAGCCAGTATTTCGCCCGTAAGTTCCAGCAGCGATACCGGCAGAGTCCCCGTCAATGGCGCCAACAGGTTTGTAAGTAGTCTGAGGGTTTTACTTTAAGGATTAGTCCAGTGAAGAAGCGGTTTGACGACCGACTATAATTTCAATCTGTCACCGGTTGCTTGCAATCCATTCACCTGATATCTGAAAAACTGCCGATTGGCTCTGGATGCACTTTAGACTTAATGGTCTTTTGTAGTTTCTTGATCTCAACCTCGGCGGAGTGGATGGCTTTTTTAGTGTCCAATGTTTCGATGACGAGAGTTGTTTTGCGCGACTCACCACCGGCCAGGCTAATAACCCGACCTTTCTCTCTCTCGAAGCGGCGGCTGTTGGGGTAGCTCGTTGCGGGTTCCATCCCGGTTACATAGCCGTCGGCTTTGCCTGTCGGGTTTTTCCACAGTGTGAAGCAAGGGAAGTCCTTGAGGGAAAATCGTAGGAGGGACGCTTGGCTGCCCTCCGCGTTGCGCAGCATGGTCATGGTCTCACGGCTGCCGCGTTTGCCAGCCAGTTCATAATAGTAACCTTGCTCTACGAATCCAACTTCGGGCGCAGTGTAGGTGTCCACCGTATCGATACCTTCTGCCGCACGCGGGTCGCGTGGTGCGACTTGCTTGAAGGGTGCCACCATACGGGAGCCTTTTTCCAAAAGGGGCGCGCCGTAGTTGATGTGATAGAGGAGCTGGTGCTCTGTCGGATTGTCGCCGATGTTCGTCACTGTATCGGTGATGGTAAGTGTACCCGAATTGAATTCCGTTCGTATTTTACTGTTCAGCCGGAGGGCTGGACCGAACATCATCGTTTCGTCTACTTCGCCCTTTATGGTAATGGCTTTGTCCGTTACCTCAATGGATACCGCGCGTGCGGGTAAATTGGCGATGTTGCCATGAAGCGTCAGGTTCACATCGAATTCGTTGCCGCTGTAATCGAGAACGGTGTCTGGCCCGGGAGCGCCCATGCTGTTGAGGCCACAGCGCACAATCCATTCATTGAAGCCCTTCAACCAGCCGATGCCTCCCCGCTCCATTTGATTCACAAATGCAGGGTTTACCGGATCTTTTACCGGAGAATCCCAGCCGAGCGAAATGTCGCCGCATTGTCCTTTCCAGATGCCCATTCCACGAGTGGGAAGAACGGCGAATGAAAGTTTACCGTTATTGATTTCGACGATATCCACGCCTTCCTGCAAACCGCCACGCAATGTGTAGGACTTGACGGACCAGCCAGTGCCTTCGTCCAGAGTGATGGCTTTAAAACCTTCCGGCGAGGACCCAGATGTAAGAAGGGGTAACTTGTAGTGTGTTTTCATAATCTGATTCGGGGTGTTTCCGGAGATTATTTGTCGGAGGCCTTTTCGATCTGCTCAATCAGTTGTTCCTTGGTAGGACCTGTGGCGTTCATAACAAAGAAGGCGGTTGCAGCGTTGGCGATGACGAGGCGTTCCTTGATGGGTAAACTCCCGAGAGATGCACACATGTAGCCACCGTTAAAGCTGTCCCCTGCGCCAGCCGAGCGGACGACGTTTGTTTGTCGTTCCTGGATGGCGTGGGCTTCACCGTCCGCAGAGTTCGATGCGGCGGCAAATTCCGGCGTGTGGACAACCAGTTCATCGAGCCCGATCTTTTCACGAGCGACGGTTAAGGCTGTCGCGACAGTCGAAGGGGTAAATTCAGCGCACTCAACTCCGATCCTTGCAAATAGCTCCAATACCTCGTGCTCGTTCAGGCTCAATGTCATTGGAATCTTGCTGTTGAACGATTTGATCAACTCCAAGGTAATCATAAAAGACTCAGTGGATTTTTTCTTGATATCGGCGAAATCAAAAAACATGCGGCGTGGTGGTTTGATGTTTTCATACTGCTTCATGAAGCCCTTGAAAATATTATCAAAGTCCGCAGTTAACGACCAATAGCCCAGTCCCAGAATATCCACATCAGTGAATAGCTGCTCCAGTTTTTCTTCTCCAAAAAATTTCTCAATGTCTTTCCATGTTAGGCTGGAGACTGCTTCGAGGTTGCTCATCAATACCTTCCCATCGCCAAATTCCAGAGCAATGGTCAACGCAGGGTCTCCGACCGAGAGCAGGTTGCAGGTTTCTTCAAATTCAAGAAAGGCGGGGTCGAGTTCGTTCTTGCCGTAGAGTCCGGGTAGGATGGGTTTGATGCCCAGGCATGCTGCGATTCGCCCCGAGTTTATGCCAAAACCTCCCTCACAACGACGTTTCGGCACGAGTTCAACGCCGACGCCGCCATCTGACCGCGCCACCAGTAATTCGCCAAATTGCTTGAGATTCTTCATTGCGGTGAACTCGGACTGACTTTTCCTTTCTTCGACAATTTCGTAGGTTTCGTCGACAAAGCCGTCGCACCCTAGTAGAATATTTCCACTGATATTATTGATGTAGTTCACATATTTATTCATATCGGTACTCATAATATTTCCTGCTTAGATTTTTCTTTAGTGTCTGAGAGATTCTTGGTCAGCACAAAATAGAATTTCTCTACTCGCGGTTGTATTCAGATTCATTTTTTGGGGTTAAGCCTCGCTTGCCGAGGAAAGGGGTGGTCCGAGCGCGTCATTAAAGTTGAAATTTAAATGACAGACAGTTTGGTCGTGAGCAAGCGTAGAGCCTTCTTGGAAGACGAAAACGGAGGGCTGGGCCTCCTCTCGGAGCGATTATAAGTTTAGGTGTTAGAGTCTTTAAGCAACTCTATCGTTTGCAGGCTCTATGAGAGGCTTGTGGAGTGCGTTTCGGCAGTGCGTTTAGGATTACTAAGAATTTACCGAGAGAAAATTACCCTTCTTTTCGGGTCTTACACGCTTGGGTAGGTGCCACTTCATTCGGTTCGAGTTGCAATCGCTCCAGTTTATTGAGTAGAAATAGAATTATGGGAAATGATCCATCCAGCCTTTTTCTTTCTGATGAACTCGTTCGCGAGTTGGTTCCGAATTCTTTGCCACAGAGCAGGGACGAGCGCTACGTGGGTGGTGCTGTCCATGGTCGACTGGACCGTGACTTTGGTGAGGAAGAGCAAGAGACTCTCCGGTCGCTTTATGTTTCCCTGGGTGGCTTGATGGAATTGACCGCAAAGCGGGATGCTTCGGAAGATGGTAACTCAATGCTTAGTGCCAAACTGCGTGACTTTGCGCGCGAGTGCCCGATCCTCCAAGCCGGACGGGATTTAGAGAAATACGGGCGTGCAGCCCAGGAAACGTATGACTCCAAACTTGCAAGATTGTTTCGGGAATTGACGGATGGCCCGCTTGCTTCCCTTTACGGGATCATTTTTCTAGTCGGATCTTCTGGTGCCGAGCCAGAGTATTTTCAAACTCTATTCTACCTTTCCAGAGACCAAAGAAAGATCATGCGATCACTGATCGTCGACTTGGACCCTACCGCCCGTCAACGGGACGAGATGGAGCAATTTCACTCTGTAAGCCTGCTGCTCGAGAAGTGGCAGAAAGCAGTTTACCGGGCATTTGACGAGGAACTTGAGGTCGCCTTCCGCACGAACTTTGAGGGTGCTGTTGCCGAACGTTGCATTGAATTTGCTGAAGTTGATCGGATTTTTTACCATCTGGTGAATAATGCTATTCGTCATGGATCGGACAAAACGCTTGCCGTTCAAGTGGTTGAGTCTTCGAACGGTGATGATTTGATTTGGCTGTTTTCCAATCCAGTTTCAGAGAATCAAGCGAAAGTTTTGCAGAACTTTGTAGACGGCCGGCAAAGTGTTTTTGAGTACGGAATCGGATCAGAGTCTGGAGTTGGTCTGGGATCGCTTGCGGAGTCAGTCGCCCATGCATACGGAATCGAAGCCCAAGAACAGGTTATCAGCGGAAGTTATGCCGGCTCCTCTTTTGCGGATGGAATTTTCAGGATTTGGTTTCACTGGCCGAAAACGACCGAAGCATAAGTTACGAGCCGAATAATTTTTCGAATCTGGTCTCCCTTGTATTGGATTTCTGGTGGCGGATCCAGGGACCATTTTAAGGGTTGGTGAGTGCACTTAATTCATAAATAGGAATGGATGTTCCTGTGAAAAACTCAACTCACATGGATTCCATGTTCCGGTGTGGGAGCAACTAAATTACTAAACCGAATTCGTAAACCCAGACGATACTTGTCGGGAAAATATCACCACAGGAAAGACCTCTAAATTTATCTATATAAGGAGGTTGCGAATTTTTTGTATGGGTGAAGAACTGCCTGTAAATTACTTCCGTCGCCGGCTCTGCAGGGTTAGTAAAAATAAAATCAAAAATAAACTGGATGAACCCTTGCATCTCATAAGGGGGTTGTGCTGATATCTTATAAGTCAGTTAAAAGCTCTTGTTTTGAGCAATCTTAAAGCAACAAGAAAATCAATTTTTCCAATCCAAGACCAGCCCAAGTTTTTCACTTGGGTGGTAGCGTAACCGGAGACCCGCAAATGGATCTCGGGGCTGGATGGGAAGAACTCTTTTATAGCCCATGTCGTGTGAAACGAGCCCAGTCGGCTCTGCGTGCGATCCTCCGGGCTACGCAACCATTCCCTGCATTGCGGAAGGTGCGTATGTACGTGGCGGATGCTTCCGTCGCTGAGTGAGATCGCGCAATAAAAAACCCAAACAAACAACTACGAACTACAATGAAAAACCCATTAGGAATGAAAAAGTCATGGAGGATACTAGCCTTCGGATTTTCTTTGCTCGGACTTGGTTTCGCTGCCTACGGGCAGGACGAAAACCTTTCCAGCGAGGAATTACAGGAGAAAGTAGACGACCTGACTCGTCAATTGGAAGCCGCGAAGAAGGCCTTGGCCTCCAGTGAGCAGAAGCGGCTTGAGGCAACAGGGCAGGCTGAAGAGACAGAGGAGCTTGAAAAGGAACTTGCTGAGATCAAGGCTTCCCCAACTCTCGGTCCAATAACCTTTGGCGGTGCGATACGGGTCAATTATGTTTATGGGGATTATCCGTCCACGGACGGTCCTTCCCGCGGCAGCGACGGAGGTAACTTTACTTTGGATACGTTCCGGATTAACGCTGATCTCGCTTATAAGCAGATCGTTGGTAAGGCGGAATACCGTTGGTATAATGGCTACAACTTTTTCCACACAGGGTGGCTCGGTTATAACTTCGATGATGGTAGCCAAGTCCAGGCCGGATTGAATCGTGTGCCTTTCGGCGCAGGGCCCTACGGTGTATCCCAGAGTTGGTTTTTCGACCAGTCCTATTATGTTGGCCTTTCCGATGATATGGATCTCGGGGTTAAATACCTAACGACACTCGGTGAGACCGAAATTGCACTAGGTTACTACTACTCCGCTCAACCGAACGGAAACGGCTTCACAGAACACGCAGCCCGTTACGACGCCGACTTGGTAGAGAACGATAGCGGCGTTGGTTACAAGGAACGAAATCAGGTGAACGCACGAATCGTTCAGCCAATTGAATTTGCCGACGGAATCACATCCGACGTAGGTGCTTCCTTCCAGGTTGGTCAACTGATCAACGAAGGGAATGCCGATGAGGGTGATGATGGAACCGCCTATGCGGGCGCCATTCATGCAGTCAACCAGTTGAACAACTGGAAGCTCGCTCTCCAACTGACGTATTACAACTACGACATCGATGGTTCTGACCTCATCAACCGTGGTTTCTACGACTTCTATGCGGAGATCGCTACCGAAGGGTGGGTTCCAGCCGTTTCCCTGAGCTATTACTATCAGACGGACGACATACTCTGGCTCGACTATGTTATTCCCTACGTAGAATACAGTTCTATCGTGAAAAACGGTGAAACCGCAACCGGAGTTGACTTCAAGGATAGTGAGCTTGTTACCATCGGTGCTGCTTGGGCGCACAATGGTTGGTATATCTACTCTGAATACGCTTACTCCAACGGGAATTCCTTTGTTGGTGGAGAGCCGTTCACGAATTTCGGTGCCAATGAAAATGCCACGTGGCAGGGCCGATTTAATATAAACTTCGGCTATTACTTCTGATTTGAGAAGCCGGAACATGTTTTCCAACTTGCGGCCCATCGGGGGTAATAGACCCCGATGGGCCTCTTCCTTCTTCTAATTACAATGAATGAGAACAACATCGTTGAGGTAAAAAACCTCTATAAAGTGTTTGGTCATAATCCAAAAGAGAGGGCTATGCCCTTGGTGGCAAAAGGCTTGTCCAAAGCTGAGATTCTTGCCCAAACAGGATGTACCGTAGGGATTAACAACGCCTCGTTTTCGGTTAGGAAGAGGGAGATTTTCGTAATTATGGGCCTTTCCGGTAGTGGGAAGTCGACGGTGATCCGTTGCGTGAACCGCCTGATCGATGCAACTGATGGAGAGGTTATTGTGGACGGCAGTGAAATCCTTTCTGCCTCCAAAGAAGAACTGCGGGAGATCCGGCGGAAGAAGATGAGCATGGTCTTTCAGCGCTTCGGTCTTTTACCGCATCGAAGTGTCATTGATAATGTGGCATTCGGGCTGGAAATTCAGGGAATGTCCAAAGAGGAGCGCTACGAGAAAGCGCAAAAGTCGATTGATACGGTCGGACTAGGGGGCTATGAAAAAAGTATGACCCAAGCCCTGAGCGGAGGGATGCAGCAGCGAGTTGGGCTCGCGCGCGCACTCGCCAACGATCCGGAAATATTGCTCATGGACGAGGCCTTTTCAGCACTTGATCCACTTATTCGGGTTCAATTACAGGACGAACTTCTGGAACTCCAAGCACGGGAGCACAGAACAATTCTATTTATTACGCACGACCTGGATGAAGCCCTCAAATTGGGCGACAGAATCGCAATCATGAAGGACGGAGAAGTGGTGCAGGTGGGCACACCGGAAGAAATTCTGAGTAATCCGGCAAATGATTACGTGCGGGATTTTGTGGAGAATGTGGACCGCAGTAAGGTAATCACAGCAGGGTCGATCATGCGAAAAACCGATGTCGCTTATTCTTCGAATGGCCCTCATCAGGCTTTGCGCCAAATGGAAAAGCTTGGTGCCTCTTCACTTTACGTAGTTGATTCTGAACGTAAGTTCCAAGGATTGATCCTTCTCGATGATGTAATCAAGCAGGCTGAGAAGACATCCGAACAAGAGGACAAGCACGCGACGATTGAGTCGATTGTCCACAGAGACTATTATTCGACACGACCTGAGGTCCCGATTGCGGAACTTCTGGAGGAGTCCGCCCGTAACATTGTGCCTCTTGCGGTTGTTGATGAAAAAGAGACCTTCAAGGGAATTGTAACCCGCTCAGCCATTCTCGCGGGCATCGCTGGGAAACAACATCATGATTAATATTCCACTAGGTGAAAATTTTGAATCGCTGGTTCGCTGGCTAAAGAGTTCGTTTAAAGGCCTCTTTGACGGCATCAGCGCGGTCCTCAATTTTTCCATTGAGGTATTGGAGAATACTTTTCTCCTCGAATCCGAGGGCCTCTACCCGTCTATCCTTTTTGGGTTGCTGCTAGCCTTTGTGGTCGGCTTGCTCGGCCGTCGTCTCTTCGGAGCCAAGGCGTTCTTCCCCGTGCTTCTGGTAACGGCGATAATGTTTGGAGGTGCGGAGTATTGGAGAGTGAAAGAACTTAAATCCGAACTGACTCCCGAGTTGGCTTCGTCGATTGAGTCAGACTTTCAATCCCTGCTTTCATCATTGGAGGAGATTGCACCCGAAGATTTCTCCGAGGCCAAACAAGATCTGAGTCTAGTGCTCGATTCGGTTCCCGAGAGTGATGACCGTGACTCGGCAGCCTATGAAGTTCGGGACTCCGCTGGAGACGGCATACGGGATATCGAAAGGGCCCGATCATCCGAATATGATGAAGTGTATGATGCGTTGGAGTCCACAATTCAAGCCACCGATGAAGGTGGAATATCTCTTCCCGAACAGCTCCGTGAGAAACTTGAAACCCAAATGGCTTTCTACCAATCGTTGATTTTGATCGAAGAATCCGAACGACTGATTGACGATCTCCGAGAGGTCACTGATGAGGAGGAGCGAGAGACTCTCATCGAATTCATCAACGAACGCTCATACGAGGAGATTCGCGGTATTCTAATTGCTTCCGAAGAATACTATTCAGCAGTTGGGAAGGAAGATATTTCAAAACAGGTGACTGTCGCTAGTAAATCTTTTTCAAAGCTAAATCCAAACCGGTTGATGTGGTTCGCACCTGTCGTTACGATTCTCCTGCTCGGCATGATTGCATACATGATCGCGGGTTCCGGAGTGGCACTATTTAGTGTCGTGGGTTTCTTGCTAATCATTTCCATGGAGCTATGGATCCCGACAGTTGAGACGCTGGCCCTCGTATTGTCGGCCACACTGTTTGCCCTCTTGGTTGGTATTCCCGCGGGTATTTTATCCGCTCGGTCTGAAGTGGCTGATCGGATCATCCGGCCGATTCTTGACTTCATGCAGACCATGCCAGCTTTTGTATACCTCATTCCCGCAGTCATATTTTTCGGACTGGGGAAAGTCCCCGGAGCGATTGCAACCTTGGTATTTGCCATGCCACCAGCGGTTCGCCTCACGAGCCTCGGGATCCGGCAGGTTCCCTCCGAGGTGGTAGAAGCGGCTCAGGCCTTCGGGTCGACGGGATCGCAGCTCCTCTTTAAAGCACAACTACCAATCGCAATGACTACCATCCTTGCCGGGGTTAACCAGACTATCATGCTAGCACTTTCCATGGTAGTAATCGGAGGCATGATCGGTGCCGGCGGACTGGGGGAGGTTGTTCTGAGTGGCATCACCCAAATGAAGCTCGGGTTGGGCTTCGAAGGTGGTATCGCCGTTGTCATTCTCGCTATTTATCTCGATCGGGTCACCCAAGCGCTTGGGGCCCCTAAATCCTGAACCCAAAGAAAACACTATGAATAAAATAAAAACACTAACTAGCGTTCTCGCTGCCGGAATTTTCTCGGCGGGAGCTTCCGCTGAAACGGTTAAAATCGCCTACCCAAATTGGGCGGAAGGAATCGCCATGACGAACATCGTGGCCGTGATCCTTGAAGATGAAATGGGCTATGATGTGGAGCTCACGCAGGCTGATCCCGGCGTGATCTACGCCGCTGTATCAAGCGGTGACCAAGATCTGTTACTGGATGCATGGCTTCCCAACACTCATGCCGATTACTGGGATCAATACGGCGACCAGTTGGAAAACATGGGCACAACCTATGGGTACGGAGTAACCGGTCTCGTGGTTCCGTCATACGTCGAAATCGACAGTATCGAGGAGTTAAACAGCATTGCTGATGAGCTCGGTAACAAGATTACCGGTATCGGGACAGGCGCTGGCATTACCAAGAAAACCAATCTGGTGATTGAGGAATACGACCTTGACCTAGTGCAGGTTAATTCCAGCGGACCGGCCATGACGGCGGCTCTTGCAAATGCCATTGAAAATGAAGAACCAATCGTCGTGACCGGATGGAAGCCTCACTGGATGTTTGGACGTTACGATCTTAAGGTTCTTGAGGATCCACTTGGTATCTATCCAATCGATGGCCTGAGAAAGGTTGCCCGTCCCGGATTTGGTGCAGATATGCCTGAAGTGGCCAACCTGCTGAAAAACTTCGTCATGAACGAGGATCAACTTCTCTCTATCATGCTGGCGATTGATGAATCCGACGACGATGCGATCGATGTAGCCTCTGACTGGGTGCGTAACAACGGCCCACTCGTGGATTCATGGATCCCTCGTAACTAATTAGGCTCATTTCTTGCAACATCGAACCCTTTATTACGGTTCGAAAGTTTCGGCCCTCCTGTTCGCAGGAGGGCCTTACTTTTTGTAAGTAGCGTGACAGTCTGTGTGGAATTGGCGTACCAGTGGATCACATGATATTACAATCCCAGATTAAGCTGATGGACAAACATCCCTAGTAGCTAGGGCACACTTTGCTGTTCTTCTGTCTTCTAAATAGTGCGCCCGAATTTTCGTTCCAAGTCACCATCCTCGAATTCGAGGAAGGTTGGCTTTCCGGCCGGGCAGGAATGGGGGACGGAGGTCTGGAGCAGGCGTCGCACCAGTCGAAGAGCTTCCTCCTCGGATAATCGTCTATCCTTGCGGTGCGCTGATCGTGCGGCGAGCTCGGCGATTCGTTCGCGAAAGGGGCCGGCTTTTTCCGGTCGAAGCGACCCTTCGCGGATGAGGGAGACCGCATCGGTCAGGAATCGCTCGGCTTGGCCTGGCTCAAACCAGGCGGGAACCGCCGAGACGCGGAAAAAGTTTTTGCCAAAAGACTCGACTTCAAATCCGTGTTGGCCAAAGGCTTCCCGGTTCTCTTCGAGGCACTGGGCGGGCAGTGGCTCCCACTCAAATGTTTGGGGGATGAGGAGGGGTTGCGTCTGCAGTTCCCCTTCCTCCGTTTCGCGCAGAAACTGTTCGTAAAGAATCCGCTCGGAGGCGGCCCGGGGATGAAAGACGATGAGCCCGCGGGGAGACCGGAAGAGGATGGTCCCGGTGCCGAGGGGACCAATCCACTTCCAGGGAATCTGTTGGGCGCCCGTGCTTGGCGGGCGCGTCGAAGCAGGTGGAACCGATCCGGATGTTGAACCAACAGGGGCAATTGGTCGGGGCAAGATTGGTCTGGGACTGATCTCCACAGGGCGATTCGCCGGCCCCTGATGTGGGCTCTTCGGGTCGTTGGGATTCGTTGCACGATAGGGAATGGGCTGCACCCGTTCAAAGTTTGAAGCGGGTAGCGGTAGGTTTCCCGTCGGTTCACTCGTGCTGCTTGCCGGGCTCTGCTCCAAGAGAAGGTCGAGAACAGTCTCGACTACGATACGCCGCACCTGTGGTTCATCCCGAAAGCGGATCTCGCGCTTTGTGGGGTGGACGTTGACGTCAATCGCTTCGGGTTGGATTTCCAGAAAGAAGAACGCGACGGGATAACGGCCTTTGGGCAAAAATCCGGTGCAGGCTTCGAGAATGCCATACTGGATCGTGCGGCTCTCGACGGGACGTCCATTGACGACGCAGACAAGATCCTGACGGGTCGCCCGGCTGAGGGGTGGTTTTCCCAGTCGCCCGTATAGGAAGATGGATCCTGATCGCCTTTCGAAAGGGAGGCTGTCCTGAAGCATCTTTTTCCCCCAGATCTCGGCAATCCGCTCCGCCAAACCGGCGCAGGGAGGTGAGTTCAGGGTCTCTCTTCCATCGAGGCGCAGGGTGAAGCCAACCGCCGGGTGGGCGAGGGCGAAGAGGCGAACGGTCTGGACGATATGAGCCGACTCCGTTTGATCGGTTTTCAGAAACTTCCGCCGTGCCGGCACGGTATTGAAGAGTCGTGCTACTTCAATGCTGGTTCCGGTGGGAATGGCTTCCTCGCGACAATCTGCGACCTCCCCGTTTGCGATTTGGATGCGCACGCCAGTCGGTGCATCTTTTGTGCGTGTTTGGAGGGTGAAGTCGGAGACACTTGCGATGGAGGGGAGGGCTTCCCCGCGAAAGCCGAAGGATGCGATCCGTAATAGGTCGTCGGCCTGGCGGATCTTGCTGGTGGCATGTCGTTTTAGACAGAGGAGAGCCTCTTCGGGATTCATCCCGTAGCCGTTGTCAGTGACACGGAGGAATGATTTCCCGCCCCGCTTCGCTTCGATACTTATTCGGGTGGCTCCCGCATCAAGGCTATTCTCAATGAGCTCCTTAACAACCGCTACGGGTCGCTCGACCACCTCGCCAGCGGCGATTTGGTTGGCGACATGGTCGGGAAGGATTTCGATGCGATTCATGGGTTACGGAAAGCAGGGTATGGTCGGGTAGGGGTGGCAACGCGGGCAACAAGAAACTGAGGGGTTATAATCAGTCATCCCCGTATGCTCGAAGCTCTGGCCAGTGTGAGGAGGGCGCTGGTGGGCATGAGGATGGCGGCGAGCAGGGGGTTCATCCAACCCGCGAGGCAGAGCACGATGGCAACGATGTTGTAGCATACGGCGAAGCTGAAGACCTGACGCAGGAGCCGGGTGCGTCGCGTTGCCGTATCGAAGAGATAGCGGATCCCGGAAAGATCCCGGCCGGTGAAGAAGAAATCACAACGGGATTCGAGGAGGCCTTTGTCGAGAAGGGGAGTGCCACGACAGAGAGCGCGGGAGAAGGCGAGGGCATCATTGGCTCCGTCCCCGATCATCAGCGCGCAGTCTTTGGCGTGTTCTTCGATCCAGTTGGCTTTGTCCTCGGGACTCAATGAACCAAGGGCGCGCTCGGGTTTTATGGGAAGAGAGGCGGCAAGCCGATTCACCTTTTCCTGGCGGTCGCCGCTGAGGATGGCTAGTCCAAGTCCCCGGTCGGCGAGAGCTTGGAGCTCCTCAGCCGCCCGGTCGCGGACGGTGTCGGTAAAGGTGAAGCGGGCGAGGGTCCGGCCGTTGAGAGCGAATACGGTAGATTCGGCGGATTCGCTTTCTTCGTTTTTCCAAGCGGCCTTGCCCAAGGTCCACTCCCCATTGGAATTACTTCCACAGACCCCAAAACCGGGGGTCTCGCTGAACTGAGTGAATGTGCTGGCCTGCACTTGTTTTCGCAAAAGCTCATCCCGAAGGGAGCGGCCGACCGGATGGAAGCTGCTTTCAACGAGTGCCAGCAGAGAAGCAGCTTGTGGGGGCGCGAGAGAATCCAAAGAAGAGGGGTCGACGAGGGTGGGGTTTTCCAGAGTGAGAGTGCCGGTCTTGTCGAAGACGGTTTCCCTGACGCGATCCAGCCGCCCCCAGAGGTCGTTCTCCCGCAGATAGACGCCCTTGCGGCGTAGCTTGGCCGCCGCCATGTCGTTGATCAATGGCCAGGCAATGCCCAGTGAACAGGGACAGGAAACGACTAGTACGGAGATTGCCACTTGTAGGCCCGAGAAAACATCACCAAATACCGCCCATGCCGTGCCTCCAACAATAGCTGTGGCAATGACGATGGAAGTATAAAGGATGAGCGTTCTCTCAAGGAGGGCGTTTCGGGAAGGTCTCAGGTTGTCCGCAAACAAGCGGCAAAGAAGGGATTCGTGCCAATTTTCCTCCGCCTCGGCGGTTATTCGACTTCCACTGTTGAGGATGGCCCCCGATGGCACACGAGCTCCGGTCTCAAACGACAGTCCACCGGCTTCGCCGTTCATGTTCTCGAGGCTGAAGATTGCCGGTCCGTTCTCCAGAATTGATAAAACGGGAAGAGTCTGGCCCGGTTCGAGGTGAAAGCGGTCGCCCGGCTTGATGGAGGAAGCGGTAATTCGTTCTTCGTCACGAGCGGATGAATACGAACTGGAGGAAATATCCGAGGTGCGTGAGCGGGCCCGATTTTTCTCGATGGATCGTTCCTGCACCCACCGGCCCGCGAGCATGAGGAAGAGAAAAATGGCCACGAAATCAAAATAGATGAGATCTTCCCGGCCGAGTAACCACCCGATGATCGAACCGCCCCAGGCGGCACTGACTCCAAGGGCGATGGGGAGATCGATATGGAGAACACCGAGCCGGGCGGCATCCCAGGCTCTTCCGACAAACCAGAGCCCGCCCACACCGAAGCTGATTGTCGCAAAGAGCAAAGCGAGGAGATTGAAGATTTCCGCAAAAGCAAAATCGTCCTTCATCCCCAGATATCCGGGGAGAGTGAAGAGCATGGTGTTGAGGGCCAGGAATCCACAGATCCCCAAGCGGGTCAGAAGCGGACTCGATTCGTCATCCACAGCGCCACTGCGCGGAGTGAGTCGATAGCCGAAGCGGTTGAGTTCTTCGGCAAAATCGACCGGTATAAATGCACCCGGTCGCCATTCGAGGTCGGCGCGTCCATTTTGAGGGGTAACGCTGAAGCGTCGACCTCCGGCATATTTGCGAAAGATTTCTTCCATAAGCCAAACGCAGCCGATACAGGAGACGCCTTTCAGGTCCAGCTCGAGCCGTGCCGGTTTTCCCTGAGCGGTAGCCTCTTCTTCTGCGGACGTGGTTGCCTCCCTCAACCAGTTGAAATCAGTCGGTCTCGTGGCAGCTGATGAAACGGGCTCGATGGTCTTGCCTCTGAGGCTGTAGAAGCGGCTCAGACCGCGTGAGTTGATGAGGCTGTGCACATGGGCGCATCCGGCGCAGCAGAAATCCTGATCAGTGTCGGTTGTGAAAGGGGTGCCGCAGTGCTTGCAGGAGCGGGCCTCAGCCACGGCGATACAGTGGTTCATCTTCCAAGTACTCAGCGACTAGCTTTGGAATCAAAGAGCGCACGGATTCACCCTTTCGGCTACGCTCCCGTATTTCCGTTGAGCTGATGTCGATACGACGCGGAGGGAGGAAGAAAAAGCCATTGCCGTAGTCGGCCGGATTGATTCCTTCATCTCCCCTTTGGGCACAGATGAAGGTCAATTCATGACGAAGAAAGTCGATTTCCCTCCATTGGGAAAGTTTTGCGAGCTGGTCGAATCCGATGAGGAAATGGAGCTCCGCATTGGGATGCTTTTCTCTCATATAACGAACGGTTTCGGCGCTGTAGACCCGGCGTCCCTTTCGGATGTCAAAATCGTCCGCTGAGAATTGAGGGTAGTCCGCAACAGCAAGACGGACCATGTCCAGGCGATCTGCAGCAGGGGTTTCCGAGTCTTTCTCCCGGAGGGGGGAGGAGTAGGCAGGTAAGAAGATTATCTGGTCCAGGTTGGCCGCTCGCAACGCATCCTCAGCCATCATAATATGACCGAGGTGTATCGGGTCGAAGGTTCCTCCAAAAAGTCCTAAGCGGCTGCGTTTGGTAGTCATGGCTGTGGTGTTTGTTGAAAATGTCGGATGCTGCTAGAACAACCGAGTGGTATCATTTTTAAACATGTATCAAAACTAGGAAGAAATGTCCAATTCAAGGCGGGGTGTTTCTTGTGGGCGGAAGTCTTCGGGAGGGACGAGCTTCCCGCTTCGCTCGTCGAGCTATGCAGGAAATTGCCGTCTCGTCCGCAGTGTCGTTCTATAGTTGTAGGCAGGCAGATACACGCTGCCGGCGCTCGCCCTTCGATCCAACTCTGGGCCTTGAGCTTGTCGAAACGGCAAGCGAGCGCGCCACAAAGTTTCCCACTGTAGCGTGTCCGCTCGCGGACGCCTGGGTTGACTCCAACGCAACCGGACCACGCAGCCTCCGGCCCATAGGGGCCTACGCCCCAGTGGGAGGTGGTCCCTCCGGAGAGTGCGGTTGAGAAGTTTAGGGGAGGGACGGGCTCCGCCCCGTCTGCAGCGTCTCAGTTTTTCATCCGTGGTCCTATCCGTAATACCGCCGATAGAGATCCTTCGCGATGCTTGCCTGGCGGCCAAAGAGACCCGCCAGTCGAAAGCGGATCACGGTACCAAAAACCAAGACAAACCGGTCCATTCGACCACCGGATTTCCACTTCAATGTTCCGGCCTTCGTCTCCAAGCCCAAGTACCGGGTTTCGCCCGCACGTCGCATGAGACGGCTCATTTCGACATCTTCCATCAGTGGATACTGGTGAAGGGTGTCCCATACGGAGTGCAGTGACCGGCGGAAAAACATGCCCTGATCCCCCCAATAAGATTCTCCCACGACGGCCCGCCCTTCGTTCAGGTATTCAACAACTGTCAGCACTGCAGTGCCGGGAGAAAAACGCTGTCCACACCCACCCCCTGCGACTTCGGGGGCCAACTGTCGGATCGTTTCGATGGCTTTCGGGTGGAGGAGGCAATCCGCATGGAGGATGAGTACCCAATCGGTCTCCAGGGCCTCGATCCCAGCTTTGATTTGAGGTCCGCGTCCCAACGGAGATTCTATGCAGGAAACGCCTCTTTCTTTCGCGACGTCGCGAGTCCCATCCGTTGAACCGCCGTCCACAACCACGATTTGATCCGGCTGGATGGAGTTGTTCTGAATCGAATCGATGCAGTCAGGGAGAGAATCGGCGATCTGATAGCTGGGGATCACAACGCCAACGGTGGCGTGTAAGTCGGATGGCTGCTTTTCCACGCTGCGGACCGGCCGGTGCCTGCGAAAGCGATTCCATTCGCAAAGTCCGAGGATGATGAATGGAAGCCAGACAAACCATTCAACCCAAGTCGGTAGGCGCCAGTATCCCGACTGCGCCTGCTCCGTCCAGACAAGAAAATATAGGGCCTGGGAGGCGCAGAGCCAAAACCAACTGAGAGACGGACGCAGAACCAGAAAAGGAGCCAGCCAGGATAAGTACCAGAAATGGAGGATGGGATTGACGAGGATCAATACCCCCAAAACCCGGCGGGCCAAGGTGGCGGCATCGCCTCCCTTTCGGAAGACATACAGTAGTGATGCGATACCGACGATGGCGCCAATCGGTGTGGAAAGGCTTTCCGGGAGGGAGAAGGTGCGCAGCAGAAAGGGAATCAGTCCCTGGAAAGTGGTGGTAGCGCCAAACTCAAAGACGGAGTGTATCCAGGTATCGATTTCGCTGATAAAGGGGATCCATGTGAGGAGGATGACGACAGGGACGAGCCAAGCGCCCCGATAGGCGCGCTGCAGGAGCCAGATGGGAATCAGGGCCAGGCTAATGAGTTTGGTCTGTATGGACAGAGCGAGAAGCACCCAGGAAGTGCGGATCCAACCAAACTCAAGTGCCCAGACTGCCGCCACGAGGAGAAAGACAAGAACTGCATCGTAGTGCGCTTCACCGGAAAAGGAGAGCAGTACGATGGGATTTAATGCATAGAAGAGAGCGAAGGTGAGAGGCAGAAACCTTTTCCTGAGAAGGCTGAAAAGGAGAAAAAGCGTAGCGAGATCCGCGATTAGAAATACTGCCATTTCAACGGGGATGGAGGTCATCTCGGTCGGTATGGCCATACCGGCAAAAAGGAACTGGGCGACGGGTGGATAGACCGTCCCCCGGTCCCGGTGGTTCATCTTTTCCCATTCGGAATCACGGTAAGGTGCGAGTGAGGGATCGTCCGCTGTGGTGCGATAAGGATTCTCGCCCGCCATGACGATAGTGCCCTCCCACCGGTAGCGGTGAATATCGTCGGAGGGGGGCGCCGGTAAGAGAAGGGCGCGGATCATTGTCGAAACTGCGACGATGAGGAGGATCGTCTGCCGGGGTCGATTCGAGGGGATCGGAAAGAAGCCCCAGCAAGCCGCAACGCCAGCAGTCAGAAATAGGAATCCAAACGTTCGGTAGGTCGAAGGGTCGTCAAAGGCAGGCAGTAGGGCAAAGGGCAGGCAACCGATGACGAGAAGGATTACGCCACCCAGAAAGCCAAGCCAACGGGTCAGTCGTGGATTCATCCGGCGGCGCCGGCAGACTGGGAGTTAGGCTGAGGGATGCCCTGCGGATCCGTTTGTCCGAGGTGAGGTTTCGGTTGTCGGGTTTCCAGTAGGGACCGCCCGCCCACGAAAAGATAGCCTAGTGTGTAAACGAGCAGAAATGGACTGATCCCCCAAACCCCGTAAGCCAAGTGAAGGATAAAGGATACCAGGCAATAAACGCCGAGAAATAACTCGACCCCGATTACCCATGAAGCTTTCGCGCGATAGCGCACTTTATGGCTGCTTCCTTTCTTGGGAGTGCGTACGAAATCGCTTTTGATTCCCAGTAAACCCTCAATGACTCCCCGGCTGTTGGAGACGGAAATTCCGAGACCGACAATGGTGAGGAGGGGCAAAAAGCAGACCCGGCGCAACCAATCTTTCGGATAGAGGTAGCGTTGGCTGACCAGATAGAGGCTGTTCGGTCCGAGAGCGGCGACGAGGATGCCCAGAATTCCAACCAAACGCACCAAAAGGCTCAACTGTTCAGGAATAATGAAGAGCATGGGTAGGCTCAGCGTGGCGATGAGAACAATTACGGGGTGGATTGCGTAGTGCGTGAGATGGAGGAAGGCTTGTATGCGGGCAACCAGACTGCGGTCGGATTTCCAGACCTTTGGAAAAATTTTGCGAGCCGTTTGGATGGATCCCTTGGCCCAGCGAAACTGTTGGTTCTTAAACGCGGTAAAAGTTGAGGGCAACTCGGCGGGGACGACGGCCTCGGTGCGAAAGGTGAGATTCCAGCCCTCCAATTGCGCCCGGTAGCTCAGATCCATATCTTCGGTCAGTGTATCGGCCTGCCAATTTCCACTGTCAAAAATTGCCTGCTTCCTCCAGAGACCGGCGGTTCCGTTGAAATTGAGGAAAAGATCGTTTGAGGCCCTCGCTGCTTGCTCGATCGAGAAGTGACCATCGATACCCACGGACTGTGCGCGGCAGAGAATATTTTCATGGGGATTGATGTGGGTCCAACGCCCCTGAACCAAGCCCAGCCCGGGATCGTTTACGAGGAGTGGTAAAGTCATTCGGAGAAAGTTTGGGGTAGGGACGAAGTCTCCGTCAAAGATCGCAACAAATTCACCCTGTGCCTGATTCAGACCCTCTTTAAGAGCGCCAGCCTTGAAGCCTTCCCGGTTCTGCCGACGAACCACTTCGATCCAATGCCCTTTTCCCGAGAGCGTGGCGGCAATCTGGTCGATTAGACCGCAGGTTTCGTCGTTGGAGTCATCGAGGATCTGGATCTGGTGGCGATCTTTCGGGTAATCGATCTCCGCCACGGACTCCATGATCCTATGGGCTACATTATACTCATTGAAGAGCGGGATTTGAGTAGTGATGATGGGGAGAGAATCGGGATCACCCCATAGCTTTTCAACGATCAGGTCTGCTTCGAGGGATTGTTTTTCCAGTGCCCTCTTTCCCCGTTGGAAGAAGTAAATTTGCCAGTAGCAATTCAACCCGTAGAGAAAGAGCACGCAGCCGCCCGCAATGTATAGGCAGGCAAGAATCCACTCGAAGATGTTCATTAGTCCCCCTTACCTAGGCAAGAATCCCGCCAAACTCCAATAATAATACGAATCTACTTCGCCCCGAATTCCTTCCAGAGTTCGCGCAACTGGTATGAGTCGGAAACTTCCTGCACTTGTGCGGAGCCGATTCGGTCGAGAACAATGAGGCGAAGTTTACCATCCCGGTTTTTCTTGTCGCGCCCCATGGCGGCGAGGAGGTCCTCGGTCGGTAGAGGGGAATGGAGCCGGTCGGGCAGGCCGTTTACAGTAATAAGCTGATGGGCGCGCATGAAAGTTTCTTTCTGGGTCAGGTCATTATCCACGGAGAACTTGGCGGCCATCAGCATTCCTATCGAAACAGCTTCCCCGTGTAAGTAATGCCCGTAACCAGCCACGGCCTCGATCGCATGTCCAAAGGTGTGTCCCAGGTTCAGTAACGCCCGGCCTCCTTCGGAAGCAGTCTCCCGCTCGTCTTCAGCAACTATTTCAGCTTTGAGGGAGCAGCAGCGGGCAACAATATTTTCGAGGATGAGAGAATCGCGGGTCACTTCCCCGCTCTTTTCCAGCAGGTGAAAGAGATCCTCGTCTGCCAGAAGTCCGTATTTGATCACCTCGGCCATCCCGGCGGAAAATTCTCTCTGTGGGAGTGTATTTAGAAACGGGAGCCAGGCCGTAACACCGAGTGGCTGAAGAAAAGATCCGACCAAGTTTTTGCCGGCGGGCAAGTTTACTCCGGTTTTGCCACCGACAGAGCTGTCTACCATGGCTAGAAGGGTCGTGGGGATTTGGTAGTAATCGATCCCGCGTTGGTAAATAGCTGCGCAAAATCCGGCCAGATCACCAGCCACACCCCCGCCAATCGCAATGAGAAAGGAAGAACGATCCAAACCGCTGACTGCGAGAAACTGAAGAAGTTCTTCGGCGGAAGATAAAGATTTCGAGGATTCACCGGAGGGCATGACCCAACGGGGTATTTCCGGAAAAGCTTCGTCCAAAAGCTTGCCATGGTCCACCAGGAGGCCTGCATCCACAACAAGAGCGCACCGGTTCCCACTCCTGCGACGGCGGTTCAAGTGCGAAGATTCAAGCAGAGTTTCAAATAATTCAAAGCCGATCCGAATGGGATAGGATCGGTCGTTGAGCTGGACGGTTAGGCTTTCCATGAGATTGTTCTAGATTGAGAAGGGTAGGGAGACCAGTTTTGAATTTGAAGAATCCTGACGAGGGATAGCAGGGTGATGACTGCGAGCGATAAGATAAGGGAGAAGGAAATCCCCTGCTCTCTGCGTACTTCCCGCAACTACTCGTCGGTGGCGAATACGGCTTCGCAGTATTCTTTTACCGAGAACGGCTGGAGGTCTTCCGGTTGCTCTCCCAAGCCGACATAGAAGATCGGGAGTTTCATCTCGCGATAGATGCCCACGAGAGCACCGCCACGGCTGGTGCCGTCCAATTTCGTAATGACGAGTCCCGTTAGGTCAAAGGCTTCGTGAAAGATGCGAGCCTGCTGAATGGAGTTGGATCCGTGGCTGCCATCGATGACGAGCCACCGCTCTTCGGGTGTGCCTTCGCGTTGCTTGCCGAGGACCCGGCGCACTTTCTTCAGCTCTTCCATCAGGTTGCTCTTGGTGTGGAGGCGTCCGGCGGTATCGAGAACCAGCAGGTCGCTATTCCGCTTGCGGGCCGCCGCAAAGCTATCGAAAGCAACCGCCGCAGGATCCGCACCCTGATGACTGCCGATGACATCCACTCCCAGGCGATCGCTCCAGACCTTCAGCTGCTCGTTGGCCGCCGCCCGAAACGTATCGCATGCGCCTACGAGGACGGATGATCCTTGTTGTTTAAAAAGCCAGGCAATCTTCGCAGAGGTGGTCGTTTTCCCGGAGCCATTGACGCCAACCAGGGCGATGACGGTCGGCGCTTCCTCTCGGAGTTTGAATTCGCCCTGGGCTCCCTCCAAAACGCCTTCAAGAACCTTCGCGCCGATCTCAGCGGCCTCCTTGCCCCGCAGTTCCCGGTTCTTTCGGTATCCGGTGCGAATAGCGTCCATGACCTCCTCGGCGGTTTCCACCCCGAAGTCAGCGGCGAAGAGAGCTTCCTCA
>Ga0222662_1000299_pt1 | contig 45496 bp, 37 predicted proteins | sample AntAcemetagen600_FD_179821 | JGI IMG/M metagenome (GOLD analysis project Ga0222662, IMG submission 179821) | Saline water microbial communities from Ace Lake, Antarctica - #600 | ecosystem: Environmental > Aquatic > Non-marine Saline and Alkaline > Saline | place: Antarctica: Ace Lake... | reverse complement strand
AAAACATGCAGAGTCCGTCTTCGAGGCTCTATTCAAGGCTATCGATGATAGCCCAATGTTCTGTCAGAGCTAGCAAACAGCAGGGTGCTGTGCTCAGCACGGGGGGCAGATACCTGAGTAGTTACAACAAATTTACTAAATTGCAAGCTTTTGAAGTAACAAAATAGCTAAATTATCGATTTAAGGACTGGGTGAGGTTTTTTAGGTTCTTGATTTCAAGCGACTTGTGAAGTAAAGCTAGTGTCACCCATTTGAACGTGCTGGCGGATTTTTTCGGTGCTCATTCTCAATAAGGAATGAACACCTAGACAGAAAAAAGGGGGCATGCCATAAGCCTTCTTCGTATTTTTTAATCATTTCGCCTGTAGGCACTTGACCTTGCGACATAAGCTGTGTTTAGAATATTAAATATTATTTCTTTATTCTAAATACACCATGTCTTTCATTCAGCTCAATACAGAGATACCAGGTCCAATAAGCAAAAAGCTAATGGCGCGCCGTCAGGCCGCAATTCCACAAGGGCCTTTCCATGTCACACCTATTTTTGCGGCACGTGCTAAAGGAGCCGTGATTGAAGACGTCGATGGAAACACCTTTATCGATTTCGCTAGTGGTATTGGCGTGACTAACTGCGGGCATAATCATCCTGCCCTCATCGCTCGCGCAAAAGAGCAGATGGATAAGTATGTCCACACCAGTTTTAATGTCGTGCCCTACGAGCCTTATATCGAGGTAGCCGAGCGGCTCAACGACCTGGCTCCAGGTGAATCTCCGAAGAAGACCTTTTTAGTCAACTCAGGCTCAGAAGCGGTCGAAAACGCGATTAAATTTGCCCGTTCGCATACGAAAAAGCAGGCGATCGTGTGCTTCGACCACGCCTACCATGGGCGCACCTACATGGCAATGTCACTGACTGCCAAGACAAAGCCTTATAAGTATGGCTTCGCGCCGTTTAACTCTGAAATTTACCGAGCACCCTTCCCCTACGTCTACCGCACTCCGGGCAGCTCGGAATCTAGCTGTTGCGGATCAATTAAAAATTGCTCGAACGAACTCTGCGTCTGCGAAGAAGCTTTTAAAGCCTTTAAAGATATCGTCGAAGGACAAATTGGAGCCGATCTCGTGGCCGGTGTCATTATCGAACCAGTGGTGGGTGAAGGTGGCTTTATGGCTGTACCAGCACCTTTCATGAAGCTACTCGAGCGCTACTGTAAGGAAAACAACATCGTTTTCATACTCGATGAGATTCAGACTGGTTTTGGGCGAACAGGGAAACTCTTTGCCGCTGAGCACTACGGTGTCGAGCCAGACTTACTAGTTATGGCCAAGGGCCTCGCAGGCGGGATGCCGCTTTCTGCCGTCACAGGCCGTAGCGAAATCATGGAATCAATCGGCGTCGGAGGCGCGGGTGGCACCTACAGTGGCAATCCGGTAGCCTGCGCCATGGCGCTCGCCGCGCTCGATCAGTTTGAAAACAGCGATACTCTAGCGCACTGCCAGCTTTTAGGGCAGGCACTCTCAGATCGGCTTGATCGGTGGCTAATCGACTACCCAATTATCGGCGATCATCGCGGGCTCGGCCCGATGCGCGCCGTCGAGCTGGTGACAGATCGCCAGTTAAAAACTCCGAATAAGGACGCAGTCGGCAAGATCATCAAGCACGCTTACGAACATGGCGTGATCTGCATCGGTGCCGGCACTTACGGTAACGTGCTCCGCTTTTTAATTCCATTAACCGCCACGATTGATCAACTGAACGAGGGTTTGGATGTCGTCGAAGAAGGAATCGCCTCTCAATGCCCCGCAGTCGAACTCAACCTAAGGACAACATCGTGAAATATACTAAACTAGCCTACTACCTACTACCACTACTATTACTGGCGGGGCATCTCAAAGCACAAGGCGACTCCGAAGTCGCCAAACTTCGTGCCATGGTCGAAGCCCTCCAAACGGAGAACAATGAGCTAAAGTCTCAGCTCGTGAAGAATGACAACCAGCTCGAAGCGCAAACTTCAGAGCTCGAAGAAATCCGCGAGGAACAAAAAGTCGAGCGACGCGAAAAACGCGAATACAGCAGCAGTGGCGGCGGGCGTGACCGTGCCGCAGGCGGCGGCATTGAGCTAGGCCCCTTTTCGTTCGGCGGCGCGATTCGTGCCAACTACACTGTAGGTGATTATGACAACCCTCTTGCTGACGGGGCCGCGGGCGGCGCTGGTCGTGACGATGGTGGCACCGTCGCACTCGATACGTTTTACCTGACCAGTGCTTTTGAGTATGGCAACTTCATCGGAGCCGCCGAATACCGCTTTTACGACTCTCCCGGCTCTTTCAGCGGCTACCACTTCCTTCAGACGCTATGGTTAGGTAAAGTCTTCGATAACGGCTCGACCCTCAAAGCCGGCATCGTCGAAGTACCCTTTGGCCTCGAACGCTTCGGCACCTCCTACGGCTTTTTCAATTCTTTGGATAACTATGTCGGTCTATCGGACGACCGCGACCTCGGCATCGTTTACAGCTTCACGATTGACGACTTCGAATTCGACCTTGGCTATTTCTACTCCGCCGAGCCTGACGGCAACGGCAACAGCCGCAACAGCGCCCGTGGCTCCTACGATGTCGTGGAGCCTGCCGGCGCGCCTGGCGTCTTCAACTTTGGTGCCCCGGAGGATAACAACTTTCTCTCTGGTAACTTTTCACCCTGGGAGGAAAAACACCAATTCAACGCACGAGTAAAATACAATTTCTATCTGGCTGAAACGGAAAATGTGATCGGTGCATCCGTCCAATACGGCGGACTCGAATCGACCGATCCACAAGATCGGTTTGATGACGGACATATGTATGCGGGCAGCGTTTTTCTGAAATCGACTTGGGGCAACTGGCAACTCAAAGCGGGCATCACCCACTACAAGTATGACATTGATCAGCTTAAAGATAAGTCAACGTTTCCGGGCACCCCCTTCTTTACCAGCATCGCTGGCTACAATCCTGATCAAATCGTGATGGGCGGCTTCGACACACCCTACTATATCTCCTCCGAAGGGACGATTCCTTCCATCGGCATCAGTTACACCTACGTCCCCAACAATATCGACTTCATCGACTTCATCGTGCCGTATGTCGATTACTCAATCTTGATCAAAGAGGGAGAGACTAACGGCAACTACTTTGCACTACCCGTCGGCACCGAGTATCAGGACAGCGAGCAACTCACCATCGGTGCGATCATCGGCAGAGGCAATTGGCTCATCTATGTCGACACTATCTTCGGTAAAGGCTCCCCACTGATCGGCAACGAGAACGGTCAGTATTTCTCCGGCGCCTCCCTCAACGACGCCCAGAATGCGACCATCGATTTCGACGCTGGATGGCAACTACGCTTTAATATCAATGTCGGCTACTACTTCTAAACTCTCCGATTACGCAGTCATCAATCCATCCACGGAGGAAGTGGTCGCTCGCTACGATGAGCACACAGACTCCCAGTTGGAAGAGCTGCTTCACATCTCGAACGATACCTTCGAGACTTGGCGGCGCGTATCCTTCAACGAGCGCGCGAAGCTCTTTTATGCGGTCGCCAAAATACTTCGTGATCGGCAGGACGAGCTCGCGCGGATCATGGCGGTCGAGATGGGCAAGCCACTCGCTCAAGGCAAAGCTGAAGCAGTCAAATGCGCTACCGTCTGCGAGTATTTTGCCGACAATGCAGCGACTTTTCTAGCGCCCTACTCTGTAAAAACGGAGCTCACACGAAGCGAAGTGATTTACCGCCCTCTGGGTAGTATCTTCGCCATCATGCCTTGGAACTTTCCGCTCTGGCAGGTCTTTCGCGCGGCCGCGCCGAATCTGATGGCTGGAAATACCATGATCTTAAAGCATGCACCCTGTGTCGCACAGACTGCGCTCGAGATTGAAAAGATGATGCTTGAAGCGGGGTTTCCTAAGGGTGCCTTGATCAATATTTTCGCCTCCAACGAGCAATCAGAAAAGATCATTGCGAGTGCCACGACGAAAGGCGTCTGCCTCACCGGTAGCGGACGCGCTGGACGTGCTGTCGCCGCGACTGCGGGCAAGCATTTAAAGCGTGTTCTTCTTGAGCTGGGCGGAAGTGACCCTTACATCGTACTGGAAGATGCCGATCTCGCGCTGGCTGCCGAGAAGACCGTGTTCAGCCGCATGCTCAATAATGGCCAAACCTGTATCTCCGCCAAACGCTTCATTGCAGTCGAATCAGTCGTCGAAAAATTTACCGAACGCTTACTCACTGAAATGGCCAAATACACAATAGGGAACCCACTCGAGGACGGTGTCACCCAAGGGCCAATGGCACGCGTCGATCTCTGCGCCGAGTTGCAAGATCAAGTCGACCGCGCCGTAGCCGCAGGCGCTCAACTCGCCTGTGGAGGCAAGCAGCTCAACCGAAAAGGAAACTTTTTTCCCGCAACTCTTTTAACAAATGTCCGTCCTAGTAACCCAGCCTTCGAGGAGGAATTTTTCGGGCCCGTAGGCGCGATTATCTCCGCCAAGTCAACCGAAGAGGCAGTTGAACTCGCCAACCGCTCTCGTTACGGACTGGGCTGCGCCATATTTACCAAAGATACCGACCTTGGCCTACGCCTCGCCGCCGACGAGCTTTCCGCCGGCACTTGCGTGGTCAACGACTTTGTGCGCTCCGATCCCCGCCTCCCCTTCGGTGGCATCAACGAATCTGGCTTCGGGCGCGAACTCGGCACCGAAGGCATTAAAGAGTTCGTTAATATTAAAACCGTCTGCCTCGGCTAGCACTATGAAATTTTCCCTCAGTATTCTCGCACTTTTTGTTTCGTCTTCGGCTTACGCCTTAAACGTTAGAGACATCGCTATTTATAATGACACTGACCGCGATGAGTGGCCAGAGGGCGGCGCATGGCCACCACTAGTGACTGCCACACAAGTTTTAATTCAAGCATTCGGCTACAGCTGGGAGTTTATCGATGCTGACGACGTCAACAACAACGACTTCAGTCAGTATTACAAACTCATTTTCTTCCCCGGTGGCTGGGCAGGCGGCTATAACGAATACATTAACGAAACGGGCTATCAGAATATCCGCGATTTCATAAGTAGTGGCGGTTCCTACATGGGTATGTGCGCAGGTTCATTCTTCGTAAGTGACATCGTGCATTGGCGTGAGAATAGCGAAACTGACACTCCGCAGAACGTTTACGATTATCCACTCGATATCTGGCCGGGAATTGCTGACGGCGCGATCAACGACTTCCAGCCATGGGACTCCTCTGCGCAGACTGGATGTGGCTTTTACCCAGGCGCACGTATGGTCGACCTAAAGATTGATCGCACCCTCATGCCGGAGTCCAACCCAGTGGTTAACGTGCTTTACTACGGCGGCCCCATCTATCGTCCACCCAATGGTAAATGGACGAACGAGGAAATCATCGCCCGCTACGACATGAATGGTTTCTCGGGCGATGAAGAGCCGGCTATGATGATCTTCCCCTATGGCAGCGGACGTGTCTTCCTCAGCGCCGTGCATCCGGAGCTCTCCCTTAACGAGTCGACTTGCCAACTCTTCTACGACGCGACCTCCCGGATTTTCCTAGGACAAATCATCGCCCGAATGATGGCACCGCAGGAAGCCGTCGAGTCTGAGATCGAGATGGGTCGAATGCTGACATTCGAGACCGTACTCGGACTCAATTATCAAATTGAAAGCTCGGTCGATGAAGGCGAAACATGGGCACCCTACGGCGAAGCCATCGAGGCAGATAGTTTCGAATACGTCGCCAGGATTCCCGCAAGCGATGCCAGTCTAGCGTTCCGGATTCAACTGGTTGAGTGAAACTGCATCCCCCGTGGCCTTCGTTGCTCGGCAATCTCGATTCGCTAAGCTCATTGCCCTTCGGCGGGACTGTGAGCGGGGGATCGACACCGCAGAAACGCACCGCTCTACAACCAGACTCAAAAACTTAGTTTTGAGGCTACGTGGTTCGGAGCCCCTACGAATCAGGCTTTTCCAGCTGACCCAAGGCATCCAGTGCCTCCGATTTCGCTCCGGGCTGATAAGGTGGGAATGCTCGCCAATGGTCGCGGAAGCTTTTTAGCGGTTGCCCTAAATTCATCAGGCCGCGCTCGCGGCTACGACGGAGTTTGGCAAAGTCCACTTCGATCGGCATGATCTCTCTGCCGCTGCCGGCTTGATGTAGCACCTTGCCTTCAGGATCGACAATTGTAGAGCGCCCATTGCCCAGTTTGCCCGCGCCGTTGATATCGAAAAAGTAAACTTGGTTCGTGACTGCGCTGGCGCGGGCAATCGCGAGTTCGGCATCCCGATCAAGTGTTCCCGTCATGGTCGGATGCAGGATCACTTCCGCGCCCATCCAAGCAAGGGTGCGTGTTGTCTCGGGGAACCACATATCATAGCAAATGGAGACTCCAAAACGGCCGACTTTCGGTATATCGAAAACACAGAACTCCTCCCCAGGCGTGACTCCTTGTTCGTAGGGCTCGAATGGATACATCTTTGCATAGCGTGTCACTTCATCGCCCGCAGGATTGAAGACTAAAGTGAGGTTATAGGTCTTGTCCTCTTTACGCTCAAAGAGTGAGCCAGCGATTAAATAAATACCGTGCTTCTTGGCGAGTGCTGCGTAGAAATCGTAGGCTTTGCTCGGAAGCGACTCTGCAAGCGCCATATCTGCACCGTAAGCGCAGAGTTCACTCAGCACGACCATCTTAACCCAAGGGAAGACTTGCACAGTGAAACTAACTTCACGGGCGATCAGTTCGAGATTATCTCCCGAGTTCAATTCAAGTTGAAGGCCTGCGATACCAAAGTGATTCATGATTTATGGATATTTTTCTGAAAGGTCTCGTAGCGGGGAGCGCTACTTAAGAGTTCTTTCGTGTAAGAATGCTTGGGGCTTTGAAAGACTTCTTCGACCGTGCCTCTTTCTATAATCTCTCCCTTGTAAAGGACAAGCACGCGATTGGCGAGCCGTTCGACCAGAGCAAGGTCGTGGGTGATAAATAGGAACGCGACTTTCTTGCGAGCGCGCAGCTCGTTCAAAAGCTCAACCACCTGTGCTTGCACGGAAACGTCGAGCGCGGCTGTCGGCTCGTCGAGAATGATCAGCTTCGGCTCCAGGACGAGTGCGCGCGCAATGGCGATTCGTTGGCGCTGCCCGCCAGAGAAGGCGTGCGGGTAGCGACGCAGATGCTCTTGCGAGAGACCGACCGCTTCAAGACTATCGATCACACGTTGCTTGATCGTTTCCTTATCAAGGTCAGTCAAAACGAGCAGTGGCTCGCCCACAATGTCGATAATACGCATACGCGGGTTGAGGGAGGAATAGGGGTTTTGAAAGACCACACTAATATTGCGCCGTGCCTCGCGGAGTGCCTTGCGCTCTACGCGGGAAATTTCCTTACCTTCGAAATAGATCTGCCCCGAACTCGGCTGAAGAAGCTGCAGCAGTGACATCGCAAGCGTTGTCTTTCCCGAGCCAGACTCACCGACGAGTGCAGTGCACTCCCCCGCCATGAGTCGAAAATCTACCTCCCTGAGCGCGTGCACAACGCCTCGACGGGTCGGGTAGGTTTTAGAGAGTTGTCTTACTCGAAGAAAGGCAGCGCCCTCGATACGGTCATCTTGAGTGGTGAACCCGGAGCAGGGAGGATTCGACTTTTTGTCTCCAAGCATCGGCACGGAAGCCAAAAGTAGCCGTGTATATTCGTCCTGCGGATTGCCCATGACTTCAGCAATCGCACCCTGTTCCACGATCTGCCCTTTCCGCATAACGGCGACGCGATCTGCCATTTCTGAGACCACGCTCATATCGTGAGTGATAAAGATAAGCCCCATTTGCAGTTCATCGACAAGGCGACGGAGTAAGTCGGTCACTTGCTTCTGTGTGGTCACATCAAGTGCCGTGGTAGGTTCATCCGCAATCAACACCTTCGCTTCGCAACTCACGGCAAGCGCGATTATGATACGTTGTAATTGACCTCCGGAAAATTGATGTGGGAATTTTTTCAAGGCTGCCTTCGGATCGGGCAGTGCAACTTCGACAAAAGACTTCTCTAGCTTACTCAGTGCTTCCTCGACCGTGATTTCATGGTGAACACGAAGGATATCCGCTAGTTGCTCCCCGACTCGATAGAAGGGGTTGAGCGCAGTCATCGGGTTCTGAAAAATCATGGCGATTTTATCCCCCCTCAAGTCGCGAATAAGTTCGCGATCCGCGCCGACGATCTCGATGCCAGTCAGCAGGATACTACCCGACACATCTCCGCTTTCAGCAGTCAGCCCCATGCAGGCGAGCGAGAGTTGTGACTTGCCACTACCCGATTCACCTACGAGCCCGAGTATTTCTCCAGGGTGGAGCTTGATCGAACACCCGCGAACAGCCTCCACATCTCGACGACGACCGCGAAAGGTGATTTTGAGATCCGTCACTTCTAGAACAGGCTTACTCATTTTTTATCGGAATAATGTGGGTCGAGGAGATCGCGAATACCGTCTCCTAGAAGATTAGCACCCCATACTAGGATGAAAATTGCGAGGCCGGGGAAGAAGGCCGTCCACCAATATTCGAGGAAGATCGAGCGTGAGCTGGAGATCATCAGCCCCCATTCAATCGTGGGTGGACGCGCGCCCATGCCGATAAAACTAAGCGAAGCGGCCGCGAGGATGGTGTAGCCAAAGTCCATGGAGGCTTGCACGATTACAGGGGTCGTCGAATTGGGCAGCGCATGCTTAATCATGATTCGGATCGGATGCATCCCCATGGCTTGAGAGGATTTCACATAAAGTTCTTCTTTCACCGCAATAACGGATGAGCGAAGGATACGCGCATACCAAGGAAACCATGAAATCGCCAAGGCCATGAGCGCGTTGTAGAGACCGGGGCCGAGTGCCGCGGTAATCGCGATCGGAAGAAGTAAGGGTGGGAAAGCCAAAAAGACATCAGTCACGCGCATCAGAACCATATCGATCCGCCCTCCATAATAACCAGCCACGAGACCGATGGGGAGGCCAATGAGAAGCGCCAAGGAAACAACGAGCACTCCAGTCAGCAGTGAAGTACGGGCACCGTGCAAGACTCGCGAGAAAATATCGCGCCCCAATACGTCGGTACCAAAGAAGTGCTGGAGGCTCGGTGCTTGGAGCTTTGCAGTAAAATCAATCGCCTGTGGGTCCTTCGGCGCAATCCAAGTAGCCGTCAGCGCGACGAATAGGAAGCTCACGGCGATGACCAAACCGACCACGAAGAGGCGGTTATGCTTGATCAGGTCTCCGGCACGTTCGGCCAAGCTGAGTTCTTGATCGTCAGCACTCATGTTTGACGGAGACGCGGGTCCAGAGCTTGATAGAGGAGATCGATTAATAAGTTGATCAGGAGATAGGCAAATGCGATGAAGAAGGTCACACCCATGACAGCGGGAAAGTCGTTATTCAAGAGTGCTTGCACCATGTAGCCACCGACACCCGGCCAGTCGAAGACGTACTCGACGATGATACTGCCCCCGAGCATGAAGCCGTAAGTCAGGCCGACGACGGTGAGCAGCGGAATGAGCGTCGCTTTCAAGGCATAGCGGTAGTGGATATGCTTTTGCGGCACGCCATAAGCGCGCACGGTTGAAATATAGTCTTCTTGCATGGCCTCAATCATCATGCCGCGAGTGACCCTTACAATCGTCGCCATCGAAGCGAGCGACAAGGTGAGCACTGGCAATACTAGATGCCTAACTGCACTGGCAAAAGCGCCGATCTCCCCCGCGAGTAAAGTATCAATCAGGTAAAATCCCGTCACTCTGGGAAATGCATAATCGAGTAGCACGCCGCTATCGATCCGACCTTGCAGCGGGAGTAAGCCCAGCTTGCCCGCGAAGAACATCTGCAAAAGTAAGCCGAGAAAAAAGACAGGCACTGCAACCGCTGCAACCGAGCCCATGCGCACGCCGTGATCGACCGCGGTTTCTTTTTTGACTGCTGCTTGCACCCCGAGAGGCAGCCCTACGAAGAGCGCAAGCAGGAGCGAGAGTGTGACCAGTTCGAGCGTAGCTGTCGCCCGCAAGAACACGTCTTCAGTCACAGGTTGGCCGGTGATTAAACTCTCTCCGAAATCGCCTTGCACGGCATCGGTTAAAAAGAGCCCATACTGCTGGATAAGCGGCTTATTCAGCCCCAGCTCTTCTTCGGCTTGGGCGATTTGTTCCGCAGTCGGTTTAGCGCCGAGCATCATCTCGACGGGCGATCCAGGCAAGACGCGGCTAAGCACAAAAGTCACTGTCATGACTCCGATCAGGATGAGCCCCATCAAGGCGAGTCGTTGTAGAATGGTGCGTATCACGATTTGCCGGGAGTTCGTCGAATCTCGTAGAAAAAGATTGTGTTATAGGCTGGGTTAGGACGGACGCCTTCGAGATCTGCGCGATGGAGGACGCGCTCTTTCAAGTCAGCGTAAAAAATAGCGACCGCATCTTCGATCAGCAAACGCTGTGCGGCCTGATATTTGACAATGGCGGCTTCGCGGTCGACCGCTTCCAGCTGTATGCCCGCTTCCACTAATTGATCGTAGTCGGGATTCGAGTAATAGGATAGATTAAAATTTGGCTGCTCCTCTGACCGAAAGAGCCCAGTCAACCAATCTGAAGGCGTGGCGTAGGTCGGCCACCAAGTCATGGAAATTGCATTGGGCGCACTTGCTAGATTTTTAGCCGCGTCCCAAATCGTACCCCATGGCCCAGGATTGAGCTCTGCCTCGATGCCGATTTGCGCGAGATTATTCTGAAAGAGCTCCACCGCGCTCTGGTAGGCTTCTGAGGCGGCGATATAGGAAATAGTTATCTTTCGCTCATCAAACGGAATCGATGAAGCCTCTAAATACTGGCGCGCTTTCTCTAAGTCAAAAACGGGTATTTCCAAAGTCTCATCATGCCCCCACAGGCTTCTGGGAATGATACCGCGTGAGACATCGGCGCTACCTGCATAAACCTCGTTTGCCACCGTCGAATAGTCCCAAGCATGGGTGAGTGCCTTGCGGAAGTTAATATCATTGGTAGGCGCTTTTTGGGTATTTAGAAGAAACTGAGAATTTTTCCACGACGGGATATAGTCCACCCGTATCTCAGGATTACGTTCGAAAGCACTCACCAGATCGACAGAAATCAGGGACAGGAAATCCGCCTCACCCGCAAGCAAGAGTTGCACTTGAGTTGCGCTCTCTCGGACGACTTTGAAAATGACCCGCGTCATTTGCCCTGCTTCCCAACCGCCCCAGTAGTCTTCAAACTTTTCCAAGACGATTTGTTGATTACGATCCCACTGACGCAGTCGATAAGGGCCGGTGCCTGCGGCACGCCCTTGGTTAAACCATTCAGTGCCTAGGTCGGCAGCAGCTGGTGAATAAATATAGGCGGCGTATTGCGATGAGGCGATCAGGTCGATCGGTGCGGGATAGCTGGTTTCTATTTCGAGAGTCAGCTCATCAATCGCGCGAATTTCACTGACGGCTTCCCAAATGTAGAAGCCCCCTTTTTTCAGTGCGATCGTGCGATCAAGCGATTTTTTGGCTGCGCCGGCAGTCAACTTCTCGCCATCGTGAAAGGTCACGCCTGCGCGTAAATTAAAACGCCAGACTAGGCCGTCTTCACTGACAGACCAGCTCTCAGCCAGTGCCGGTCGGAGCACTTGCTCCCCACCGTCGCGACCATCGTAGTAAACCAGTGGCTCGTAGATATTGGCCAGAACCATGACCTCTAGCGAGAAGGCTTCTGCCGGATCCCAATCCTTAATATCCCCATAGGTAGCGTAGACCGCCGTAGCTGGATCACGCACCCGATCGGGAGCCATAAAAACCGAACCTAGAACGACTAGAATGACCAGTGTTCCTATGATCCAAAAGGCTTGAAAGGCGCGCTGCATCTATTCATCGAAAATGCTCAAGGTTGCATCCCAAGCAAGCTCCGAAGCAACGACCCCGAGCGCAGTCACTCCGAGTTTGTCGTTTTCCACTTCGTTGGTTGATACAGCGTAGGTGATGTCGCCATCGTCGATCGCTGCGAGCGGCTGGATGACGCGCCCCATAGATGCATTGACTTGACGCGCCAGAGAACGGAGCTCTTTTTCGCTCAGCTTTTGGTTCGTCACGATTAGAGTCAGCGTGGTGCGCCCAGAAGCCGTTTTCAGATTGTCGCCCTCCTTAATCCGGCGATCCACATCTTCGGCGATGGTGAAGGTATCTTTCGTTTTACGGTCGCGATTACCGGCGACGACTTTCCCGTCGCGCCCGTGCACCGCGCCAAGCGCATTGCAGATCACGAAGACCGCGACCTTAGTCTTACCGACTTGGCGGAAGGCACCACCCTGCCCGCCCCACTCGGCATACTTAGCATCGAAGCCGACACCGACAGATGCATGGACACCTGCGCCGACACGCCCGAGGTAGAATTGATTGGGACGCGCGTTCTCAAAAGCGGCTTTTCCCAGCGCAACGTCGGGATAAATGAAATTCCCACGTGGCAAAAAGTCATAAATGATCGCTCCTCTGACGACAGGAATTTCAAACCACGACACGCTTTTACGGCGATCAAACAGCCCCTTGGCCACACCGGCAGAGGCTTCGATCCCCATCAGAGAGCCCCCGGCAAAGCAAATGGCATCCACATAGCCATCGCCCATTAAGTAGGTGCCGGAAAACCCGCCGCGTTGATCAACGGCGGCAGTCGCGCCTTTCGGAAAATAAAAAACGACGCAGCCGGTCGGCCCGTCTTTATATTCGGCGGTGCCGATGCGGATGCTGTTGAAATTCATCTCCAGCTGGCGAGCATCTTTAAACTCGGTAGTGAGCCCCCAGTCTTCCGCAGTCAGGGCGGAGCCGAGCAGCGAAAGTGTGAGCAGGGTGAGAATCGACTTTTTCATAGGCTGGGTGTATTAATTGATTTCGACAGAAAGCGCGGTGGCTTCGACATCGCCCTCGAAAACTTGGAGATTCTCAGAATAGCCGTAGATGTAAACGAGGAACTTTTCCGTGCTCTTCATCCGCCAGTTCGCATTGCCATCTTCGCCACCTTTTCCGGCAACGCCGAAAGTGCCGACGAGCTCCCAGACGACTGCCTCATCCTCATCGGCGTCGTAATAAACGGAGAAGACCTTTTCCTTGGAATCGAAAACCATCTTAAAGGTCACCTCTATCGGCAGGCGAAGATCCGCCGTGTAAGCACTATCGACCGCCTCTCCACCTTCTACAACTTGCGAGAATACAGTGCGGGAAAAGAAGCCCTCTAGCCGGGCGACACTTAGAGTCGCAGCGACACGATTACTCAAATCGGTGGCTTGGTAGACCTCGATACCGACACTGGCCAGTTCTTTGGATGACTCCGCGATGGCGTCGTTCTTAAAAGTGCCCGTGATCGTAAAGTCTTGGCTAGCGCGTAAGCGCGCGGGCTGGAAGTGCAGGTATTGAAAATCTTTTTCGGAGGGCTCTTCGACCGTGTAAACAATCGATCCTTCCTTAAAAATCAGCTCGGCGGCGCCACTATTAAAGGAAGGCTTGAAGGCTTTCTTGGCCGCCCCGACATCGGATAGGTCAGCAACTTGAGCGGACAAACTGCAGTATGCCCCAAGAATGAGGGTAAATACTAGCGTGTAGAAACACTTACTGGGTGACGATTTTGTAAAAGGCTGCTTCATTGCTTGGTCTGGTTGAATCGAGGATGAAAATCGTGTTGCCCGTGCCGGTCACTAAGGCCTTGCCCTGCCCTGCTGGCACGATTCGGTAAGTGCCCTCGCTGCCAGCAAGCTGCACAGAAGCGAAGGCAGGATCTGCAGTCAAATCTGTGCTTTTATGGACTGCATAACTCTTACCGATTTGCGTAGTGAACTCAACCGCGGCACTCTCAGATAGCACGGTATCCGGCTCAGAGGCACCGCCTTCAACAAGCTGAAAGTCATCCATTAGAAGCTCTCCTGAATCGACATCTAAATTATCAGATCGCCCGTAGACGAAGACGTCGAATTGGCCACCTGAGCCGAGGCCGAAATCGGCATTGTTCGCTCCATTGCCAGCGGAACTGACACCGAATGTGGAGAGTTGCGTCCATTGCACACCGTCGGTGGTATTTTCGTCGTAGAAAACTGTGAACACTTTAAGTGCGCTATCATAAACCACTCGAACCGCGACCGCCTTGGGAAAGACCGTCGCAGGTTGAACAGGAAAAGTTGGAATGGACGCAGTGCCGACAAAGAAATTAGCCAGCAAATCGCGGGAGGGGCCGAAATTCGTGACCGAGTAAGAGCCAAGGCGAACATTTAATCGAGTCGTCGCGGAGCCCGCAGGATAGATTTCAATACCGATCCCAGCAAACTCATTCAAAGAATCCGGCATCGTCGTGTTGGCGGCACGGAACACTAATTCAAAATCTTCGTCGTAGTTTGCATCTGCCCAAGCGTAGTACTGTAGCTCGGTTCCTGAGCCCGACGAGTTGAACTCTAATCGCTGATTGTTCTCAGTCAGCGCACCGCTGCCGAGTGGCGGAAGCACGACCCATCGGAGTGGATCGACAGAATTGTCATCAAAGTCATCGACGCCGCCATACTGACCCATGGCAAACAAAGGGCAGAGCAAGAGGGGCAGAAGCGAGAAGGAATTATTCATTAACTTTGAGGAGGAAAAGAAAGCCCCGCCCGATGAAGGCGGGGCTAGAAAAAAAGAAGCCTGAAAAGAGAGAACTAGCGACGGCGACGGATCATAGCTGCGGTCAGTGCGAGGAAGCCGAGAATCGCCGAGTAAGCTGATGGCTCGGGCACGACGTTTAGCTGAAAATTATCAGCATTCAGGTAGCCTAAACCGGCTGCTTCATCTGGAATCAAAACGTTTGAACCAGCATATATGCTAATGTCGAAGAAACCTCCAGAAACCATCTCCCAGTCATCTACGAAATCGGTGCCTACTGTCGCGCCGTCTCCATTGATATTGAGCGAAGAAAATGGTGTAAAAGTCGGCGCGGCTGCGGTCGCATAACTAAAAGTAAATGTCTGTGATGCCGCTGAAAACTGGGCAAGTATTGTCGCAGAGGTGGAAAAGTTGAGCGGTTGGGCGAAATTTGTACCATCAAAGAAGCTCATGTCAGAGGTTCCGGCACCACCGAAAGAAGAAGCTCCGTTATACAAATTAAAACCATCTACAAGATCGGCGTCGTTAATATTCAACCCGATCTGTGCGAAAGACCCGGCTACCGCAGTCAACCCTGTAGAGCCCGCAAAATTCGTAACATCTACAGAAACTGCGAAATCTTGTGTGTTGTTCGGCGTGATCGGCGCAGTACCAGCGTAGTTCAAGAACACTTGTTCGAAGCCCGTGGGTGCCCCAGTCGTAGAGTAATTCAAGAAATCATCGCCGAATCCATCATTATCTGGATTCTTCAAAGCGAAGCTTGGACCACCAGCGTTGACCTCAGAAAAGACGGTGCCGTCATAACCTCCGGTAAAATTAGTTGTGTAGAGTTGGCCGAAAACTGAGTGCGAAAGCCCCAGGCATAGTAGAATGGCGGTAGTTGTGTTTTTCATAGTGTTGATTAGCTGATAGAATACTCGAAATGAAAGATTTGCAACTTAATGTTTATAATATTAAACAAATATTTAGAATACCGTCAAGCACCAGATGTGCCAATTTTTAGAATAGTAAAACATTATGCCTATTTTCACTTTTTTTGTTTAAAATACCCTCTTTTTATTTAGGAAAAGACCTCAGCTATTACATTTCTAGTTTACCAAAGTACATAATCTGGTTTCTGTGAGCTTGATGCTCATTGGTGCTAAACTTAAAGTCTTCCGTAAAAACAAGGGGCTCTCCCTGCGCGCATTAGCCGAAATCTCGGATGTCACCGTAGGGACGCTCTCGCAGATCGAGAACGACAATACCTCGCCCTCTGTCGGCACGCTGAAGCGGGTCTTGAAGGCACTGGGACTCTCCATGGGCGAGTTTTTCGACAGTATCGAAAGCAATGAAGGTGGGGCCAGAGTTTGCTTCGCCCCCAAAGATCAAGTCGACGTCTCCCCTCTGGAAGGCTTGAGCTTGCTGGGCATACCAAGATCAGAAGGTTCGCAGCAGATCCAGATTCTGTCCGAGACCTATGAGCCAGGTGCCAGCACAGGGAAGGACTACTATTCGCACGAAGGCGAAGAATGCGGGATCTGCCTTGAAGGCGAAGTCGAGATGCGCGTGGATGGTCATATTTATAAGCTGGGTCCCGGAGACATGTATTATTTCGACTCACACAAGCAGCATCGATTCACCAATGTGGGCACAACAGTCGCGAAGGTCGTTTCGGCCTGCACGCCGTCCACTTTCTAAAACGAGGCGCTCCCCGATTTATAGACTCTCGCCCTGCCTCAAAACCAAGTTTCCACCTTTCACTCTCCACTCCTCACTCAAGCTCTCGAGAGCTTGATGCAGCCACCACTTCGACGCACCCCTTGGCGCCCACTCACCCATCTCTACCGGTGCCCAAATAAAGACAGGGATGACCGGCGCACCCGCCTCGATCGCCGCAGTTAGAGCGGAATTATCGGCAAGACGCAGGTCTTTGCGAAACCAGAGAATTGTGGGAGATTGATGCATCAATTTAAAACGTAGCGAAGGCTAAAAACTTACAGCATTCAGAACAAGCAGTTTACCTAAAGTTTACGTAAACATAGGCCACTCTTTCGCTCACGGGCACATGCCGCAATCTTGGAATTCAGAAGCGCTTCATCATGAATTTCAATAAGATCCCGCCTGCCATCAATTTCCGCTATCACCGCGAACAGCAAGCACTGCTCGCTGCGGAAAGCGACACCTATCATCTCGAAACGGTGGATCACGGTGGCAACGTATTTCAATACACTATCAAATCTTCAAAGTGGGCGCAGAAGAGTCATGCGCTATTAGAACCGAAAGCATTCAGCCAGATAGACAGTGAAGTCGATTTCAAGCGCTCAAAGGATGGTAGTATCGAGATCGGCCATAAAGGCAAAGTCCTGTTAAGATCCTTTCCCGGAAGGGAATTCGGCGTAATCGGCGCGAAATGGAATCTCTCGTTTATCTACGATGAATCGATGCGCTTCTACGGCCTCGGCGAAAAGAACACCGGGATGGAAAAATCGGGGCATATTTGCAAATTTTGGAACACCGATGCCCTCTTTGATTTCGGCTTCACCAAGTCTGAAGTCGAAGCGACGGATCCGCTTTATTTATCTGTCCCCTACGTATTAATCGAACAGGAAGGTGGCTGCGTCGGCATCCTCATGGATAATCCCTACCCTGCTTTTATGAATTTAGGTGCGAGAGAGAATATCGCAAATCTCCTCGATGCGGATGAAGAGGAGCCACAGTGCCTCTCTCTCGGCGCCTACGACGGTCAGCCCGAGCTTTACTTTATCGTCGGCGCGGATGCCCGAGAGGTGACGCGCAAACTACAAAGGCTTACCGGCATCACGCCGCTGCCTCCGCTTTGGGCACTCGGCTACCATCAATGCCGCTTCGGCTACCGCGATCTAGCCGACCTCGAAGAGTTGGATCAAAAGTTCGACGAATTGAATATCCCTTGCGACGGTCTCTGGCTCGACATCGACTATATGGACGGCTTCAAAGTGTTCACCGTCGATGAAGCGGGCTTCAACGACCACGAGAAACGTATCGCCACGCTCCAGGCCAAAGGCCGTAAGATCGTGCCGATTATTGACCCCGGCGTAAAGAACCACCCCGACTTCAGCGTATTTCAAAGCGGCCAAGCTAAAGACGTATTCTGCAAGACTGAAGAAGGCGAACTCTACTCAGGTTTCGTTTGGCCGGGTCGAACCGCCTTCCCTGATTTCTCATTGAAGACGACCCGCTCATGGTGGGCCGATCAGGTCGAAGCATTCACCAAGGAATTTAATTTCGACGGCTATTGGATCGACATGAACGATCCATCCACTGGTTCCGCGGAGCTGGAGGACATGCGCTTTAACGACGGACGTGAATCGCACGAGTCTTACCATAATCAATACGCCCTTGGAATGCAGGAAGCGACAGTCAAAGGCCTGCAAGCCGCGATCGGCAAAAAGCGCCCTTTCATCATCAGCCGCAGTGGTTTCACGACGAGCCAGCGCTACTCCGCGATCTGGACGGGCGACAACTGCTCCAACTATTTCCATCTGCGTGAAAGCATCGCCATGACGCTCAATCTCTCTCTCTCAGGGATTCCCTTCAATGGCCCCGACGTGCCAGGCTTTGCTGGCGAGGCGACACCTGAATTGGCTGTCGACTGGCACAAAGCAGGCTTCCTCTTCCCTTTCTTCCGTAACCACTCTGCCAACATGTCGCCCAAGCAGGAGCCTTGGCAATTCGCTGCGCCCTATCGCGACGTCATGATTCATTTCATCCGCCTGCGCTACAAACTACTCCCTTACCTCTATAATCTCTTTATAGAACACACCGAGACAGGCGACCCTTACCTGCGTCCGCTTTTCTACGAGTTTCACAAGGACCGAGATAATCTCTCACGTATCGGCGACCAGTTCCTCGTCGGCAGTTCTATTATGCAGGCACCCATCGTCCACGAAGGTGAAAGTAGCCGCGAAGTTTATTTTCCAAAGACGACTTGGTTCGACACCGCCGAAGGCAAATGGATCAAAGGCGGACACTCCATCACCCTCGAAACCGACCTACAAAAAACCGGGCTCTATATCAAAGAAGGTGCCCTGATCCCCATGTTACCGGGCGAACGAATCACACAAGAGAAAGATCTCGCTGAGATCGAGCTACACGTATTCCTCCGCAGCAGGACGAAGGGAAGCTTCACATACTGCTATCACTACGATGATGGGGTGACTCAAGACGGCCTACAATCGCACGTGAACTTCAAGGCTGAGGTGATCGACGGGGCGTTGCACATTCGGATCCAGGATATCGATACTTCCTACCAAGAACTCTGCTTGCAGATCGTGACCTACGAGGCTTTCCCAAAAATTGTACTCACTCAGAATGGTTCCGCGATCGAACTCCTCCAACAAGAATCCACCGCCCAACTCAACGGCATTCACCTGCATACCCATCGAGCCGAAGTCATCACCATTGAGGAATCACTCGCAAAGACACCCACCTCCTACAAACTGACATAATCAGCATCGCCCATACTCCCATGACACCCACCCGAACACTTTTGATCCCACTCGTCATCTGCTCTAGTATCCTCGCATTCGGATGCACAGAGAAAACAACGAAAACCGAAGGCGCGCGTTCGAATGCCTCAGCCTTTACTCTAAAGCCAGAAGTCGACCTGAGTACCCTCGATTACACGAATAAGATCGACCTCAACCTTGGGCATAGTCCGGAGAACTTCGTCCGCGCGACCTGGAAACAACTGACCGGAGAAGAACCCGTATCAGAAGAATGGCTTAATGCGCATATTGCCCGTCTAGGCACTCAAGAGTTTCCTCGCCGCATCGACCTCGCTCTCCACCTCGCGGAAGAAGCGGGCGAAGATAAACCAAAGTGGACCTACTCCGATCCTTGGATCGAACAGAGCCCACTCTCCGGCAGCCCCGAAAAGAAGCTCGAGCGCGACATCGGTGCCGTCATGATGTTCTTCTTCAGCAGTCCCAACCGCCCCAACGGTGGTTCCGGCTGGGCGAACAACCACGCGCCCGGCATGTATTTTCCGGATCCGTTTCTCAATCTCGAAGAGCAAGCAGCCACAGCGCACGACGGCTACTATCACCCAGAAAACGCCGCCTTCTGGTACATGGAACTGCGCGATGCCCGCTACGCTGGCTTAGACTTTGTGCTGCCCAATGTTTACGGCCCCGACCTCGACGCCGCCCACATGGAACCCATGCAGATCGCGCTCAAAAAGCTACGCGAAGAAGATGGCGACGACGTGATCAAACTCGGCATGTTCGACGATACTTGGACATGGGGGCAGCCTTACTTCGGCCCCTTCTGGGAGCAATTGCCAGATTGTAACGATGTTGAAGCCACCGCCAAACTACTCTTCGAGGCCAAATGGAAGCCCTACTTCACCGCGCTCCCCCGCGAGCATTGGTATCTGGTCGAAGGCAAGCCGATGATTTATTTTTACAATAACAACACGCTTCAAAACAAAGAGAATTTTGATCAGGTGCTCCCCGTGATGAAGCAGCTATTCAAAAAGGAGTTCGGAGTCGAGCCTTGGGTCGCGGTCGATAACGCCTACAACTACCGTCCGAGCATGAAGACGGCCTCCGACTCTCACTTCCTCTGGTATACCTTCGACTTCGAGGATAAGTTCGCCTCAGAGACTCGCAACGGCATTACACTCAGCCACGCTATGCCCCGCTGGGACTCGACTAGTCGCTGGAACGACCATGTGGAAATCCGTGCGAAAGAAGGCGACCTCCTCGTCAAAGGCGCGACTGTGCTCAAGCAAGTGCTCGATGGCACCACCGAGTCCGACATTCTGGTGCTGGCCACTTGGAATGATCTAGGCGAAGGCACCGGCATCAATCGCTGCTACGATTACTACCTCGACGGCGAGTGGAAGCAGCCAGACTACTTCATGCAGTATATTCGTCGCTCGCAGATGGGAGAGCGTTTGCTCAATGAGTAGAAGGTAGAGGCTAACATTCACCTAGGCGACTCAAGCTCGCGCGTCAGAAATGAATTTCTCAACCAAAAGCCTCATGTTGCATCGACTCAAATCAGCACTCTTTTTTTTTGCACGCTCACCCTGACCACCCACGCTGAACTCGCGCTCGTCTGGTCGGACGAGTTCAATGGCGACGAACTCGACTTCACGAAATGGGCAGTCGAAGAAAACGGCCACGGCGGTGGCAATAGCGAGCTGCAATACTACTTAGATTTGCCGAAGAACGTAAGGGTTGAAGATGGAGCACTCATCATCGAAGCCCACAAAGAAGCGATCAACATTGCAGGCGTGCAAAAGGAATATACCAGCGGGCGCATACGCACCAAGCGTCGCGCCGCATGGACATATGGGCGCTTCGAAGTACGCGCTCAACTGCCCAAGGGTCGCGGACTCTGGCCGGCTATTTGGATGCTCCCAGAAAACGAAAAATACGGCGGCTGGGCAGCCAGCGGTGAAATCGACATCGTTGAACTTGTCGGACATGAGCCCGCCACGATCCACGGCACCATACACCACGGTGGCGGTTGGCCGCGCAATAAGCATGGCGGGCAAAGCTACATTCTACCAGAAGGCACCTTCGCAGACGACTTTCATACATTCGCGATCGATTGGTCAGCGGAATCCATTCGCTGGTATGTAGATGATGTTCTCTATCACGAAGCGACCGAATGGAAATCCGAAGGCGGTGCCTTTCCCGCACCTTTCGACCAGCCGTTTCACATGATTATAAATTGTGCCGTCGGCGGCAATTGGCCAGGGCACCCCGATTACACCGCAGAGTTTCCCGCGCAGCTGAAGGTGGACTACGTTAGAGTTTTTCAATGAGACAGACGTGTGAGCGACATTTAGGTTAATGCCATTCCATATGAACTTTGGTACAACCGCTTCGCTAGAGAATGGGAGTTTGGGAGGGGAAACCCAGATTTTCTGGAAGATGATTCTAGGAGAGATAGTCCGCAGATACCACATTCGATCATTACACCTCCTTATCCTCGCCCGCTGGGCACTCTAGCATAGCGGTGGTGAGCCATATCCATGCAAGAGCGCCGATCATTGAGGAGAGAAATTAATACACAATTTAGGCCGCTACGTATTTGACCTTTCAAACGCGACCGCCTAAAGGCGGGACTCCAACCTTTGCGGACGACTACTTGCCCAACACCCGCTGCACTTCATTCAGCAAAAGCGGAAATGCGGGGCGCTCCATACCGTGTCCGTAGCCGTCAAGTTCCATGATCCTGGTGTCCGTATGCCCAGCGACGCGCATCATACGCATCATGTAAGCGTTTTCCTCATAGCGCCCCCAAAGCTCCAATTCGCGGTCGCCCGTGATTAAGAGTAGCGGCGGCGCATCGGCACGCACATGGAAGAGCGGCGCGAGTTCATCGACCAACGCTTGGTGCGGGGGGAAGTCGCCCATTTCTTTGCGAATCGTGAAGTGTGTAATGGTATGCCCGCTAAAGGGGATCAGCCCGGCGATGCGATTGGCATCGATTCCGTAAGCAGCCAAGTAGCTTTTATCCAAGCCGACCATACTGGCGAGGTAGCCACCGGCGGAGTGACCTGAAATGAATATCTTATCCGGATCGCCACCGTAGTTTTCAATATTCTCAAAGACCCATGCGACCGCAGCTGCCGCATCTTCGACGCAGGTTTTGCCATTCACTCTCGGAGAGAAACGGTAGTTGGGTGCCACAACGGCATGCCCCGCCGAAGCGATCTCACCCGGGATATATTTGTTGCCTTCAGTCAAGCCACCGCCGTGAAACCAAACGATGGTCGCGAAGCCTTCCTCTCCTTTCGGGTAAGAAATATCCAAGACGCAGCGCTCCTCAATGTAAGGATCCACATCCATTTTCGGATCTGTGCGGTAGGTGATATTCACCTCTCGCTCGTAAGCGTGTGTGGGGATGAGAGTGGCAATGAGGAGACCGAAAAGTGGGATCAGTTGCTTCATAATATTATGCGTTGCCAGCCGATTTTTCTTTCTTCGAATCTAGCGCTTGCTTGATTTCGTAAACGCGATTTTCCGTGAGTGGGAATTTGTAGATGTAATAAATCGCTATCGCGATGAAAGCTGCGGGGAACACGATGTCGCAGATTCGCATCCAGAAGAAGGTGGTGTCGCTTTGAGCGGCTCCGAGTGCTTCATCGAAACCAGTGACGTTGAGCAGCAGCCCTGACACTACGAGCGAAGCGGATAGACCCAGTTTCACGATCCACCAATAGATGGCGCTATAAGTGCCTTCGCGGCGCTCGCCGGTATGGAGCTCATCCTCATCACAGACGTCGGCCATCATCGAGCCCATCAAAATCCAGAGCGCGGCAAAACCAATCCCGATAAACGGCCCCGGTATGAGGTTCATGTAGGGCATCGTCGGCTGATAGCAGAACCACTTAATCAAAGTGCCGAAAAGTGCGAGGCCCGCGCAGATCATAAAGGCCTGACGTTTACCGAGGCGCGTGCCCATCCATGTGACTACAGGAATAAACAGTAAGCCAAGAAACGCCGCCAGGGAACCCGACCAACCGATCAGAACCGAAGACGCATCTTTATCGCCACCGTAGATGTAGTAAATCACGAGAAAGGAACTGAAGTTCTGAATCAAAATCAGCCCGGGGAAGAATGCAAAGGTCGCGAAACAAATACAGCGGAAGCTACGACTCTTCAGCGTGGTCTTCAAGCCAGCCATAAAGGACAGCTTAGGAATGGCGTCGGTGACCGCCTTTTCATCGGCGGTTTGCTTTTGAAATCGGTGCTTCGTCGGATCCTTCAGGAAGCAGATCGGCACCAGCGCGAGCAGGATGACTGCAATTGCTAGCCCTATGGCGAGGAAACGGGCACCTTCCACGCCATCTTCAAAGATGTCCCATTGCGTGATGGCGAAGAGCCAAGCCATGGGGATCGCGGCGAGGCTTCCGATGAAGTTCATCGTACCCATTAATCGGGTACGTTCATGATAGTCGGCCGTGAGTTCATACCCCAGCGCCACAAACGGCGTCGCATAGATCGTATAGCAGAAATAGAAAACCATCGACATGCCGAGGAAGAACCAGAAGTAGGACATCTCCGACCACCCACGGGGCATCTGCCACATCAAGGCCAAGCAGATGGCGACCGATATGGCACCCACGAGAAGAAAGGGCTTACGGCGTCCCCATCGAGTGCGGGTATTGTCCGACATATAGCCGATTACCGGATCGGTAAAAGCATCCCATAGTCGTGGCAACCCCATCGCAAGACCGACGAGAAAGGCATTCACCTGTAGCTCAACCGTGAGCACAAAAGGCGCTAGGTTGGCAATCGCTAGGGCGAGGATGATATTACTGATTTGACCAGTGCCGTAGGCGCATTTCTGGAGAAATGGAATTCGGTCTTCGGGGCGTGTTTGGTGGTGGGGTTTCAAAGTAGATTAACTGGGGATGACTATGGTATCGTCAGGATGATGTCACCGTTCGCCTCCTCGGCATAGACGGAGGCACCTCCTGAAAAGCCTTCGATCACGATCTCGGAAAATGCGCCGGAGATACTAGCGGCATCGATCAACACGAAACGATCTTCGCGCCCCTTGTATTCGCTGCCATCAATCTTGAGGGTGAACTGATCCGACTGTCCGAGGTCAAGCGCACCCGCGACAACGAAAGTAGCCACCCCTCGACGATCAAAATCAAATTCTAAGACAGCTGGAGCCACCGAGGCCACGCCTTGCTTCGCACCTCGAAGGGTCGCAGCGGAGAGCTCAACTCGGCTCCCGTCTACCGTCATTTTCAGGGCGCGATTAGCCGAGAGATTGAAGACGACATCCGAGAGCACGGCGGTTCCACCCGCAAACGTGGCTTGAGCAAAGCATGAAGCAGTCGAAGCCCCCTCAGGTGAGCCGAGCACGAAGTCGAAGTAAGTGGTATTGGCGATCGTGAGTAGACCACCGTCTTGGTAAAAGGCGGAATTTGCGGTGACACTATTGCTTAGAATAATGAAATCCAGATCCAGCGTGCCTCCGTTCAGATCAATCGAAGTCGTCGATGTTGTTACATTACCCGCGCGAATACCTTTGGCCTGGGCGACGATGCCCTCGCCGATGGTGAGGTTTGTGTTGTCGTTAAGAAAAATAGTGGAAGCAGCGGTGGGAGCACCGTCCGTCCATTCGCCGCTAGTCCATTTGTGATAGCCGTTGTTGAGTGCGGTGACCTGGGCGGAAACTTGACCAAGCAAACATAGGCCAAGTGATGTGAAGAGTATAGAGTTGTATTTCATGAAATGGATCGTCGAATTCAAAATTGATTACCAGCCGCGCCAGAAATAGGAGCCCCTCTGGCCTTTCGGATAGACATCGTCCGAAGTCGGGATGTCTGCGATGAGCCGGGTTTCCACATGTCCATCAAGGAAGGACATGTTGACTTTGTCTCCTGGGTGATACGCAACGGGAAACAAGTTAGCCTCATAGCCGATGCCGACCATCGTATTGCGGGAGCTCTCCATCGCGGGATCCGCAAAGAGAACTGTCTTCGAGGGCTCAGGCGCTTGTATGAGGAAGTTGATGCCCCAAGTAGAGGTATCGCCGGGGTTGACGCCGCCACGACCGATAAAGTTGTTCAAACCGTAAGTAGAACGAAGGATGTCGCGACCGTCATCCAGCTCAGGATTTGCTGCGAGACAGGCTTTGCAGTGAAAGCCATCCATTTGACGGGCTTCCGAGTCGGCATCCATAAATTCTTGCAGGTAGAACTGCCAGTACTTGCCATCCGCCACGCCATCACTGGCCGAAAGCAGCTTGCCCTTGTTTTCTTGAGTCTGCAGAAGGTAGAGGGTCGTCAACTGGCGGAGGTTGCTCACACAATCTGCTTGTTGTGCCGAGTCACGCACTTTGCCGACTGCCGGAATAAGAATCGCGGCCAAGACCGCAATGATCGCCACAACAGTGAGTAACTCGATTAGAGTGAAGGCGGAAGACTGGTTTCGAGAGTTGGGTTTCATAGCAGAATTGGGGTATGTGTGAATTAGGATGCGCATTCTTAGGATTTAGAGAATACCGCGTGCAAGTTTATGTAAACCTGATATGTCGACTTAGCGAGCCAGTGATCGAAATCGTTGTTCGAATAACCTCAGTGAATCCGAATACGGGCTTCTCCACAGATTGGCGAAAAACGCATGGCAGCGATCTGAACAGTCGCTGGGTTTACTTCGATACCCGAAAGAATTCGTCCGAGTGTAGGTTGAGCAATTGTAGGCATCATCGTAGCGAGGCTAGTGGCGGCGATCTGGGCGATCCGAAAGCGGTTCCCGCTTCCGCTACAAAATCCACCTTCCAAAAGCCCCCAAAAAAGAGCCAAGCCCCGAGGGACTTGGCTCTTAACCCTAATAACCCTAAAAAGTTTAATCTCTACGGCGGCGGATTGCGATCGCGGCCAATGCGGTCAGACCTGCGAGCAGAGCGTAGCTGCTGGGCTCCGGAACAACAGTCAATTGCATCGCATTCAAGTAAGCGAAACCTCCTGAACCAACATCGATATCAATAAAAATCTCGCCACCAGCAGTTGGCGTGAATCCAGCTACAGTAGCAATATTTGCAATATTTGCATCAACTCCAGTTCCGCCAATTTCGTCTCCAGATGTCTGCAAGCTCACTGTGGTTCCGTCAGTAGCATTAGTAGTCGCCACGGTCTGACTAACGGTATAATCAGTAAAACGATCAGTGGCGGTAGTCCTAGAACCGAAGAAATCTAAATTGTAAGTTTTGGTATTATCGAGACCAGAAAATTTAAAGCTGATGGTCGTTCCCGAAGTGAACAATGCATCCGTGTAAGCACTCGCTACGTCAAAGGGCGCGGGTGCTCCGACGCCGAAACCAGCACCTGCACCAACACTTGAAGTGAAGAATAAATCGTAACCAGCAGTGCTACTACCAGTAGTATCAACCATGTCAGTTACAGTGAAACCAGCGACATTAGAGTTATTCCAGTTGCCAGTCGTTGTGCCATTACCATCACCAAAATCGATGAGAAAAGTTTGTGCCGAAGCGAGACTTGCGGTGCCCATTGCGAGCAATGCAACCGATGTGAGTTTAGTGATACTTTTCATAGATAGGTATAGTAATGGATGGGGTTAAAATTAAATGTATGGGACACTAAACGATAAATGTAAGGTATCTTAAAGAAAAACGACGATTTACGTAAACTTGAGCCTTTACAGCCTAATCGGTGATACTGAGGCGGAAGAAGCCGGTATCGCCGCTGATGGTTGCTTGCACCTCGATCAAATCGAGGGTGCCTGAGCTGCCGATGGTCATCGCACTGGCACCGGAGATCGGCTGCCAATCGGGGTTGGCGAGATCGATCGTGTGCTGAACTTCAAAAGAAATGCCCTGCACGCGGCTGAAACGGCTGTATTGAAAGGTCGCGTTGGTCGCGGCAGCATTGAGACTGAAAGCGTCGAAAGTGACCGGTGCGTCGTCGTCTGCGGTGGGATCGCGATCGAGACTGTATTCAAGGAAATTGATTGCGCCATCCGCATCACTGTCTTGATCGGAGTCAGCTGCGGGCAGATCGCCCGTGGCCGCGCCGTCGATCGATACACGCATTAAGTTAATTACGGGGAAATCATTCGTCACCGTGGCAGCATCTCCATTCGGAGCGACCCCGAGAACGATTTCGCCGTTCGAATCGGGCACCACGCCAGAGATGATTGTATACTCGGTATTATCAGCCCCATCAATCGTGAGTGCAACCGGTGCGCCCGCCCCAGTCACGGTATAGATACCACTGTAATCGAAGCTAGGATTAGCTCCGTTTCGTTTAGCTAGAAAGGCAATTTCGTAAGATCGACTCGTATCCAGACCACCGATACGAAGCTCCGCTGCGGTCGGCAAGTTACCAGTTAAAGCAAAGAGATTGGACTCTGCAGTGAAATCAATGACGCCGCCTGCGGTCGCCTTACCATCGCCCTCACGCGTGGTCGAGAAAGGGCTGCTCAAGGTCAGAGTGTAGCCCTCAGTCGCATTACCGTCGGCATCGACCAGCGTATACGGGGTGGCATTACTGGGGCTATTGATCGTGTTCCATGTTTCTCCCGAGGTATAACTCGGAGAGGTGACAGAATTAAAATCAATCAAGTAGGGTCGGCGCACTTCTTTAAGCGTCAAGAAGTTGATACCTGCAAAATAGGTGCCTGCCGCTATATCCGTTGGATCGATACGTATTGAAATGGAGCCACCTGCATCTGGGCGAATACTAAGAATTTCGACCAGATCGGCACTTGTAGCATTATCGAAATCGTAAACCACTTCGCCCTCGGCACCGGTGATGGTGTAACGCCCCACGTAATCAAACCCAGTCGTGATAACTTCACGCCGGGCGAAGATCCCCAAATCGTAGTGCTGCTCTGGGTCGAGCCCGGAGAGCACGATGACGGCTTCACCAAGCTCGACCTTGGTGCTGACAAAAAGTGTGCGCTGGGCATCGTCGTCGTAGCCAGCCAAAGGGTTTCCATTGGCCGAACGGAACTGGTCAAATCCGTTGAGCAAGCGGACGGTATAGCCCGCGGCACCGTCATTATTTGTATCCACGAGCGGATAGACCGTGCTGGCGGACAGGCTGCTGACTGTATTCCAAATCTCCGATCCATAATTGGGTAAAGTGGACGTGTTGAAATCGATCAAATAGGTCGCTGGTTGCAGATCGTAGTAATCGGAAATCCAAGCTCGGTAGGACGTCCCATTCTCTCCCACACTCACCATCGCCACATTACTGTAGCCAGATTGCAGCCCCGACTCCGAGCTGGAGAGTCGATAGCTGTAGCGAATGCCTTTTGTCAGACCCGTGTTGATGTAGCCAGTCGCATCGGTCCCGACGCTCGCCACGGTCGTCCATGCTTCGCCCTCGTCGAAGGCGCGACGCTCTAAGACAAAGCCCGACTCGGTGCTGCTGTTGTCGATCCAACTAAGTTCCACGGCATCCGCTGCCGTGGACAAAGCGCTCAGGAAACCAGGTGGATTGATTGCTGTTGGCGCGCTCACGCTCGCCGTATTGATCACTGCAGTCGACAAACTCTGGGCCCGGTTATCCACAGCAACTCCGTTGCTAAAGCTGCCATCGTCTAAAGCCGCGCAAATTTCCATACTGGCTTGCTGCAAGGCACCGCCCTGTTGTGCCATCGCTTCACCTTCCGTCCATGGTGCACGATAGACTGCCCAATCTTGATAGTCGGCGGATGCGGGCGAATCACTGCCCGCGCTACCGGAACCACCGAGTATAAATAGATCGGGCTCAAGGGTCTCACGCAGACGTCCAACCAAGGCGCCATCGACAAAGAGGAGCGTCTCTTGGCGCGCATAGGCATGTGAGAGCGCGACTTCGTGCCAGCTGCCGTCGTCGGCATCCATCGGAAATATTATTTCGCGACCATCGGGAGCCACATAAGCGAGTTCGGTGTCACGTAATTCCACAGCGGCAAAGCGATCACTCGTCCCGGTATCATCAAGCAAGACTTCCATCAGGCCAAGATACGCAAAGTCTCCGACTTCAGGGGCAACCGTCACTGCGATCTCTCCACCAACAGTCGGCTCAACACCACTGATCATAACGATCGAATCGTCGTTCCCATCGTAGCTACGATTACTCCCGATGTTTTCGCCACTCGTGGTGATGTAAGCGAACGGGCTGTAGGACATTGCACCAGTCACGGTGAAACGAGTCTCACGATCGACCGTGCTTTGACGGGTGCCGAAAAAGCGGAGCGTATAACGCTTCGTAGGATCAAGCCCGGTCAATTTAAACGCGCCTGTTCCGGTTTCGAAAAAGTAATCCTCTGTTGCGGTCTCGACGGCCAAGGTGCCGATTTGTGCGGCGTTGGGTCCGTCAGCCCCATCGAGACCGCCACCCAAAATCCCGTTGGAACCACTGAAGGCATCGGTCACCTCGAGAGACACCGTGGTCGCGGTGCTATCGACTGTCACCAGATTGCTCAATGTCGTGCCTGTGGAGATTGAAGCGCCGCCTACAGCAGGACGCCAGCTGTTCCAATAATTGCCGAAGACATCGGCACCAGTAGTCGCTCGACCGTTGGCATCATCGCTCGGCCCGAAATCTATGAGAAAGAGTGGCTCAGCCCCGAGACGAACGGCGGCAACCGTCCCAGTGACACCCGAACGCACTTTGAAACTAGTGGTAAAGGCGCGCAACGTTTCGTTGGGCGTATAAGTAATTGGCGCTGCTTGAGCGACGTCCTGGGTTATCCGCAAAAAAGCGTTGCTTGATGGATAAGTGGGCACTGCGGTCTGTCCTTGATCAATGGCATCGAACAAGGTCGGCACGACCGCGTGATAGAGTTCCTCGTGACCGGGCACATTGGGATGCGCATTATCGAAGCGAAATCCGTGCGCCCATTTCCCGTCACCGTCGTCGATCGCACCTAGGAGGTTAATGCTTGGCACATCCCAGGTATTCATAATCAAGTTCATCCGCTTCACATACTCGTATTTATCGAGCGTATAAAGTTGGTTTGGATAGGCCAAACCGACGATCGGATAGTAGCCCTCATCGCGACACTCTTGAATAATCTGTAGCATCCCGGAGCGAAAACTCTCAAGGACCGACTCCGGATCCTTGGTAAAAGTCAGCCCCTCGTTGCCCAGCGATAATCCGATCAGAACAAATTCGGGATTCTCCGACACAACATCCGCAGCAAAACGTGACAACACTGCGTCGGTGCTATCGCCGCCGAGCGATTGATTATCAAAAGTCCAACCGTTGGCCTCGACGTAGGATTTAATCAGCCCCGCATAGCCGCGCACAGCAAACGAATCGGGACTGCCGTTGCCATCGACGTCTTGCCCGAGGAAAGAACCAGCAGTGTAGGCACCAAAACCACGCGGCACAGAGGAACCGATGACGACGAGCTTCTGGTCGATCGGCGCAGCGGTGAGCGACGAGGCAAAAAGAATGGAAAGGGCGAGGAGTGAGCGGAAGAATTCCATGGGGGCATCTACATTCCAGCCACGCGTTTCACGAATTCCTTGAGAAACTCGTGGCCGGGCTTTTCGACGCCCGCATGGTCCGCACCCTTAATCTCGTGTAGCTGGGTTGCTTTGTGACCATTGATTTCCATCATACGCTTGAGGTATGCATTCTCTTCGTAGCGACCGAGCAGCTCAAGCTCGCGATCTCCTGTCACGATAAGCAGGGGCGGCGCATCGCCGCGTACATGGTTAAGCGGCGCTAATTCATCGACGACGGGCTTAGCTCGATGGCCGCCCCGCTCTTCCCGGATCGCGACATGAGTGATCGCTTGACCGCTCAGCGAAATGATCCCTGCCAGACGGTTGGCATCGATCTCATACTCTGCGAGCCATTGCTTATCCAGTCCCACCATCATGGCGAGATAGCCGCCAGCCGACGATCCAGAGACGAAGATCTTATCCGCGGAGCCGCCGACGTTTTCGATATTCTTAAAGACCCACGCCACCGAAGCGGCGGCGTCTTCGATAAATTCAGGCGACTTCGCCTTAGGGTAGAGACTGTAGCTGATCGAAACCACGGCGAAACCTTGGTTCATCAGTTCACCGGGGATGTAGCGCTGGCCTTGTTTGAGCCCACCCGCATGTATAAAGACAACTGTCGGAAAGTCTTTTACATTCTCGGGATAATAAACATCCATGAGACAAGCAGCATAGCGTGAATTCTCACGGTCATTGGTGTAAGCGTAGTCCTTAAGGGTTTTGTAGGTTGGCACGTTTGAAATCGGGGCGGCCACGGGCGTGGCGCCTTCGGCTTGAGCTTTCAGCACGTGAAAAGTCACATCGTAGGCATGGGCTCCGCCTGGATCGATTTGAATATGGATTGCCTGCACATCTGCGGGATCAAAGCCCTCCTTCAAACCCGCCTCGCCGGTAGACGAGGGAGAATTAATCAACCAGTGCAGAGTCTGTACCCCCTCCTGAACGCCAAAACGAGAATACTTATAGACCGTGCCGTCGCGATCCTCCAAGAAGATTAGCAAGCCGATCCCTTTGCCGCCATTTCCCTGAGAGTTCACCGTGAGCTCCAGACTGAGGCGGTTTGATCCAGTAAAGTCAGGTGCCGTTCCCGTAGAACCGAGATACTTGTAAGCTCCACCAAAATTCGTGGCCGAGACCGAGAACGTCTCCGCCTCTGAGCGAATCTCAGGGTTTTGATCGGCGCCCCAAGCGCCGTAGGTTGAATCCGGCGACCAGTAGTTAAAATCAGAAACTATCGTCGCGGCCTGAACTGCCGATAGGGTCAAAAGGGTAAACAAGGAGGCAATGAGGTATCGCATAATAATCGCCATAGTCTCCAAATCTAATTAGACCACAAACTTACGGATTGATTTACGTAAACCTAGCTCTAGGCTATACGATTGCTCTCTCAGTAATTACAGAATAACCCGAATGAAAAAGCGCCCCAGCCTTCAAGATATCGCCGACGCTGTAAAGGTTTCGAAGATGACGGTGTCGCTCGCGCTTCGCAAGCACCCCCGCATCTCTGAAGCGACGCGGCTCAAGGTCGAAAAAGTGGCCGAGGAGCTCGGCTACACCGTCAATCCAGACGTCGCGAAGTATATGTCGGCCATTCGCCACAGTCGATCCGATGAAAAAGGCCTTCCTCTCGCTTACTTAACGACGGGCATGGAAAAGGGCGCATGGCGCCGATCCGAAACCGAGCTGCAATACTGGAAAGGCGCGAGCGCACGCGCCAAAGAGTACGGCTACTACTTCGAAGAATACTGGCTCGGCGAGCCCGGCATGACAGAGAGCCGCATGAGTAACATCCTCTGGAACCGAGGGATCAGCGGTGTGATCGTCCACCCTTTTTTCCAGACGCTCTCCGAGAGTTCGCGAGACTTAGGTCTACAATTCAACTGGGATCAATTCATCGCCGTTGCGATCAGTGACATGTTGCGCAACCCGATCCTGAATCGAGTCGTCCACGACCACTATACTTCCGCTCTCATGGTCATGGGGAAATTGATCGAGCAAGGCTACACGCGGATCGGCCTCTGCCTGACCGAGCACATGGATCTGACCGTCAACCAGCGTTGGCAAGCCGCCTACCGCGTCTATCGGGCGAACCACCCAATTCAACGTATCGAGCCCCTGATCCTTCCTGATTTAAGCGCAGAGGAGATCAAAAAATGGGCGCAGAAGAACAAGCTCGATGCCATTATCAGTGCGGAAATGCGAATGCCTGATTTCTTCAAAAAAGCCGGTTTAATAATGGGCAAGGACATCGCCTATGCAGATCTGGATATCGATTTAGACGATGCACGCTACAAGGGCATCAGCGGCATTTATCAGAATTCCCGAATGATGGGCACCGGCGCGGTTGATCTACTCATTGCCGGCATCCAACGCAACGAGCCCGGCATACCTGAGATCCCCGTCGTGCTACAAGTCGAGGGCAGCTGGCACGACCGAGGCTCGACTCCGAAACGCGGCTGATTGAATTTCGCGCGACCATGCCCTTCCTCCTTCGCAAGGCTACGACGAAGAAAATCTAATTAAAATGTTCGGGCTATTTAAAGCGCTCGAAGAATGGTAGCGCTGTATGGCCTCATGCAGCAAGCCAGTGCATCGAGATGCGAATTGCATTCAATAACTCATGCCTAGGGACTTGCAAGTTTGCGCCGCTCGGACTTACTAGCCGATAATGGATACAATCACAGCAATCAGAGAGCGTCGCTCCGTCAAACACTACGATCCCGCGCATGAAATGAGCGAGGCGGAGATCAATGCCCTACTCGAAATCGCCTTGCTCTCCCCGACTTCGTTTAATATGCAGAACTGGCGCTTCGTGGTGGTGACGGATACTGAAGAGAGAGCCGCCATCCAAGCGGTCGCTTGGAACCAAGCGCAAGTGACCGAGGCCTCCATCACTTTAGTACTCTGTGCCGATCTAAATGCGCACGAAGATGCTGGCCGCTACTGGGTCCATGCCCCGCAGCCAGTCCAAGACGTGCTCGTGCCGATGATCGCCCCTTTCTACCAAAATAGTGCGGCACTACGGCGCGATGAGGCCATGCGCTCGATCGGTATCGCCGCCCAGACCCTCATGCTAACGGCCAAATCGATGGGCTACGACTCCTGCCCCATGATCGGCTTCGACCCGGTCAAGGTCGGCGAGATCATCGGGCTCCCCGAAGATCACGTGATCGGCATGATGCTGACAGTCGGCAAAGCACTCAAAGATGCCAACGTGCGCGGCGGTCAGTTGCCGTATGAGGATGTGGTGTTCCGGGATCGTTTCCCAAAATAGGCGGCTTTCATACGCAGTACAGGCATCCTGCCTGTGGGCACACGGGCAAACTACAGGCAAGATGCCTATGATCCAATCTAGCAAACACAGGCAAGATGCCTATGCTACATTGGCGAGCAACGTGGCCTGGGTAACTCGGAGAGCACAGCGAGTCCCCGACGGGGATGGCAGAAGCTCGCCCGCTAAGTTTCAAAAATGAGGGCAAAAAAGGTTTTGCTTCTGCGTAAGCGGCTCGGTTCACTCCCTCTCATGTACGAACTATCCGGAACCGTAAAAGTAATTTTTGAAGAACAGACCTTTGGCAGCGGCTTTAACAAGCGCGAATTTGTGGTCACCACAGGGGATGATAAATATCCTCAGGAGATAAAATTCGAGTGCCTTAAGGAAAAAGTCGAGTTGGTCGACAAGCTGAAAACTGGCGACAAGGTGAAAGTAACCTTCGATATTAATGGCCGCGAGTGGAACGAAAAGTATTTCGTCAACTTGAAGGCATTCAGAATCGAAACCGCAGGTGCCTCCACCGGCAGCAGCGACGAACCGCCCCCCTTCGATCCTGCTGACGAAATCCTAGACGAAGAGCCCCCTTTTTAGGTTGAAACTCTGAGGTTGCGCTTCGTTAGGGAATTCTGTCTAATTTCGCCCGAATTCAAAGAAATGAAGCGCATCGTCATTATCAACGGCCCAAATCTAGACCGCCTCGGCATACGAGAGCCGGACATCTATGGCGATCAAACCCTGACAGACCTAGAAAACCTGCTGACTGAAGAAGCCGAATCTTTGGGCGTGCAGGTACAATTCTATCAAAGCAACCATGAGGGTTTCATTATCGACGAAATCGGTGAATATGCGGACTCCGAAGTATTCGGCCTGATTCTTAACCCCGGAGCACTCACCCACACCAGCCTCGCCGTGCGCGACGCCATCGCGGGCAGCGACCTTCCGACCATTGAAGTTCATATTAGCAACATCTACCGCCGCGAAGAGATTCGACAGCATTCACTGACCGCACCCGCCTGTATCGGCGTGATCTCAGGACTCGGCTTCGACGGCTACGTAGCCGCGCTTCGCCACCTCGCAAACCTCGATTAAACCAACTCCATCATTTATCTCACAAGACATAGGCAATCGCCTACAAACTAACCAAAACGAAAGACAACATCATGGCAGACGAACCCAAAGGACTGAACAAACCCGTAAAACTGAAAGCTGATTTAGCTTCCTTCCTAGGAGCTACTCAGCTTCCTCGCACAGAGATCACTAAGAAGCTCTGGGACTACATCAAAGGCCAAGGCCTCCAAACCAAGACCGAAAACGGTAAAGCTGAAAACGCTGGCAAATACATCGTGGCTGACGCGAAGTTGCTCACAATTTTCCGCCACACCAACTCGACCAGCAAGTCTGGCAAACTCACGGATCTCCGTAACATCCAAGAAGGCCAGACCATCAACATGATGCAAATGGCTGCTGTTGTTGGCGCAAACGTCGAGTAAGACAGCCCCATAACCAGTTTCCACAACGGCTGCCTCTCGCGAGGCAGCCGTTTTTTTTGTGCGTGCGCGCCATTAATCCGACCACGTAGCCTCGGTTCTCGGAACCAGGGTCGGCCGACGCGGCTCATCCAACGCCCCCCGGAAACAGAGTTCCGAGGCTACGCGGCACTTAACCAACGCACCCCGGAACGGAGTTCCGAGGCTACGCAACGCGGGCTCAAACACCAACGCCCCGTAGCCTCGATCCTCTGGATTGGGGTCGACTACTCCGGAGGCAGCAGCTTGGCCAGCTCTTCAAGATCGCCAAAGTGCTCGGCTAGATCCTTCGCACTGCCGAGGTGGCCGAGTGTGTTTTCGAACAGTTCACGCTTCTCTTTCTTTAGATGCTGGATGCGCTCTTCGATCGTGCCTTGCGTGATCATTCGATAGACAAAGACCCGACGGTCTTGCCCGATGCGGTGCACGCGATCGACCGCTTGATTCTCCACCGCAGGATTCCACCACGGGTCGAGCAGAAAGACATAATCCGCGGCATGGAGCGTAATACCGGTCCCGCCCGCGCGCAGGCTGACGAGGATGACTGCCGGCCCATCCGCCTGCTGAAAAGTGTCGACCGGCTTAGCACGGTCTTTGGTTTCACCACTCAATTCGAGCAAGGCCACCTTCGGGAAGGTTTCCTTAAGTAAAGGTTTCAAGCGCTTCAAGAGGCTCACGAACTGACTAAAAATCACCACCTTGCGCGCACCGTCACCACCGAGCGCTTCTTCCAATCGTGTCAGTAGCATCTGTATTTTACCACTTTGCTGAATATCCGCATCCACCTCTGGGATCAGCCCCGGATCGCAGCAAGCCTGACGCAGTCGCGTGAGCAGCGCAAAGAAATGCATCGACTGCGTCTGCATGGCTGACTGCAAGTCGTCGCCCAATTCGTCGCGTCCTCGATCGAGCAAATTCTCGTAAGTCTGCCGCTGAAGATCGGTGATGGGGCAAACCAGATCCATCTCTACTTTTGGCGGCAGATCCTTGCCCACTTTGTCTTTTTGGCGGCGCAAGATGAACGGTGTCAACTGCTGGCGCAGGCGCTGGGCAAAAGCATCGCGAAATGAAGCGTTGCCCGACTCGACGGCGTCTTCAAACCGCCGACGTGAGCCGAGTAAGCCTGGCATTAAAAAGCGGAAGATCGTCCAAAGATCCAGCAAGCGGTTTTCAATCGGCGTGCCTGTCAACGCGAGCCGACACTCGGCCTGAATCGAGCAACAGGCCTGCGTCACTTTAGCGTCAGGATTTTTAATCTGCTGCGCCTCATCGAGCACCGCATAACCGAAGTCCGCCGCTTCCAATAAGTGCTTATGCCGCCGCAGCTGCGTATAGCTAGCGATCCAAAGCTTCGGCGCGGATGCAGTGTCGGTCGAAAAATCATGCCCGCTGCGCAAGACCTCCGTCTGTATACCAGGATACCAGCGCCGCACTTCACTCTCCCAGACGGGCACAACGCTGGCGGGACAAACGATGAGACTATGCTTATTCTCGAAAGGATAGAAATGTAATAGGGTCAGCACCTGCAGTGTCTTGCCGAGCCCCATTTCATCGGCCAGCAATCCATGACCGCCTAGTTCGCGAAGCTTAGCCATCCAATGGACACCTTGCCCCTGATAATCCCGTAAAAAATTCGGCAGCGACTTCAGCTCGCCGGAATCCTCTTCCAGCAGGTGCGCTCGCCAGGCGGAGAGCTCTTCCTCCAAATCCAGTTCGGCGCCGCGCTCTCCGAACAAAGAGAAGACCATGTAGCGCGGCCAAGTCTGCGCTTCTTCCGAATGAGTGGCGGCCGCCACCCGCCACTCAGCCAGCGCAGCCGATTGATCTTCACCAATTCTCACGAGGCCGAGACCGCGCACCACGTGTGTGCCCCGCCCCGCCTTGGCGAGGCGCTCCGCATCTTCCGGGTCGAGCCATTGGCGACCAAGTTTGAGCCGCCAATCGACGCGTATTTGCTCCTTGCCTGCAGATTCGGCGCGGCCGATCACTTTGACTTCACGCACGCCCTCGGCCATACGCTGCGCTTCCAAATCGAGATCGATAAAGTCAAAGGCATCTTCCCATCGCTTGCGCGTATGGGTGAAAAACGGCGCAATACGCTCAGGGTCGTAGAGGATAAAATCGTTGGAATCACGGCGGAATCGAAAGCCGACCTCACGCGCCCTACCCGTGAGGCGAACAAGTGCTTCGCGCTCGGATGGATTCATTGGCGTCTCGTCACTACGAAAAGCGGGCTCATGGGAAAAGTCCGCGTTCGTCCAATAGGCCGTCAGCCGGAGGCCGACACGCAGGCCTTCGAGTTTTGGGGTTAAGCGGCGCGCGGGCGCGACTTCTACCGCGACTTCCGACTCGAGCGTTTCGACATTTTCCTCCGATTCGGATGCGGCCTTAGGCTCGTAAGGCAGTGGATCGATCTCGTCGGCGATCAATTCTTCCACCTCATAGAGTCCACCGATCGCAACGGCTTCGCCCAAAGCATCGTCATCGATAGAGCTGCGCACCTTCGGCCCCGTCTTCGTCCACTCGATCACCGCGTAGCAAGTATCTTTACGCGCGAATTTGCAGTGGACGATGGCTTCATCTTTGGCGAGTTCCACTCCGGATATTTGCCCTTTTCGATAGATTTCGCGGCCACGCTGCAATGCTTCTCGCGAGAAGGACTTCTCCCAATCCAGCCCGACATTATCAAACCACACTTCGAGAGCGGCAGTATTATAGACACGACTGGATAAACGCGTAGGCATGGGACAGAGTGAACCTGCCACGATAGCTTTTCTAGAGCCCCAGCCGCAAGGAGAATTCAAAATATCTCTTTGTCACTTTGTGACCAACGCTATCGCCTACGACGCCCTCTATAGCGGAAGCGCGAAGCGATTTCGACCGATTTTTTCGCATCACCGTTAAAAGATCGAAACGAGTTCCTCGTTCCGCTACAAGCGACTTTACTGCGGCTACCGCACCATCCCGAAGTCGACCTCGCTCAGATCGAGATAATCGCCTGGGTATTGGCGGGAAGCCACAATGCGGAGGCGGATGTCGTAAGCATTATTAGGAGCGGTAAAGGGTAAACGGATCGAAACAGGCTGCTCGCGATGCTCGATAGGGAGTCGCAGCGGCACTTCGGACTCTAGTCTGCGCCCGTCACGGTCGAGCCATGCGACATGGATGTGCACTCGGTTATCCAGGCTTATTCGCCAAGTCCCCTCCAAGCGAAGTTCATAGGCTTTGTTCGAGATCACCGGGAAGGTACGAAAGACTGAAACGATGTCGGCTCCAGAAAGTCGAAGCCCCGCGTCCCGCTCACTAGAAGCCTGACTGGCGTCGACTTTAAAGTGCTCGCTCGGGCGATAGTCGAGGTGCCAGCCATTAAGTTGCGGCAAGTCGGGGCCGAGGAAATTACGTGGTGCTTGTCCGAGGTGCTTCAACTTCGAATCTTGCGCAAGGCTACGAAACTCACGGGGTTCTGTTTCTAATAAGCTCATGGCCAGTCGCTCTGGATTTGACTGCCCCAGCGCAATTCGACGACGCTCAGGTACATACGCACTATTTCCAACATAAGCCTCGAAGTAGACGCGATAGGCCGTGTCCGCTTGCTTGTAGGCATCGAGTTTGACTCGGATCTGCGATGCGGGTGCCTCGTCGAGACATGCGGAAACCAATGCGCGACGCGATTTGTCGAAGCCTGAGTAGAGTTCCGTTAGCCGGAAGGCTTCAGAGACGACCTGGATGCGTTTTTGGAAGCGAGAAGCGTACAGTTCAAGTTGGAGTCCCACCTTTAGGCGGCTTGATTCTGTGCCCTGACCGCCTAAAGGCGGGACTCCAACCTGAGCCCCGGCAGCTATCAGGTGCCCGCGCATCTCGGCCAGCACTTCGGGCGTAAAGAGTGCGATGCTCGACTCGTCTTTATAGAGTTTAATCCAATCGGCCTTCCCTTCGTACTCGTTGCGGTACTGCTCGGCGGTTTCGTAAAAGGCGCGAATTGGCTCGGCAGCGGCGCCGAAAAAGTTTTCGTAATATTCATCGAGCAAGGCCTGAGCATCTTGGTCGGGATCCCACAGCAGCTCTGCGCTCAGCCAGGCCTTGGCTCCGTCCAACCCCCAAAAGGATGGCAGCTGAGAAAAGAACACATCGACACCTGCGTCCGACATGAAGCGCAGGCTCTCGGCGATCCATTGATTAAATTGGCGCGGATACGGATATGGTGCCCCGAAATAATAATCCCAAGTCGCCACACGTTCCGCACCGGAAGCGACCCATGCTTCAATGAGTGCTTTATCTTCTGCTCGATACTCCGGATCGTGCCACTGCGCGCGATCTGATGTGAGCACGGGCATGACACGTGGGTGTATCTGAATGTTGGGCGCTGGCTCCGTCCAATAATACGAGAGCGCGGTCAAGTAACGGTCTTCGCCCGAGGGGGTTTGCCAGGCACCTGCTTGGTCGAAGACACGCTCGGCCACACGATTCATAAAGCCAAAAACCAGATCGGTATAATCGGGTCGTCCCCGAAAGTAGCGGAGCGGACTGACCACAGCCTCGGTGCGCTCGGTCGTATCAAAGAGCACGTTATCATTGATCGAGAGAGAAAAGCTGGTGCCCTCCGGATTCTTTTCAAAGTAATCCAGTGCGGCTTGTGCGGCGATTTCGACGGTGTCGGGATGGGTGAAGTCGGGTTGCGGATCGGTGCCACCGCTACCACGTGGCTTCTTGCGGCGTCCATTGACCGAAGCAAAGATTTCGGGCGTGGTCTCAAACAGCTCTTTACTGAAAACCTTGGCCAAATTGTGATTAAAAGAGTAGACTCGGTTTAGGCGATTACGCCGCGCGAAATCCGTATCCACCGGATGGAAGCGACGCTGCACAAAGGCAGGCGACTCAAGCCATGGGCGATTGGGGAAATGCATCTGCGAGACCTCGCTCCACTCAAATCCAAGTTCGCCAGACCAATACCAACGGGCACCGAGCAGATCGTTCGTCATGGCATAGAGCGCGTTGCGCCAAGCGGCAGCGTCGGCACCTTTTATGATAACACGAGTGCGCTCACGCTGGATGGTAAAGGCACCGCCCTCGCGCCCGTCGGCGACCAGTTGAAAATAGAGCGCATTCTTTGGGTGCCCTGCTGCCACAATTACAGGCGCTCGCCCGTAGCGCTCTTTGAGCAAGCCTGAAAGATCCTCGATTGCAGTGCTTAGAGATTTCGCTGTCGACTCCGGCAACACGATGGTATCGATCTGGAAGATCGAGAGTTGCGCAGAGCCCACCACCCGCTGCGGCTTCCAAGCCTGTGCGCGATGATCGAGCACGGCGTAGCTAGGCTGCGCGAATGAAGCGGCCAGTAGCGTGAGGGATAGAGCTTTAAGAAAGTTTACCAAAACAAAATCGATAGCCTGAGAAGGACCCGTGGGATTGCAAGGCTCTGCGGGAGAACGTGCTGGGTGTAACGTAGTGCCTGAGCTTGCTCTCAGGCCATCATTTCAACTGGAACTCTGCGAACGCGGGCGATGAGCGAGGACACTGTCTCAAAAAAATAGACTCCACCTAGAATTTTCACCTCAAACTATCCAAAAGCTCACGCGTTCAGCTACATTTCTAGAAATTATAGCCGAATCGGTAACGATTTGAACGTATTCTGAGGTTTGAGAGACCGTTTCCGAGCTCGCACACTACATTTCTAGACGAAAAAGCCCCGCCGAATAATCGGCGAGGCTTCAGGGAAATTCACTGCGTTTAAGCGACTCGTTCGACGATGAGCTCCGGTGGATTCGGACGCTTGGGGGCGAGGCGGTAAGCGGTCTTGAGATAATCAAGTGCTTCTTCCATCTTCGCTTCGTCGTTGTAATGAATCATCATGAGCGGCTCGCCTTGTTTGACTTGCGTGCCGACCTTCTTGATTTCGGAAACGCCGACTGCGGGATCGTAGCTGCCATTCTTTTTCTTGGCGAGCTTGGCCACGCCTTCGGCGATGAGACCCGCGTTGATGGTGTGAACATAACCGCGCTTGGGAGCAGGCAGTTTGCGGATGTGCTTTGCGGTCGGGAACTTTTCAGGATCGTCGATCACGGATGTGTCGCCGCCTTGGGCTTCGACCATGTCCTTAAACTTCTGCAAAGCAGAACCATCCTTGAGGTGGCGCTGCACAGTTTGCTTAGCGGAGAGAGTGGAACCGGCGACGCCTGCGAGGCGGACGATTTCCATACCAAGTTTGAGCACCAGCTCTTGTAAATCTTCGGGACCTTCGCCCTTGAGTAGCTGGATGGCTTCTTTGATTTCAAGCCCAGTGCCGACGGTATCGCCGAGCGGCTGATTCATATCAGTCACCAGTGCAACACAGCGGCGCTTCATGGAGCGGCCAACGCGTGTAATCGAACGCGCGAGCTGCTTGGCTTGTTCAACGTCTTTAATGAAAGAACCGTTACCCCACTTGACGTCGATGACGAGACCCTCAGCACCTTCAGCCAGCTTACGACTGAGCACACTGCCTGTGATGAGCGGTAGGCTCGGGATGGTGCCCGTTTCCATGCGCATTTTGTAAAGGATGGTATCGACCGGAGCGATTTCAGGATCCTGGTGAATAAAGGTGCAACCGACTTTCTTGAGCTGCGCGTGGAAGCCCTCCAGATCCAAGATTGGGTTAAAGCCAGGAATCGAAGAAAGCTTATCGAGATTGCTGATGACATGCTCTTCGTCCACCCCGTTCATGGTCGGCATGACGACGCCGCAAGCGGCCGCGAGCGGCGCGAGCACGAGCGTAGTCTTATCGCCAACGCCACCAGTCGAGTATTTGTCGATTTTGGGACGAGTAATCCTAGTAAGGTCGATGACCTCGCCGGAAAGCATCATTTCCTCCGCAAAAATTGCGGTTTCCTGAGCAGACATGCCCTGGAAATAGACCGCCATGGCAAAGGCAGCCTGCTGAAACTTGGGCATTTTTTCGTCCAAAATTGAGTCGACGATGAAACGGATTTCTTCGTCGGAGTATTCGCCACCGTCACGCTTCTTTTCAACCAAATAGCTGAAGGAAGGCTTGATGAATTTACGCGCGCTAATTATCTTTTTTCTCATTGAATGAGTCTGTGTCTACTGTGAATAAAGCCGTCCGAGACGGCATAAACCTTTGATCTATGGGGATTAAGGCGCGAAATGTCGAGCCTTAAATGGGTAAAATGCAAACGTAGCACGGGCAGGATGCCTGTGTGGGTGAGCGATGAACACAGTTAGGATGCCTGTGCTACGAACAAAAAGGCCGGGGCATTTCCGCCCCGGCCTTGAAAGATTCGACCTTTAATTGGTGTTACTTGGCGAGCTTCTGAGCGCTCTCGACCAGGGCAGCGAAGGAGTTGGCCTTGAGGGCGGCACCGCCGATAAGGCCGCCGTCGATGTTCTTTTGCGCAAGCAATTCGTCAGCGTTTTCTGGCTTCATGGAACCACCGTAGAGGATGCGCACCTTGTCCGCAGCTTCGGCGCCGATGAGACCAGCGAGGAGTGAGCGGATTTCCGCATGCACTTCTTCGGCCATCTCGGGAGTGGCGGTCTTGCCAGTGCCGATCGCCCAGACGGGCTCGTAAGCGATGATAAGCGCGTCGGCTGCGTCGGCAGTGACACCAACGAGGGCACCTTCGAGTTGCGTCTTGATGACTTCGTTGACCTTACCGGCTTCGCGTTCGTCGAGCGTCTCACCGATACAGACGATGGGCTTAAGGTTGGCAGCGAGTGCGGCGAGGGTCTTTTTGTTAACGATGGCGTCGGTCTCGTCGAAGTATTCGCGGCGCTCGGAGTGACCGAGGATGACGAAGGTAGCGAACAAGTGGCGAAGCATCTCAGCAGAGATCTCACCGGTGTAAGCACCCGAGGCTTCGAAGTGCATGTTTTGCGCACCGAGTTGAACATTGGACTTAGTGACGACTGTGGAGACCGATTCCAGGGCAATGGAGGTCGGGCAGACACAGACGGTGACGTCGGTTTGTGCGCCGACGAGGCTGACCACGTCTTTAGCGAGCTCTGCACCTTCGGCAGAGTTCAGGTTCATTTTCCAGTTACCTGCGATGAGGTATTTGCGTGCTGATTGGCTCATAATATTTTGAATGGCTTGTTGATTTTATGGTTTATTAAGTGATTTTTCGTAGCCGAAGTCGTGAGACTTTGGGCGGATTGGCTGAGCCGCGTAGATCGTCCAAATTCTTACGAATCCGGCTACACCTTTCAGCTGTGTGTGACAAACTAATAGGATGATGCTCTAGGCTTGGTCAAGCGCAGTCACGCCGGGGAGCTCTTTGCCTTCGAGGAACTCGAGGGACGCGCCGCCGCCGGTGCTCATGAAGGTGACTTGATCGCCGTAACCAGCCATCTTGATGGCCTTGACGGAATCGCCACCACCGATAATGGAGCAGGCGTCGGACTCGGCAATGGTCTTGGCCACTGCGAAGGTGCCCTTATTGCATGCGTCGATTTCGAAGATGCCCATGGGGCCGTTCCAGAGGACGGTCTTGGCGTTCTTCACTTCATTACTGAAGAGTTCGATGCTCTTAGGGCCGATGTCGACACCTTCCCAGCCAGCATCGATGTTGCCTTCGAAGATTTTAGTTTCGCCGACGGTGCCTGCACCGAAGTCGAGATCCTTGCCCGCGAGATTATCGAGAGGGAGGAGAAATTTGACGCCCTTTTCCTTAGCCTTGGCCAGAGCAGCCTTGGCGGTGGGGATGAACTCGGGCTCGCTGAGCGACTCGCCGACGGTGCGACCTTCAGCCAGTGCAAAGGTGTAAGCCATGGCACCACCGATGATGATGGTATCGGCTTTTTCGAGGAGTGCATCGATCACCTTGATCTTATCGGAGACCTTGGCACCACCGAGGATGACGGTGAGCGGGCGCTCGGGGTTTGCGGTCTTGTCACCGAGGTAGGCGAGTTCCTTCTCGATGAGAAGGCCACAGACACAGGGCGAGAGGTACTTAGCCACGCCCGCAGTGGATGCGTGGGCACGGTGCGCGGTTCCGAAGGCGTCGTTGACGAAAGCGTCGGCGAGTTTCGCGAGTGCCGCGGCAAATTCGGGATCGTTCTTTTCTTCGCCGGCGTAGAAGCGGACATTTTCGAGAAGGAGCACTTCGCCCTCGCCCATTTTGGCGACTTCGGCTTCGACTTCTTCACCGATGCAGTCTTCGACGAAAGTGACGGGCTGGCCGAGCTGCTTGGCCAGTTCCTCAGCGACGGGCGAAAGGGTGAACTTGGCATTCTTTTCGCCCTTGGGACGACCTAGGTGTGAAGCGAGGATGACTTTAGCACCCTGCTCGACGAGGAGCTTGATCGTAGGCAGCGCGGCAACGATTCGAGAGTCGTCGTTGATCACGCCGTCTTTAAGAGGCACATTGAAATCGCAGCGAACGAACACGCGTTTGCCGGAGAGATTGACGTCTTTGATAGTTTTAGTGGCCATGGGAATGTGAATTAAGAATTAGGACGGAGCGCGAGTAGCGCGGAGATGGTAAACCGCTTGCGGTTTGCCCCGAAGGGGTGACTAAAGCGGGTGCCCTTTAGGGCGATGAAGGAACATTTAAGAGAGAAGAAATATACTTAGCCGTTCCGAGCCGCAGGCGACAAGACTGGATGCGAAGCAGACCGAAACAGTCGTAAGACTTTGGACGATTTGGCTGAGAAGTGTTGAACATCCAAATTCTTACGAATTCGGCTACACTACAGAGTGGTCTTAGTTTGAAAAACTTATTTGATAACTTATTTGAAATTGTTGTGACGCTTACCCGTCCTACGCTCTTCGAGCTTCAGAGAGTCCTTTTTCTTAGCCGCGCTAAAGCGTCGAGAAAAAACCCGTCTTACGCTCTGCGAGCTTTGGAGGGTCCTTTTTCTTAGCCGCGCTAAAGCGTCGAGAAAAAACCCGTCTTACGCTCTGCGAGCTTTGGAGGGTCCTTTTTCTTAGCCGCGCTAAAGCGTCGAGAAAAAACCCGTCTTACGCTCTGCGAGCTTTGGAGGGTCCTTTTTCTTAGCGTCGCTAAAGCGTCGAGAAAAAACCCGTCTTACGCTCTGCGAGCTTTGGAGGGTCCTTTTTC
>Ga0222662_1000298_pt1 | contig 45534 bp, 43 predicted proteins | sample AntAcemetagen600_FD_179821 | JGI IMG/M metagenome (GOLD analysis project Ga0222662, IMG submission 179821) | Saline water microbial communities from Ace Lake, Antarctica - #600 | ecosystem: Environmental > Aquatic > Non-marine Saline and Alkaline > Saline | place: Antarctica: Ace Lake... | reverse complement strand
ACCTGGGACCCCGCACGGTTCCGCCCTGTCCGCCGAGAGTTGGCCGCAGAGAGCACATGACCCGACAAGCCTTCAAAGCAATGCCGAAACGGAGCGCTGACTTGACCTGAGACAGAGGATCTCCGCGAGGCCCCTCGCTTACTCCAGCAGCGCGTCGATGGCGTTGTCGGCGCGGTCGAAGCTGCCGTCGATGCTCGCCCGGAGCACTCCCAACACGATGTTGGGGTCGGGTTCGGGCGTGATGCGGGACTCGCTCCACAGCGACTGGTAGCGCCACACGGTGCCGTCGTCGTCCTCGAACCAGAGGTCTGAGGCGTAGGACTGGAGCAGCGCGTTCTCGCCCTGGGCACCTTCCCACTCGCGGTCGAACCAGGAGCGGGCCACGATCGCCCACCGGTCGTGCTCGCCGTCCTCGTCGAGCACCTCGACCCACCGGAAGTTCTTGAACAGCGTGAACTGCACGGTGAGCAGGGCGTTCTGGCGCTCGGCGTCGTTCACGGTCACCAGCAGGTCGCACTCGCGGTTGACGAAGCAGGAGGGGTCGCTGAGCTCGGGGAAGGTGCGGTCGTAGAACGTCGCGGACGCCTCGGCGTCGGTCTGGTCGGGCTGGGTCATCAGCAGGGCGTGGGCCTCAATGCCGTGGCGCGACGTGCCGCCGATAGAGATGGGCCCGCAGTTCTCCAACGGCCGGTCGGGGCGGTCGATGTCGAACACGTCCTCCTCCTGCAGATCCTCGGGTTCGAAGCTGCGATCGAGGCGCTCCCCGTCGAGATCGAGGGTCGACAGAAAGTCGAACATGTTCGCCGCGCCGGCCTGCATCACCCGAGGGTCCTCGTGGTTGTACTCGCGGTAGAGGTAGCGAGACAGATCGCTCAGCTCGGTGGGCGCCTCGGGCGGCGGCGCGCAGCCGGCGAGGTGGGCGATGAGCGCCGCGAGGACCAGGGCGGTCGGAGCGATGGGGAAGCGAGAGCAGGGGCCGGAATCCATGGTGTGTGTTTGTAGCGCATCGCGGCGCCCAGCGAGGGGGCAACCGGGCGAGGGACCGTCTCCGCACGCGCGGTCAGGCCAGTGATCGGCTCAGCGCCCGCACCGCGAACGCCGTCGCCACCAGGGGGTCGTCCTCCTTCTGTAGGTTGACCTCGCTCTGCCACCGGCCGTCGGCGTGCTGCTCGGCGAGCGCTGCGGTGCTCAGGGCCTCTCGCCAGCCAGTCGGACCGCCGTGGGCCGCAAAGACCCGGCTCGATGCGGCGCGGTAGTACCCGCGCATGGCGGCTGCGAACGGCTCCATGGGGCCGCCGAGCACGCCGGGGTTCACGTCCACCCGATGGTTCTGGTGCAGCCACCCCATGGCGTTCTTCATGGCCGCGGGCCACTGGGCGGAGTCCGCGAGATCGCCCGGGCTCACCGCGGCGAGCGCCATCACGCCGTCGCACGTCGCCGAGCCGTACGACAGGGAGCCCTGGGCGTAGCGCCCACCCTTGTTCAGCGCGGTGTCCACCGGCGAGTACACAAAGCCGCCGTCGGTTCCCCGGCACCGCATCACGAAGCGGAACGCGAGGCGATGCGCTTTGTCTCCGGGCTCGACACCCACCGCCCGGAGCCCCTGCAGGGCCCGGCGCGTCATGGACAGGTCCACGTGGCCGGCGTGCGGCGGCGTGGGAGGCTCGGTCCAACCCATGGGGAACCCGCCCAGCGCGGTGTGCGCACGCCAACCGCCAGTGCCCGTGAACTGCTGGGTGCGCAGCCAGCCCAGCAGCGGCGCGCTCGCTTGTTCCCATCCGGCCGGGCGCAGTCGTCCCAGGCAGCTCAAGGCGAGGCCGGTCGCATAGACGGGATAGTCGGGCGCTGGCCCCGCGAACCCCAGGCGGCCTTGCCCGTCCACGAGATCGAGCAGCCCCCGCAGCGCGGTGCCCGCGACCTCGCTCGACACCGGCACCCCCGCCGCGGGGGCGTCGAGCAAGGCGTCCAGCACAAAGGGGGTCAGGCTCTGGCCCCCCTTGAGGAATCCGTACGTGGTCGACCCGAAGACGCCGCTGGGCCCCCGGGCCGCGAGCAGCCAGTCCACGCCTCGCCGAAGGCCCGCCCTGGCCGCCACGCGCCACGAGGCCTCACTCGGCGGCGGCGGGACCGCTGGGGTCGGCTCCGCGGACGGCGCCGACGAACGACAACCGATGACCCCGCCGGACAGGGTGAGCGACGCGGCGGCCAGCGCCTTGAGCGCCGACCGCCGGTCGATGGGTGGGGAGGGGCGGTCCTGGTTCATGCCAGCCAGGGTACCGCGCGCCCGGGTCTCATCAGCCCTTGCTGGGGCCCGGAGTCGCCTTGTTGGACGCCTGCCGGTCTGCCCAGTCCCCGGAGCCCAACGCCATCACGGCGGCGGCGGTGGTGAAGGTGCGACTCGTGATGCAGTGGTGCCCGACCCACGAGCCGTCGTTGTTCTGGATGCCCACGAGGTAGGCCCCGACCTTGTTCTCCCAGGTCGTCCACTGCTCGCCGCCCTCTTCGGCCAGGCTGTCGCTGATCATCATGTAGCCCAGCATCTCCTCGCCGCCGATGGAGCCGAAGCCGGCCATCAGCCGGTCGGAGTCCGCGGCCACGCGGCCCGTCGCGGCCCGGGTCGCCGTCGCCGAAGCCGCCTTGTTCCCCGACTTGTCGCGCTTGCCGGCCATGCTGTTGGTGCGCAGGGAGCCCGCCACCGCGTACAGGTCCACGCCCGCGCCGGTGCTGGTGTCCACGGTGCCGTCTTCAGACACCTGGGCCGCCTGGTACTTCTCGGACCGGTCGAGCACCCGCGCGTCCACCGCGAGGCCCTTGTCCTCGGCGCGCATCAGGGACGTCGCGGCGATGGAGTTGGACAGCACCGGCGCCCAGCCGTCGCCATCGAAGGAGCCGTCGGCCCGCTGGGCGAGCTGCACCTTGGCGATGACCTGGCCGAACCCCTTGTCCATCGCGAGGTTGGTCTCGTCGTCCAGGGTGCCGATGACCTCGCTGAGCATCATCGCCGCCATGTGGGTATCCACCAGCGCGCCGAGCTTGCGCTGGGGCTGGGTGCCTTCCGGCGTGGTCACCTTCGCCGAGTCCCGGGGCGCGCTGGCGATGGCGCCGAGCACGTACTGAACACCCTTGACGATGGCGGCCTGGTGCACGTCGCTGCCGTTCGCGTCGCGGTGCAGGGCGAGCAGGACCATCGACGCGGTGGCGACATCGGACGCCGCGGCGTCGTTGGCCTGACCCCAGTCACCGGCTCCCCAGCCGCCGTCCTTGTTCTGGATGGTCTTGAGGAAGCTCGCGCCCTTGGACCGGGACTCGCCAGCCTTGGCGGGGTCGCCGCCGCCGGTCACCGCTGCGGGCTGCTCGCGGGCGTAGCGAGAGGCGAGCAGGCCGTCTTCGTAGCCGATGGACACGTCGCCGAGATCGACGCGGTCGACGCCCACGGAGCGCGCGCTGACGCGGGTCTGGGTCGGGGCGTCCGAGGCGGCGAGGGCTGTGCCCCCGAGGGCGGCGGCCGCGATGAGGGCCAGGGCGGAACGAAGAACGAGGGTGCGAAAGGTCATGGGGTCTCCTGGGGTGGTGGCGCGCTCGGCGCCGGGGTCACAGGAGGAGAGACCCGAGCTGTCCGTCCGCGTTCCCCAGGTTCGGTAACCGCTGTGTAAACGCTTCGGACCCTGCGGAAACCCCTTATCTCCAGGGGATCTCGGCGGTGATCTCCTCGAACACTCCTTGGTCCGGCGGGCGCTCCAGCGTCGCGAAGCGCAGCCCTGTCCTCCCCATCCGCACCCAGGTAGACGACCGGGTTCCATAGCCCCACTGGGGGACGCGCACGCAGACATCGTCGAACGCGGCGGCGGGGTCGTCCTCGTGGCTCCCCCGGGTCGAGAGCAGCTGTCGCCACTGCTCCATCGACGGCTCGGCCCCGGGGCTCGCCAGCCGCCGCCGCAGAAAGTCGTCCCGCCCCGAGCCCGCGGCGCCGTAGCTGCGCTCGGACACCACGTGGATCTGCCCGGGCGCCAGGGTCTCCTCGTGCAGCACCCAGCCATCGCTCCAGATGACCGCGGCGTGCTCCTCATCTACGAGGGCGAGGTGGAATGGGTTGTGCGCCTCGGGCCCGAGCGCGCGCACCCGAGCCAACGCGTCGGGGACGTCGGGTGCGGTGAGGGCGTCGAGCACGAGCTCGCCTCGGGAGCGCCGGTCCGCACTGATCACCGAGGGCCCGCCGCCGATGCTGCGGTTGGTGATGCCAACGAACACCCCCGCCTCGCTCACCCCGATCCAGCTGCCACCCGCGACCTCGTCCCGGGGCGCGAAGAAGCGCCGCCCGTCCCGTTCCCAAAGCCGGGGACCGCTCGACGGCCGGTCCAAGAGCTCGTCCCGGTTTGCCGCGACCACCAGGCGCGCGCCATCCCACACATCGACACCGAGAAGCAGAGTGCACATGACTGCATGGTGCCGAGCCGCCCGGGGACTGCAACATCGCTCTGTCAGGACATACTCTTGAACATGCCTCGCCTCCATCCGCTCCTGCTCGCCCTCCTTGTCGCCGCCGCCGGCTGCGGCGCCCCTGTCACCGCGGCGTCGCCGAGCCCGCCGATGACCCAGGCGCCCGCGGGCTTCTGGGCCCACTGGGGTGACGGCAAGGCAGAGCTCGCGGGCTACACCCTGCGCACGCCTCGCTACGGACAGGCGCGCACGGGCGAGGCGATCCTCATCACCGTGACCGAGGACTTCACGGCGGGCCAGCGGGTGAAGTCCGACGGCGGGCACGGCGACGAGTACCCGGTCGTCAAGCTCAATGAGGTGCGTGACTTCCAGACGGGCTTGTACGACTACAACGTCATGACCAGCTCGTTCCTCAGGCTCGATGGCCGCATCCCGTTGGGCTTGCCCGACAAGGTCTCATTCTCGATGCAGGAGTGGTGCGGCCACGCATACGAGGAGCTGCTCGTGCAGCCAGATGCCTTGAACACCCTGCGCCACAGCTACTTCGACGGGGAGTCCGCAGGTGCACAAGACAGCCCGCTGCCCGCCCGGGCGGTGATCGCGGACGCCATGCCGATGCTGGTGCGCGGCCTCGGAGGGGAGCTGCTGGCGCCCGGCGAGACCCGGACGGTCCAGTGGATGGCGAGCGCGCCGGAGCGCCGCATGCTGCACACCGCGCTGGTCTGGCGGAGCGCAGAGGTGAGTCGCAGCGCCGCAACGTCCTCGGTGACCGTGCCCGCGGGCACCTTTGAGGTGTACACCGTGACCGCCCGTCCCGAGGGATCCCCGGGCAGCACGTGGATGGTGGAGGCCGCCGCTCCGCATCGGCTGGTGCGTTGGACGCGCACCGATGGCGAGGTGGGTGAACTGACGGGCGCCGTGCGCCGGTCCTACTGGAATGACCACGGCGAGGGCGGGGAATCCCTGCGCGCCGAGCTCGGGCTCCCTGCCCGGGCGTGGCCGGGAAAGTGACATGCGACCGATGCGTACAGTCCTAGGGCTCCTCGCTGCGCTCACGCTGCTGCCCAGCGTCGCGCTCACGGCGGGCGGTGGGCTCGTCGGCACGCTCAAGGACGATGCCCTCGACGAGTCGTCGGGGCTGGTCGCCAGCCGGCTCCACCCCGGGGTGTTCTGGACCCACAACGACTCGGGCAGTGAGCCGCGCCTGTTCGCGATCGACGCCACGGGCGCCGCGAAGGGGCAGGTCAAGGTCACCGGCGCTCCGGCGGTGGACTGGGAGGACCTCGCGGCAGACGACTCGGGCCACCTGTGGATCCACGACGGAGGCAACAACAAGAATCGGCGCAAGGACCTCACGGTCATTCGGGTCCCCGAGCCCACCGCCTTGGCGGGCGAGGTCGCCGCCGACCGCGTGATCGCCTTCCACTACCCCGAGCAGACCGAGTTTCCTCCGGCGAGCCGCAACTTCGACAGCGAGGCGCTCTACTGGGACGGGGGACGCCTGATGCTGTTGACGAAGCACCGCAGTGACACCCGCACGGTCCTGTACGTGTTCCCCGCGGGGTTTCAGGACGACCCCCGCTACAGCGGGGTGTCGGCGCCCGGCGTGTCGGTGCCCCTGACCAAGCTCGGCGAGTTCGACGTAGGCGGGGCCGAGGCGAACTTCGGCGGCCAGGTCAGCGGAGCGGACATCTCGCGGGACGGTCGGCGGCTCGCGGTGTTGACGTACCACGGCCTGTTTGTGTTCGAGCGCCCCGATGGAGATGGGCCCGTGAACTGGCTGGGAGGCGCCCAGCGCGAGATCCGCCTCGTCCAGTTGATCACCCAGCAGTGCGAGGCGATCGCGTGGGACGGGGACGCCTTGCTGTTCACCAATGAGGGGCGGGCCGTGATGCGCATCAACAATCCCAGCGATCCCGCCTGCGTCCTCTTTCCCAGCCCCGGGTGCCGCTGAACCCAGCGTCTGCGTTCCTGTCCTGCCGGGATGTCGTTTAGGATGCGTGAGCCCATGCGCATTCTCCTCCCACTCCTCGCGCTCGTCGTCGGCTGCGGCCCCGTCGAGCCCCAGCAGGGCCGCCCCGACCCCACGGCCCCGCAGCTGCCCGCGCCCGATGCATGGGGCGGCACGACCGGTCCCGGGGGACCGACAACGAGTTTCACCCCGGACCAGCTGTGGGAGGGCTGCGCCTTTCTGGACGGCGGCCCCGACGACGCGGACCACCACAACCTGGTGGTGCCCTGGGATGGCTACCTGCTGATGCCGTGGGCGCCCGAGTACTCCAACGGCGGCATCTCGTTCTTCGACATCTCGCAGCCCTGCGCTCCGGTCAAGGTGGGGGAGGCCACCTCCGGTGACATGCGCGAGACCCACTCGGTGGGCTTCGCATCGCTGGACGGCCGGGACTACGCGGCGGTGAACTACCACGGGGGCCTCGACTTCGAGATCGAGGAGATCGTCGGCGGCGTCCAGATATGGGACATCACCGACGTCACCAACCCCACTCACGTGGTGGACGTGAGCCTGCCCGGGTACCTCTATCCCGACTCCTATCAGCGAGTCACGCTCTCGCTCTCGTGGCAGGGGCCCATCATCTACGCCGCCAGCGCCGACAACGGCGTGCACATCATCGACGCATCGGACCCCACCGCCCCGGTGGTGCTCGGGCTGTACACGTTTGAGCCCATCCTCCGGCTCGGCTCATTCCATGTGATGGGCAACGTGGCGATGGCGGGCTCGGCGGAGGGCTCACGCACCGTGATGATGGACATCTCCGACCCCGCGGACCCGCAGCCCCTGCCCGGCGGCGAGTTCTTCGTCACCGACGCCGACGGCGTGCCCCGTGAGTACTACTTCTCCAACCTGGGCGGTCCCTGGGCCATGTTCGCCCGCAAGGAGGGCGCGGGCGGGCCCATCGTCTACGACGTGTCAAACCCCAGCGCCCCGGTGCGGGTCGGCGACGCGCCCAGCGGGGGCAATGGGGGGTACGTCTTCCGCCAGCACGAGCATCTGTTCGTGGGCGAGTCCAGCTTCGCGGGCGTATACGACTTCTCCGACCCCAGCGATCCCGTGGTCGTCGGGATGGGCATGCTGGAAGGTGATCTCGACACCGCAACGCCGTTGGGCAACGTCATGGTGCTGTCGGTGGACGACGACCCCATCGATGGGCAGGCGAGCATGGTCGTCCCCTGGCGTGAGGAGCCGGACTCACGCGGCCCCACGGTGGGGATGAGCAGCCCCCGGGACGGCGACGTGTTCCAGGCGCTGACCTCTCGCGTGGGGCTCAGCTTCGACGAGATGGTGGAGCCCCGCTCGGTCTTCGCAGGTTCGCTGCGGGTGACGCGCGAGGACGGCTGGCCGGTCGACGGCTGGTTCGGGGCCCAGGAGAACCTCGTGAACTTCACGCCCCGTGAGCCACTGGAGGCAAACACCACCTACGTGGTGACCGTGCCCGCGGGAGGCATCACCGACTTCTTTGGCAACGCCACGAGCGAGGAGTACTCCCTGCGCTTCTCCACGGGAGACGAGGTGTCGCGGTGAACGCAGCGTCTCGCGCCCTCGCGCTCGCCCTGAGCGTCGCGCCGGTCCTCGGGGCCTGCGAGGAGCCCGAGCCTGCCAACGACGACGACGCGACGACTCCCCGAGTCACCGACCCCGTCGCGGTGATCGGCGGCGCCGATGTGCTGGTGCGGGTAGGGGAGACCCTGAGCCTCGACGGCAGCGGTTCGGAAGACACCGTGAGCTTCCGCTGGGACTTTGGCGATGGTGTCACCTCGGAGGTGAGCGAAGACCCGTCAGCCACTCACGCGTACTCGGAGCCCGGTCACTACCTCGTGGCCCTGGAGGTCTTCGCCGAGGACGGACGGCCGGATGTGGCCACCGCGCGAGTGAGCGTGGCGTGGCCCCGGTCGAATCAGCGAGTCACCCGAGCCAACGTGCTCGACCTCGACTGGGACGAAGACTCGGTGTTGGTGGCGGCGACGGACTTTGACGCCGTGGCGATCTACCGGCCGGCCCAGGGCGCCGTGAGCGGCTGGTACGACACATGCTCACGCCCAGCGACGGTCTCCCACTCTCGCTCGCTTGGCAACCCCAACGCGCTGTTCGTCGCGTGTCCCGAGGCCGACGAGGTGCAGGTGTGGGACACCGCGAACCAGACCCTCCAGGGGAGCGTGAGCCTGCCTCCTGGATCGCATCCCTACTCCGTGGTCGCGCCGACCGTCGGCACCAGCGGCTGGGTGGCGCTGCAGGCCACGGGTCAGGTCGTCGAGATCGTCGCTCCGCTCAATGGCAGCCCGACCCTGGGGCGGACCTTGGACGTGCTGCCGGATCCTCGTGGGCTCACCCTGGTCGGCGAGGCGCTGCTCGTCTCGCAGCACCGGAGCCCCGACGACGCCGGGCGCTGGGCCCGAGTCGATCTCGACACCGACGAGGTCACCATCTTCGACCTCGCGCTGTCGCTGGGGCCGGACTCGGACACCACGTCCCGGGGAGTGCCTTCGTACTTGCAGCAGATCGGCGTGAGCCCCGATGGTCGGTCGGCGTGGTTCCCTTCGTTGCAGGCGAACGTGCAGCGCGGGCTGTGGCGTGAGGGGCAGGCGCTCACGCACGAGACCACCGTGCGCGCCGTGGCCTCGTCGGTGGCATTGACCGACGACGAAGCCGCTTTCGGTGGACTGCAGGGCGTGGGCTCCGAGCGGGAGCGCGCGGTGCTCGACGACCGCGGGCTGGCGGCGAGCGTCGCGTTCTCGCCCGATGGCGACTGGACCTACGTGGGCTTCCTCGGCAACGAGAGCGTCACGGTGCTCGACAGCTACACGCGGCAGGCGTCCGGCGCAACATCCGGGCTCACGGGAGGTGCCGAGGGGCTGCTGACGTCGCCGGATGGGCTGACGCTGTTCGTGGCCTCACGGGTCGGTCGGGCGCTGTGGGAGATCAGCCTGGACACCCCGCTTCCCGACGTGACCCGCACCGTGAGCCTGGTGCAGCCCGGTGACGCGGACCCCCTGCCCGATGCCGTCCGGCGAGGCCGGCTCATCTTCCAGCGCTCCGCCGACCCGCGCATGACCCAGGATGGCTACATCTCCTGCGCGGTGTGCCACCTCGACGGCACTCACGACGGCCGCACGTGGGACTTCACCGATCGGGGTGAAGGGTTGCGGAACACCATCTCGTTGCGAGGCCGCGCGGGCGCTCACGGGCCCCTGCACTGGTCGGGTAACTTCGACGAGGTCCAGGACTTCGAGAACGACGTGCGGGGCCCTCAGGCCGGAGCCGGCTTTCTCAGCGACTCGGACTGGCTGAGCACGTCAGACACCCTGGGACCCAGCAAAGAGGGCCTGAGCGAAGACCTGGACGCCCTGGCGGCCTATGTGGAGTCGCTCGACAGCTTCCTCGCCTCGCCGTGGCGGGACACCAGCGGAGACCTCAGCGTCGATGCGCAGGCGGGCGCAGCGCTGTTCGTCGATCCCGCCGTGGGCTGCGCCGACTGCCACCCCGCTCCGCTCTACACCGACAGCCAGTGGCTGGCCCCAGGGCAACCGCTGCTCTACGACGTGGGCACCCTCACCGAGGCGTCCGGCGGGCGGCTGGGCGGGGAACTGCTCGGCATCGACACCCCAAGCCTGCTCGGGGTACACGCAAGCGCTCCGTACCTGCATGACGGCTCGGCAGCGAGCCTGCGTGAGGTCCTCGTGGACCGGAACCCTGGCGACGCTCACGGCGCGACGTCCCACCTGACAGAAGCGGAGTTGCAGCAGCTCGAGCGCTTCCTGCTGGAGCTGCACTGATGCTGAAGCGAGCTCTCCTTGGCGGCCTGACTGCGCTCGCTCTCCTGGTGGCGGTGGTGGTCGTGCGTGCCCTCACGGCGACCTCGAGTCAGCCTGAGATCACGCCCCTGACGGTGCCGGTCATCGACGCCGGCGCGGCCGCGGAACGACTCGCGCAGTCGGTGCGGTTCAAGACCCTCGCCGCCGCCGCTGGCGACGAGCTCGACCCGGCCCCCTTCGAGGCGCTGCACGCCTGGGTGGAGACCACCTTCCCGAGCGTGCATGCCGGCCTGCGCCGCGAGGTCGTGGCGGGGCACAGCCTGCTGTACACCTGGAAGGGCCTCGACCCGGAGCTGCCGCCGCTGCTGCTCCTCGCGCACCAGGACGTGGTGCCCGTGGAGGACTCGACCCTGCCCGACTGGGAGCAGCCGCCGTTCGACGGGGTGGTCGCGGACGGCTGGGTGTGGGGCCGCGGCACTCTCGATGACAAGGTCTCCATGGTCGGCATCCTCGAGGCGGTGGAGGGGCTCTGGACCTCAGGGTTCCAGCCTCAGCGCACGGTCATGCTCGCCTTCGGCCACGACGAGGAGGTGTCTGGGAGTGGGGCGAAGGCGATCGCCGATCTGCTCGCTCAGAGAGGCGTGAGCCCCATGCTCGTGCTCGATGAGGGGCTCGCGGTCACCCACGGCATCGTGCCGGGGCTCGACAAGCCTGCCGCGCTGGTCGGGCTCGCGGAGAAGGGTTACGTGAGCATCGAACTCACGGTGCAAGGCGAGGGGGGACACAGCTCCATGCCGCCCGATCACACCACCATCGGGGTGCTCGCGGAGGCGGTCACGCGGCTCGAGGCCAATCCCATGCCGACTCACATGGACGGGCCCATGTCCGAGATGCTGGCGACGCTGGGCCCCGAGATGGACTTCGGCAACCGGCTCGTGTTCCGCAACCTGTGGCTGCTGGGCGGGGTGGTGCGGGGCAAGCTCGAAGGCAGCAAGTCCACGAACGCGTCCATCCGCACCACGACGGCGGTGACCATCTTCGAGGGGGGCGTCAAGGAGAACGTGCTGCCCCAGTCAGCTCGCGCGGTGGTGAACTTCCGCATCTTCCCCGGCGAGACCACGGTGGACGTGCTGCGGCACATCGAGGACGCGGTGGACGACTCACGGGTCAAGCTGCAGCCGCTGGGTGGCATCGGCGGCGACCCTCCTCCGGTGTCCACCACGGACTCAGACGGCTGGCGCCAGCTCACGCGCACGGTGCGGCAGGCATTCCCCGACGCGGTCGTGGCCCCGGGCATGTCCGTGGGAGCGACGGACGCTCGGTCCTACACTGGGCTATCCGACTCGGTGTATCGCTTCTCGCCGATTCGGCTGCACAAGGACACCCACGACACCGGTCGCATCCACGGCACCAACGAGCGGGTGAGCGTGGAGAACTACGCCGAGGCGGTGCGGTTCTACGGGCAGCTGATCACGAACGTCTCGAGCCCTTGAGCGGCTTGCGATAGAGGACCGAGAAGTTGTTCGCGGGCATGGGGATGATGTGCTCACGCACGAGCCCGCATCCCTCGGCGAGCGTCTCGAGGTCTTGCAGGTCCCGCTGCCCGTAGCTGGCGTCGAGGCCCTTGAGCCAGCCCTCGAATCGCTCGTTGCTCTCCGACGTGAAGCGCCCGTCTCTGAGGTATGGCCCGTAGGTGAAGAGCACGCCTCCGGGCGTGAGGTGCCGGCCTGCCCCCGCGAACAACCCCACCGCTGCCTCCCAGGGGCTGATGTGGATCATGTTGATGCTCACGACGAGATCCAGCGGGTGCTCGGCGGCGGGCGCCCACGGATCATCCCGCACGTCGAGCCGCATCGGCGGCAGCAGGTTGGGCAGCCCCGAGTCGTCGCGCCACGCAGCGATGCTGGCGAGCGCGCGCTCGTCGAGATCCGTCGGCTGCCAGGTGATCTCGGGGAGGGCCTCGGCGAAGTGCAGGCTGTGCTGCCCGGTGCCGGCGCTCGTCTCCAGGGCGCGGCCCCTGGCCGGCGCGTGAGCGAGCAGCACATCGCGGATCACATCCCGGTTGCGCAGGGTGGACGGCGAGCTCTGCTTCATCGGTGGTTCAGTCGCCGCTGACGTCGTCGTCGATGGGCTCGGTCTTGGCGTCGAGCTGCTTCGGGTTCTCGAACACCGAGCGCACGATCTTGGCGAGACGCCCACCCTCGAACCCGTCCACGAAGCGATGATCGAGCGTCGCGGTGATCGTCAGCTGCTTCTGGATGATGATCTCGCCGTCCACCACGGTGGGGCGGTCGTTGATGGCCCCCACCAGAACGTAGATCGGGACCCGGGCGAAGGGCGTCGGTGGCACGAAGCCCTCGTCCAGCCCGAACATGCCCACGGACGTGATGATCGCGCCGCCGAATGGGAACTTGCTCACGCCCAGGGCCTTGATGCTCATGCCCAGGCTGGAGGCGAGCCAGCCGGTGATCCACAGCAGCGGACGGATGAGGAAGCCCGGGATGAGCTTCAGCGTGGACTTCGTCGCCTCGAACTCCTTGTCCTTGCCCTTGCGCAGCTTCGTGGCGAGCTCGCGCAGCTCGACCGCGACCTCCTCCATGGGCTTCTTGTCGAGGTTGTGGATCTTCGCTTTTGCGAGGTCTCCGCCGTCCTCCAGAACCACGAGGTACGACACGTCGACGGTCTCGTGCGGGATGTACTTGCCCCACAGGATGCGTCCGTTGAGCCCCGGCGAAGCGGCGAGGGCCATGGCGACGGCCTTGCCCACGAAGTGGGTGATCGTGACCTTGTGCCCGGTGCGCTCACGCAGCTCGGCGAGGTACTCCAGCGCTGGCTCCGCGTTGAGCGTGAGCTTTCCGTAGATGTTGCCCTCACGCGGTGCACTCCAGGTGCGGATCGCGAGCTTGCGGCGGATGCTGTTCATGGCCATGTGCGCTCCTCGTGCGCGTCCCCCCGAACGCGGCGGCGCCAGTCTAACCCCGCGCGGGCCGCAGGGGTCTGCCGGCGGTGCTATCCCGCCGGCCATGCCCACCAGCGACCCCATCCGTACCGTGCTCTTTGACCTCGACGGCACCTTGCTCGACAGCATCGCGCTCATCCTCGCCGGCTTTCACGAGATGATGACCGTGCACAAGGGAGCGGTCCCGCCAGACATCGTGTGGACCCGCGGGATCGGCACCCCGCTGGTCACTCAGATCGCCGAGCTCGCCGACGACGCCGAGCAGGCCGAGGCCATGCGGGTCACCTACGCCCACTACAACGTGAGCAACCACGAGCGGCTCGCCCGGGCGTATCCCGGCGTGGTGGACGTCGTGCGGACCCTGCAGCGCTCCGGCGTCGCGCTCGGCATCGTGACGAGCAAGAAGCGCCGGGGGGCCTTTCGCGGCCTCGACACCATGGGCATCACCGATGCGTTCGGAGCCATCGTGGGGGTAGACGACGTGAGCCACGCGAAGCCCCACCCTCGCCCGGTGCTGCAGGCGATCGAGCTTCTGGACGCCGATCCGTCCACCACGGTGTTCATCGGCGACTCCGACCACGACATGGCCAGCGGCCGGGCGGCGGGCGTACGCACCGGCGCGGTTCTGTGGGGCCCCTTTGACCGAGACACGCTGGCCCGGCACGAGCCCACCTGGTGGTTCGAGGACCCGTCCCAGCTGCTGCCGGTGCTGCTGCCCGGCGACGGTCCTGTCCCGTCGGAGGGTTGACCCGGACGCCAGGGGACCGACACTGGGCACCATGGCCGACACCACTCCCTCCGACGAGCCTTCGGGCAGCCCCTACGACGATCCCTCCGAACAGGCCACCGACAGCAAGGGCCGGCGGATCGAGGCGGCGAGCTTCAAGCGGCTGATGTCGCTGGCCCGACCCGAGGCGAAGACGCTGACGCTCGCGACCATCGCGCTGTTCATCGCCGCGGGCCTGAACCTGAGCTACCCCGTGTTCATTCGCCAGATCATCGATGGCGTCACCGGGGAGGAGGCCCAGGCGGTCGTCAATCAGGCAGCGCTCGTGCTGCTCACGCTGTTCGCGCTGAACGGGATCTTCACGGCGGCGCGCAGCTACCTGTTCACCGTCGCCGGCGAGCGCGTCGTCACCTCGCTGCGCTCCAACCTGTATCGCTCCCTGGTGTCGCAGGAGATCGCGTTCTTCGATGAGCGCCGCACCGGCGAGCTCACCAACCGCCTCGCGGCCGACACCACGGTGCTGCAGAACGCCGCCACGGTAAACATCTCCATGGTGTTGCGCTTCGGCGTCACCGGCCTCGGCGCCCTGGCGATCCTGCTGTACACCTCGTGGAAGCTCACGCTCGTGATGTTGGCCATCGTGCCGGTGGTGGTGCTGGGCGCGTTCTTCTACGGCAAGATCCTGCGCCGCTTCAGCCGCCAGGTGCAGGACGCCCTCGCCCGCAGCACCGAGGTGGCCGAGGAGACCCTGTCCGGCATCCGCACCGTGAGGGCGTTCGCTCGTGAGGAGGCGGAAGGGGACCGGTACGCCGCTCACGCCGAGGACGTGTTCAACCTCGCGAAGCGCCGGGCGCGTCTCGGCGCGATGTTCGGCGGCGGCATGGGCTTCGCCTTTGGTGGTGCGGTGGCCGTGGTGCTCTGGTTCGGCGGCACCATGCTCGTGGACGGCACGATGACCATCGGCGAGCTCACGCAGTTCGTGCTCTACACGTTCTTCCTCGCCATGTCACTGGGCACGCTCAGCTCCGTGTGGGAGGACTTCATGAAGGCGATGGGCGCGTCCGAGCGGGTGTTCCAGTTGCTGGACCGGGCTCCGAGCATCGCGGCGGGCGGCAAGCAGTTGGCCGGTCTGCGCGGCGAGGTGAGCATCCGCGGCGTGGACTTCGTGTACCCCTCACGCCCCGATGTCCCGGTGCTGCGTGGCCTCGACCTCACGCTGCGGCCCGGCGAGACGGTGGCGCTCGTCGGCCCGTCTGGCGGCGGCAAGTCCACCGTCGCCTCTCTGCTCTCCCGGTTCTACGACCCCAACTCTGGCGCCATCGAGCTCGACGGCACCCCCTACCTGGAGCTCGACCCGTCGTGGCTGCGCCAACAGGTGGGCGTGGTCTCCCAAGAGCCCGTGCTTTTTGCCAGCACCGTCGCCGACAACATCCGGTACGGGCGGCCCGGCGCCAGCACCGAGGACGTGGTGGCCGCAGCGAAGGCTGCCAACGCACACGACTTCATCGAGAGCTTCCCCGAGGGGTACGAGACCCTGGTGGGCGAGCGCGGCGTGCGGTTGTCCGGCGGGCAGAAGCAGCGCGTGGCCATCGCTCGGGCGCTGCTCAAGGATCCGCGGGTGCTGGTGCTCGACGAGGCGACCTCGGCGCTGGACGCCGAGAGTGAGCACCTCGTGCAGGAGGCCCTGGACCGGCTCATGGTCGGGCGCAGCACGCTGGTGATCGCGCATCGACTGTCCACGGTGAAAGACGCCGACCGGGTGCTGGTGCTCGACCACGGCCGGGTGGTGGAGCGGGGCACCCACGCGGAGCTGGTGGCTGGCGACGGGCTGTACCGCCAGCTCGTGGAGCGGCAGTTCCTCGCCGGCGGCGACGCGGATACCCAGGCGAACGAGGATCCTGCTCAGTCCGCGGCCGGATCCGTCGGATAGACTGCACAGGTCGCAGCGGGGCGCGCGGCGGGAGACTCATGGGAACCCATCATCAGGGGTGCGCAGACGAGGTGAGGGCGCTGGACGCCTACATCAAGCTGATGCGCTCCGTCGCCGTGCTCAACGGGAACCTGCAGCAGGCCCTGCGCGCCCACAACCTCACCTTGAGCCAGCTCGGCGTGCTCGAGTCGCTCATGCACCTCGGGCCCATGTGCCAAAAGGAGGTGGGGAGCAAGCTGCTGCTCAGCGGCGGCAACATCACCACAGTCGTGAACAACCTCGAGAAGCGGGGCCTCGTGCTCCGACTGCGGCAGGCGAACGATCGACGCTTCGTGCGCCTCTCGCTGACCGAGCCAGGGCGCGAACTCATCGAGTCGGTCTTTCCCGAGCATGCGGCCACGATCACGGCCCAGCTCGGCGCGCTCACGTGCGAGGAGCAGGAGCAGCTCGCGACGCTGTGCCGCAAGCTGGGTCGGGGCATGGCCGGGGCCTGACCAGGATGCGCAGGTCACTGCGCTTTAAGGTGCTCGCGGAAGAAGAGGAGTTGCAGCAGGGCGAAGGTGTCCCGGTTGGTCTTCTTGCTGAAGCCGTGGCCTTCGTCCATGGCGATCATCGACCACACGTCGTGCCCGTTGCCCCGCACCGCCTCGATGATCTGCTCAGCCTCGCCCACCGGCACCCGGGGATCGTTGGCACCGTGGGCGACGAACAGGGCGGAGGTGATGCGATCGACGTTGTTCGTTGGTGAGATCGACTCCTGGAACGCGCGCATCTTGGGGTCGCGCTCGTCGCCGTACTCCACGCGGCGCAGGTCTCGGCGGTAGGCCTTCGTGTTCTCGAGGAAGGTCACGAAGTTGCTGATGCCGACGACGTCCACGCCCGCCTTGATGCGGGTGGGGTAGGTCGTCAGCGACGCGAGCACCATGTAGCCGCCATAGGAGCCGCCGCTCACGCCCACCCGGGCAGCGTCGAGATCGGGGCGGGCGGCTACCCAGTCGAGCACCGCGCCGATGTCCTTAACCGAGTCCTCTCGCAGGAAGCCGTTGTCGAGCGACACATAGGTGCGCCCGTAGCCCGCGCTGCCGCGCACGTTGGGCACAACGACCGCGAACCCGGCGCTGACGAGGGCCTGGGTCCGGGAGCTGAAGTAGGGGCGAGCCTGGCCCTCGGGGCCGCCGTGGATGTTGATGACCACGGGGTGGGGCCCCTCGCCGGGTGGCGTGTAGACGAACATGGGCACCGAGAGCCCGTCGAACGAGGGGGTGCGCTCCAGCGTCGGGGCGACCAAGGTGTCGCGGGCGATGCCGCCCAGCTCGGACTCGGTCCAGCGGGTGAGCGCGCCGCTTGCGACGTCGTAGGTGTAGGTGTCGCCGGTGGAGGTGGGGTCGGTCATGGTGAAGCCGAGCACCTGGGCGTCCCGGGCCCACTGCACCCGGGCGATGATCCCGCGGGGCAGGTCCACGCGGCGCTTCGCGCCCGTCGCCACGTCGAGCAGGTACAGCGCGCTGTAGCCCTCCTCGTTGACGGTGAAGGCCAGCGTCGAGCCGTCGCCTGAGATCTCCGCGGCCTCCACGTCCCAGTCGATGTCGTCGGTCAGCGGCACCCAGCCCTTGCGCGCGATGCCCTTCTTGTCGAGGGTGACCTGGTAGAGCCGGGTGAACTCGCTCTTGCTGTCCACGGCCACGAACAGGCGCTCGCCGTCGGGGTGCCACACCGCGACTCGCCAGGCCTGGGGCTTCTTGGCGTTGGTGATGGCGCGGCAGCCGCTGCCGTCCGTGGCGCAGATCTGCAGTCGCCGGTCGGTGGTGGAGACGTAGTGCAGCACCAGCAGCTCGCTGTCGTCTGGCGACCACTGGATGGGGTACCAGGACCCGCCGTCTGCCTGACCCACCAGGGTGGCTTGCTCGGGGTTGGCCACCGAGCGGGCGTAGACGTCGGTGTCGGTGCCGTTGCGTCCGTTGTGGCTCCACGCGTAGCGGGTGCCGTCGTTGCTCCACACGGGGCTGCTGTGGCGGTTGATCCCGTCGGTCAGCATGGTGACCTCGCCGGTGGTCGCGCTGAGGCGGAAGTGCTGGTACTGCTCGTTGCCGCCGATGTCGCCGACGAACAGCAGGTCGTCGGAGCCGGGGATCCAGCCGCCGTTGCTGGCCGGCTCGACCCGGAAGGTCAGCTGGGTGCGGGCGCCGAGCGGTGAGCGCACGTGGTGGAGCTGGCTGGCCTCGCCGAAGCGGGTGGAGACGAGCACCGAGCTGCCGTCGGGCGCGAGATCTGTGAGCCAGGCGGACCGGGTCGAGAGATAGCGGTTGAACTGCGCGCGCAGCTCCGCGGGGATCTCGGGCGTGCCCGACAGGCGCAGCGTGGGCCCCTCGGTGGCCGGCGGCTCCTCGGCGTGGATGGGGGTGGCGAGGCAGGCCACGGCGAGCAAGAAGAGGAGTTGGCGCATCGGCGGGTTGTAGCACTGGAGACGACGTAGTCTGGGCCCGTGAACGCCCTGACTCCTGTGACTCTCGACCGCCTCCTTCGGTGGGGGCTCGTCCTCGCGACCGGCGTCGCGGTGACGGGAGGATTGATCCTCGCGCTGCCTTCGCAGGGAGCGTTCGGGCTCCCGCTCCTGGACGTGCACGTCGCGCTCGGCTGGGGAGCCGGCGTCATCGGCCCCGCGCTGCTCGCCATACACCTCGCGCGCACCGGAACCCCTTGGCGGGCGGCCGGGCTGGCGTTGGGGCTCGGTCTCGCGCTGTCACTGCCCGCCATCGCCGCTGTGGATGCCGGAGCGGACGAGGAGCTGCTGAGCGTGATCCGGGCTCGCGGTGCCATGGCGCTGGGGGGCGATATGGACTCCCTGGCCGCTCTGTCCCCGCAGCTCGCCCTGTTCGCGCTGGTCAGCGCCACCCTCGTCCTGGGTATCGGCGCGCAGCTCATGCCGCTGGCGTCGCATGTGCGCTCGCGCTGGACCGGCCTCGCGTTGAGCCTGCTCGCGGGCTGGGCCACCACCACCGGCGCGGTGCTCCCCTGGGTACATCGCGACAGCATCTTCCTCGCATTGGGGGCCCACTCGCTGGTGGGGTGCGCGGCGATCATCTTCGCGGCGCACCACGTCTTCGCGTCACGGGCGGCGCGGGCGGTGGCCAGCCCATTGCGCAGCGCCCTGGCCGTCATGCTGGGCACGCTCGTGGTCTCCGTCGCCGTCGGCGGGGCGATGCGAAGCAAGCGCGGGGCCCCGGCGGCGCCCCGCACGGAGGTCCCAGGCATGTTCCTGGCGAGCACGCCCTCGACGGCCGAGGAGCGGCAGCGCGCGGTCCGGGCTGGGTCTGACTGGGCCCACCTGCCTGCGGAGGCGCTGCGGGACTCGATGGGGTGCGGTGACGCAGGCTGTCACGCGGTGCTGACGGCGGAGTGGGCGAGCACGCCCCACCGGTACTCCGCGAGCAACGCGCTGTATCGGGCCGCGGTGAACGGGCTCGTCGCGCAGGGAGACATGGCCGGCGTGCAGTTCTGCGCCAACTGTCACGACCCGGATCGAGCGATCGCGGGTCTGGTGGCGCAGGACTACGCCCACGGCGCCCCCGAAGGGGGCTCCGATGGAGTGTCATGTCTGGCGTGCCACGGGATGGTGTCTGCCCAGACCGGCCCACCGATGAACGGCCTGTTCACCCTGGCTGCCGTGCGGGCGGACCACCTGGGCGAGGGGGAGGCGGAGCGACGGCGGATCGCCCGAGACCCGCGCGCGCACCGCAGCGTGCTGGGCATCGACGAGTTCGTCATCAGTCCCACGCCGTGCGAGACCTGCCATCGGCTCGAGCTCGGGCCCGAGCATGGAGTCGGCGCCAGCTTTGTCCTGCAGAATCAGGGCCCTGCCGAGGACCTCCCCCACGACCAGAGGGTGGCGTGCCAGGAGTGCCATCTGCCCGTGATGCCCCGGGAGTTCGACCAGTACTCGCACCGCATGCCCGGCATCAACGCCGATCTGGCGGCGTATGTGCCCGTGTCGGGCGCGGACGAGGCCGCCGAGCTGGAGCGGCAGGCGATGGCGGCGCGAAACCGCGCGGGGACCGTGCCCTACGGCCCGATGACCGCGCCGGGCTGGCCCGTCGAGCCCGCGCTGTTCAATCCCGCGTACGGAGACCTGATGGAGCCCCGCCCCCTGGCCTTGCGGATGCGGGTGACTGGCCCGGCCGGACAGCTCGTTCTCAGGGCGCGCACCTTGAATCGTCGGGTCGGTCACGACTTCCCGTCCGGTCCCCTCGACCTGCAGCAAGTGTGGTTTGAGGTGAGGGTGGTGGACGCCGACGGACGGGTGCTCGTAGACCGGGGCGGGCTCGACGCGCAAGGCCGAGTGCGGCAGGACGCTTCACTCCTCGGTGCCCGGGAGCTTGGCCTCGACGGGCTGCCGCTGCGCGAGCATCGCCTCAAGGAGCTGACCGAGGTGCGCGACAAGCAGGTGTTGGGCGTGGGCGGCTTCGTAGACCATGCCTTCCCCATCCCGGTCTCCGGTGATGTGCGGTTTCCGCTGGACGCCCGGGCGCGCTGGGTCTTCCGCCGCGTCAACCCCGAGTTCGCCGCGTTCGCGGGGCTGGCGCCGGGCGCCATTCCGCCCTGGGAGATCGCCGCGGCACACATCGTCATTGAGGCCCCGCAGGAGTGAGCGCCGAGTCCCGGATCTGCGCGGGTCCCCGCGCTAAGGTCACCGCCGTGACTTCACACCGCTCCTCGCTCGCCCTCGCATGCTTCCTTGTCGCCGGCTGCCCCAGCGCGGATCCCGACCCGGAGCCCACGCCGGACCCCACCGCGGCGGATCCCTGCGCGGACTCCATGAACGAGGGCTCCGTGCGGGTGCTCGGCAACGGCTTCACCGGCGGCACCGAGGGCATCGCGTTCTCTCCCGACGGGCGGCTGTTCGTATCGCGGGGAGACGTGCTCGACGAGGTGTTCCCCGACGGCTCCCACGAAGAGTTCGCCGCCATCCCCGCACAGGTGGGCCTGACGTGGTGGAACGGCGAGCTCATCGTGGCGTCCGGTGACTCTGGCGAGGCCGATGGCCTGGGTGGGGTCTACGCCGTGAACATCGAGACTGGAGACGTGCGCTTGCTCGCTGGCGGCATCGCCGGCGCGAACTTCCCGGTGGTGACGCCGTGGGACACCCTGCTGGTCTCCACGCCCGGCGGGGACGAGGAGATCGTGCAGGTCACGAGCGACGGCGAACTCTCGCTCTGGACGGACGCCGTGCCGACGCCCAATGGCATCGGGTTCTCGGCCGATGGCTCCGCGGCCTACATCGTCTCGACCTACGGCAACCCCGCGCCCTTGTGGGAGGTCCCCGTGACCGACGGGCTCGCCGGAGCCCCCACCGCGCTGGTCAGCTGGGGCCAGGCCGTCGCCCCCGATGGCGTGGCGATGGGCGCGAGCGGAGACGTCTACATCGCTCAGAACATCGCCAGCCGCATCGATCGCGTCGATCCGACCGCCCCTCCCGAGCCCGATGACGCGGTCCTCGCCGGCGGCATCAACTTCGCAGCCAGCGCCGCGTTCGGCGTGGGCGAAGACTGGGACCGTTGCGCGCTCTATGTCACCTCTCTCTTCTCTGACGAGCTGTTTGTCGTCGGCGCCGGTGAGCCCGGGCTGTGATGAGGCGCCTGGCCCTCCTCACGACGGCGCTGGTTGGCTGCAACGCGCAGGGGGAGCTGCCCGAGCCTGCCCCGGACCCGCCGGCGGAGTTCTGCGCCGACTCCCTGGCTCCCGGCGCCATCGAGGTCATCGCGACCGGCTTCGACGACGGCACCGCAGGGGTGGCGTTCTCCCCGGACGGGCGCCTGTTCGTCACCCACGGAGATCGTATTGAGGAGGTCTTTCCGGACGGCTCCCACGCCCCCATCGCCGAGGTGCTCAACGCCACGGGACTCGAGTGGTGGGCGGGCACGCTGGCGGTGTTGTCGGCGGATCTCGAGCTCGGGGACGGAGGCGGCGGCGTCTTCCGCACCGACATCACCAGCGGGGCCACCGAGCTCTTCGTGAGTCCGCTGCCCGGCGCGGAGTCCGTGACCATCACGCCCTGGCGCACGCTGGCCGTCGCGAGCCCCGGAGCCGACGAAGAGGTCGTGGAAGTGTTCACCAGCGGTGGCCTCGACGACTTCGTGCAGGACCTGCCGTCGCCGTTTGGCGTCGCCTTTGCCCCGGACGCGAGCGCGGCGTACATCGGCTCCATGCTGACCGCCGCGCCGACGTTGTGGCGCCTGCCGCTGACCGGGACCGAGCCCGGCGAGCCCGAGGCGTGGTTCACGTGGGGCCCCGGCGTCGCTCCTGCCGAGATCATCACGTCGACCACCGACGGCGCCATCTATGCCGCGCTGGCAGGCCCGGGGCGGATTGCGCGGGTGGACGCGGAGACCGGGGAGGAGAGCACGGTCGTGTCGGGGCTGGAGGCGCCCACGGGGATGGCGCTGGGCACGGGCGACTGGGACCCCTGCGCGCTGTACGTCACGTCGCCGTCGAGCGACGCGGTCCTCGCGGTGGGAGTGGGTCTCTAGCCGCTCCGCAGACCCACCGTCGACTACTGCCCGAGCATCCCGGCCTTGATGTCGTCCTGCACGGGCGAGGCGCCGAGCCAGACCTTGAGCAGCGCATCAGCGAAGTCCTTGCCCGCGATCGAGCCCTTCTCTGCGCCGTTCATCCGCGCCACGGTGCCCTTGCCGGGCTCCCAGGACAGCTCGACGACGTCGCCCTTGTTGACCTTGCTGAAGTAGGTCTTGAAGGTGTCGAGTCGCGCTTGCAGGTCCGCGAGGTTACCGCTGCTGTTCTTGCTGAAGCCGTCTTGGATCCCGTCGGTGATCTTCTCGGGCTCGAGGCCGCGCATCATGTGCAGCTGCACCTTCCACGCGCCGGAGCTCAGGGCCGCCTCGGTGGTGGTGACCTTGCTCTCGGTCCAGAACCCGAGCACGTAGACCTTGATGAACAGCACCGAGCGCAGCCCACTGCCGTTGAGCATGACGGCCTTGCCCGCCACGGTGCCGGTGTCGGGCAGGGTCACCCCGTTCCGTTCGGCGGCGTGGCTCGTGGCCGGGGTGGTCGCCAGGAGCGACAAGGAGACGAGCAGAACGGCGGCGGCGCGGACCAGGGACATGAGACTCCTCCAGGGATGTGGGACGCAGGTGTCCACTCGGGGAGGACACCTTAGCCGTCGCCGATGGGTCATTGATCAGTCCCGCGGCCGCCCCCAAGCAACTGAGGGCCGACCCAGCCAGCTGGATCGACCCTCGATTGGCTGCTGGATTAGGCAGCAGCGGCGTTTGCGCCCTCCGCGATGGCCGCCGGCTGGCCCGGCACGCATGCCCGCTCCAGCCACCGGTCACCGCGCACCCGCCACAGCGAGACCGCCGCGAGGCCCGCGATCTCCACGGTCACGCCGAGCCACGCCCCCACCGCGCCCCACCCCATCGGCACCGCGAGCGCGTAGGCCACAGGCAGCTGCAGGAACCAGCCCGCAAGGACACTCGTGACCATCACGAACCGCGTGTCCCCGGCGCCGTTGAGCGCCCCTTGGGCGACCATCGCCACGGCGTCGAACACCTGGAACCCCGCCGCGACCAGCAGCAGCCTGGCGCCCAGCGCCGCCACGTCCGCGTCCACCCCGAACACGCCCACCAGGGCGCCCGGAATGAGCACGAACACGCCGCCGCAGACCGCCATGACCGAGACGGCCAGGACCATCGAGTGACGCACCGCCGCCCGCGCCGCGGCGCGGTTGCCGGCCCCCACCGACTGCCCCACGAGCACGCTCGTCGCTTCGCTGATGGCATGCCCCGGCAAGAAGCTCACGCTCACGATCCGGATGACCATCACGTGCGCCGCCAGATCCACCGCGCCCACCTGAGCCAGCACGCCGACGAGGATGACCCACGCCCCGACGCCCAGCAGGTGACGGACCCCCATCGGGCTCCCTAACGCCCAGATGGCCAACAACAGCGCCCGCTCGGGTCGCGCCGAGCTCGCCCCGCGCAGCAAGGGGATCCCCCGCCACACCAGGAACGCCAACGCCACCGCGAGCGCCGCCACCGTCGCCGCCGCCGCGCCGCTGACCCCCATCGCCGGGATCCCGCCCCATCCGAAGATGAAGATGGGATCCAGCGCGATGTTCAGGCCGTTCGCCAGCAGGTTCGCGACCATCGGGGTGCGCGTGTCACCCCGGCCATCGAACCAGCTCTTGAACGCCAAGACGCCGAGCGTCAGCGGGGAGCCCAGCACGCGGATGAGGAAGTAGGCGTTCGCCATCTCCCCGACCCGCTGCTCGGCGCCCATCGCCGCAAACAGGCTCAGCCCGACCGGCGCGAGCGCCGCCAGAGCGCCGCCCACGATCAGCGTCATCCACACTGCCTGCCAGCCGAGCCGCAGCACGCTGCCGTGATCGCCTGCGCCGGTCGCCTGGGCCACCGCGACCTTCACGCCGCCCATCAACCCCAGCCCGAAGGCGAGGATGAGGAACGTCGTGCTGACCGCCATGCCGACCGCCGCGAGAGGCTCCGTACCCAGCCGGCTCACGAACAGGGTGTCGGCCACGCCCATGGCGGTGAACGACAGCATGGAGATCGTGATTGGCCACGCCAGCCGCACCACGTCCCTCATGGACGGCTCTCCCGCGCCCTCCTGGATCTTCTGATTTCTCATGGCTCACCGTCCAAAGCACCCGGACACCCGGGCGCGCTCGCCCCGCAGGGCGTGATGTGTCGACGCAAGGCGCCGCAGAGGCCGAGCCCGATGGGCTCAGCACAAGGTGTGTTGGGTGGGAGGGGCCGGGCCCGCCGCGCGAGCGGATCACGGCGCGCGCCCCTCAAGGGAGAGGGACGACGCTCGCGAGGGCCTGGGTGCTTAGGGCTCGCTAAAGAACCCTTGGCGGGTCAGGCCGCGAGCAGGTCCGCTGGGCAATACGACCGGTCCACGACCCACGAGGAGGCGGTGGAAGCGATCACGAGTCGGGCGTTGCGCACCGCGGTGAAGTCATCCATCGATATCTCTCCAGTTGGGCATGGTCACGGGGGATCCGGGTCCAGCGATGCGCTGAGCATGCACGCCCGGTCGTGGCGACGAAACCCCCCGAGCGCCGCGCCAGCCCGGCGAACCACCGGTTGCCGAGCCCGAGCGGTTGCGATAGAAGCCTGCGTTTGAGTCCCGAGGAACGGCTCGAAACCAGGAGGAAACGTGGCTCTCCAGGAGAATATCCCGGTCGTCGACTTCCGCGATTGGTCCGATCCCACCATGAGATCCCGGTTTGTCATGGATCTCGGTGAAGGGCTCGAAAGGTTCGGGTTCGTCGCCGTCACGGGCCACGGGATCTCCGGTTGGATCCTCGAGCGCGCGTACACCACGGCGCGCCAGCTCTTCGCCCTGCCTGCCAGCGTCAAGGCGGCCTACGAGACTCCGCACAACGGCCGCCAGCGGGGCTACACCTCGTTCGGCGTCGAGCACGCCAAGGACCAGGACGCCCCGGATCTCAAGGAGTTCTGGCACATCGGCCGTCACCTGCCTCAGGACCACCCCCTGCACCGCAGCGGAGACATCCCGCCCAACCTGTTCCCGAGCGAGCTGCCCGTGGTCGGCGAGGTGTTCTCGGACTACTTCACCCGGGTCGAAGCCTTCTCACTGCACTTGCTCGACGCCATCGGCGAGTACCTGGGACAGCCTCGACACTGGTTCCGAGAGGTCACTCGCGATGGCAACTCCGTCGTGCGCGTCATCCACTATCCGCCGCTGCCTGACGACGCCCCTGCTGGCAGCGTGCGCGCCGCCCAGCACGAGGACATCAACCTGATGACCGTGCTGCCGGTGTCCACCGAGCCCGGCCTCGAGCTGATGACCAACGACGGCGAGTGGATGGCGGTTCAGACTCCACCGGACGTCCTGGTGGTCGATACTGGGGACATGATGAAGATCATCACCGGCGGTCAGCTGCCCGCCACGACGCATCGCGTGGTGAACCCACCGGACGCCGAGCGAGGCGTGGCGCGACTGTCGATGCCGTTCTTCATGCACCCCCATCCAGCGCACATGCTGGCCCCCATCGGCTCGGACGAGCCCGGCGTACAGACCCGGGAGTTCCTGGGCGAGCGCCTCAAGGCGATCGGGCTCGCGTGAGAGTTGGGCCGGACTGGCGGGCGCTGCTCGCGTCCATGGTGCTCGCCGCGCCCCTGCTCCTGGGGGCCGACTCGGCCGTGGTGGAGCTGACCGCCGCGACCGCGGCCCCATCGGGGCTGGACTTCGTCACGTTCGACGACCACACGCTGTCGTGCCTCGCCTCGGTGAAGCTCGCCGATGACGAGGTGGTCTGGCCTCGGTGCTTCGACGATCCCAGCAAGGCCACGGCGCTCTCCAAGAGGCTGCGCAAGCGCGGGATCAAGGCCACGGTGCAGCGCGTGGGCACGTACCAGCGCGTGGTGCGGTACGACCCCCTGAGCGTGAACGAGGCCGCCGCCATGGGCCGTGATGCGCTGTCCCGTCGCCCCGATGGCGAGCACGGGATGCTGGACGTGTCGGTGGACTGGGACCCCGAGCTCGCCTCGTTCGTGTGGGACCTCGACGCCTCCTGCCCCGACGGCTGGGACTACGCCGGCACCTTCAAGCTCACCGCCTACGTGCTCGCCCAGGAGAAGCACTTCTCGGACGATGTCTCGGTGCCGGTGTGCGGGCTGCAGGGCACCTACCGAGAGTCGTTCATCCACGGTGACGGCGTGCGGCTCCAGGGCAGCGGCCTGACCTTGGACGGCCGCGTCGTGCACTGGCGCCCCGACGGCTGCTTCGAGGAGACGCGCTGCGCGATGACCGCCACCTCGCGGTGCGCGCGGACGGGCCGCACCATCGCGGTGGATCCCTCGGTGATCCCGCTGGGCGCGGACGTGCTCATCGAAGGGGTGGGGCTGCGTCGCGCGGAAGACACCGGCGGGGGGATCGAGGGCAACCACATCGACGTCTACTACGGCACCGACCTCTCCGTGCGCTCGGCCAACACCCGCACCCGCCACGACAAGGTGGTCTGCGTGAAGCCGCCCGAGCCGGCGCCCGGTTCGACAAACTGAGCCCGTGGGGCCAGGATCGATTCCGTGCTTCGTCGCATCCTCCTCATCGCCCTCGCCTTGTTCGGGGTCCTGCTCGGCGCCGCCTGGATGACCCCGGACACCTGGTACGTGGAGAGCGAGATCGAGGTGGACGCGCCGGCGGAGCTCATCTGGGAGTGGGTGGCGTCACCGTCCAAATACCCCGAGTGGACCGCCTGGAACGGCGTGGGCGATCCGAGCTTTCAGGCCGAGCACTTCGGCGGCACGGGCGGCTACGGGGCGGGGTACCGCTGGTCGTCGTCGTCGTCGGCCGGGGAGCTTCAGGTCACCGACAGCGAGCCGCACTGGAGGGTGACGCTGACCGGCCGCCTCGAAGACAAGTACCCCGTCCAGGGGACCATCGAGCTGACGCCCATGGAGAGCGGGCTCATCGAGGTGCGCTGGTCGGAGCAGGGCGAGCTCGGCTGGGATCCGGTGATGCGGCTGTTTGCGCCGCTCATCGAGAAGCACATGCGACTGGACTTCGAGGCCGGTCTGCACACGCTGAAGCGACTCGCCGAGGCTGAGGCGGTCACGCGCCCCCCGCCGGCGCCCGACCCCCACGAAGACGCCCCCGTGGGAACGCTCGCGCCGCTGGACGAAGAGCAACGCCACGGCCGGCCGCCGGAGTAGCCGCGCTCGACCGGGTGCCCCGTAGGTGCCCTGCCAAGGGCCCACGACATCTGATACACACCTCAGATGCTGCGTCTTCCTCTCCTCTCTCTCGCCGCCCTCGCGCTGCTGACCGCTTGCCCCTCCGCCGTGCCGGAGCCCGAGCCCACCCCGTCGCCCGAGCCTGAGCCCGGCGCGTTTCAGGCTGGCGCGGCCGTGGTGCGCATGCCGGTGCCCGTGGGGATCGGCACCGCGGGGAGCTCGTTCCTGGGCGGCCCGGACAGCGACTCGCCGTACGCCAACAGCTTCCCGGCCACCACCCGTCTGCACGGCCACCCCGACGTGCGCGCCGTGATGTACAGCCGCGGCGAGGGCTTCGAGGTGGTGCTGGTGCGCGTGGACATGATCGCGGCGCCGGAGCAGCTGCGCGAAGCGGTCCTCGTCGAGCTCGCCGAGCGCTCGGGCCGTGACTACGACGACGCCCTCGTGCTCTCCGCCACCCACACCCACTCGGGTCCGGGGCGCTTCATCGAGGGCTTCTACTCGATCATCACCGACGACTTTCTGCCCCCGCACTACATCCGCGTGGTGGACAGCATCGCGGACGCCATCGAGGCGGCCTATGCCGATCTCGCGCCGGCAGAGCTCGCGGTGGTGCGGGCCAGCGCGCCGGACGGGCACGACGACCGACGGTGCGAGGACGGCCTGGACTACACCAACGATGACGCGCCGCTGCTGACGGTGCGCAAGGACGGCGTCATCGAGAGCGTAGTGATGTCGTACGCCATTCACGGCACGGTGTTGGGCATCGACGATCTGACGCTGAGCAAGGATGTCTCGGGTGCCATCGAGGACTTCACCGAGGCGGAGCTCGGCGAGCCCGGCGCCATGGTGATGCTGATGAACAGCTGGGGAGCGGATGCGTCGCCGGCGACCCCCGACGTGGCGCCCCCTGCCTCCGCGACGCCGCTGCCCGATGGGTACGACAAGCTGGAGCGGGTAGGCAGCTACATGGCTGGCGTCGTCTCCAGCAGCCTGGCCGGAGCGAGCTTCTCGGATACGCCGGACATCGACGGCGCGACCTATCGCTACCCCATCAATCACAGCCTGCTCGACTACCAGCTCGGCGAGTTCCCGTTCCTGTACGGCGGCGTGTACTGCCAGGGCGCGGTGGACTGCGAGGCCCCCGGCCCGCCGCAGCCGCTAGAGGACATCGACGAGGCGTGCCTCCCGTTCCCCGAGGACAACCCCGCTCCGCTGCAGTCGATGGTGACCGTGGGGCGCATCGGCGGCTCCCACTTCATGACGTGGGGCGGCGAGTGCGGCACGAAGCTGGCCGAGCGCACCATGGACGAGATGCTCGCGCTCGACGGGGTCTCCGACGTCGTGTTCTTCGGGTACGCCAACGACTACATGGGCTACGCGCTGGAGTACGACGACTGGTACTTCGGCGGCTACGAGGCCTCGGGGTCGATGTGGGGGCCAAAGCAGGGTGAGTACATGAGCGCGCGGGCCGTTGACGCAATGAATCACTACGTGGTGGGCGGAGAGTTGGCGTTCACCCAGGCTGACAATGTCGCGCTGTTCGACGTCAGCGACCCGGTCGCGGTGCCGACGGAGACCGGCCTGGACGTCGCCACAATGGTGACGCAGCCCACGGACTCGGGGCCGGGAGGCGTGGTGACGGCGACGGTGTACGGCTCGGACCCCTGGTTCGGCGCGCCCGTCGCGGTGCTGCAGACCGAGAGTGGTGGCTGGTCGGACGTCACCTTTGGCGATGGCTCGGCGTTCGACAGCGACGGCTACGGCTTCTGGGTGGACATGGTGCCCGACCCGCCATACTCCGACGACGACGTGCTGCCCCTGACGCGCCACTTCGCGTGGAGCTTCACGCTGGCGGTGAGCAGCCGGTTGTCCGAGCGGGCCGGCGTGGGCGCGGGGACCTATCGGTTCCGCATCGCGGTGCCTCAGGACGGCGCGGAGCCGGTCGAGGTCACCACGGACAGCTTCGCGCTGACGCCGTAGAGAGATACAGAGACAGGACCCCGGGAGCAGACCGGGCAGGATGTGGTCTAAGTGGCGCCCCCGGAGAGCCTGTCTCACAGGGGAGGTGCGGCGGCGTGACTCGGAGTTGCCAGCGGGCACGGAGTTGCCCGGCTCAGCCGAACAGCTCTCCCTCCGGCACGCAGCGCAGGACGGTCTTCCCGCGCGCCCCGCCGCCGTCCACGAGCGCGTGAGCCTCGCGTACGGCGTCCAGCGGGAGCACGTGGCCGACCAGCGGGTCCAGCTCACCGGCGGCGCCCAGAGCCAGCATCTCGGCCCAGTCCCCGCGACACGCGGCTCGCGACGCGCCCGGCGAGACGGTGATGTTGTACATGCGGAGCCGGCGCCGGTCGGCACGCAGCTTGAGGCTCGCGTAGGTGCGCATGCCGGCGATCACCCCGGCGAGGCCGCCGCCCACGTCGCCGGACACCCCGAACGACACCAGGGTTCCGCGAGGGGTGAGGACCGAGTAGCTGCGCAGCAGATGCGCGCCGCCGATGGGGTCGAGCACGGCGTCCACGGGTCGATCCGCCAGGACTCTGGTGAAGTCCTGGGTGCGGTAGTCGATGGGCTCGCACCCGCGCGAGGTGAGCAGCTCGTGCTTGCCCGTGGACGCGGTCCCGATGAGCGTGAGTCCTGCTCTGCCGCCCAGATCGAGCATCGCCGTACCGACGCCTCCGGCCGCGCCGTGCACCAGGATGCTCTGGCCGGACTGCAGGGCCGCGGTGCGATGCAGGATCTGGTGGGCGGTGATGTAGTTGAGCCCCAGGGCGACCGCCCGGACCGCGTCGAGCCCCGCGGGCACCGGCACGAGCTCCTTGCTCGCGGTGCACAGGTGGTCTCGGTAGCCGCCCAGGCCGGGCCCAGGCAGGAAGACGGCTACGCGCATCCCCAGCGGAAACGCCTCGGGATCGACCCGGGGACCGTGGGCGTCGATGACGCCGACCACGTCGTATCCAGGGGTGAACGGCCCGCGCGGGGCCAGCACTCCCTTGCGCCGCATGACATCGCCGAACGCGACCCCGGCCGCGTGCACCCGCACCCTCACCTGAGCGCCGGACGGCGTGGGTGGAGCCTCCTCGATGACGTGCAACACCTCGGGGCCGCCAGCCCCCCGCACCACGACGCGCCGACTCACGAGCACAGCAGACGGCGCGCGGCGGGCAGCCAACCCAGGCCGCCTTCCTCCCGGAACCGATGTCCGAGCAGGCGCAGGAGCTGCAGCGGCGCACGAGCCCGCCCGTGCTGCGCGACCGAGCGCGGGTAGGCGTGGGCGCAGTGGTTCAGGAACGGGACGAGCCCGAAGAACTCGGGAGGCATGGCGGAGCCCTCGGCGGCGGCGGTGGGGTAGTCCAACGCGGCGGCGCGGTCGATCCAGCCGCCTGGGTCAGTGAAGCATCGCAGATAGCTCTCCGCGTCCACAAACAGGCGCTCAGCGAGGCGCCGGGTCCGCCGGGCGGACGGCGTCGCGTCGCACAGCACGTCCTCGATCGCCGCGCGCAGCACCGTGAGCCCGTCGGGGTGGGTCTGCACGAGCTGCAGGTCAAACAGCGGGAAGCCGCTGTGGTGCGTGAGGATCAGGTGTTGCACCACGCTGCCCAGTCGGGACCGCAGCCCGCTGCCCATGGCGAAGTGGTCCAGTCCGATGCGGCTGAGCAGCAGGGGCTGCCTCACCACGGGGTGGGCGAGCAGCCGGCGCCGGTAGGCCGTCTCATCGGTCACGTCGGTGCTGATGACCCACGGCGCCATGGCGAACGAGCCCTGGGTGACCTGCCACGGAGTGGGGAGCTGGGGCATCAGCCCCGCGGCAATAAACGGGGCGAGGCGCACGGACAAGTCGGTGGCGGGGCGTGGGCTCATGGACGGCTCCTTGGATAAGTGTATTACACAATAACGAGCCGAAGTGTGGAATACAATTGTCACGAGGCTCATGAAGACCACCGCCGCCCAGCAGATCGAGCACACCCTGGCCCGCCAGATCTACCGCGGCGAGCGGGCGGCGGGGGAGACCTTGCCGCCCCTGCGGGCTCTGGCCGCCGACTTCGGGGTCACCGTGCCCACGGTCCAGCGCGCCATCGCTCGGCTCGCGGCCACGGGGTTGGTCACGGTGCGCCACGGCAGTGGAGTCACGGTGGTGGATCCCATGGCCACCGGGGACTTGCGACTCATGGGCGATCTGCTGGAGGCCAGCGCCGACCAGACCGAGCGGGTGGCTCCTCTGCTCGCCGACTTCCTCGAGCTCCGAGCGGTGCTCGCCGGGCACCTGATCCGCACTCGCTCAGCCGACCTGCTGGCGGCGCTTCCCCGCGTGGCCTCCGCCGTGCAGAGGCTTCAGGACGCCGACACTCTGGCCGACACCGCGCTCGCGGACGCCGAGGTGAGTCGGGTGTTCGTCGAGGCCGCGGGCAACCGGGTGGTGCACGCGGTGTTTCACTCCGTGCAGCGGCTCGCGGTGCGGGTGCCGCTCATCGCCGATGCCATCTACGGCGACCGTGGTGCCCACCAGGCTGCGATGGCGGCGATCGTCCAGGCGCTGAGTGAGCCCGCCGGCGATTCCGAGCTGGCCGCCCAGGGGGTGCAGCAGGCGCTGGAGACCTGGGATGCCGAGTCCGTGCGGCGCTTCCGCGCGGGCGACGGTTAGCGCGCCTGAAGCTGTGCGAGCGTGGCCTCGGCCCACTCGCCGACGCGCTCTCGGTCGTCCATGGGCAGCGAGTCCAGGCGGCCGAGGATGCGCTGCACCATCTTGGTCACCGAGCCGCGCGTGACCCCTCGGGCTTGCGCGAGCGAGGAGAGCTTGCCGCCGGCGGCGAGCAGGTCCTCGATGTACTCACGGTCGTCCCGGGAGATGGGCAAGGGGTCTGAAGGGCGCAGGCGCAGCCGCGGAGTCTGGGCGGGGCGGCCCAGCAGGGGAGGGGCGTCCGGCGGGGCCTCGTTGCGCATGCGATTCACGGAGTCCCGGTCGAGCACCTTGCGCCGCGCGGCCCGGGACACGGCCCGATGGGCGGTGGTGCGCACGTAGACATACAGCTGGCGATCGTTGCCGCCCTCGAAGCGGTCGAGCGCGCGGCTCAGGAGCTCGCCCAGCACGTCGGCGCCCAGCTCCTCCACCTCGTCCTGGGACAGCAGATCCCGATAGCGGGCACCTCGCGCCGCCCGCACCTCGAACAGCGCCCACTTCGCGACCGCGGCGCGGAGCACTGCCCGGTCTGCGACCAGCTGCACGAACTGGAGCAGATCGTCGGGCTCGGCCCCCGCAAACCGCGCCAGTCCGCCGTCGAACAGCTCGGTGAAGAGGCCCTGCACGATGGCTCCGCGCTCTGCGGCGCTGAGCACGTCGGCGAAGTGCTCCCCGCACATCGCAGCCACCCGCTCTCCGGCGATCCGGGCGACGGTGCGGAACAGCTCTCTGGTCTCGGGCGCGCGTCGGTGCACCAGCCGGGTGCGGACCGCGGCTAGGAACGCGCTCGGCGGTCGGTCACAGCGCGATTGCGGGAGCGCGCCTGCCGTGAGCGATGGCAGCCGGGCCCAGAAGTCGGCGGGGTCGCCCCGCTGCGCCGCGATCTGCAGCGCGCCGTTGGGATCGGTGTGGTTCATCCCCGCTTCTGCCGGTTCTCGTCGTCCCAGGGGCGGTCCTGGCCAAAGATGATCCCGATGATGATCTGCAGCAGGGACAGGGCGGTGATCTCGCTGTCGCTCGCGGAGCTGTTCAGCCCCGCGTTGCTCGCGTCCTCATAGCCCCCGCTCTCGGTGGAGCTGGGCGGGGCTTCGGACTCATCGGTGGTGCCGGCGTCCGTCGCGCCGTCGCCGTCGTCGTCGCCGGCGAAGCCGCTGTCCGCGCTGTCGGGCCCCGTCAGGCCGTCGGTCTGGACCGGCACGCCGTAGACGAGATCGGCCACGCCGGTGTGCTCCAGCAGGGTCGACAGGCGCGAGATGCCCTGGTTGGACCCGTCGGCGAAGGCCGATGCGGGCAGGAAGCAAGCGGCCACGAGGGCCAGGCTGAGGGTCAGTGCAAGATGGGATCGCATGGTTCGTCCTCCGGGTCTGGGTCGAGTGCAGGATCTGGGCCGTCGGGGATGGCGCGCTCGTGCCCCCCGCCGGCCAGCTCGTCTCGCAGCAGCGCGAGATCGGGGTCCTGCTTGATGTAGCGCTCCACTTGCCGCACGAGATCGAGCGGGAAGCGGCGACGAATCTGGGCGAGCATCGTGCGCGCGCGGGGCTCTTGGTCGAGGCGCAGCAGGATGATGAGGATGTTGGCGAGAGAGTCGCCCCAGGGGCGCGCGGCCGCCGAGCGGGTCTCCAGCTCCAGGGCGTGCTCGTAGCGGCCGAGCAGGAACGCGTGTACGCCGCGATGGTGGTCCACGACCGCGAGGCGCGCGGCTTGGCGGGGTCCGCCCTCGGTCAGCACGAGGTGCTCCTCTTCACCGATGAGGCGCGCCATCTCGGCGAGGTCTTCGCTCGCGGGGTGCGCGGCCAAGGTCTGCAGCAGGATGACCGCGCGTCGCGCGGTGAGGAGCCCGTCGTCCGCGAGGGCTCGAACCCGGGTCCGCAGCGCCCCGATGTCGGGCTGCTCAGCGCCCAGCGACGCGAAGATCGGCTCGAGCAGCGCGACCTCGTCGGGGTCGTCGATGCCTGCGATGGGCGTGACAAACGCCTTGCGGTCCACCGCGGCCAACACCCGGTCGAGCAAGGCATCGAAGTCCATCTCCATCGCTGTCATCGCACCACCTTCGCAACGAAGGTGGCATGGGGGCGCGGGATGTTTCCGCGGGATCGCGAAAAAGTGCGGTCAAGACCACTCGGTGGGATGGGCTCAACGCTTGCGCTTGCTGCGGGTCCGCCGCTTCCCGCGCTTTCGCCGCTTCCTCTTCTTCTTCTTCTTGACGACCCGAGGCGGCTTGTTGGCCTCCTCCAGATACTCGAGGCCGCCGGCTCGGTCGAGCACGATGCGGGCGGGGACCGCGGTGCCGTCGGGTCCGATGTGGGGCCGCAGGATGTCCTGAACCACGCCGCCTTCGACCTGCGCGCCGATGCGCACCAGTCGCCCGCGGGTCTTGTCGTCGGACTGGATCAGCGCCGTGGACCACTGAGGATCGCTCGCCACCGAGGTGGAGATGAGCTTGATCGGCAGCTCGCTCGCCACGATCAGCGCCTCGGGCTCTTGCGACACCTGGCCTGCAGGCGAGGGCGGGTTCGCGTCGAACACGTTCCGCGAGACGATGGGGTCGAGGTAGAAGCTCAGCGGCGGGATCGACGCTGGCGCGCCGGGCACGATGCCGGGCACGATGGAGGCGCTCTGCGCGTGCGGGGGCTGAACCGGGGCTTCCCCGGGGATGGGGAGCGGGCTCTCACGCAGGGCGGCGCCGAAGCCGACCACCAGGATCAGCAGGGTTCCCCACACGAGTTGGGTTCGGAGACCTCTGAGGGTCAAGCGTCTCCCCGACTCGCCCAGCGGCTCAGGCGAGCACGCAGGCGCTCGTTCAGCTCGTCCGTCTGCTCCGACACCCGGGTGGCGGCGGCCGTCGCGGCGTCGGCGATGAGGCCGGTGCGCTGCTCGGCGATGCGGCCCAGGGTCCGGGACCAGGCGCGGTTCGCCGACATGTCGGTCCGCACCAATCGGGTGAGCGCGCGCATGCGGTTCCGCTGCGGGAGGGAGGCTCCCGTCCAGGGGTCCCGGGCGGCCCGGGGGCCCTCGGCTCGGTTGACGCCGGCGCTCCTGGTGAGGCTACGCAGCCGGGTCTGCGCGGTGTCGGAGCCCTCGGAGTAGACGGCGGCGAGATCGGAGAAGCCGTAGCGGCGCAGCAGGGCGGCGCGCTGGCTGTCGCGGCGTTGCAGGGACTCGAGTTGGTTGATGAGAGTGTCGGTCATGGGTCGCTCCTCAGCGTCTTGGGGGATCGCGGCTGAGACCCAGCCAGACCGATCCGGCTCGCCCGCATGAAGCGGTGCCGGCGGTCACAGCGGGTCGCGGCGCACCGACTGGCGGTGGCAGGAGCCTGCCTCCCAGCGTGGGGGCAAGTGCTTAGCGCGCGAACTATTCGCTAAAGAAGTAGCACATCACGCGCCCACGTCAACCGACAGGGTCTTGCGCATGTTCTGGTGCGGGATGCCCAGCTCGACGTACTGCGGACCCACCGGGGCATATCCCAGGCGGATGTAGAAGCCGGTGGCATCGCCTCGGCTGTGCAGACCCACGGACTGGATGCCTCGCTCCACCAGCTCCGCCTCCAGGTGCTCCACCAGCGCTCGCCCCACGCCCTCTCCTCGGAGCTCGGGAGCCACGGCCATCTGCAGCAGCCGCCCCCCGCCATCCCCGTCCGGGTGGAACAGCACGCATGCGCGCACCGTGCCGTCGGGATCGGTCGCCACGAGATGGAGCGAGTCGCCCTCGAACGGGAACGCGACGGAGCTGCGCGGCATCCCCAGCGGCTCCCGGAGCACAGCGAAGCGCAGGGCGCACTCCCCCTCGTAGAGCACGTCGGTGACGTCGATAAAGCTCAGGTCCAGCGGGTCCATCTCACTCCTCCAGCTGGCCGAGCACCTCAAGGATGATGGCGCGGTCGTCGGCGTGGGGCCTGGCCTGCAGGTAGCGGCGCAAGGAGTCGCTCGCCTCGTCGCCCCGCCCCTCCTCGGCCAGCAGCAGCCCCCGATCACGATGCTCTTCGGCGCGGTCGGGGTCCAGGGCGAGCACCCGGTCGATCTGGCGGATCGCGTCGGGCAGGGCTCGCAGGCTCAGGTAGCTGCCTTTGAGGTTGAAGCTCATGCGCAGCACGATCTGCTGGGTGGTGGCCGGAGCCATGCACGCGGCGTACTGCTCCGGCGGCACCGGCATCTGGCTGAGGCGGGCGAGCAGCTCGTCCTCGGTGTGCACCCGGCCCATGTGGAATGGGTCCACGAAGAAGCGCGGATCGTCCTCGGTGGCCAGGGTGGACACGAGGAAGTGGCCGGGGAACCCGACCCCGCGCAGCGGCACGCCGGCGCGTCTCCCCACCTCGATGTAGATGACGCTCAGCGCGATGGGCAGGCCCTTGCGGCGGGCGATGACCCGATTGACGAAGCTGTTGTGGGGCGCGTAGTAGTCCTCGCTGTCGCCGGCGAAGCCGAGGGTCTTGAACAGGTGCTGGTTGAGCCGGGCCACCGCCTCGAAGCTGCTGGCACCGGCGCGGATGTGCAGCGGAGCGGCCAGATCGTCCAGCGCAGACAGGACCTCGCTCGCGGAGACGTCGGCTTGCTCGTCGGCGGCGAGCATGGCGACTGCCTGGTCCAGCGGCAGATCGGCGGGGACGAATCGCGACGGGGTTGCGGGATCTTGAGTCACGCCGCATTGGTAGCATCGACCGATGGCCCGAGCGATACGTCCCACCCGATCCCTGGCGGTGATCCTCCTCCTCGTAGCTGGCATCGCCGGAGCGCACCTGTACAGCTCGCAGGGCGCCGTGGAGGCCAGCGTGCGGCCCACTGCCCCGGTCCAGCAAGACGGCGCGGTGCTGGGGATGACCGTGTCGTGCCCCACCTGGGGTTGGGAGTGGGGCTCCGACGCCATGGTGGATACCTTGGCCGTGCTCGCGGACATGGGCGTGAACTGGGTCGCCATCCACCCTTACGCGGGCATCAAGAACGACGGGTCCATCGATGCACGCCCTGTGGACCCCGCCAATCCGCCGGCTTGGCTCGCCCGTCCCATCGCCGAAGCGCACGCGCTGGGCATGAAGATCCTCATCAAGCCCCACATCGCGTATTGGGGGAGTCAGTGGAGCTGGCGGGGCGCCATCGAGCTGCCCGACCCCGCCCAACGGGCGCGCTTCTTCGCCGACTACGAGCGCTGGGTCGGCCAGCTCGCGGCGGCGAGCACCGGCGCGGATGCGTTCGCGGTGGGCACCGAGCTCGACGGCACCATCGCCCACGAGGCGGAGTGGCGCCGCGTCATCGGGCTGGTGCGGAGCAGCTACGCGGGGCCGCTGACCTACGCATCCAACTGGACGGACTACCAGCGGGTGCCGTTCTGGGATGTGCTCGACGCCATCGGCGTGCAGGCCTACTTCCCGGTGCAGCACGGGCGCGGCGACGACGACGGGGTGCCGAGCGCCGCGCAGCTCGACGCCGGCTGGAGCGCGGTGATGAAGGACTTGTCGGCCCTGAGCCGCAAGGTGGACCGACCGGTGGTGTTCACCGAGCTCGGCTACAACCGCTCGGCGAAGGCGGGCTCGGAGCCGTGGAAGTACGAGACCGGCGGAGAGCGTGCGATGGAGGTGCAGACGCGCTGCCTGGAGGCTGCGATCCGCGCCATGGACGCCGAGCCCACGGTGGTGGGAGCGTTCCTGTGGAAGTGGTTCCCCGGCGACGCCGAGCCCCGTGACTTCGCCAAGAGCGCGCCGCACATGCGCTCGGTCATCCGCAGCCACTGGGGGGCGCGATGATGTCGCCTGACGAGCTACAGCGGTTCATGGGCGAGGCGCTGGCCGAGGGCCGCAAGGCGATGCCGGCCTGCGCGCCCAATCCTCCTGTGGGGTGCGTCCTGGTGCGGGGAGGGGAGATCGTGGCGAGGGGGCACACCCAGCCGCCGTATCAGCCCCACGCAGAGCCCATGGCCCTGGCCCAGATCGACGGCTCGCTGGGCGACGTGACCGCGTTCGTGACGCTGGAGCCCTGCGCGTTTCACCAGCGCACGCCGTCGTGTGCGAAGGAGATGATCCGCCGGGGTGTGGGCGCGGTGTACGTGGCGATGCTGGACCCGCATCCGCGCAACCGCGGGGCGGGCATCGCGATGCTGCACGACGCCGGGATGACCGTGCTCGTGGGGCTCCGCGGCGAAGAGGCCGCCCAGGACCTGCACATGCTGGTGTGGCAGGAGGGCGAGCCCGACACGCTGGATGGCGCCTGATGAAGCTGTTGAGCTGGAACCTCTTTGGGCTCTCCGATGATCACCTGGACCTGCGCACCGAGGCGGCGATGTTCGTCGCTCTGCTGGGAGGGCGTCCCGAGGTGATGCTCGCCCGCGGTGACATCCCTGCGCCGCCGGACGTGCTGATGTTCCAGGAGGTCGTGGAGCGCAGCCACGTCGCGCACCTGCGGCCACACCTGCGGGCCGCGGGCTTTGTGATGTACCCGGCCGAGCCCCACGCCGAGCGCGAGTACTACGAGGTGATCGCGGTGCGCGCGCCCCATCGGCTGGTGAAGGGCGACGTGGTGCCGCTCGACAGCGCCCAGGGCCGGGAGCTGGTGCGGGTCGAGGCGGAGTGCGACGGCCAGCGCTGGCTGCTCATGACGGGCCACCTGGAGTCGATGCAGGTCGGGCATCGCCAGCGGCTGGAGCAGGTGCGGCACGTGTTGGCGCAGCTCGACGCCCACGAGGGGCCCGCCGTGTTCGCCGGGGACACGAACCTGCGGGACCCGGAGGCGGCACAGATCGAGGTCGATCGCCCGCTGCCCGACGCTTGGGAGGCCTGCGGGGCCCGCCCGCCGGAGCGCTGGACCCGCATGAGCGGCCGCACCGGGCGAGGTCAGCGCTACGACCGGATCTGGGGAGCCAACGTGCGCTTCTCGGGCTTTCGCTGCGTGGGCCGAGACCCGGTCACCCCGGACGGTCAGCCGCCGTCAGACCACTTCGGCGTCGAGGTCGCGGTCCGCGCTCGGTAGCACCTCGCCCAGCCACCGACCGATCGCGTCGATCTCCTCGGCGCAGACCTCGTGCTGCATCGGCCACTCCTGCCAGGTGCACGGGTTGCCCAGCTCTGTCATGCGCTGCTGTGCCGCCCGCCCCTTGCCCACCGGCACGACGCCGTCCCGGCTGCCGTGGCCGAAGAAGATGGGCGTGTCGCCGTTCGCCGCGGTCCGCTCGGCCTGCACTGCGTGCTCCACCACGAGGTACCCGCTGAGGACCCCGATGCCCGCGAGCCGCTCGGGGTGCCGCACGCCGACGTGCAGCGCCATCGCGGCCCCCTGGCTGAATCCGAGGAGCACCAGCCGCTCCGCCCCGCCGATGCGCGCCACTTCGGCGGCGATCAGCGCGCGGATCTGCTCGGTCGCCTCGTGGATGTGCCCCTCGTCCTCCCGGTCCTCCGTGCGCGCCAGGGACTTGATGTCGTACCAGGCTGGCATCACGTACCCGCCGTTGATCGTCACCGGACGCTGGGGAGCGTGGGGGAAGACGAAGCGCAGGTCCGGTCGCTCCAGCATGGGGGCCACCGGCTCGAAGTCGTGGCCCGATGCGCCCAGGCCGTGCAGCCACAGCACCGTGCCCGTGTGGGGCGCCCGCGGCTCGATGATCACGCAGTTCAAGAGTTCGCTCATGGGGCCGAGCCTAACGGCTCTGCGGTCGTCCTGCGGTACAGTCCTTGTCCGCTGTTGGGAGCCCAATGTCCGCACCGATGCCGCCCACTCCGCCGCCGTCTCCGGGGCCAAAGAGCACGTTCACCTCGTACCAGGTGCGCCTCTTTGTCTTCCTGTCCGTGGCCACGCTGTTCGAGGGCTACGACTTCTTTGCGCTCGCCCAGGTGCTCGACGCCATCCAGGACGAGTTCTCGCTGTCGATGTTCGAGGTCACCGCGCTCACCGCGTTCATCAACGCCGGCACCATCCTGGCCTACCTGCTGGTGCGCAAGGCCGACCGCTGGGGCCGCCGCCGCGTCCTGACCGTCACCATCCTCGGCTACACGCTGTTCACCCTGTTCTCGGGGCTGTCCACCACGGTGTGGGCGTTCGCGATCAGCCAGTTCATCGCGCGCATGTTCCTCATCGCCGAGTGGGCCACCGCCATGGTCTACGCCGCCGAGGAGTTCCCCGCCGATCGTCGCGGCACGGTCATCGGAGTGCTGCAGGCCTTCAGCTCGCTCGGCGCCATCGCGTGCGCAGGGGTGGTGCCGATCCTGCTCGGGATCACGTTCACCTGGGGCGGCGAGACCATCACCCCGGGCTGGCGCAGCGTGTACTTCGTGGGTGTCGTGCCGCTGCTCATCCTCGCGTTCGCGCGCCGCAACCTGAAGGAGACCACCCGCTTCATCGAGGCCCAGGAGAGCCGGGAGCCGTCCGCGCCAAAGGCCAGCTTCTTCGCCATCTGGCGGGGCCCGTACCGGCGCAGGGTCATCGAGCTCGGCGCCATCTGGTTTGTCACCTACGCGTGCACGCAGAACGCGGTGCACTTCTGGAAGATCTTCGCCAAGCAGGACGCCGGCTGGGACGACGTCGGCGTCGCAAAGGCCCTGACGCTGGCGGCCATCGGCTCGCTGCCCCTCATCTTCCTGTCCGGCAAGATGCTCGATGTCATCGGGCGCAAGTGGGGGGCCGTGGTCATCTACCTCAGCCTCATCTTCAGCGTCGTGGCCGCCTACACGCCGGGGTTGCCCAAGGTCGTGCTGGGCATCGGGCTGATGTTCGCCGTGTTCGGCGTCACCGCGGTGCTCTCTGTCCTCAACGCGTTCACCAGTGAGCTCTTCCCCACCGAGCTGCGCGGCGACGCGTTCGCCTGGACGAACAACATCATCGGACGGGTCGGCTACGTGCTCTCCCCCTTGCTCATCGGCGTGCTCGCTGAGAGGCTTGGGTCGTGGGGCGCAGCGATCCGGCCCACCGTCGTCTTCCCCGCCATCGCGCTCGTGCTCATCTGGTGGTTGCTGCCGGAGACCAAAGGCAAAGAGCTCGAAGAGACCGCAGGACCCCCTCCATGAGCACCGCGCCCCTCCCCACCGGCGGCCCGAGCTTCCTGGGCATCGTGACGTCGGTGCGCTCGCTGATGACGCCGCTGCAGTTCGAGCCCGCCGAGCCGTCCCATCCCGACGAGCCCTACAGGGAGCGCGCTGGCCGAGGGCTGCCCCCGCTGGCTGACGTGTACGTGCCCGCCGGCCCCGGTCCCCACCCCTCGGTCGTGCTCATCCACGGCGGTGGCTGGGTGCTGGGGAGCCGCCGCATGAAGCCCATGCGCTACCTCGCGACCAAGCTCGTGCAGCGAGGCTTCGCGGTGTGCATCCCCGAGTACCGCATGGTGTTCCGCGGGGGCCGCCTCGACGAGGCGCTGGACGACGCGACCCGAGCGATCGGTTGGTGGCTGGAGTCGGCGGAGCGCTTCGCTCTCAACCCGGCGAGGGTCGTGCTGTCTGGCCTCTCGGCCGGCGCCACCCTGATGCTGCTCGCCGCCGACAACCATCGCGACGTGCCGTTCTCCCGCATCGTGCCGGTGTTTGGCGTCTACGACTTCAGCCAGATGCACGGCGGGCTCGGTTCGCTCATCCAGCCACTCCTGCTTCGGACCCACGCCCCGTCGGATGTCTCGCCGCTTCAGCGCGCGCCGCACCCCAGCCCCGTGACCTTGCTGCACGGCACCGCAGACACCCTGGTGCCCCACGCCCAGGCGGTGCAGTTCCGGGATCGGTGGACCGCCGCGGGCGGGATTGTCGAGCTCGTCACGTACGAGGGGCTGCCCCACGCGTTCTTCAACGACGCCCGCTCGGACGGCTGCATCGCGGCCACCGCCGACTTCCTGGACGCTGTTGCCCGTTGACTGATCGGCCCCAGAGCAATCGCGAGGACGTCGCAGCGCAGAACCGCCGGGAGCGGGGCGCGGCGTACGAGGCCGAGCAGCACCTGCCCGAGGCGGCGGAGTGCTACCTGATGGGGGGCGCCTTCTCGGACGCAGCGCGCGTGCTCAACCATCTCGGATGGTTCTACGAGGCGGGGCTGGCCTTGCTGCTGTACCTGCCCCCGGGGGAGACCAACGTGCTGCTTCTCGGCGACGAGCGTCGGCGACTCTGCATGGACGCCTCGGTGTGCTTCGCCCGGGCCGGGGCGCGCCCCGAGGTGGTGGCCTTGCTGAGCGCGCTGGGTGAGCGTCAGAGAGCCGCGAACTTGCTGTCGCGGGCGGGGCTGCGCAACCGGGCAGCAGCCGTGATGCGCGGCGACCATGCGTCCGAGTCTCCGTGGCGGGCGGGCGTCATCGGTCCTCTGGCGACGCTGCCGGGTGTGCTCCGGCGCGTCCAAGGCGTGGCCCGTAGGCAGAACGCCGGGTACCGGGCGGCCTTTGTCATCCCCACCGGGCAAGAAGCGGAGCAGCTCGACCAGGCGCGTCCCCAACCTGAGTACGTGCCCGAGACCCTCCCGCCGGCGCGCACGCCGGACCCGGAGCGGCCACCGACGACCGCCACGTCCATCGAGGCGGTGTCGCTGCACCGACCGCCGAGCACCCCCGCGCCGCCGGAGCCGGTGATGATCGAGGAGGGCAGCGTCATCAACGGCCGCTACCGCGTGGGGAAGACGCTGGGGATGGGCGGCATGGCCACCGTGTTCGAGGCGTGGGACGGCGAGCTGTCGGAGGCGGTCGCCATCAAGGTCTTTCTCAGCGCGGTGGAGAACCCCGGGCTGCTCGGTCGGTTCCGCCGCGAGATGCAGATCAGCCGGCGCCTGATCCACCCGAACATCGTCCGTACCCACGAGTTCGGGCTCCTGGGCGGCGCGCGCTACATCTCCATGGAGCGGCTGCACGGCTCGGAGCTGTGGGAGTACGTCAGGGATGTGCAGCCCTCGATGTCGGCGCTGCTGAGACTGCTCGCTGGGGCGTGCGACGGGCTCGGGCATGCCCACGAGCAGGGCATCGTGCATCGCGACATCAAGCCGTCCAATCTGTTCGTCGTGCGCGGCGGAGGGATCAAGGTGATGGACTTCGGCATCGCCAAGGCAACCGGCAGCTCGCGGATCTCCGTCACCGGGGTGAGGGTCGGCACCCCGCGCTACATGAGCCCCGAGCAGGTGCAGAGCGGCAGCACGGTCGGTCCCGGCGCGGACTTGTACGCCCTGGGCGTCGTCATCTACGAGATGCTCACCGGGCGCAGCGTGTTCGACGACCGCGAGCTGCTTCCGCTGTTGCTCGACCACCTCACCAGCGAGCCCGAGCCGCCGTCTCAGCACAACCCTGCGGTCCCGGCGTCCGTGGATGCGATCTGCCTTCGCTTGCTCGCCAAGGACCCGGCGGACCGCCACGCGGACTGCGCGGAGCTCAAGGACGACCTGCTGCGCGCCGCGGCGGAGCTGACTCATTGCGGTGCGCAGAAGACTTGAGTGGCGTTCGAGGTCGAGGAGGCCACGAGGAGCGGAGGGAGACGCACCTAGGTGCGTCGCACTGACCGACGAGGCAGACGACGAAGAGATCGGGCGTCAATCAGGGCTTCTGCGCATCGCAATCAGTACGCCACGCCCAGCACCGCGAGGCACATCTCGTCGAGGCTGCCTTCGCCCAATCCGATGTCCACCGGCTCGCTGAGCCCGGCTTGAATCAGCGCCTCGCGGATGCGGGGGTTCGACGTGGTGTTGTCGTACGTGCACTCGAGCACGATGACATCGCCGCCCTGCACCTTGGGCGTCTCGGCGATTGGCGTGTCGTAGCGATAGAGCCGCTGCCAGTTGAAGTCGTACGCGGGCGCGTGCACGAGGCACTCGTCGTCCCGGTCCTGGCCGGCGTCCGTGCGCTCGATGCGGACCTTCATGTCCACCCCGGCGAGGTGCATGTGGGGCGCCACCAGGAAGAGGCCCACCTCGGGGATGCCGGCCGGTACGGGCCAGCGAATGACCTCGGTGTGGGAGCTCTTGCCCGCCGGGATGCGGAACTGCACCCCACCCACGTCGTCCTCGCCCGGCATCAGCCCCGCAGCCTCACTGCCGGCGTTGCCTTCCAGCGACATCACCACGTTCATCTGGGGCTGGGTCTCGGTCCAACGCAGGTCGAGCGAGGACGCGTCCGGCGTGGATGCTCCGTTGCCGAAGTAGTGGTACTGCACGACGACCAGCGCGCCAGCCGGAGCCTCCAGTCCAGAGTCCGCCGGGTACTCCACCGCGCCCGATGCGGGGATCCAACCTCCGATGAGCTTGCTGCCGGCGATGCCTCCGCTCCCAAAGCACGGATAGCCGCCGTCGCTGTCCGCGAGGGCCGCCGCCTGGCCGTCCGGGTCCAGCCACACCACCGCGTGGTGCACCACGTCGCGGGCATCGGGCACGACCTCCATGCCTGTAAGCCACACCCGCTCGGTGAGCTGCGGGTCGTAGACCACGCATCGGAAGTCGTCGCCGGTGGGGGCCACGGTGTAGGTGCCCGCCGGCGCGATGCGGGCGGTGGGGTTGGTCAGCGCGAAGCTGTCGGGCTCGCGAATGGCCGCTGCCCGGGCGGGGTCACCTTCGGGGGCTCCGTTGTCGGCCCAGGCTCGCAGCGTGTCGATCTCCAGCTCCGTCAGGCTCGGGTCCCCGTGGAATGGGCGCGCTTGATCGCAAGTCCCGTCGTCGATGAGGCCCCACGGCGGCATGGTCCGGCGCGCCGCGTGGTCCGCGATCCAGGACGCCAGCGGCGCCGCCGCGTCGTAGCTGTCGAGCCGCATCGGTCCCACGCCACCGTCCGTGTGACAGCCCGCGCAGCTGCCCATGACGATGGGCGCCGCGTGCCGGTGCCAGTCGGCGTCCGAGGGGGCTTGCTCAGCGGTGCAGCCGGACAGCAGGAGAGCGAACAGGGGAACGAGGCGTGGGTGCATATGGGGGCTCCGAAGGACTGTGTTTAGGGCGCATCCACGACGAGTTCGTTCTGGGCCGTGGACGTCACCACCAGCGATGTGATGCCGAGCTCGAAGACGACGTCCAGCTCGCTGCTGGCCCCCGCGTCGCCGAGGGCGACGATGGTCCCTGCGCTCCGGGTCCACGCCCCATCGCCGGCGACGCTCAGGCGGCGTGCGAATGAGTCCAGCACCGACAGCTCCTTGCCCAACGCCACCGGGCCGCCTCGCAACGCCCCGTGGGTGCGCTCGCTCCAAGCGAGGTCGCCGCCCCGCGCGCCGGTCAGCTCGTAGCGACTGGTCTGGGTGCTCGGCACGCCTGCGTTGGTCTGCTCGCGCTGCACCTCCCAGATGGCGCCGTGCCCAATGGGATCCCGGGGGAAGACGGGCGCCGGCTCGGCCATCCACCGGCGAATCGTCGTGTGCAGCTGGGCCGCCAGCGGACCTCTCGGGGGGCCGTGCTTCATCGT